>Ga0214473_10000711_pt1 | contig 45907 bp, 29 predicted proteins | sample RVTome_7_FD_203509 | JGI IMG/M metagenome (GOLD analysis project Ga0214473, IMG submission 203509) | Soil microbial communities from uranium-contaminated site in the Upper Colorado River Basin, Wyoming, United States - RVT98D197 | ecosystem: Environmental > Terrestrial > Soil > Contaminated >...
CGGTATTCGCCGGCACAGTATCTTCCACCCAGGGGGTGATTTCGGCGTTTCGTTTCTCGTAGGCCTCCAGAGCACGCCGATTTTCGGCAGCAACTATTCGAGCACGAGCTGTCGCTGCCTTCTCAAATAGTTCCTTTTCTCCAGTCCCGCCAAATGAAAGCGTGACGCCAAGTGCAATCAAGGAAGAGGACAAGAGCACACGCGTTCTTGCTGCTGCCAATCGGATCATAAGATAGCCTCCCAATTACGGCCAATTGTCTATGAAACTAACAAACCGTCGCAGAAAATCCTGCCCGCATCGTTCTAACATAATATACGCATGAGGGCAGAAAACAATCAAGAAACGCAGAAATGGGTCAGGAGGGGGCTGTATTGTTAGCATAGACTTTTTTTCGTTGACTTCATACTTCAATGTGGTAGGATAATTGGCGCAGGAGCGATAGTGGAGAGTCCGCAGGAGGTGAGTGTGAGCTTTCCCCTTTCGCATAGCCGCCCATTTTCAATCGGGGCGCAACCAACAAGAAAAGGAGAAGTTAGATGATGAAACAGACGGTGATTCTCGTAAGTCTGATCGCGTTGGTCTTTCCGCTCGCCCTGACAGGCTGCTGCAGGACTCTCAGCGACGATCTGGAAAGAACCAGGGCTGAAAGGGACGCGCTGCAAGCCCAGGTGGCCGATCTGCAGACGACCCGCGACCAGTCGGCGGGACAAACCCAGGAGCTGACCGGCTCGCTCGGCGAGCTGCAGAAACAGGTCGATGCCTTCATCAGCTTCCGCGAGGAGTTGCAGAGGCGAGAGGATGAGCTTGCCAAGTTACGCGCCTCCGCTCTGGCCGAGGCCCAGACGGCCCAGGCCCGGATGGACCAACTCGCCGCCCAACTGCAGGCCGAAACGGACAGGGTTCGTGAGTTGCAGGCCCAGCTCAAGCGGGCACAGGCGGCCATAACGGACCTCCAGGAAAAGCTCAAGCCGTGATGGGACTCAACTGAAGCACGGGCCTAATCTTCATTGCCGCATACCGCGCGATAAACGCCTTGACGATAGTGATTTGCCTGGAAGTCATCGTGGCTTGTCCGGCAGCGGTATTCGCAGTGGCTCCTCCTACCACACCTTGAGGACAAGCTTCCCCTGGCCCGGATTCTCGAATGGGCCGGGACTTGGGTTCTTGTCCGCCCTGTTCTTGCCGAGATAATCCGTGACAACTCACTGGGGCGGCCGGAGAATTGCTGCAATCTCGATGAGATTTTGATACTATGGGGCTTTAAGTGTGCAGGAGAGTTTCTGTGAAGTGTAAATGGGAAATCGCGGACAAAGTTATATGGGAAGTATCAGTAAGTGGTTCATCCTGGCGAACCTACCGCTCTGAGGGTATATTTGCCCGCGAACCATGGAGTGGCTGACGACGGTGTCGGCGTCAGCTCATACGAGAATTCCGGTTGCAGGAGGCTGAAAATGCATTGCGCTCAACAATCTCGGACCGATCGTTCATCTGCCGATTCCGCGACTTGTGTTCGCCGGCTTCAGGTCGTCGTCGCCGTCTTTGCTCTTTTTGCCGCGGACCTCGCTCTGGCTGGCGGCACCTATTACGTGGCTACCAACGGCAGTGACGACAACAGCGGCTCGGTCGATAACCCCTTCGGCACGTTCGACCACGCGATCAGAGTGGCCACGCCGGGTGATACCATCTGTGTGCGCGGGGGCACCTACATGCTCGACCACCGGCTCCTGATCGACAAGGCCGGCACGTCGGACAGCCCGATCAACCTTTGGGCCATGCCCGGCGAAATCCCTATCCTCGACTTCAGCAGCAATCCCCTTCCTCCCCCTCAGCCCCGCGATGGGGATGTGGGGACAGTGAACGAGGCCGTCGGCATCCACATCGGCTCCCGCGGCCACTGGTGGCATCTCAAGGGCCTGACCATCCAGAATGCGCCCTATTACGGAGTACGGATCTACGGATCGCACAACACTCTCGAGCAGCTCACCATGCGCTATAACAAGGCCAGCGGGTTGGAGATCACGGGCAAGGAGGGGCTGATTCCCAGCTACAACCTCGTGCTCAACTGCGACTCCTACCTCAACTTCGATCCGCAGTCGAACGGCGAGGACGCCGACGGCTTCGCGGCCAAGTTCGACACACTCGGGCCGGGCAATGTCTTTCGCGGACTGCGGGCGTGGAGCAACTCCGACGACGGTTTCGACTTCTGGCACGCTTCGCCCGGCGTGTTGCTGGAGGACTGCTGGTCCTTCGACAACGGCTTCAAGCGCCCGCAATGGGCGACGCAGGTGACGGGAAGCTGGCGAGGCGATGGGCTGGGCTTTAAGCTCGGGGCCTCGGCCGGGCAGCTCATCCTCAACCGGGTGGCCGCGTGGGGCAACAAGGCCTTCGGCATCGACGAGAACGGCAACGGCGATCCCAACGGGGTCATCATCCGCAACGCCACCCTGGTCAACAACGCCAAAGACGGGAATCCCGTGCAGATCAGCCTCGACGACGGGAAGCCCCACACCGTTACCAACACCATCGCCTTCGATGTTGACGGCGGCGGCGTCACCGGCTTCGAGGGCCCCGTCAGCCACGCCTTCAATACCTGGAATGGCATCGGTGTCTCTGCCGCGGACTTCGAGAGCCTCGACATGGATCTGCTTTTCGCGGCCGCTACGGCTCCGCGGAGCAACGACGGCAGCCTGCCGAAAATCGGCCTGCGTCTTGCCGCGGGCAGTCACCTCATCGACGCCGGCACCAACGTCGGCTTGCCCTACATCGGCGCCGCTCCGGATCTCGGTGCCTTTGAGGCGCCTGAACCCGACGAACATGAATTCACATATCCTGGCGCGATCGCGTACTGGAAAATGGACGAGACAGCAGGCGACATAGCCTGCGACAGCATTGGTGTTTACGATGGCGTTCTCAATGGTGTCCCCACCTGGAAACCTACAGGTGGTAGGATAGGTGGCGCATTGGAACTCGACGGGATTGCTGATTATGTTAGCACGCCTTTTGTGTTGAATCCGGCGGTTGGGGCGTTCAGCGTCTTTGCCTGGATCAAGGGCGGCGTACCAGGACAAGTGATTTTGTCCCAGACAGGCGGGGTGAATTGGCTTTTGGCTGACCCATCAGAAGGGAAGCTGATGACCAGCTTATCACACCCTGCCCGCCGGCTCGTCCCACCACCACTGGTGTCAGAGTCTATCATCGTGGATGGAATCTGGCACCGTGTAGGCTTTGTGTGGGACGGTTCTCATCGAACTCTTTATGTTGACGACACTGAAGTTGCTAAAGACGCAAAGGCACAGCCTGGTTTAGCAGGCTCAGATGGTGGTCTGCACATCGGCGCTGGAAAAGACCTTGATGCAGGCAGTTTCTGGTTCGGTCTGATCGATGACGTTCGCATCTACAACCGGGCAGCGAAGCCATAGTCGCAAGTTCCTCCAAGAAGAAACCTTGGGGTTGGTAGCTTGGGAGAGTTCTCAACTCTTTTCAACATAGTCCATTGAAGACGATGCCAATCCAAACAAATTGCATTCTTGGCCTGAAATCTAACATCTATTCGGACTCGATTCGGGCAAAACTAACGTCTGTGGAGACATTTTGGAGTCATGAATTTTCGAAGCATTCTGACGTTTTGCAACCCACGAAGATGGGGCCATTTTGGGGCATCTGTTCGCGGCTTGTCGCGCTTTTGTTGGCTGGTGGGACCGTTCAAGAAGCACCTCATTCCAAGGAATGTCTGCGCCCTGGGAGTTGAGACGTTGCCAGGTTCTTGATATAATCTCATTACTTTTTTGGGTAGTCGAGGTGCTCGCGGGCGCATCTATATAGCGAGTGGGTTGCATTTTGTATGTTGGTTATCGCTGGTTTGCAGGCTGGAGAGAAGATCATTGCTGATTTCTGGTACGGCCATGAGTGACCTCACACGCATCTTGAACTCGATTGTACAAAGGAACGCGGGGGCAGAGCAGTTTACCTGTACAATGTCGGGTAAACGGTGGCCGGGACGGCACAAATGGTAACGCATGGTTGAGGAGTTGAAAAATGGCTTCGCTCATTGTGACATCCGGAGATCAGAAGGGTGAGTATTTGCCGCTTGGCAAACGTACAAGTGTTATTGGCCGAGCCGAGAGTCTTCCGCTGCAAATTCTGGACAACCTGGTTTCGCGCAAGCATCTTCGGATATGCTTCGATGATGCAACACACAAGTACTATGCGGAAGATATGCACAGCAAGCACGGCGTGTTCGTCAACAAGCACAAAATCACCGATATGACCGTTCTGACCGACGGCGATGAGATTCTTATTGGCAATGTGACATTGCTGTTTACAGACGAGAACTTCAGCGACCGCGAGAGCGCCCTGTCACATTACAAGAAAGTCGGAGAGAGGAAACGTTCAACTATTGGCGATTAGGCCCGAGACAAGCGAGTTCTCTCAAGCTTCCATGCAGCAAATCCCGTGGGAACAACAAAGAGAGAACACGTTCAAACAGGAACCCTGTGGAAATTGGCCACTGTTGGAGGCACACGATCCTTGCTAAATAGCGATGAATAGGATATGATAGAAGCCGTGGCGACGTCGAGCCTCTCTGTGTATTTACTTAGCCTGGTAAATGCTGGTGGGCGCGTGGTCCGACGAATGCGGCAGGATGCGGCTGAACCTGATGGGTTGTGTTGCGTCATGAATCGGTGGCAGAGAACGAGCATGGGAGGAACGGGTAGCCAATTCCCATCTACCCATTGGTCGCTGATTCTCAACGTCAGGACACAGGACGAAACGCGCCGTCGGCTGGCCACCGAAAGCCTCATCGAAGGATACTGGAAGCCTGTTTACTGCTACCTTCGCAAACGAGGCTATGGAAACGAGGAGGCCAAAGACCTGACGCAGGATTTCTTCTGTGAGTTCTTCCTTGGGGCCAGGCTGCTCGGGGCGGCAGACAAAAAGATAGGTCGTTTCAGACAGCTATTGCTCACGGCACTGAAACGCTTCATCAGCAATGTCGAGCGGGACAAGAAACGCAAGAAGAGGACCCCGCCCAGGGAGATTCTCAGCCTCTCGTCGGCTCCGTTTTCAGATGTTGAACCGCCCGGATCGGCCGCCACGCCGGAGCAGGCGTTTTATCACGCCTGGATTACAGACCTGCTCGATCAAGTTATTAGCGAGGTCAGAGAGCAATACTGCAACTTCGCCACGCAGAAACACTGGCAAGTGTTTCAGTTGAAGGTCCTGGCCCCCACGTTACAGAATGCACAGGAACCATCAATGAAACAGATTTGTGAGCGATGCAGCGTGGCCAGCGAGGAGCAGGCATCAAACATGCTCATTACTGTCAAACGCTGCTTTCGCAGGGTGCTGAAACGGCGCCTTAGAAACCTGGCACAGTCCGACGCTGAGGCAGACGCAGAATTCAAAGAAATATTCAGTTTCTTATCTGGTTCGTGACGACATGATGGAAAATGAACCAACGACCTTTGGTTTGAGCCATGAGGAATTGGCGAGGCTCTGGCAAGTCGGGGCAGATGTTCCCGCCTGCCAGGACAGACCATCTGAAGAGCAAAAGAAGACGGAACTCCTGCGAGAACGGCTTGCCGAGCCCTGGCCGCTGGCAGGCGAGCCTCTGCCGTCGGATCCGGCCGCCACCCGTAGGCTCCCGGAGCCCCTCAACTTTGTACTGAAGCAGTTTAAACCTTTCACGGGCTGCTCCATTGGAGACTTGCTCTTCGATCCTAATACCGATCCTTCAGTTGTTTGGCAGATCAAACACCGGTACAAGGAAAGGGCCGAGTCCTGCTCATCCGAACTGGAGCGCGAAGCAGCCACGGTTATCTACTATGCGGCCATAGCCACCGCCCTGTTGTTTCACAAGGCCCTTTTGCGGGACGCCAAAATCACGACGTTTTCCCACAAGGAGCTCAACGAGCATTTCTCTCGACTGCTCAATATCCCCTGGTTAACGTCGGATCTGGTCGGCTTATTTAAGAAGGCACGTGAGAACCTTTTATGATAAACGTTGTTGTGGCAGCCTTTGACCCGACGCGGATTGCAGAGAAGCTGCAACACTGCTGCTATATTGCTTTTGCGGTATTACTATGGCCTACGTAGAAGTCTGGAAAAGTGGAAGGCTGCTGACGCGGCGGCCGGTGGACGACGAAAAGGCCCGTAAAGGATGCAGGGTCCGTTTAGGCTCGGCGGGGCAAGTGCATGTCGCTGTAGGTCACACCGAAACGCTGGGCACGTTCGAGGTCCGCATGTTTGAAGGAGAGCCACCCGGAGCCCCCCAGCATATCGCAGAGACTGCATCGAGACTGCCCGACGACGGGCGACGCCTTCCGCCTCTTTCCGTGGGCGCTGCGGATCGCCATGCCGGCCAGGTCAATGGATGTCCCGATATCAAAGGATACAAGATCATCGAGCCTCTCGGTGAAGGAGGCATGGGGGTGGTCTGGCGCGCCGAGCAGTTAAGCACCAAGCGGCAGGTGGCTCTGAAGGTCATGGCTTCTCCCCGGTTCGTCTCTGAGAAGGCCCGGGCTCGTTTTGAACGCGAGGTGGAGCTGACCGCACGTTTGGACCATCCTAACATCGCCCGCATCTATGACAGCGGCCTGCATCAGGGCATGCACTATTACGCCATGGAGTTGATTGACGGGATGCCTCTGGACCGGTATGTCAAGAGCAAGACACTCTCGCGGGGCCAGATTCTTGTCCTGATGCGGACCGTTTGCCGGGCTGTGCTGTATGCCCACCTGCGGGCTGTGATCCATCGCGATCTCAAGCCGTCGAACATCCTGGTCAGTGCGGATGGCCAGCCTCACGTGCTCGACTTTGGTCTGGCCAAGGCCTTGCTGGATGAGGATGAGGCTCTGACGATATCCATCGAAGGCCAGATTACCGGTACTCCCGCCTACATGTCACCCGAGCAGGCGGCCGGGCATCATAGCCAGCTTGACACTCGCACGGATGTTTTCAGTCTGGGGGTGATTCTGTATGAGCTTCTGACGGGACAGTCGCCTCACGATGTGTCCGGATCGATGTTTGACGTGTTGCTTCGGATTACCGAGGGCAGGATAAGGCGTCCGCGCGAGGTGGACAAGTCCATAGACGGCGAGTTGGAGGCTATCCTTCTTACCGCTCTTGCCCAAAACCCGGAGGATCGCTACCCGTCAGCCGGCGCGTTGGCAAAGGATATCCACAACTATCTTGACGGCGAGCCCCTGGACGCCCGGGTGCATACGATCCGGTATTTCCTTCGCAAGAAGGCCCTCAAGTACCGGGTGCCCGCGGCGATAGGGTTAGCCGTATCTCTGGTTTTGTTGGGGACCATCCTCGCGGCCTACACCAAAATAGTGGCACAGCGAGCTATCAGCGAATCGAAGGACTGGGAAATCCAGCTAAAGTCCGCCCAGCTCACGTGGCGCGAGCTTGAGCTAAAGGCCCTGAGCAAGAATGAGCAGGAGGCCCATGCAGCCTTGAGGGTCATGCGCGATGAGTACGTCTCGGCGCAGGATGAGATTAGTCAGCTCAACCACAAGCTGGGCGAGAAAGAGCTTCCCGTAGTGGTGAGGCGAGTCGATCTTCAGCCGGGCGCGGCCTTGGCGTCAGCCGCACTGGTCAGAAAACCTGCGCTTCCAGGGGGGGTGCATTCATGGACACTTGAGACATACGAACACCACGGCCCTGTTACCAGGCTTGCCTATAGTGCGGACGGCAAGCAGCTCATATCGGCAGGCAGCGACGGGACGGTTCGGACCCGGGACGCAAAATCAGGGCAGTTGACGAAGATGTTTGTGGACCCCAATGGCACCGTCGATCTGCCTTGGCTCGCGGATGGACGCGACGCCGGCCGCTTTTCGTGGTCGGCTGATAAGGCCGGTCGTCCGATAGATGAAGTCATAAAACTGTGGGCAGTCGATTTGCCGGACGTATGGCAACCGCTACTGCGAACGGCTACCGCCATGACGATATCTCCTGATCACACCATGCTGGCCTTCGCAGATCGCGACGGTATGATACACATCCTGGACCTCAAGTCGGGCCAACTGCGATATACCAACACACCAGCCTGGTGTGGCCCCGTCCACTCGGTGCGTTTTTCGTCCGATGGGAGAGTCCTGGCCACAGCCGCCGGTGCGGGGACGATTTGTCTTTGGGACGCTCACCGATGGCAACCCCTGCGCAAGTTCGAGGCAAATGATATCGGTGGCCGCGTTTCGCCTGCTTGTGGCACTATGGCTTGGGGTCCTGGTGATACCGCCCTCGCAAGGCTAAATGGCCGCCGGGACGCTCTTGAGATTCTGGATTCACAGTCCGGCCAGGTGTTGCGAGTTCTCTCCGGCAGTACTCAACGGATTGCTTCGATCTCATGGTCATCCGACGGCACGCTTTTGGCGGCAGGGACTATTGACGGCAAGGCCCTTGTGTGGGATGCCAAGTCAGACTCCAATGAGCCGTTGATCACGCTCGACGCCCATGCCGGCGGCGTCAACGCGCTCGCCTGGAAACCAGACGATCAAAGCCTGATCACTGCCGGCGACGATGGGAAGATCGAGATTTGGGAGCCTCGCTCCGGCGTGCGGACCAAAAGCATTCAGGGATACCCAGCCCCGATCACCTGCCTCGCGTTTTCACCTGAGGGCAACGTCCTTGCCGCCGGCAGCGATAATGGGATCATTCGCCTGTGGGATGCCGGAGGTGGTTGGGCGTCCACTCTTCTAAGAGGCGAGCCAAACGATGTTGAAACCAGAGAATCCAGATTCACTGCGGTCGCCTGGTCCCCGGACGGTGCACTCCTGGCCTCTGGGGAGGCGGCGGGCAAAATCAGGATTTGGGACCCGAAATCCCGCCGGCCCATGCGCTCGTTCGCAGCCAACTGCGGGCCGATAAACTCCTTGGCGTGGTCTGTGGATGGTCGCACGCTGATCTGTGGCGGCGCCGACGGCACAGCCCGGGCCTGGGATGCCAGGAATGACTTTCAGGAACATGTCGTGCTGTTGCCCTTATGGGGCTCGGCCGGACCCGGCATAGCTGTCAATCGGGAAGGTGATTATCGAGGCCCGCCCGGGATTGCCGAAAACCTGCTCTATGTTGCTTCGACCGAGCGTGGGCAGGAGACACTGACGCCGGCCGATTTCAAGAGCCGGTTCGGGTGGGTCAACGAACCCTGGCAGGTTGGATTGTATGCTCCCGGCGCCGAACAAGTAAAAAGGATATACGTCAAGGCCGATGCCCAGCCTCCCTGCGATGGGAACAGTTGGGATACCGCCTTCAGCGACCTGCAGGATGCTTTGAGCATCGCTCAGCCTGATACGGAGATTTGGGTGGCCGCCGGCACCTACACACCGGACCGAGGCACAGGCGCACGTGAAGCCAGCTTCCGCCTGAAAAACGGCGTCAGACTTTTTGGCGGATTCGCTGGGACGGAAACCAGCATCGGCCAGCGCGATCCGAATCAAAACGAGAGTATCCTCAGCGGCGACCTCAAAGGCGACGACGGCCCAAATTTCGCCAACAATGATGACAATAGTTGCCATGTTGTTGTGGCTGATCAAACCGATTCGAGCGCAGTGCTGGATGGTTTTACTATCAGAGGCGGCAACGCCAATGGCCCTAGCCCTTACCCAAACAATAACATAAACATCTTAGGTGGCGGGGTACTGTGCATGGAGGGAAGCCCGACACTAATGAACTGCATTTTCAGGTGCAATGTGGCCTCGGCTGGCGGTGGGATTTACATTAGTGGCGGCAAGCCAACATTAAAAGGCTGTGGCTTCGTCAACAATAGATCATATCCGAATTTAGATTGGCATCTATGCCATGGAGGTGGGATAGGCAATAGAAATGCCAATACGGTTATTACCAATTGCATATTTCGTGGGAACACGTCAGAGGGTTACGGCGGGGCAATAAACAGCGAGAGTTCTGAGCTGGTTCTGACGGACTGTATATTCATCGGCAATTCGGCAGGAGGCGGTGGGGCTATGAGTGCATGGGCTGACCCTCAAGGCGGTAATACATCTTTGACCAATTGCAGATTTATGGGAAACTCCGCCAAAGGAGAAGGTGGCGCGATATATTGTCGTGCAGAGCAAAGTAAACTGATGAAACTGAGATTGACAAACTGTACCTTTAGCGGGAATTCGGCTGTGGGTCGAGGCGGTAGTATCACGAATCAGTGGTATTATGAACCGATTCTGATCAATTGCACGCTCACGAAGAACGAGTCATCTCGTTGTGGCGGGATATGTAATGGCGAGAGTAGTAGGGCAACGTTGACTAACTGTGTTCTGTGGGCTAATAGCGACAGTACGGGTTTGGATGAATCCTCGCAGATTGATGGGGGCACCATTGTTGTCAATAGTTGTGACATACAAGGCTGGACGGGCAAGCTCGGCGGAGCCGGGAACTTCGGATTGGACCCGTTGTTTGTCGATCCTGATGGTCCTGATGGCAAAGCTGGTACGCTCGATGACAATCTGCGGCTCAACTTGACCTCTCCCTGCCGGAACCGCGGAGACAACACCGCCCTTCCCGCCGACGGGGCCGACCTCGACAAGGATGGCGACGTCAACGAGCCGATTCCATTCGATCTTGACGGTAAGCCACGTATCCGAGGTGGAACTGTGGATCTCGGCGCCTACGAAAGCGGCTAAACTGCTTTACGCCTTTCAAGAACGGCTCCTTGCAAGCCTTTTAATCTTCACCTGTTGTTCCTCCCGCTCCGTCTAATATCAGAAAAATCTCCAAGTGCGCGCAGGATTACGACCGGAACGGTGTAGATAAGGACAGAGAGCAGCTCTTAGGATCGTACAGTAGATAGGCAGGAGGCTGACGGATATCCGAAGTCTCAACTCACATTAGTCAGTAAAGAGGTCCTAAACCGAAAGGAGAAAAAATGAAAACTTCAACAACTAAGTCGATGCTTGCTGTTGCCGTATGGCTTACATTCATGCTTTTTAACCCATTGCCAAGCATGGCCAGCGAGTGCATCGTCTCAGGTGAGACCAAATCCGCCACGATAAAGTTCGGCGGTGAGACACACTCTTACTACTTCTGGGCGGAGGCTGGTCATGGCGTCGTGGTCGAGATGGCCGACATGTCCTCCGCGTCTGCGCCCTATTATTTGCCCGAGTTCATAGGTTTGGAGCCCAGAGTGCAGCTTTATGACCCCAATGGTGTTCGGGTTGCTGACGCGGGCTCTGATGGCCGTTGTTATTCACGCGCCACAATAGAAGACTACCAACTGAAAATGACGGGAATATATACGATCGTTGCCTCCGACGCGGACGGGACGGCTGATCATTACCTTCATTACCTGGAAACTACCCCCGATACCGGTGAATACGGACTGTCTTTGGTAGTGACAGGCGGTAGCACGACTTCCCTTCAGGATCGGGACGGCGGAGATATGACCATCGGTCATGCACAAAGAGGGACGATAACACCCTGCGGAGATACAGATGCATACGCCTTTTATGGCCAGGTGGGTCAGGGCGTCTCTATCGAGATGACCGACATGTCCTCCGCGTCTGCGCCCTATTATTTGCCCGAGTTCATAGGTTTGGAGCCCAGAGTGCAGCTTTATGACCCCAATGGCGTTCGGGTTGCTGACACGGGCTCTGATGGCCGTTCTTATTCACGCGCCACAATAGAAAACTACCAACTGAAAATGACGGGCATCTACACGATCGTCGCCTCCGACGCGGACGGAAGGGCTGATCTTTTTGAACATGTTGGTTATTACTTGGAAACTACTCCCGATACCGGTGAGTACGGATTGTCTGTCTCGGTGATGCCGCCGAAGAATCCTTATGGCCTTTATCCTTACCACCCGCTGCCTCCCGATGGGAACTCGGTTAGCCTGTGCGATTGGGTTACCCTGAGCTGGTGGCCGGTCGATGGAGCCACGGGTTATGACGTGTATTTTGCCGGCAGCCCATGTATGCCGCTGGAGAAGGTGGCCGAGGATGTGACAGAGGCCGCGGTGCCCATGCCCATAGTCGAAGGCGGGCAGGTCTGCTATTGGAGAGTGGTTGCTCATACTCCAAGCGGCGATATCCAGGGTCCAACCTGGTGGTTTCTCGTGGAATCGTGCAATTCCTGCAGCTTGACGATATCCACCATTGGCCGCGGGGCGGTCGTCGATCCGAATGCGGGAGTCCACATTTATCCTTGCGGAGAAGTCGTGCCCGCGACGGCCGTCGCTGACCCCAACTACGAGTTCGTTCGGTGGGAAGGCTCTGCCGTCGATGCCGGCAAGGTCGCGATCGAGCGGCAGGACCCGACGGGATCCAAAGTACTCGTGACCGTGGATGGGCCCTACACGCTGAGGGCGGTGTTTGAGGAGGTGCTCTTTGACTTCCCGCTCGATGTCGATCCGGGATGGACCAGAGACGGGCAATGGGAATTCGGGACCCCCGCCGGCCGCGGAGGCGCACAGCACGGCCATCCCGATCCGACTGCCGGCCGCACGGGGCAAAATGTGTTCGCAGTTAATCTCAACGGCGACTACACCGTGGAGGTAGGGGGGCCCTATTGTCTCGTTGCAGGTCCTTTTGACCTGCGCGGCTACAGGTCTGTTCGTTTGAGCTTCTGGAGCTGGCTCAATACCGACTGGGCAGACTACGTTAAGAATTCCCTTGAAATGTCACTCGATGGGAAGACCTGGCTTCTTGTGGTGCATAATCCCGAACGGGAAGATGTGGCGAATAATGCGTGGTCCCGTTGGGAATGTGGTATCGGCTCTTGGGCAGATGATCAGCCGCAAGTATATCTGCGATGGAACTACCAGGTCCTCGCGGAAAGAGCTTATCCATATTCCGGCTGGAATCTGGATGATATCCAAGTATGTGGAAAACGCCAATAGCAGAACGCAGGCGCCCGAATGACATGAGTCTTGAGTTGCCTGCATGAGTCCTCGTCAGTGGAGCATAGGAGAAAGGGCTGCGAGTGTGGTGTCTGCGGCCCTTTTTTGTTGATTCATTAACTTCTGTGTCGCGGTGTAACAAGTCGCACCATCCATTGAATGCGATAATTACAAAACATTTCTACCGAAATAGCCTCATTCAGCTAAAAAACGACATGTATTCGGACTCGGTTTAGGCAAAATGAACGTCTGTAGTGACATTTTCGAGTCACGAATTTTCGAAGAATTCGGGCGTTCAGCAGTCAGTCTGCGTGGCGAACAAACTCGATGAAATCAAGCTTGGCCTGTTCCTTTTGATCGGCCCTGCCCACTAATGTTATATCGTCGCCTTTATTCACCTGAATGTTTTCGAATAGGCGCCAGCGCCAGCAGTCCGTGTCCTCATCCAGCGTGAAGACCGCCCTTTCTTCTCCTGCCACGAGGAGTGTTATCAGGCTCTTGCCGTCTTCCTCATCGAAATAGGTTATTCTGATATCATAGGCGCCGGAGCGATTGTCAAAGGTACAGGTGGCCTTGCCAGTTCCGTTGGTTTCCACGCCCCATTCTTCCACAAATTCCTCCTTGAACCGCACATAATTGTCGAGTTTCATTTCCTCAACCTCTTTCCCGATGGTAGGGGCAAGCCCCTGGACGCCCGCCTCAATCATTCCCTGTTTAAAGGCCCGCATAAGAGAAAAGGACGCGCCATCATAGTGTTTCAAGGCCAGGCCATTCACTTTGGCAGGATGCTCTAAAGCGACTTTAATGCCTGCCCTGACAAGCTCGGGGAACGCATTCATACGAGTGGCGATGCCGCATATCAGGGGCATATCTGGGCCTATGAAGTTCCGGTTCGTCTCCAGCCATTTTTTGCGCAGCTCAAAAGTTTCGTTGGCCCTGCCATTTTGTTCTTGATGATCCTGGTTGACAACTGAGCCGAGGTAGGGCGCGACGGCTTTAATGTCCAGCCCGAAACTCATGGCATCTTCACCACTCCATGGAAAGACATCATTAAGACGGAGGTGGCATTTGGGATTCTCTTGTTTTATTTTCTCAGATATCTGGCGGTACAATCTGGTCGTAGAGTCTCGCCTGAATGCCAGCCATTTGTCTCTTTCCGGCTGGGCGTTCTTGTCTTTCTTCAAGACGGGGATGGCCGCCTCCAAATCAAATCCTGTTCTTCTTGCCTCTATGATACAGTGTCTGCAAAAACAGGTTCCGCCTTCGTCGATATCCTTCTCATTGAACAAGTATTGACATGTCTGGATATAGTCAACGTCGTAGTTGGCTGCTATATCCCCGAAAAGGGCGATGATATATTCACGCGTATCCGGATGATTAGGGCAGAATCTGACCTCGCTCCATGGTTCGCCATTGATTTTCTTCTGCTGCCAATCCGGATTTGCTCTTACAAGTTCCTTGGGTATCGGAAAATGAGAGACCTCCGCCCCCACTCCTAATCCCCTCGCTCGGCATGAATCCACCACCAGTTGAAGCCAGTCCGTATCCCTTATCCAGCCGTAATCCGACAAAAGCGGCTTAATCGTTCCGTATCGTTTCATATCGGGGAAGAATGAGACACGGGAATCTTCGGCCTCGAAACTATCCCTGGATGGATTGTGCGGGAATTCAGGTGCCTGAAAAGGGCGGTGCTCCTGGTGCATGACGACAATCAGGTAGATGTTATTGACGCCGGCCATCGACTGCACGTTATCCAGTATGGTACTGATGCCTTCGTCATGGATGGTCCAGGGACGGAGCTGGGTCCCAACTTCGAATTCCGAGGTGGCGTCGGGTTTCCAGGCAGGCTTCCATGCCGGTGTTTCGGCTTTTGTCCGAACAACGAGCCCACCTGCCAAAGCACAGAGGATTAGCAAGAATTGTCTCATATCAACCTCCCTTACGTTTGCATCTGCTCAAAGCGCATGGTTGTCTCAGTATCATTGAGCCGGTAGTGTGGCAGACCCGCCCGCGATCTCCACGTCCTTCCGCACATCCGCGGTCAGGGCACGCCAGTCACAGCGTCCCACTCGATTCAAGAGGATGGGATTGCCGTACTGGGTTAGGGCTGTGGTCGTGTAGCGGTCCCAGTACTGGGCGGCCTGGTTCATCTCCCGGATGGCCGCATCCTGGTGGGCCTGGCCCTGATTCTTCCGGTACAGGGCCAACTCGGTTGCGCCCCGGATCTTGTGCGCGTAGTACTTGCCCATGTAGGCCATGGCTCGGATATCCCCCAGGGTCAGCCGGAGCTCCTTGTCCGTGACCTTGGGGAACCTGTCCAGGATCTGCAGGGCCTTGTCCGCGTGGCCGTGGAGCTGCTGCGAGACCTGGATCGGCGTGGTACCGAGTGGCTGATTGCTCCCTGCCACGGCATCGACATAATCCGGGATCGCCACGTAGTCCGTGCCCGGGTGGGTGCCCAAGGTGATGAAGCGGTTGATGTCGTGGAAGCCGCTCAAGGTCTGGGCAGGCTCAGACTTGCTGAAGCAGCCCTCAATGTACCACTTGAAGTCCAGGTCTCCCCAGTGAAAGCCCGTGGTGACGGGATACACCATCGAGGCCTCCTGCCAGGCTGTGAACAGGTCCTGGCCCTGGATCTGCGGGAAACGTGCGTCCAGGATATGGACGAGCCGGTCGTTGCCCAGGTTCGGGTCGTACCCAAGGCGGCCCCAGAGCATCCAGTGGTACCAGTGCTTGTCCATCTCAAGCTGGCGAGGCGTCTGCGGTTCTGTGCTCAGGAACTCCCGACCCCAGACATACCCATCCGAGCCGTAGTAGTACCCCATGGACGGGTCGTAGGGAATGTTCCGGATGAACTCCCGCACGAAGTCCGGTGCACCCCAGCGGAAGTAGAAGTTGTCATCATTGCGCAGGGTCCAGATCGTCTTGAGACTGCCGATATCTTTGACAAAGGCGTTGCAGAATGGCTGCACCGTGGAGCTGAGCACGTGCGCCTGGGCATACTTGAAGCTGAAGATGAAGGTGGTGTCCGGGCGGTCAACCAGAGGTTTGAAGGTCTTGGCGATGTCCTGGGCCCCGGTCTGGTGCTGGCGGTGGATCAAAGTGATCTTGCGCCCCGGCTGGGCTGCGACCGCGTCCAGAACCCCCTGGCCGTAGGTGGCAAGAGCCCATGCCTCCTTCTGGGCCGTGCTCATGTTGGGCATGTTCTCACCCGTGGTCAGGCCGATGCCGGCCAGGTCCGGGTAGGTCAGAAACATCTGCTTGACGCTCTTGCGGAAGTAGTCTGTAGTCGTCGGGTTGTCGTACTTGTCCGTCAGTCCGTATTGGCCGTCAGTGCCGTGCACGAAGATGTTCCAGGTGACCACGTAGAGATCCACGTTGTGGTCCTTGCCGTAGCTCATCACCTCCCGCCAGAACGCAATCTTTTCGTCTATGGTCATCTTCAGGGTCTGGGTCGTGCTTCGGATATCGTCCAGGGCCACCTTCTCATAGCCCGGCACCCGGACCATGGATGGGAACGGATGGAGGTTCCACAAGGACAAGTAATTGTAGCGGAACCGGGCCAGGTCATCGATATACGCCTTCCAGAACGCCATGTCCCACATCACCAAGACATTCTTGCGCTGGGCATCTCCATCGTGGTTGTGGTACGTGGGTGTCCGCTCATCCAGGGGGCAATTGAACTTGACGCCCCGTAGGGGCATATAGGGATTCTGGTCCACGGCCCGGACAGCGCTGAGGTTCCCGCCGCGGATGACCTCTGCCAGGTCCAGGCCGCCGTACATCCCCCCGGCCGCGTCCTTGCCGATGACCCAATGCGTGGTCGGGCCCCCGGCCGAGGTCGTTCGAATACTAAAGCCCTCGGGCTTTAGGCTGGCAGACGCGGTCGCGCCTTGGACGCGCATCGCATCGATCACGGCCGTGTCACCCAGAGTGGCCAGCACAACCCGTGTGCCATTCGTACCCGAGCCGATGTTCGAGAACGGCATCTGGCTGGTGGAATGCCCACGATCCGCCAGGGCCTTCTGCACCTCGCCCACCGCAAAGCTGATCTGCGGACAGGCCACGTCGTAACACAGGGTAACGGTCTCCGCCTGCAACCAGGATGTTACCGATGCCCAGACCACAATTGCGCCGCACACCCTCCCTAGCCCTCTTGTCCCCGTTTCTTCGATCCGATGCCTCATACGTGTCTCCTATTTCCCTTCATAGAACCACTTCCACCTGCGCAACTCCAGCCTGCGAACCTCCGTCGCATCCTGCTTATCGATCTTGACGTACTCCACGTGCCAGTCCAGGAACAGGCTATTGTAGCCCTGCCGGTGCCGCTTCTGGGCCACTCGCCGCGTGCCGTCCGGGCCATCGGCCAACTGGTTCTCGTTGAATACGTCGAGGTTGCCGAACCCGGGGTCGTTCTCCTTGGTGATGATCATACGCCAGAGGCCGTTCTCGTTGTCGCCCAGGTAAACCTTGGTCGCCTTGTTGCGGACGGCATTGTAACTGCTCATCCACATCACATCGACCTGCGGGTCCTTCTCCCAGCCGTAGCAATCGACCACATAGCCCATGGACTGATTCTTGTCCGGGTAGGCTGCGCACCGGTATATCTTGACATTGCGATAGTCATTGTTGATAGGCTTGTGAGCCAGGTACTTCATGAATCCAAGGAACCATCGCACAGTCTGGCCGTTGGGGTGGGGAGCGGGATCGTAGTTGGCAACGCCACCGCCCCGTGGAATCAGCCCATCGTTGTCTTGGGCGAAGAGAACGGCGGCCATGCCCATCTGTCGCAGATTGCTCTGACAGGTCACGCCCCAAGCCTGCTTTCGGACCTTGCCCAGCACCGGCATCAGGATCCCCATGAGCACCGCGATGATGGCGATCACCACCAACAACTCAATCAACGTAAACGCCTCTTGAAACCTGCCGCTTCCGCGATTGGAAACCTTTGCTTCTGCCAGGGTAAACCCACTTTTTTGTCTTTGCTTGCCCATACTAAGGCTCCTTTATCGGCAACCGTTCACAAGTATTCTGAGAGTATTGGACAACGCACCCAATGTCAATGGGCGGACTTCAGATTCTTCTGACTGTGCTTCATGCCTCTTTACCAAACCGCCTCCCGGCTGTCGGGGGTCGGGGTGTTCCATTTGATCATCTTGCGTCACCGCTGTAAATATGCTATCAGAATGCGTCTTTCTGTATGGGCTATGGCTCGCTATTATGACTCCAAAGAAAACAGGTGTTTTGGCGATACTCGGCGCCAGTTCAATGTGGGCCGTTGAGCCCATCTTTGCAAAACTGGCCTACGCAAACTCGGATTTTCTTCAGACCTCCGCCGTAAGGGCAGTCTCCGTCGCATTGGTTGCGATTTTATACGTCCTGTTAAGAGGCCAGACAAATCTCAAAGTCACAGGCAGGCAATTCTCGCACTTGGTTTACTTGGCGTTGGCCGGAACAATATTTGGAGATTTATTATACTTCTATGCCTTGACGAGAATACCCGTGCTTAATGCCGTTCTGATAGGCCATATGCAGCCCATATTCATCGTTCTGATGGGCTTCTTTCTTTTGAAAGAAGACAGGCTGACAAAGTTCGACTACGCAGGCATAGGCACGATGATAGTCGCCGGCGTGCTCGTTACGACCAAGACGCTGGAAAATCTCTCTGCGGCAAGGCTGGGCACCGCCGGAGATGTTTATGTGCTGTTAGCGACCGTCGCATGGGCGACGACGAGCATAGTGACGAGAAAATACCTCCGAGAGCTTGATGCAGGTGTAGTAACCTTTTACAGATATGTAGTCGCCTCGGCAGTTTTCATTGGGTATTTGTCTCTTCGCTCGCCGCTGCTTCTGTCGAACATCTATCAAATCATGGTCGGCGTCGTAGTTGGGGCTGGGACTATACTTTATTATGAAGGCTTGAAGCGAATCAAGGCCGCTCAAGTTGGCGCTCTGGAGCTTTCTACGCCTTTTTTTGCGACATTGTTGGCTTTTCTAATCCTGGGGGAACGGGTAACGGCCATGCAAATTGCAGGTCTGGCGCTGTTATTGGTCGGGATTTGTTTCTTATCCAGGAAAGAAGAGGCGTGTTTCTAGCCCGATCTGCTGGTACATCTGTAACGCGGCACAGAGACATCATGATTATTTCTTTTGCGTGTGCAATCCAGGCACGCCGGGGTAGCATGGCCTATCGCTCCAGCCCTCCCACACAAACCGCCTCCCGGCTGTCGCGGGGCGGGGTGGGGTGGTGAGGCTTAAACAGTGGGAAATCCGGGTTCATACAGAGAGGCTATTGCGGCCAGATGGATTTGAGTCCGTAGATTTCGAGATAGCGTAGCGTCGTCTCAGCCGACTTGGTGAAGACCTCAAGGCTGCGATTGTCATCGGGCAGAATACCGCCCATTGGCATGTAGATGCGACCGTCGTTGGCGAATATCTCAATGATCGTGCGGTCCACAAGGATCTCGAGTCGGATGCGACCCTCCACCGGTTTGAGATCGGCGACCTTGTTGTGAGACTGAAGTTGCTGCTTCCTCACATCGTACGTGACGGCCGTGCCGCGGATGACCAGCTCGAACTGCTTGGTCTGGCCGACTTCGGCATCCACCTTGATATGGAAGAGTTCGCCGGTGATGCCGTCGAGCAGATTCTGCCCCGGCTTGATTTTGACTTCTTTCCACATGTGCTTTCTGGCGTGGAGCTTCCACAATTCCCGAATCGGCTCGGCGAACAGACGCACACCCTCGTCGGTCGTGCGAAGCGTCAATTCCACTGGGAACGTCATCGACTGATTAAAGGGCATGCCCGGCGTAGACACCCTGGCCCAGCCGATCTGGATGCGGCGACCGTCGGATTTCGGCATATCGTTGAACGTCTGCGAGGCGTAGAAGCAGTTGCCGTAGCTGAACCCGATGGCGGCGGTTTCAGACGCAAACTGTCTGCCATCGAAGGTCCCCAAAAGATAGTCGCCGCTGGCGCCGTAGAGAACCCACTTGCGGTTGGCCTCGTTGCCATCGACGGGCAACTCGAACAGTTCGGGACATTCGTGAAAGCACTTGAGTTTGCTCGTCATCTCCCAGCTCCTGAGGTCCTTCGATGTGAAGAAACCCATCTCGTGGCCGTCCAGATACAGGAGCATCACCCATCGGGACGTCGGCTCGTGCCATATGACCTTCGGGTCGCGGTTGTCGCCGTTGATATGACCGATGATCGGATTGTCCTCGTATTTGGTGAACGTGCGACCCCGGTCGTTGCTGTAGGCGATAGACTGCGTAAAGGGCTGGCCCTTCGACGCCCGATTCCGACGGCCGGCCGACGTATAGAAACAAACCAGCGGCCTCTCGTCGCCCGTCTGAAAGCCCGACGTGTTGTTCCAGTCGATCACGGCGGAACCGGAGAAGATCGTGCCGAGGTGATCCGGATGGATGGCGTCCCCCAGTTCCTCCCAGTGCACCATATCCCGGCTGACCGCGTGGCCCCACGTCATGTTGCCCCAGGCCCAGCCGTAAGGGTTGTGCTGATAGAAAAGGTGATATTCGCCTTTGTAGAAAACCAGGCCGTTGGAGTCGTTGTTCCAGCCGCGCCGCGACGTGAAATGAAACTGAGGCCGATGCTTCTCCTTGTACAAGTCGTCGGCGCCCTTGATTTGGTCGTCCAGCGTAATAACCGTCAGCAGATTCGGATCCATGCCGAACGAATCATGCAGCTTCAGCGCTGCCGTCTTGCCCGCGAAGGGACTGACATCGAGAAACGTCCAAAACTGCGGATTCTCGACGGCCAGTTCGACGTCGAAATCCCGCACGATCTTACCGTCGACAATGATATCCAGATACGCCTTCGCCGCCCCGGTCCTGACCGGTATATTCAAATAACGCTTGTCCAGCTTGATCTTTCGCGTTAAGTCAACCGGCTCGGTCTTGCGGTCGTTCTGGACGATGTGGTCGATGTTTATATGCCCCCAGCCGCCCGTACGCTCGTCGACGATCCGGATCCGGGCGGCCTTGCCCAAGAACTCCGAGACGTCCCAGTGACTCCAGGTCAGACGCTCCGAACCGCCTGGCTTGTCGTTCGGACCGGTGGCCGTGCGCACAACCTTGCCGTCGACCAGAAGGTTGATGCACGCCTCGCCGGTCACTTGCCAGTCGCCGTAGTCCTCACCTTCAAAGTCCGCGATCAAAATATCATCCGCGGAAACCGAAAGAGGCGACAGAAACAGCATCAAGAGAGCCGCTACATGAATCTTCATAATCGCCTCCTTAGCTGCGATTTTCCCATGAGTTCATAAACAATGCTCCTGCACGCTACGACCGTTACAATAGCATAATATGCGGTGCAATTTCAATGCTTCCTCACCCAAACGCCCGCATGCTCAAGGGGCTGGTGGCTTGAGCACTGTCAGCCCCTTTTTCAGTTGCGGTGGCAGGGATGAGGCCGGTGTCCAGGAGAAGCGCAAGGGGGGAGTTTCGTGTCGAAGGACTTGGTCTGAAAGGCCGGTGCGAGCGGTCCGAGACCCCCCAAAATACGTAGTGACCACGATTGACAGCATTGCCCGTACACAGTAGCCTTCGGTTTAGACAACGCCGGAGTTTGTGTATCTGATTTCTGTTCGCAAAACAAAGACCGATTTGCGTCTTGTGCGCTCGTTCTGGGCGGTTTCCAGGCCGGGAAAAAGATCAGACCTGATTTCGGGCACGGCAATGACTGATGTCACACGCATCTTGAACGCGATTGAGCAAGGCGACGCCAAGGCGGCAGATGAGTTGCTTCCGTTGGTCTATGAGGAACTGCGGCTTCTGGCTGCTCAGAGACTCTCTCAGGAACGACCGGGGCAAACACTTCAAGCGACCGCATTGGTCCATGAGGCCTATCTGAGGCTAGTCGGGACGGAGGATCAGGGCTGGGACAACAGAGGGCATTTCTTCAAGGCGGCTGCGGAGGCAATGCGGCGGATTCTCATTGAGAATGCGAGGAGGAAGAAGGGTCTGAAGCACGGCGATGGGTGGCAAAGAGTTAGCTTGGAAGGCTTGGAAGCTCCTTTTGAAGGCCTCCCGGAAGATCTTCTAGCCCTGGATGATGCCCTGTCCAAATTGGCTGAAACGGAACCTGAGTCAGCCACACTGGTGAAACTCCGTTACTTCGCGGGGATGACAATTGAGCAGATAGCTCGGATTGAAGGCGTTTCCGACCGCACAGTCTTCAATAACCTGGCTTACGCTCGTGCCTGGCTCCATCGAGAGATCGTCAAAGATGGTAAGCCAACTTAGGCGTCAGAGCTTTGCCAGACTGGGAGTTGTACTATAGAGATTTGCGCGATTTCCGTAATCGCCTTTATTGCAACCACTTGTGGCGGACTACGCAAAAGAAAACGGAGATTTCCATATTTTCTCTTTCATGTTTCCGCTGTGAATTTCGCATTGTTAAGTAGTGGGAATTCGACAGGAGATGAGTATGGCCCGGGCATCCCAGGACATTAAGGCCATTTTTGCCGAGGCGATTCAGAAGACGACATCTGAGGAACTGAGCCTCTATCTTGACAGCGTATGTAGTTCCGATGCTAACTTACGAACTGAGATTGAGTCTTTGCTTGCTGCTCACAGTGATGCCGGCAAGTTTCTTGCAGGGCTTCTGGATGAGCAGGGTACAGAATGGCAGAGTCCCCTCACGGAGCAGCCTGGTACAGCCATTGGCCGGTACAAGCTGCTGGAAAAGATCGGCGAAGGGGGTATGGCCGTGGTCTACATGGCCGAGCAGGAGGAGCCCATCCGCCGGAAAGTGGCCCTGAAGATCATCAAATTAGGCATGGATACCAAATCGGTTATCGCGCGTTTCGAGGCCGAGAGGCAGGCCCTGGCCATGATGGACCACCCGAACATTGCCAAAGTCCTCGACGCCGGGGCGACGGAGACGGGACGGCCCTACTTTGTCATGGAGTTGGTCAAGGGCGTTTCTATCACCGACTACTGCGACGCAAACAGCCTCAGCACCAAAGAGCGGCTGGAGTTGTTCATCCAGGTCTGCAACGCCGTCCAGCACGCCCACCAGAAGGGCATTATCCACCGCGACATCAAGCCCACAAACGTCATGGTTACGCTGCACGACGGCAAACCGGTGCCCAAGGTCATCGACTTTGGCATTGCTAAGGCCATAAATCAAAAACTTACCGAAAAGACGCTCTTTACGCGGTACGCCCACATCATCGGCACGCCCGCCTACATGAGTCCGGAGCAGGCGGAGCTGAGCGACCTGGACATCGATACCCGCACGGACATCTACTCCCTCGGCGTGCTGCTCTATGAACTCCTCACCGGGACTCCGCCTTTTGGCGAAGAAGAGCTTCGCAAAGCAGGCTATATCGAGATGCAGCGGGTCATCCGAGAACAGGAGCCTACCAAACCCTCGACCAAGCTCAGCACCCTTGGCAAGACTTTGACCGATATAGCCAAACACCGCAGTTCCACGCCCGATCTGCTGACCAAGGCCGTTCGCGGCGACCTGGACTGGATCGTGATGAAATCGCTGGAAAAAGATCGCGCCCGGCGGTACGAGACCGCCAACGGCATGGCCTTAGACATCCAACGTCATCTGGAGCATGAGCCGGTCCTGGCCAGAGGACCCAGCACAACGTATCGCGTGGGAAAATTCCTCCGCAGGCATCGCTCGCAGACTGTTGCTGCGCTCGCTATGGCAGTTGTGGTTGCTTCCGTGGTTGTCATCCTTTCGATGTGGAATCGGGACCGGCTCCAACTAACTGAGGCTGAAGGCTTCCGGCATAGAGGCATTCTGTCCCAGGCCCGCGAGCAATATGCCAAAGCTGACCGCGAAGCCGCTCTTGAGACGGTCAAACCCATTCTCGATAGCAAACACGTCGGCCCCGAAGCCCAGCTTCTCTATGCCGGCATGCTCGTTGACAACAGGCATTCCGACGAGGCCGTCAGAGTGCTGGGTAGGCTGCTCAACGACCGCGCGGAGATTGCCGGGGCCGCCCATTCGCTCCTGGCTCGAATCCTCTATGAGAGTGAATCGTCGAATGCCACTGTAGGGGCAACCCTGTGTGGTTGCCCGATCCATAGGCCTGCCCTGAGCGAAGTCGAAGGGGCGGCCACATTGGGCCGCCCCTACAACGCGATTGAGGAGCACCGCCAGAAGGCTGAGGCATTGCTTCCGGAAACCGCCGAGGCGTACTTCTTGCGCGCCATGTTCGCCATGACAGTCAAGGAGCAGCTTGCCGCGTTGGACAAGGCTTTGCGCCTTGACCCGGACCATTATGAGTCCCTCCGGCAGCGCGCCTTCACGTACTATGCATCCAGGAAATACGAGCGCATGAGGGATGATGCGCTGGGCATGATCTACCTGCGGCGGCGCGACCCGCTGGGCCATTCTCTGCGTGCCATTGCACTGCGCGAGTTGGGCAAGTATGTGGAGGCAATCGCGGAGTATGACAACGCGATCGCGCTTACGCCCAAGGGGAATCCGCAGTACATCGACCTGTCCACGCAACGCTGTGAGACCCTTCTACAAATGGGTGATTACGAACGCCTCATCACGGATGCCCAGGAGTATCTGAAGCTCTCGCCTGATAGACCTGTCTTTCAGTATTACACGTTCTCTGCTTTGACGGCTCTGGGCGAGTACGACAAAGCAGAAGCAGTGTTCCAGGAGATCGTTCGCTCCGCGCCCACGGCCCGGAATGAATTCTGGTTCTGGGCTATGAAATACGTTTTCGACACTTTGGAGGCCGGACGGTTGTGGCATCCGGCGGACCGCGCGCCCGCTGGGGCGGCCTTCCTACCGATGGTCGAAGCGGAAGAGACCTATCGTGCGCTCTCAGCCAAGGCCCACCGTGTCCTAACAGATGGATTCAGCGCAGACTGGTCGCCGGACGGCAAAAAACTCGCCTTCAGTGCAGGCGTGCACGGCTACAGTGGCGTGGCGGTCTTCGATCCCGCCACAAAGGAGACCGAGCTGCTGATCGTCCCTGGCAAGGACCCTCGCTGGTCGCCCGACGGCAAGTACATTGCCTTCGTTCGGGACTGCCAGCTTTTGCGGCTGGAGGAGTTGACCACCACCGAACGCAAGGAGCAGGTGCGTTGGGAATGGGACGAAGAAGTTTGGGTCATGAACGCCGACAGCACGGAGCCAAAGCGTCTCGCACGCGGCGGCTGGCCCTCCTGGAGCCAGGATTCGGCGAGCGTCTATTACCAGTCGCGTCTGGACAAGGCGCTATGCTCCATTTCCATCGTCGGGCCGAACGCCGAGCCGAAATGGATCATGGCGTGCTCGAGTTACTATCCGTCGGTATCGCCGGATGGTCAACACGTGGCATACATGGATTATCCGTCCCTGAAGGTCACGGACTTGGCTACACAGACATCGGTTGCTGAATGGCGTGTGCCGTTCGGCACATGGGGCGGGCCCGCGTGGTCCCCTTCAGGCAATGAACTATGCCTGGGCGCCGCCAGCAGTGTGGGGGACAAGACCGGCTTGTGGATTTACAGCCTCGACAGCAATTTATGGCCTAGCCACGAACCCGTCAAGGTCCTTGACAGTCAGATCATGGCTGCCTCCTGGGCGCCGGATGGCACGAAGCTCGTCTTCGGTCTGCGTCCGCCGTACTTTGAGCTGTGGGCCGCCGATCTTGACCCTGAGACTTCAACTATTAAGGCCCTTGGCCCAGCGCAAACGCTGGACGAGCACTGGGACCAAATGCTGCGACTTTATACGCGAAGAATGCAAGCCGATCCACAGGATCCCTCGCCCTATTCTGATCGCGCGCGTTACTACGACTATCTGCACGACCGCGAGAAGGCCGATGCTGACATGAGACTTTGGTCGGCCATCCTCAGCGGTTCGGATTTGCAGGCGCCCACGCCCCAAAACATCAAGCGTGTCATCAGTGCTCCATTTGGTTATCAACTCGTCTTTTCTGCAGAAAGACCCGTGAATGAAACTCCAATACTCAATGTTGCCTTCGGGCAGAAACCGTCAGGTTCCTTCGTGCAACCTGGCTGCGATAGCAGCACAAAAACAGCTAAGAAAGGAAGGTGTCGTATGAAGTCGTTTCAAATTCCAATGTTGGCCACTCGTGGCCTGGCCATGTCACTGCTTGGGCTTTGTCTTTTGTCAGGTCTGGACACGCCGCCGGCACATGCCGATTTCACCTTCGGCCAGCCGGTCAACCCAGGGGCGGTCGTGAATTCGGCGGGCGGAGAACAGCTTCCGGTACTATCCCCCGACGGTCTGGAACTGTACTTCGGCTCCAGGCGCTCGGGGGGATACGGGGGTCTGGATATATGGGTGACCAAGCGTTCCAGCCCAGAGGACCCTTGGGGCCCGCCAGCCAATCCCGGGCCACAGATCAATGCCTCAGGATTTGACTTTGCCGGGGGCCTGTCGGCCGATGGGTTGACTCTCTACTTCGGCCAAGGCCCCTGGGGCAATAGCACCGCTTGCATGACTACCCGAGCCGCCAAAGACGCCCCTTGGGGACTACCCGTTCGCTTGGGGCCAGTTTTCACAGCTTACGAGTGCGCCGGGCCGATTTCGTCCGACGGCCTGGAACTCTGCGTTTCGGGCGCGCGTCCAGGCGGATACGGCAGTGTAGACATCTGGGTGAGCAGACGAGCGACCCCTTCGGATCCCTGGGGGACGCTGGTGAATCTCGGCGCAACGATCAATAGCCCCTCGTATGAGCTCCCACTCTGGATATCGTCTGACGATCTGACGCTGCTCTTCTCGTCGGACCGCCCTGGCGGGTTCGGCTCCTGGGATTTATGGATGACCACACGGCCGTCAAAAGCCAGTGCCTGGGGACCGCCGCAGAATCTTGGGCCGCATGTCAACACGGCCTATTCAGAGTGTGGGGCAGTGATCTCGCCCGATGGCCGGTGGTGTTACTTTGACGACTACATGGCCCCGCGGCCCGGCGGACTTGGCGCGTCTGACATCTGGCAAGCGCCGATCATCCCTGTCGTGGACTTCAACGGCGACGGGAAAGTTGATGGAAAGGACGTGCTGTGCCTGGTGAGCCACTGGGGCACAGACGACCCGCTGTGCGATATCGGCCCATTTGCTTGGGGTGACGGAACCGTTGGCCTTGAAGATTTGACCGTCCTGGCGGAGTACCTTGGCAAGGAAGTCAGCGATCCTACGCTGGTCGCCCACTGGACACTCGATGAGACAGAAGGCAATGCCGCTCACGAAAGCGTTGGTGGCAGTAGCGCTATCGTTCTGGGCAGCCTGCTCTGGCAACCGACAGGTGGGCAAGTGGATGGCGCACTTCAATTGGACGGGAGCTATAACTGCGTTGTTACCAGCTTCGTGCTGAATCCGGCACAGGGGCCATTTAGCGTTCTTGCCTGGGTCAAGGGCGGTGCTCCCGCCCAAGTCGTTATCTCGGAACCGGGGCTTGCCAACTGGCTCATGGCCGACGTCGAAGGCAAGCTGATGACGGAGCTTAAAGGCCCTGGCCGATCTGATGGTCCTTTGCTGTCGCAGACAATCATCACCGACGGCCAATGGCACCGCATCGGTCTTGTCTGGGATGGTTCGCGCAGAATGTTGTACGTCGATGGCGTCGTTGCCGCCGAAGACACGCAGGATGGTCTGCCCAGCTCAGGCAACGGCCTGTACATCGGCACCGGCAAGGGCATGGAACCCGGCACCTTCTGGTCCGGCTTGATCGATGACGTGCGCATCTACAACCGGGCAGTGAGACCATAGCAGATGAAGGCCCTGGCACAGTAGGCCGACTCAGAGAGAAACCGAGCGCCCAATATAGCCAAAGGGCTGGCAGCTTAAGAGAGTTGCCAGCCCTTCTTACTTGTGTCACTGACCATGTTCATTGAAGACGATAGTCCGGCCCGAGATGTCTCAGGAAATGGGCACGATGGAATCCTTTTGAAGGATGCCGCAATCGTCAAGGATTCTGAACGGGGATATGTTCTTCAGATCAATCAAAGTGGCATGCGCGTTAATGGTCCGTTCAATGTTGCAAGGTCGTTCACACTGTCCGCGCGGATCAAGATCGACCAACCGCGGATCGGGCGTGACTTCAGCGGCGGACCATGGAGCTTCCGAACCGGTAATGAGGGCACTCCTGAACACTATTGGCTCGAGTTCAAATACCCCGGAAACAGCTACGTGGACAAGTTTGACACCCGTTCCGAAGCGAATCCGCTGGGGCAGCTCGACGGCAAACGGCACCACTACTTCTTCGGTTCCGGGTCATGATATTGGCAAAGGATAACAGCAGAATTGGACAGTTTGGGGCGTTTTTGCCGATGTGTTATCGGACACATGACTGTTTTCGGCCAGGAGCGTCTGTATGCCCAAACGACAAAACGCCAAAGATGGCAGCGAACAGACCGGCCTTGCTTTATCGGCCCAAGCCTTGTTCGGCAAAAAGAAAGAGATCGAGAAGCGTATTCAAAACCTGGGCATCGGCCGCAAGATCAACACCTCTCCTATGGAACGGCTCAACGGCACGATACGGGGCCAACAGGCTCGCCTGGCTCGGCGGACCCGCAACGGCTCCCATCTCGAGATCATGCTGCAATATTCCATATGGCTCTGGCGGGATTTGTACAACTGGACCCGGGTGCACTACTCGCTGTTGGACCAGACCCCGGCGATGGCGTTGGGCCTGACCGACGACGTATGGACTGTTCGCACGTATCTCTTGTATCCCGTTCATGTCAGCGAGCTTCAGCGTCGGGATTGGGCCGAGCAGCGTAACAGCGCGCTGGAATCGGCCATAGATGTTTATGAAAGAAACAAAACTTTACCAATATCGTGAGGTAGTACCAATATTGTGATTATGGCAGTAAGCTCCGTTGTGGAGAGGATTTGCGTTAATGGGCGATACAGGATTCGGACCTGTGACCTCACGGGTGTGATCCGTGCGCTCTAGCCAGCTGAGCTAATCGCCCTGCATACAGTCCATAGTCCGTAGTTTATAGGCCACGAACTCATAACTCATCACGAAGGTAGGATTATACATCGTCCATTGGGGAGGTGTCAATCCAAATTTAGGCTCTCCTGATCCCGCCGCTCGGAGGTTTGCTTGATTTTAAGTGCGGCATGCGGTATAAACACACTTGGAAGGCATGGCTTAAGGAGCTCTGGACCCTCAAATGGCATCGCCTGTTCAACACCGCCGGCACGCGGACGCAAGTGGGCCTCGCCCAACCGTCCGATTGGCCGGCATGGATGAGAGACTTCAAGGACTACTGATCGCTTTGCAGTCAGTCCGGCAATTTTGGTGCCGGCAAGAAAAACCTGGCGGAAAGGCACAATGATGCACACGAAACACACAACATTCCCAAAACGGTCCCTCGTCTTGTTCATTCTTTCCACCTTTCTCTGGACTTCGGTGGATACAAAGGCCGGGCCATCAGCCAACCGTCCCATGCGGAATCAACGTGCTGCGACTCTGACGGTCGGCCAGACCGAAGGCGACCTGCAAGGCTCCGACGACAAGGTCATCCAGGCCGGCATAGAATACCTGCACCGCCTGGGCGGCGGCACGCTCCACATACTTCCGGGCGTGTATCATCTGGAAAACGCCATCTATCTGCGCCCCAATATCACCCTGCGAGGCTCGGGGGAGAAGACCATCCTCAAAAAAGCGGCTTCCGTCGTGACGCCCCTGGTGAGGGATTCGGATTGGTTCGAGTATGGCGTCCAGGTCGGCGATAGCAAAGGCTTCACGCCCGGCGCAGGGATCATGCTCCGCTCGAAAACCGGACCGGGAGACTGGCAGTTCGAGGTCGTCAAGGCCACAATCACCGCCATCCATGAAAACGTCCTGTTCCTGGACCGCCTGACCAAAGAGAACTTCTGGACAGAGAAAGACGCCACCGCGGCGACGGTCTTCCCGCTGCTGACCGCCGAGAACGTGGACAACGTCGTCGTCGAAGACATCGTCCTCGACGGCAATCGCGAGCAGAACGAGCATATCAACGGCAACTTCTCCGGCGGCGTCTTTATTCAATATTGCAACCGCTGGCGTTTCAAGAACGTCACTTCTCAAAATTACAACGGCGACGGCTTTAGCTTCCAGGTCTGCGACGATATCCAGTTTGAGAACTGTCAGGCCGTTAACAACGCCGACCTCGGATTTCATCCCGGAAGCGGCTCGCAGCGCCCCGTCTTTCGCCAATGCACGTCCAAAGGCAACAGCCTGGGGATTTACTTTTGCTGGAGCGTCTCCGACGGACTTGTCGAGAGCTGCACCCTCTTGGAAAACCGCGACTACGGAATCAGCATCGGACACCGTGACACGGACAACGTCATCAAGGATTGCACAATCGAGCGCAACGGCAAGGTCGGCATACTCTTTCGCAAGGAAGCCGGCGAGTTTCGCGCCGGCCACCGCAACCGGATCGAGAATTGCGCGATCCGCGACAACGGCACGAAAGAAAGCGGCGTCGGAATCGATATCCAGGGAACAACCCGGGACATCACCATCCAAAACACAAAATTGGAAAACACGGCGGGACAAAGGCAAGGAATCGGCATTCGCATCGCCAAGGAAGCTGAACGAATCATGCTACAAGACAATACCTTTGAGAATTGTCCCGTGCACATCGAGGACATGAGGTAGCGTATGAAACGAAGAGATTTTGCGATTCAGGCCGGCGGGATTCTGATCCTGTTCTTGCTCGTGGGTGGCAGCCCCAAGCGCAGCTTGGGGATGGTCACGGCTGGGCTCGCGAATGTGCGGGATTTCGGCGCCGTCGGCGACGGCAAGTCGGACGATGCCGAGGCATTCCAGCGCGCGATAGACTCCGGCCGGGGCGATATCTTCGTTCCGCGCGGCACGTATCGACTGAACAAAACGGTCGTAGCCGACCTGGACCACATCGGACCTCTTTCAATTGCCAGCTCGGGCGCGGCAACCGTTCTTATGGCGGGACCCGGCCCGGCGATCAAGCTCGTCGGCACGCACGAGGGCACGGCGGACCCCTGCTCAGTCAAAGAGAACGTCTGGCTGAAGCAGCGCACGCCGAGCATCAGCGGATTGGAGATCGTGGGCGCCGACCCGCAGGCGTGCGGCATAGAAGCCACCGGCACGATGCAGGCAACATTTTCGCGGCTGACTATTCGTAAGGCCCTGCATGGCATCCACCTGACCGGCCGGAATCGCAACGTGATCGTCTCGGATTGTCACATCTATGAAAACCGCGGGATCGGGATATACTTCGACCACGTGAACCAGCACCAGACCAACGTCGGCAATTCGCACATCAGCTACAACGCTGGCGGCGGAATCGTCCAACGCGGCGGAGACGTCCGGAACATTCAGATCGGCAACTGCGACATCGAAGCGAACATGGACGCAAACGGCCCGCCCGCAGCGAACGTCCTGATCGATGCCACCGGCGGCTCCATCGGCGAGATCGCCATCACCGGCTGCACGCTCCAGCACGCCCACAACGCCCCCGACTCGGCCAACATCCGCATTATCGGCGAGGGCGTGTCCCAACGCTATGCACAGGGTGAGCTGCGCGGAGGCAACATTACCATTACCGGCAATGTGCTCAGTGATGTGCAGGTCAATATCCACCTTCTCAAGGTTCGCGGCGTCACCGTCATCGGCAACACCCTCTGGCAAGGCTATGCACATGACCTGCTCATCGAGGACAGCTCGAACGTTATCGTCGGCTCGAACGTGCTCGACCGCAATCCGCGCTACCATTATAGCGACGGTGCGACCGCCAAGCGGGGCCTGGTCTTTCGCAACTGCGAGCAGGTGGTGCTGGCGGGCTTGACCATCAACAACGTCCGAGGGAAAGAAGCCGCACTCGTCCTAGAGAAATGCCGGGATTTCAACATCTCCGGCTGCATTGTCCTCGACTGCGGCCCGTGCGGCATCCTCATGGACGACGTTCAGGACACGGTGGTCTCAAACTGCACGGTTCGTTCTCCGGCTGTCTTGCCGGACACCCAGGCAGAAAGAGCAACGGCTCTGCTGCTCAAAAGTGGCAGAGATAATCTGATCGCCAACAATCTGTTTGGCGGCAAGCTCGATGTCGCCGCCGATTCAGCAAAACTCGTGAACAACGTCGAGAAATAAAGAAACTCGTAGCTGAATCTGATTCCCTCATTGGGATAGGTATATATAGAGGATCGCGTCGCCGTCCAGCGGATTGGAAAAAACGGTCGGTTGCTTTTCGGCGGTGATGCGCTGTGTTGAAACCTCCATGCCTGTACTCGGATCGAACCACTCGGCAATGTACTGGTTCTCCCTGAGCTGCACGTCGAGCTTCGCTTTGGCATCCGGCTGATAGATCAGGTACTGCTGGCCCGGCTTTGCAAGGCAGTAGCCCGTCGTGGACAGGTCGTTTCTCGGCTCGCACTTGTTCAAATCCATGCCTTGCGCAAGCCGCAGCGCGTAGCCCATGCTCCGACGCACAGGCTCGAACTTCGCATCGAACGCGCTGCCCAATACGACCCCGTCGTAGGGGTCCATGAACAACGGATTCAGCCCCCGCGTGAAGCTCTTCCAGACCCAGGCCTGATTGCTTCCGATGCCCCAGAGGTGGTCGGTATCGCTGAGAATGACCTTTTTCCCATCGCTCGCAGGCGGGTTGTCTCGGTAGCCGCCTTCGGGGTTGGGGGAAATCCAGTCGGCGGGGCTATCGAACAAGTCCTGATTCTTTCCGCCCGCGTACTGGAAGGTCATCCCAACCGGGTGCTGCGCCGGTTTGCCTTTTTCATACTCGTGGATGTAACGTATCATCGCGTATTGCCACGGTGTGGATGCGGGATGGTTCTCGTTGGAGATCTCATACAAGACGTTGTCCAGGTCATTGACGGTGTCAACGACTTTGCGGATGTACGCCTTCTGAATCTCGGTCACTTCGCTGATGGCCAGCTCGTGCACCTCGAGGCCTTTGCCGTCGCCGTTCGCATCGCCGTTGATTCCATTGACGTTGTTCTGCGGGTTGAAGGGATGCGTCTTGAAGCCATCCTCAATCCGCTGCATCGCCCAGCCCTCGAACAGCATAATCGAGACGTATATTCCCTTCTCTCGTGCCGCCTCGACTCGTTGCCGCAATCGCGTGAAATAGGCCGGGTCGAATTGCGAGAGATCAAATTTCGGCTTGCCGTCCAACGCCTTCCCGTCGCCGCAGCGCAGCCAGGGATGGGGTGCGACGTAGAACATGGTCACGTCTTTGCGGGCATGGGCGCCGTTTGGCTTTGTATTCCACTGCATCATTTCCCAGGCCCACATCCGCATGAAGTTATGATTGTATTTCTTCATCCATTCGAGGTAGGCGTCATAGTCGAACGCCCTCGGCGGATCTTCGGGCCCCATATCGACCAGGTTGTACCACACGTGCGAGCCCGCCAGCAGAAGGGCGCGCCCCTCCTTGTCCGCGAAGTAGCGCGGATTGTCCGCACAGATTCGCAAAGGCCCCATCGTTGGTTCGGCCCGAATCACTCCGCCAGCAAGGAGTGTCAATAAAAGGCAAGCAAATGTAAGGATTCTCTTGAAGCTCATCGTCCTTCCTTTCGCACAAAGATTGAATTTGTGTCATCCTTCCTGAACAACCCGACATGTCTCCATTGCCCCGACATTTTACACCCTCGGCCCAAAAACAACAATTCAATTGCGCTGGATAAACGGTCTCATGTGTGATAACCTACGCTTTACGGATGCCGAACAAGGCTGTGCCTTGTCGGATTTGGAGATTACCATGCGAGACACCAGAGAGTTTCAATCAGGGAGGGATAAGTAAGGAGGCGTTGGTTTTACGATGGTGAAGGCAGTCAAAAATGCGCCGACGAGATAAATGGATAATCACCATAGGCGTGGTTTGCGGGATCGCCCCGTTCGCGTATTTGGGGTATTTCGCACTATGGGCCATGCATGACCTCGATAGCATGGAGGCACGCAGGCCGGTACTGTTATATCAAACCGATCATCGAGCACTCCTGGAAGCCTGCAGAGAGCTCTCCCGCCAAGTAGCCGCAGGGAAGCTTCAGCCCGGCGAGTACCGCGTGCATGCTCATCATCCTGATTCTGAGACAAGGCAATTCCCTCAACTGATCCTCGATCTTGACCCGCTACGAGTGGACATAGAGAAGAATGGAGTGGTCAATTTGATGATGTCACCCGTGGTACTGTATGGGGTGTACGCACTGCCTGAGAACTATGAAGACCCACCGGCCGAATTATACCCATGGGGTGAAGAGCTAATTGATGGGCTGTGGTATTATGACGAGGGCTTTCGGAATCATCCAGAGCGTCAGAAAGAGGTAGAGGAGCTGTTGAAGAAAAGCGAGGCAGGGAATTCGTCCGGCCTCCCATGGGGGCACGCGACTCAGGAAGAAAAGCCTGCGCAGCCTTTCGCAGAGCAGACGCGCTCATTGACTGCGGGAAGGAAAAAGGTTGAAAATAATGCTGAACTGATGGTATAATATTTGTATGACGACCAAAGAAATAGCTCTGAAGACGATCAATGATTTGCCTGAAGACGCCTCCTGGGAGGACATTCAGGAGCGGATCAACTTTGTCGCAGCCGTTCGTAAGGGGTTTCGCGAGCTGGACGAGGGCAAGGGCATCCCTCACGAGAAGGTCAGGGAGGAATTTGCAGAATGGCTTACAAACTGATTTGGGCTCCTTCTGCTCGCCTCGACCTGAAAGAACTCGCCTCCTACATTGCCGAATAAGGAGCAAGCGTGGACTGGCGAAAAAGCATATTCCTGTTGTCGCTACTGATAGCCACACTGGGGATCATTATTGTCATTGGTTCCTGTGACCGAACGCCTGAGACGAGTATCCCTAAGGTGGTTTTTCTTGCCGGAAAGCCAACGCATGGTGAAGGCTGTCACTCGTGGGAGGACACTGCTGGGCTTTTGAAGCAATGTCTGCTTGATGCACGGGGCGTCGAGCCTCTGCAAATCGAAATCTACAAAGACGGCTGGCCTGAGGACCCGGCGGCGCTGGACGACGCCGATGCGATTGTGTTTCTCTCGGACGGATTCAAAGACCATCCGCTCCGCGAGCCGGACCGGACGGCGAAGATTCGCAAACTCGCCAAGCGGGGCGTTGGCTTAGCGTTCTTCCACTACGCCATCGAACCTCCCGAGGGCGGAGAGCCTGACCTGCTGGAATGGATCGGAGGCTGCTACGAGCGAGGCTATTCCCAGAACCCGAGAAACACGGTGGCCCTTTCGCCCGTTCAGAACGACCACCCGATTTGCCGCGGGTGCAGCGGCTACATCGCGGAAGACGAATGGTACTTCGACATCCGGCTGAAGGCGAACGACCCTCGCGTCGTCCCTATCCTGACCGGCAAGCTGCCGCCCTGGGCGCCGGAGGACAAGGTCGTCGCCTGGGCCACCACGCGCGACGACGGCGGCCGGGGCTTCGGCTTCGCAGGAGGGCACTACGACCAGAATTGGCATAACGAGCCGTTTCGCAAGCTCGCGCTGAACGCGATTCTGTGGGTGGTCAAGGCGGAAGTGCCGCAAAACGGCGTCTCATCCCTCCACGCGTGGCGCTTTGTCAGCATCCCTGATTTTGTGAACGTCGATCTGACCTACCCGCAGCCTGGCTGGGAGGATGCGCTGGATTACGTGCTCAAAGCAGTCAAGGCCGAGAACCCGGAGTTCGTCCTTGTGGCGGGGGATCTGGTGATGGGCCGCTGGCCGGACAAGGAGAGCATTGAGAAATACGCAGCGATTTACTATCCCGCCTGGGTCAAGCGCATGACGGACCACGGACTGAAATTCTACACAGCCATCGGCGATCACGAAATCGGCGACAATCCCTGGCCCGACGAAAAAGCGGCTCTCGTCCCTTACTTCAAGCGGCAGTTTCAAAAATACCTCGCGATGCCCCTCAACGGCCCGCTTCGCATGAAAGGCACGGCGTTCTGGTTCAACCACGAGAACACTTTGTTCATCGCCGTAGATGTATTCGAGAAAGGGACCGGACCCCAGGGCGGCATTGTCCCCCAAGTCACCGACGCACAATTGGAGTGGCTCGAGCAGGTCATCACCGAAAATCCGGGCGTTCAACATATCGTCATCATGGGGCATACGCCCATCCTGGGACCGGTTGCAAAGGAAAGCTCCAGCGGCCTGATGCTGGAAGGGGAACAAGATTCGCCGCTCTGGCAGACCCTCAAGAAGCACAAGGTGGATTTGTACCTGTGCGGCGAGGTCCACGCCATCACCTGTACGCAGGCCGACGGCGTCTTGCAGATCGCGCACGGAGGGTTGTTTGGCTACAACGCAAAAGTGAACTACCTGGTGGCTACTGTCCGGGGCGACAAGATCGACCTGGAGCTGAAGGAGCTTGCCATCGTCAATGAGGGAGAACGCCTGTGGCAGGCGGGAAACAACCGTCCACATGAGACTGTATCCATCACCGGCGAAGTCAAAAAGAGTGGATTCATCACCGTCGGAACAGCAACGCTCGATACCGCCGGCGAAAGTCGAACGCTGACAAACGCTGCGGGCTGCCTCCAATAAATTGTAGGGTGGGGCTTGCCCCACCACGATCGAGGCAGTGGGTTGAAGCCTATCGAATAGCCGGTTCGCTGTTGTACTCAGCCTGAAGTTTGTCGAGGTCCACGTGGTTGACGTCGCCGCGGTGGATAATCAGGCGATAGCGCAGGACGAGCGGTTTCTCGCGTGAGAGCGGGACCGGCTCGCGACCGGGGAAAACCGGGTTCTGGGCGCTGCCTTTTCTGCGGAGGATCCATCGCTGGGGATAGCCCGGCAGAGACTTGTGGCACAGGATGGCGATGCCGCTAGTCTTGCCGTCGGGGCCGAGCGGGCCTGAGAAATCCATCCAGGGGCCGCCTTCGACGGACAAGTTTGTTGGCTCCACGGGGCCGTCGGCGCCGATGAACGCCAAGCCGGGGGGCAACGGTATTCTGGTTGTGAAGCCGCCGTAACCCTTTTCGTCTTCGGACCCGCCGAGGCGAAGGTTATCCTCCAGCGCCAGCAGGCTGATCTCGAAATCCACCTTGCGGATATCCTGCTCGGCGCGATAAACGCGAATCGCCGTGGTTTCTCTTACAAACGGTTTCTGGTTACCGTTTGCGTCGGTCCAGAGGGGCGATTTCCAGTAAACTTCGACCTGCAAGGCCCTCGATTTGGAATCGGGTGCGAGAACCTTGACGTCACGAATGTCCCAGAAGAAATCCTTCACGGCCCAGGAGTCACCGAGCTGCTTATCGCCGACCCATACCTGGTGCCACGCCCAGAAGACGCCGCGATGGTGCAGGTGATCGGCCGGGAAGTCCTCCGTGAGGACCTCGCCATCGAGGCCGTAAAGGGGATGGATGTAATTCGCGCGCGCGTATTCTCCGTCCAGGGATTTATGCGTGCGCTGATAGAACATGACCTTGTCGTCGCCTTCCGCGATGAGAAAGCCCTGGTCGGTTTCGGTGATATTGATCGCGTGCGCCGACTCGATTTGCCGGCAGCCGCACAGCGTCACGAAAACCGCCAAAGCCGCCACGATTGCAGTTGCGTGCATGTCCTTTGTCATCGGATACTCCTTGCTCGATATTCGGTATTCAAAGTGGCCTTCTTCCCAACTACCAAATCTTCCGCCGGTTTGCAAGCACTTCTTTGCACGGTCAAAGCACCCCGGCTATTCAAACGACTGTCCTCTTGCCGCGCACGTCAAATCCAAATATACTTCATACCGGTCGTACAGGAAATGATTAAGGATTAGTGAATAATGATCAGACCGCCGGCACTCATCATCTATCCATTAACCCTGATCATCTGCTCTTGTCTGTGGGGGGGGACCGCCGTTGAAGGAACCGCGGAGGAAGGTCCGCTGCTTGGGGGCGAATATACTATGGATTTCGAGACCGGCGATTTGCGGGGCTGGGAGAAATCCGGCAGCGCCTTCGATCACCATCCGACGCTTAACGACAATCCCGTGGCCCGCGGCCGGGCTGAGCCTTCCAACCATCAGGGGTCTTGGTGGATCGGAACTTTCGAGAAATTCCAGGGCCACAGCGGGCAAACCCAAGGCGAGATTCAGGGGGACGAGCCCCAGGGCACTTTGACTTCTCCGCCGTTCACGCTTCCGGCTGGAACGCTCAGCTTTTTGATTGGTGGCGGAAGCGGCCCGCAGACGCGCGTCGAGCTTGTGCTCGTGGACCATCTGCTGCACGATCTGGCAAGGGCCTTCTACCAGACGGGCAAGGACGTTGAAACGATGGAGAGAATCACGTGGGACCTGCATCCTATCGCCGGAAGGATCGGACGGATCCGCATCGTGGATGAATCCTCCGATGAATGGGGCCATGTCAACGTCGATGATTTTCAGCTCGAAGGCACCGTACCGGCCCCCGAAGTGGTTGGTCGCGATCTGACTGACGCGAGGAAAATCCTCGCCGGGGCCAACCTGACGTTGGGACAAATCTCAAAGGTCAATTCGGACGCTGAGCCTGATACGGTTCTCCGGCAGGACCCTGTGGCCGGAACGGATGTTTCCGTCGGCACGCAGGTGAACGTGAGCGTGGCGTACAAAGAGATGATCGCGGTGCCGGAGCTTCGAGGGCAAAGCCGCCAGGAGGCCGAGAATATTCTCAAGAAGGAACGGCTGAGCCTGGGCGAGGTCATCAAGCGTTTTTCCGATCAGCCGGAAGACTCTGTTTTGTGGCAGGAACCCGGCGCAGGAACCAAGGTCGCCGTCGGCACGGCCGTTGAACTGTGGGTGGCCGTCAGCGCGCCGGTTGAGGTGCCAGACGTGCGGGGACGCGAAGTCAAAGAAGCGGAAGAGGTTCTGGCGAAGCTGCGATTGCGCGTGGGCCAGGTGACTAAGCGCCTGTCCTATCAGCCGGAGGGGACAATTGTCCGCCAGGAACCGGCCCCCGGGAATCTGGCCCTTGTCGGGACGGCCGTGGACCTGTGGGTGGCCGTCAGGGTGGCGGCTAAAGTGCCCGACGTGCGGAGCCAGAGCGTGGAAGAGGCGGCGAGCATTCTCCGGAAGGCACGGCTGCGTCTGGGGCAGCGGTTTGACCATTTCTCACAAGAGGAGCCCGGCACGGTTCTTGATCAAAGTCCGGCGGCCGGAACACGCGTCGTTCCCGACAGCGCCGTGGACGTCTTCGTGGCAAGCAAAGAAACGGTTGACGTACCGGATGTGCGGGGGCACAATCGACGGGACGCCGAAGAGACTATCAGAGCGGCTCGATTGACTGTCGGAGAGGTATCCGAGCAGCCGGCAAATCTGGATGAGGATATTGTCGTCGGGCAGGACCCGGCCGCAGGAACAAATGTGGGCGTCGGCACCGCTGTGCATCTGTCGGTGATGGCCGGAACGATCACCGCCGTGCCCGACGTGCGGGGCTACAGCCGTGAGCAAGCCCAGAAGATTCTCGTGGGCGCCAGGCTGCGATTGGCTGAGGTTCTGGCCATATATTGCGACCAGCAGGCCGGCATGATTCTCGACCAGAGTCCTTCGGCGGGAATGAAGGTTTCTGTTAATACGCCTGTGATGCTGTGGGCGGCTGCCGAGCCCCAAACACCGGCCAGCAGACGGCCTGGAATCTTTGCCGGAATAATTATCCTCTCGGGCGGAGGCTTCTACCTTCTGTTCCGATTCGCACCGGATTATGGAATCAGCCTCGGCCGGGCCGGTCGCAGAGTCAAAGTGCTGCTGAAAATGCGCGCGAGACGCCGGCGCACATAAGGGCAAGGGACTAAAGTGCCTGAAGTTGGCGTGGGCTCTGCCTTACTTTAGTTCACTTTAGTCACTTTAGCTCACTTCGGTCCTTTTAGCGGTGACTCACGACGATCTGTAAATGTGTGATGGCCTCGTGACCTCGCTCGTTGCTGCGCCTTACCGTAGCGATATACCGGCCCGGCGTCTTGTAGCGATGCGTCGTGACGGCGTAACCGTTCGGGTCGTGTACTTTGGCGTTGCCATCTGACTGGACGGTCACTTTTGGGCTGCCGTCGCCGAAATCCCAGACCTCACTGCCCTCTCTCGTGCGGAACGAGCGCACCTTGAAAGTGATTTCGTCGCCGGGCTTGAGATCGAAGGTCGGGTAGTAGGCAGCGTGGATCGTGGGCGGAACCTGGTCGGGGTGATTCTTATCGATGACCTGGACGACGGCAAAGTCGTAATCGATGTCACCCGATGCGTCCGTGACCTTCACGATTTCGTTGTACTCCCCGGGTTTGTCATACGTGCGCCGCACTCGCGGGCCGGTAGCGGAAGTTCCGTCGCAAAACGTCCACTCGAACTTCTCGATGGCGCCTTCACGGCTCCAGGAGCGGGTGGCATCGAGCTCGACGGCGTCCCCCGCCCACGCCACATGGTGGGGCCTTGCCACCGCGATGATCTCAGGATGGTGCTCGCGCTGGTACGCCTCCCAGATGAAAGCGTAGCCGCTCTGTATGCCCCACAGGCCTGACGGCTGCCTGCAACTGATATCGAAATGCAGGTGGGACCAGCCGCCGCTGCCGCCCTCCTTGCCGAGAACCCCGATCTTTTGCCCCATCTTCACGCGCTGGCCCGGCTTTACGAAATCTTCGATCTTGTAGAGGTGGCTGTACCGGTAGAACCAGCCCCGCTCGTCGAGGATGTAAATCACATCGTAGCGCGGCGCAACCGGAGAATCATCGTAGCCGGGCAGTTTTTCCAGACCTGAGGATACGACCAAGCCGTCGGTGGCGGCAACCACATCGACCATGCCTTCGGCCCCGCCAAAGTCCAGGCCGTAGTGATAGTAGATATTTTTGTTGGCGGGCACTTCGCCGCCATCGACGAAGGTGGGCACATTCGCCATTTGAGTGTCCGTGGCGAACCAGCATTGTTTAGCCGGATAAACGAACGTGCCTGGTTCCATCCAGGGCGAGCCGGCGGGCCAGAGCCGAAGCCTCGCATCTTTCGTCAACCCCCACGCGTTCTCCTTATTGCTCTTTTGCAGATAACCTTTCGTGATGGGACAGTCGATTTGCACGTTCGCAAAGGTGACCGGGAGGCGATACGTGCAGGAAACAAGGGAGACGCTCTTGCCGTTGACTTCGACGGTCACCACCGCCTGCCGGACCGCGTTGCGAATGTCATCCCGCGTTTCCTTCAAATCGAGCAGCTTGACCGTTGCTTGTGTGCCATCGTGCAGCTTCAGCGTCGCAGATTCCCCCACATCGAGATCCGCCACAGTCACCAGCGGCGTCTGAGCCGGCCTGGCTGAGCCAAGGGCTATTGATTCAAAAGGGACACCTGACAGTAAGCTGATGCCGACCACCATAAGAGATTTCAGGAGACTTTGAAAATGCAGCATAGGAGCACCTCACTTTCCATTTTCGATTCTCGATTGCTTGTAGTGACGCCGTAAAGCGTTCGTTCGGATATGCCCTTACGGGCACACTACGAACGGTAACTTTTACCAGATTCGCTTCCGGCCGACAATGCTCCGTGCAAGATTCCGTTACCAAAACGGTTCGCCGTGCCTCTTATAGGTAGAACAGAAAATTAGACGAATCGGCATGTAACACGCCACAACCACCTTGAAGGAGTCGGACAAAATGGCACAGAGAAAACCTATCCAGACCTGGCGGCCCCGGCCGCAACGGAACAGAGTTTTCACACTTTCCACCTCCGCCGGCCCATGCGAGCGATGGGGTCTGACGGCGTGCTCGGCGCTGATCGTTTTTTGTCTGACGGCAACGTCTCGGGCCGACAACTGGGGGCCCGGAATCGGACTGAAAATAGGCGCGCAAACCCTCGACAAGCCCTTCGGGGACGGCGAAACAACGCGCGCACGATTCGAGCTGGAGCTGGTGAGCCCAAGTTTCGCCGATGACCATCTCGAGGTGGCTTTCACCGTCGGCGGCTCGTCCCTCGGGTCCTATTCAAGCGAATACGTGGACTACGACGGCACAACGCTGATCGAAGAATACTACCACGACGACCTATCGGTGATCGACATCGGGCTGTCAGCGAGGCTGTATCCGCTGGGAGACAGCCCGGTCCGGCCATACCTCGGGGCGGGTATCGGCTACTTCTGGTTTCTCGATTCATGGGACGATGAGTATTACGAAACCGTTGAGGACCCGTTTATCCCGGGCCTGTTCTACACCTACGCCAGTGCCGACGAGGGGACAGACAACCTGGCGCACGGCTTCTTCCCCTTTGTGTCGGCCGGCCTGGCCATACCGGCCACCGATAATCTGGAGCTGCTTTTTGAATTGCAGTATCATCTGGATAAGAAAGACTCCGGATTTGACCTCAGCGGGCCGGTTTATATGTTCGGCGCCCGCCTGCGGTTTTAGGGAAGCTCTACAAACCTATGTTGCCATAGATACGGCTGTAGCCCACGAAGACGAAGTAGATCATCACCAGGCAAACCAGAAAATAAACGAAGCGCGGAAACCAGCGAACAAACTCAGCAAGCCAGAATTCCGCCGCTTCGATGCTCTGCTCCGCCAGGCGCCGCGTCACCTCATCCAGGTTTCCGGTTTCCTCGCCGACCTTCCACATTTCGACAAGCTCCACCGGCAGTCTCTTAGGTAGAGCCTGACCCATCGGCTCGCCGGCTTTGACCCGTTCGGCGGCCGGCCGGAACATATCGCCCACCGCCGCGTTGCCCACCGCTGAGATGGCCATGTTGCAGCAATCGGCCAGAGGCACGCCCGCTTTGCACATCGCGTGAAAAACCCAGAGAAAACGGCCCAGGGCCAGCTTATACATTGCTCTGCCCAGCAGGGGCACGCGCAACACCAGGTGGTCGAGCGCCCCGCGAAGAGGACCGGTCCTGGGGGTCGCGTAAATGATCAGAACGATGATCATCGCTGGTACCCAGAACAGCAGAAGAATTCCCCCCGCACTGCCCAGGTAGCGCCCGATCGTCTGGTTGCCCAGAACGAAATTGGGAACCGGCACGACGAACGCAGCAATGGTCAAGACCAGAACGGGCAGCATCAGTCCCGCGAGCATCTTTCTGAGCATCCGCCCAGACATCTCGTGCCACCTGGCCAGCAGGCCCATAAGTTCCGCGAGATTGCCCGATGTCTCACCGGCGTCGATGAGCATTACATCGAGCGGGCTGAACTCTCGGGGATTGAGGCGCATGGTTTCCGCAAGGGTATTGCCTTTCGAGACGCCTTCGGCTACGGCAGCAAAAGCCCTTCGTACGCGCGGCTCGAGGCCCGAGGTGATGGTATTAAGGCAGCGCAGCAAGGGGACGCCCGCATCAAGCATCGTCGCAAGATTGTGGTAGGCTAAAGCCAGGGTCTTGGGCATTGCCGCTTCCCTTTCCAGACGCCAGGCTCCAGACACCAGCAGCCAGCATGGGTCTTGTGTCTTGAGTCTTGCGTCACGGCTTCGTGCCGTTGAGATACTCTTCGAGATTCGTATAACCATCGCCGTCGGCGTCAGCGTTTCTATCGGCGGGGTCGCCGGCGTTGAGGCCGTTGCGTTTTTCCCAATCGTCGGGCATGCCGTCCTGGTCAAGGTCTGCCGGGGGCGCGGCTGATTTTAGTTCGGGCCAGCCGCCAACCTCGTCTTCATCGTCGATGATCTTGCCTTTTCCGTTCTTTACCTCGTTGATGACGCGGGCATCGACGGCGTCTCGCTTAGGCAGCATGGCGCCCGCCTCCGCCAAGACTCGCTCGTAAGCCTTCATCGCATCATCCGTCGTCACCGCCGCAACGGCGATAGGCTCGGCTTGTACGTAAGCCGCAATGTCTCTCGGCGAGAATTGGCTGAAACTCACGAGCGACCATGGCTCGGGAGGATAGCTGCCATTCATGGCATTGCCGTTGAAGCACGCTTTGGCCGACCGCGTGCTCTCCGAGAACGCCAGGTTGCCCCCTGAGTTGACGCCGGCCTTGTAGTAGTTACCGATAAAGTTCATTTTGGTAATGCTGTCGGTGCCGTTGGAGCCGTCGGCGTTGTAGCCGGCGGAGCGGCCCGCCCAGTTGTAAATCACGTTGTTCCTGAAATCGAGGATGAAGCCGTCCGGGTCCTTCTCGCGGTCGTTGTAGTTGCCGGGGCGGGGCAGCCGGGCGTGATGGTGGGCGTAGAGATTATGGTGGTAGGTGTAACCGTTGCCCCAGCCTCCGCGGATGAGCGAGCCGTACCCGTGCGCGCCTTTGTGATGCGTCGAGTTGTTCAGGCTTTCGGAAATGATGCACCACTGGACGGTGACGTTGCCGAGCTTTCCTCCCGTCGAGGCTGAGAGCGTCTCATCCACAGCCCAGCTCGCCGAACAATGATCGACGGTAATGTCCCGGCCTGACGCAATCGACAAGGCGTCGCTCTCGGCTTTGGTATTGTCGCCGGGCCGGCATCGAAGGTAACGAACGATTGTCTGGTCGGCGGCGATAACCAGGGCATTGTCCTTCAGGCATATCCCGTCGCCCGGAGCGGTCTGGCCGGCGATGGTGATATAAGGCTTTCTAATAGTCAGCGGCGAGCTCAGAGCGATGGTGCCCGAGATGCGAAAAATCACCGTCCTGGGGCCGTCCGTTTCCACCGCGGCGCGCAGGCTACCGGGTCCGCTATCGTTGAGATTCGTGACGAAGAGGACCTGGCCGCCCCGCCCTCCGACCGACTGGGCGCCAAAACCCTCCGCCCCCGGAAATGCAGGTACAGCCCCGGCCGCTGCAACAAGACATAAAATCGAGAATACCCCCACGCATAGCACGAACCGATGATTCATAGCATCTCTCCTGTAGTCCGTCAAAAATCCAGGTTCCCGCAACTTGGAGCCGGCCGACCACGTTTCCAAACCCCAAGAATAACGCCTTTCACGCCAAAACGCAACACAGAGTCAGGACAAACGCATCTTAATTGACGGATACTGTTATTGCTTCAAAAACGACGGTCCACAACATTGCTCTGGAACCTGAACCTCCAACCGATCCTCATTTATTTACGGGGCCAAGAATGGCGATTGACATTTAGATGCAGTTGCCCTGGTTTCTTCCTTGCTTTCTACGCTTAGACCTGCCATAATCTTATCAAGAGGAGTGCTGCTGAAGAGCCGCCATGAAAGGACCAGTTGGCTAATATGCGCCGGATAGATCGGATCGAAATGAGTTGGATGGCTGTGGAAATCCAAGGGGCGAGAAGAACTGGAGAGGAGGTGGGAAACGCGTCCCCTCAGTACCCACGGAATTCGGCCGTACACGAAAGCTGAATGTCACCACTATAGGAGAACAACACAATGACCAAAGTATACGGAAGTATGTTTGCGATTTTCCTTATCGCCGCTCTTTCTGGTTGTGGCCATGGCTGTTTTATTGACAAAACAGCCTTTGAACGATCCAACAACGTGGGATACTTGGTTGAGAGAGAGGTCTGTGCATACGATTGGCATAAGGCAACTCGTGATACTTCAAAGCGGTCATTTGGTGATCAGATCAGGGACCGTATCAGCGAAGTGCGTCGCGGGATACAACAGAGCGGGGCTTATGATGCTTTTGAGGAAAGCTTCGGAAGGAGAATGGCTGAAAGGCTTTCCGGCCGTTTTCATCCTCTCGACAAGAACACTGTGCGCTATGTTTCAGGCGACGAAGCAAAAGGGGTTGACGCAGTCGGTTCCGCCAAGGCCCAAGGTTTTGACATTGTCGTGGAGATCTGGATTCAGCCTGGAGTAGGTTGTTATCGGGATTATGCATCGGATAGAAAGGATTACACGTCAGTATTCGGGGTGGATTTGATTGCCACGCGGGTCTCAGATGGAAAAGTAGTCTGGGACATAGGCACCGGATGTTCTGAAGAGACAGGAGGTTTGCCTAATTACGAAGTGTTTCCGGAACTTGCGCAACGCGCAGTTGCAGAACTTCTTCGTATGTACGACGGAGAGACCCAGGTTCGCCCCTTTTTCCGCCGTGGAGCAACGAGGGGCGGGGGCAGTCCTTACGGCTGGTAGAGCCTGACCGAATTCAGTGGATATCCCTTAGAAACTATCTCAAAAGGGTAGTCTTGGCCGATAACCATCCGTAGGAGCCTTTTGAAAGGAACCACGGATGGCACGACAGAAACGTAAGGTGAAACCACTTCCCACGATTTGGGAAGTCAGCGACGAACTGTGGAGCATCATTCAAGCCAT
>Ga0214473_10000712_pt1 | contig 45907 bp, 39 predicted proteins | sample RVTome_7_FD_203509 | JGI IMG/M metagenome (GOLD analysis project Ga0214473, IMG submission 203509) | Soil microbial communities from uranium-contaminated site in the Upper Colorado River Basin, Wyoming, United States - RVT98D197 | ecosystem: Environmental > Terrestrial > Soil > Contaminated >...
TTACCTCCCCATCAGATGAGAGGCTTTTCCTTTTTTTCCCCTCCCCTTCAGGGGGAGGGACAGGGTGGGGGTGGGTTTAGTCACCCTATGCATTAAGCTATCTTTCTAAACGCATTGCCACAGGCCTCGATCGTTCTGTCCAGATCGCTCTGCGTATGGGCCACCGATATGAACCAGGCTTCGAATTGGGAGGGAGGGAGATAAATCCCTTCGTTCATCATTTCGATAAAAAATTGGGCAAATCGTTTTGTGTCGCTCATCTTCGCTGTGCGATAGTCCTTCACCGGTCCCTCCGTGAAGAAGAGAGTCAGCATTCCGGTTGCATAATTGACCCATGCTGGAATTCCTCTCTCATCCGCTTGATCCAGGATCATTTCAGCCAGATAAGAACTTTTTTTCCCCAACTCCTCATAGATCTTTTTTGACCTCAAAAGGTCAAGGGTCTCAATCCCTGCGGTCATGGCAAGAGGATTACCGGAAAGGGTCCCCGCCTGGTAGACTCCCCCCAGAGGGGCAACCTTTTCCATGATAGCCTTTTTTCCGCCGTAGATGCCCACGGGAAGGCCGCCGCCGATGACCTTTCCAAGGCAGGTCAGATCAGCCTTTACCCCATAGAGCTCCTGGGCTCCGCCGTAGGCTGCACGAAATCCCGTAATGACTTCATCGAACAGGAGAAGTATTCCATGTTCGCTGCAGATGATTCTCAATCCTTCCAAAAATCCTTTTTCAGGGAGGACAACACCCATATTTCCCGCAATGGGTTCCACAATGATGCAGGCGATTTGACCGGGGTACTGGTTTACAAGATTCCTAACCCCTTCGAGATCATTGTAAGGAGCTGTTAAGGTATGTTTTGCAAGATCGTCCGGTATGCCAAGGCTATCCGGAATACCGAACGTGGCAACACCCGACCCTGCCTTAACGAGGAAGCTGTCCCCGTGACCGTGATAGCCACCTTCGAACTTGAGGATCTTGTTCCTGCCGGTATAACCCCTGGCGACTCGAATCGCGCTCATTACCGCCTCTGTCCCGGAGCTCACCATCCTCACCAATTCCATGGATCGAAATGCCTTCTTCACCCGAATGGCCAGTTCGACTTCCAGGGCGGTAGGGGCACCAAAACTCGTTCCCTTCGGAGCGGCCTTTTTCAAGGCTGCAATCACCCTGGGATGGGCGTGACCCAGGATCATCGGCCCCCACGATCCCACATAATCAATATATTCGTTCCCATCTGCGTCCCAAATCTTCGCCCCTTTCGCATGATCGATAAAGAGCGGTGGAACACCGATGGCCTTGAAGGCCCGAACCGGGCTGTTTACTCCTCCAGGAATCAGCTCGAGCGCCCTACGATAAAGAGTAATCGACCTTCTTATCCCCATCTCCGCCCTCCAGCTTCTTTTTCACCTTGCACCGTTATAGTATTTCCTTCCGCAAATTGCAAGAAACCCGAATATTGAAACATTGGAATAATGGAATGTTGGAACATTGGGAAAAAATAAGGAGAAAAATTGAAAAAAACCTTGGTTGAATGCTTTTCACCCATTATTCCAATATTCCATGATTCCAACATTCCGGCTCTTTTAACCCATCATTCCACTATTCCATCATTCCTTTTCTTAGATTTGATTTTTTCCAAGGCATCCATTAATATTACTGAATTATTGAAGACATTTTTTCATGATTTCAGGAGGTTCGATTATGGCCTTGATTAAGTTTGGTGGAGTGGAAGAGAGAGTCGTTACCCGTGATGAGTTCCCTCTTTCGAAAGCACTGGAAGTCCTGAAGAAGGAAACCATTGCCGTGCTGGGTTACGGTGTTCAGGGACCCGGCCAAAGTCTTAACATGCGTGACAATGGATTCCATGTCATTATTGGCCAGCGCGAAAGGACATCCTCCTGGGACAAGGCGATAAAAGACGGCTGGGTCCCTGGGGTATCGCTGTTTCCCTTAGAGGAGGCTTCCGCAAGGGGAACGATTATCGAATATCTCCTGTCGGATGCGGGTCAAAAAGATTTCTGGCCCAAATTAAAACCCCTTTTGACTGAAGGGAAAACCCTCTTCTTCTCTCATGGCTTTTCGATCACTTTTGGGAATTTGACCGGGGTGATTCCTCCTAAAAACATCGATGTGGGCATGGTGGCCCCGAAAGGCTCCGGTCTTTCCGTCCGTCGTAACTTCCTGGAGGGGAGCGGGATCAATAGCAGCTTTGCCGTATTCCAGGACTATACCGGAAGGGCAGAGGGAAAAACCCTTGCGCTGGGGATTGCCCTGGGGTCGGGTTATCTCTTCGAAACGACCTTCAAAAATGAGGTATACAGTGACCTAGTTGGAGAACGGGGCGTATTGATGGGAGCGATTGAGGGGATCATGGAAGCACAGTACTACGAGCTTAGAAAACATGGCCACAGCCCCAGCGAGGCATTCAATGAAACGGTTGAGGAGTTCACCCAGAGCCTGATCAAATTGGCTGCGGAAAAGGGAATGGACTGGCTCTATGCCAACACAAGCACAACAGCCCAGAGGGGCGCTCTTGATTGGAAAGGGCGGTTTCGGGCAGCCGTTGAACCTCTTTTTTCCGAGCTCTATCAGAACGTTGAAAATGGCACAGAGGCCAAAATCGTCCTGGAAAAAAACAGCCAGCCTGATTACCGGGAAAAACTGAATGCCGAGCTTGCCAAGATGGCCGGTTCGGAGATGTGGGAAGCCGGCAAGAAGGTCAGGGAGCTACGCCCGGAAAACTGGAAAAAATAAACCCCCGCCCTCACCCGTCGGTTACTGTGTCACAAGTCCGTTCATGGTTCGACAGGCTCACCACGAACGGACGGCGGTACTTTAGAAATCAAATACACTAGCCGTTCGCCCTGAGCCTGTCGAAGGGCGAATGGCGAATTACGACAAAGTCTCTCGAGGGGGAGGGGAATTATATCGTGTAATCATTTCATTATCGTTGTAATCAGAGATTTCTGTGCTTTTTAAGATATCTCTTAGAATTTGACATACTCTTTGGGAAGCAAATTCTTTTCCATGGTCCATTCGTAAGCGACACAATCGACGATTCGAAAGACAGGGATCATATCGAATCCTTTTGTTTCCATCCAGGGCTTGAGAAAAGGGCGTTTTTCGACAATCTCTTTTTTCAGGTCCCGATCTTCAAGTAATGTGGCTTTGCCGGATACTCTAATTTGAATATTTTTTTCAGGACTAAAAAAGCACACCTCCACATTCGGGTTTGCCTTGAGCTGTTTGGGTAAATCCTTCCCGTCAACAGTCTGAAAAATCATCCCTTTCTCATCTGCACAATACATGCCCATTGCCCTGACATGGGGTTTATTGTTCTCGGAAGTCGCAAGATAACACAAGGGGTGGGCATTGATAAGCTCAAGGATTTCTGCTTTCGTCATAAGATCCTCCTTCAAGAAATGGATGGTGAGATTATATATGGAGGAAAACAGGGGTGTCAATATGTTTTGTGACAGTTATTGCCTATTGCCGTGAACTGGGTTTTGAGTTAATCAGAGAAGAAACTAAAAGCGAGGGGAAACATGGAAAGAAAATGGGCTGAATTGTCTCCGGATGAAAAAAGGGAACAAAGATTTAAACGATGGCTTTCACCCGATGATGTGACTTTTGAAAGTTCGGAAGCTGAAAGGCTTTACAAGGAAAGGGTTACCAGGTTTATCAAGGCGATCAAGTTGAAGGAACCGGACAGGGTTCCCGTTGCCTTGAATCCGGGGCACATCCCTGCCCGATATTCGGGATATACCGTAAGAGACGTGATGTATGATGCTGAAAAGCTGGCCAAAGCCTGGGAAAAATATATCCATGACTTTGAGCTTGATGTCCTTCCCAGCGCCGGTCTTGTCAGGTGTGGAAGAATTCTGGATATTCTCGATTCCAAAATGTACAAATGGGCGGGACACGGCCTCCCCGATGATTGTGCAGCCCAATACATCGAAGGCGAATATCTGAAAGCGGATGAATGGGATGCATTGGAGCGTGATCCTTCTGATTTCCATTTCAGGACCTATCTCCCCCGCGTCTATGGCGCAGCCGAGCCCTTCAGAAAGCTTCCGCCCCTGCAATTCATTGGCGGTATTCTCGGCGGCCTGTCGGCTTTTGCCGACCCGGAGATTCAGGCCGCCTTCGAGGCGTTTCGTAAAGCCGGGGAAGAAGAAGCGAAGTGGCGAAAAGCGATTTCTGAGGTGGACCGGAAGGGGCTTGCATCGGGACTTCCGCCATTTTCCAGGGGGTTTGTCGGCGGCGGCGCCCCTCTGGATTCGATTGGCGCTTCCCTGAGGGGAACGACGGGTACCATTATGGATATGTTCAAACAGCCGGAAAGGCTCATTGAATATATGGAAAAAGCGGTCCCTGAGACGATTAAACGGACAACTGCATTTGTCGATGTCACCGGCGTGCCCGTGGTATTTATGCCTCTTCACAGGGGTGCGGATGGCTTTATGTCGGAAAAACAATTTCTTACTTTTTACTGGCCTTATCTCAAGAGAATCATCCAGGGCTGTGCTGAGGAGGGTCTGGTTCCGACCCTGTTCGCAGAAGGCGGCTATAATACACGGCTGGAGATCATAAGGGATTTACCAAAAGGCAGGGTCGTCTGGCATTTCGACCAGACGGATATGACCCGGGCCAAGGAAATTCTCGGCGATAATGCCTGTATTATGGGCAACATCCCCACCTCGTTGCTTGTGACAGGCCGTCCGGATGAAGTCAAGACCTATTGCAAGAAGCTCATCGAAACTGCGGGAAAAGGCGGCGGCTACATCATGGCGCCGGGAGCAACGGCGGATGATTCAAAGGTGGAGAATTTGAAGGCCGTACTCGAAGCAGCCAAGGAATACGGGGTTTACGGAAAATGAAGATACCTATTCTTCTATTTAAAGTCTGTCCATAAATTGCGGTTTCATAAAAAGGTGTCATTCCGGCGAAAGCCGGAATCCGGTCTTTTCAAGGACCTCTGGATGCCGGATCAGGCCTGCCTGCGCGAAGCCGCTTCGGCATAGGCAGGTCCGGCATGACGGCCTAACGGACTTTATGACCGACTCTATTTGCTGGCGACTTTGAGGCGAGCTAAGGCCCTGTACAGGGCCGCCTTTGCCCGGTCCATATCGATATCCGCAGACTTTTCGGCTAATCTCTTTTCGGCTCTTTCTTTCGCGGCCTGGGCACGGGCAATATCGATCTCTTCGGGCCGCTCCGCAGTCTCTGCCAGAAGGATCACTTTTTTCCCGTCGGTCATGAGGAAACCACCGCTGGTGGCCAGGATGAGCTTTCCTCCATCGGCTTTGGTGATCCTGGTAATTCCCGTCTGGAGGCTTGACACAAACGGAGTATGCCCGACAAGGATGCCAAAATAGCCAACCGTGCCCGGAGTAACTACCGACTCGATGGGCTCACTGAAAACGATTTTTTTTAAAGTTACGATATCAAGTGTGAAAGGGTCGTTTGCCATAATAAATCCGACAGGCGCAAGGGTGTTTTGAGTTAATGAGTTAATGGGTTATTGAGTTAATGAAAACCTTATTAACTTATTCACTCATTCACTCATTAACTCTTGTTACTTCGACTTGCGCCTTACGCTCTCACGAGATTTCCTCGGTTAGTGCATTTCTTCCTGCAGCCTTTTTGCTTTTGCTGCGACGTCTTCGATCTTCCCAACCATATGGAAGGCCTGTTCCGGAAGATCATCATGCTTTCCTTCGATGATCTCTTTGAAGCCTCGAATGGTGTCCGGCAGAGAAACATATCTTCCCGGAGTTCCAGTAAACTGCTCTGCCACGAAGAAGGGCTGGGAGAAGAACCGCTGAATTCGTCTCGCCCTGGCGACGATCTGCTTGTCCTCTTCGGAGAGCTCCTCCATCCCAAGAATGGCGATGATGTCCTGAAGCTCCTTGTACCGCTGGAGGATCTGCTGCACCCCACGGGCAACCTGGTAATGCTCCTCCCCGACAATTCGGGGGTCGAGAATTCTAGACGTTGAGTCGAGGGGATCGACTGCCGGATAGATCCCAATCTCTGCCAGCTGCCTGGACAAAACGGTTGTTGCGTCGAGGTGGGAGAAGGTTGTGGCCGGGGCAGGATCTGTGAGGTCGTCCGCAGGCACGTAAATGGCCTGGACAGAGGTGATGGACCCTCTCTTGGTGGAGGTGATCCGTTCCTGGAGTTCTCCCATTTCCGTGGAAAGAGTGGGTTGGTATCCCACGGCAGAGGGCATCCGGCCAAGAAGAGCGGATACCTCTGATCCGGCCTGGGTAAAGCGGAAGATGTTGTCGATAAAGAGGAGAACGTCCTGGCCTTCTTCATCCCGGAAGTACTCAGCCTGTGTCAGGGCCGAGAGACCGATCCTGAGCCTTGCACCCGGGGGCTCGTTCATCTGGCCAAAAACGAGAACGGTCTTGTCAATGACGCCCGAACCCTTCATATCGAGCCAGAGGTCATTTCCTTCACGGGTCCTCTCTCCCACTCCACCAAAAACGGATAATCCTCCGTGCTCGGTGGCAATGTTTCGGATCAGCTCCATGATGAGAACCGTTTTCCCAACACCAGCGCCGCCAAACAGGCCGACCTTCCCGCCCTTGGCGTAAGGTTCAAGGAGATCGATGACCTTCAACCCGGTCTCAAAGACCTGGGTGGAAGGGACCTGTTCTTCGAAAGAAGGCGGGGGCCGGTGAATGGGATAGCGTTTCTTGGCCGGACAATCGCCAAGCTTATCGATGGGCTCGCCGAGAAGATTGAATATCCTTCCCAGTGTCTCCCTTCCCACGGGCATGGTGATCGACTCACCTGTGTCAATAGCCTCCATTCCCCGGACGAGTCCATCTGTGGTTGACATCGCGACACAACGAACCACATTCTCCCCCAGGTATTGGGCCACTTCAACGATCAGCTTCGTTCCATCGGGATAATTCATTCGAATTGCATTGTAGATGGCGGGCAACTCCTCCGTGAAGAATTCCACATCCACCACCGGACCGATGACCCTCAGCACTTTTCCGCCCTTCAATGTCGTACCTCCTTCTTATAAAAAACGTGACCGTGTCGGTAATTCGTGTAATCCCCCCCAACCCCCCTTTGGCAAAGGGAGGTAAAAGAGGTTATTGCTTTTTTGCCTTGGCGTAGCGGAGGGCCTCTGCCCCTGAGGTGACCTCCAGAAGTTCCTTGGTGATCGATGCCTGTCTTGCCTTATTATAAGTCAGGGTAAGACTGGAGATCATCTCTTCAGCATTCTCCGTGGCCGACTTCATCGAGACCATCCGGGCGCCCTGCTCACTCGCAACCGATTCGACTAACCCGCTGTAGATCTGGGCCTCAAGATATTTCGGGAGCAAGAGAGCCATGATCTCCTCGGGCTCAGGTTCGAAAATAGGCTCTCCCTTAATACCTCCCCCTGTTTTCAGGACCTCCGCCTTTTCGATAGGCAATAGCTTCACCGTTGTCGGTCTTGTATTCATGGCCGTTTGATAACGGGTATAGATGAGATCGACCTCATCGTACCGCCCCTCTTCAAACCCTTTGATGACAACTCCCGAAATCTCCTTCACCTCCTGGATGGAGATCTCTTTCGAGAGCTGGAGAAGGGAGTAGTCAATCGGAAAAGACTTTCTCCTGTAAGCATCGAATCCCTTTCTCCCGATCAGGATAAGGCGAATGGCCTCGTCCGGATGGCCTTCAATAAACTGCTTCGTATGGTTCAGGGCATTCGCATTGTATCCTCCGCAAAGCCCCTTGTCCGAGGTAATGACGACGAGTCCAATGTTCTTGACTTCGCGCTTGACCAGCAGGGGATGACTGATTGAAGTCAGGGATGGGGCGATCGTCTCTATGAACTCCTGGATCTTTTCCGCATACGGCCTTGCCGAACGGAGCCGGTCCTCAGCCCGTTTGAGCCGTGAGACGGCGATCATCTGCATCGCCCGGGTGATCTGTTGGATGCTGATGACGCTTCTGATTCGTCGCTTGATTTCCTTGGTTCCGAGCATCTGTCTTAAACCTTAAATCCGAAGCACCTGCCTGCGCGTAGCCGCTTCGGCGAAGGCAGGCGAAATCCGAAATCCGAAACAAATTCAAAATCCTAACTTTCTAAATCTTCAATTCTCTCTTTTGGGTCATTTAATGTTTAGGTCATTCGTGTTTGTTTCGAATCGGTCCCTTCGGGACGCTTCGCCCGATATTCGAATTTCGAGTTTCCACTTTTATGTGGTCACGAAATTCTTTTTGTACTCCTGAATGGCCTGATGGAGGAGTTTCGAGATCTCCTCCGAGAGTTCTTTCTTCTCCCGGATCCCCTGGGGAATCATGGGATACTTTTCCCGGATGAAAGGATAGAAACCCGCCTCGAAATCCTTTACCTTCGCCATGGGGAGGTCGTCGAGATAACCATTTTCCCCAGCGAAGATGGTCATGACCTGATCTTCGACCTTCATGGGGCTATATTGAGGCTGCTTCAAAAGCTCGACCAAGCGCTCTCCTCTCGTAATCTGGGCCTGGGTGGCTTTATCCAGCTCTGATCCGAATTTAGCGAATGTCACCAACTCTCGGTACTGGGCAAGGTCAATCCGGAGCATACCCGCAACACGTTTCATGGCTTTGATCTGGGCATTTCCTCCGACCCTCGACACAGAGAGACCGACCGAAACAGCGGGCCTGACTCCGGCATAGAAAAGGTCGCTTTCAAGATAGATCTGGCCATCGGTGATCGAGATAACATTCGTAGGAATGTAGGCAGAAAAATCTCCTGCCTGGGTTTCGACGATCGGAAGGGCAGTGAGGGAGCCTCCGCCTAATTCCTCGTTCAACTTTGATGCCCGTTCCAGGAGCCTTGAATGGAGGTTGAAGATGTCACCCGGGAATGCCTCACGGCCAGGAGGCCTTCTCAGCAGGAGTGAGACCTGACGGTAGGCCACCGCGTGCTTCCAGAGGTCGTCATAAATGACCAGGGCATGCCGCTTGTTATCTCTGAACTCCTCTCCCATGGCGCATCCTGCATAAGGCGCAAGGTACTGCATGGGCGCCGGGTCGCTTGCCGTGGCTGCGACCACAATGGTGTATTCCATGGCCCCATATTCTTGAAGGGTATTGACCACTGCGGCCACCGTGGACTGTTTTTGTCCGATCGCCACATAGATACAGAAGACGTCCCCACCCTTTTGATTGAGTATGGTATCGATAGCAATGGCGGTCTTTCCTGTCTGCCGGTCGCCGATGATAAGCTCCCGTTGCCCCCGTCCAATGGGAATCATCGAATCGATGCATTTCAATCCGGTTTGGAGAGGTTCTTTCACGGGCTGCCTTTCGACCACATTCGGGGCCCTTCCCTCAGCCAGCCGGTATTTATCGGTATGGATGGGACCCCTCCCATCGATGGGCTGACCCAGGGCATTGACGATCCTCCCAGCCAAAGCATCACCTACTGGAACGGAAAGCACCTTGCCCGTCCTTCGAACCGTATCCCCCTGCTCAATTTGGGTATAATCGCCCAGGATCATGGCTCCGATGTTGTCCTCTTCCAGATTGAGCGCAACACCAAAGATCCCGTCCGGGAATTCAAGCATCTCGGCGGACATGCAGCTGGGAAGCCCTTTGATCCGGGCAATGCCATCCCCGGCTTCGATGACCTCTCCGACCTCCTCGACCTCCATCTTGATCTTAAACTGCTCAATATTCTGCTTAAGGATAGAGGATATCTTTTCTGGATTGATCTTTAGTTCCACGGCTTGCACCTCTTTGAATATTATTTTTTCCTGTATAGAATTTTGTGGAAACCGGTAACAAAGTTACTTTTGATCATGCGCACTTAAATCCGAAGCACGAAATCCGAAATTCGAAACAATCTCAAATAACCAAACTCTAAATGTCCGAAACAAATAAAAGTCTAAAAAATTTGAATTTTGAAAATTCGGATTTGTTTCGAATTTCGATATTCGAATTTCGGATTTGAAAACCACACCCGGATTTCAAATATCCATGATTAGGTTTTGATCATTTCTCTCTTGATCTCTTCGAGACGGGTCCGAACGCTCCCGTCGATCACTTTGCCGGCCACCTTGACGATGACCCCTCCCAGAATCGAATCATCCACAATGGGTTTTAGAAAAACCCGCTTTTTTGTTACCTTGGAGAGTTGGCTTTCCAATCGTTTGGCCAGATCTTCTGATAGGGGGACCGATGTGATGATTTCAGCCGTCACCTTCTCCCGGGACTCCTGAGTCAGGATTAGGAAAGTCTCGATGATGACAGGCAGTCTTCTCTGCCGCTCTTGATCCACCACCATGTCCAGCCAGTGAAGGGTCACGTGGGAGACCCCATCGCCAAAGATTTTGAAAAGAGCGTCTTTCTTCCCGGCGGAAGAGATTTGAGGATTGCTCAGAAATTCCCGGAGCTCTGCGTTCGAATCCAGGGTCTTCTTCAAGTGGCTCAATTCCTCTTCCACCCGATCCATCATTCCTTCGGCCCGGACCACTTGAAAGAGGGCTTCCGCGTAAGCCTCCACCAATGGATCACTTGCCATAGAGGTCACCTACCTTTGAGATATACTCCTCGACCAGGCGGCGGTGGTCTTCCACATTTAACGACTTATGGATAACCTTGGATGCCGCCATAATGGAGAGGTCCGCGATTTTTTCCTGAAGCTCGAGGATCGCCTTCTGTTTCTGAAGCTCGATTTCCTCCTGGGCCCGCTTCACAATCTGGTTCGATTCCTGCTGAGCCTTCTGGACAATCTCCTTCCGCATGTTCTCCCCAAGCTCCTTGCCTTCATTGATGACCTTCTGCGCTTCAGAGCGGGCTTCGGAAAGCTGCCTTCTGTATTCCTCGAGCAGGTTTTCAGCCTCCTGCTTCGTTTTGCGGGCTTCCTCCAGCTGCTGCTGAATGGTCTCTTCCCTCTTTTTCATGGCCTTCAGAATCTGCGGATAGGCCAGCTTTCCGAGGAGGACGAGGAGAAGGAAGAAAGAGATCAGAGTCCAGATGATCAAGCCTGATTCCATCTCAAACATTTTCTACTCCTTTTCCATCCCCTCAGCCTTCCCCTTTCTTCCTTGACCTATTTGCCCTCTCTGTGGGGAAAACAAAGGAAGAAAAGATCGGCCGAGTGGTCCATCAAACGTAGAATGGGATTATTTGAAGATCAGCAAGAAGCTGATAACCAAAGCGTAGAGGGCCAGCGCTTCGACGAACGCAATTCCAAGAATCATGGTCGTTCGGAGCAAACCGGAGACTTCCGGCTGTCGGGCCATTCCTTCAACGGTCTTCCCGACCAGGATACCCATGCCAATCCCTGTTCCCAAAGCCGCTAACCCAATGCTCAATCCCCCACCCAGATAAGCAAAACCGACAGGTTCCATTCGTATCCTCCTTATAGTAGATAATGAATTCATGGAAAAATGGAATGTTCCAATGTTCTTTTAATGTTCTGCATGACTGGCTTCTGCAATGTACATGGAGGCCAGGATCGAGAAGATAAACGCCTGGATCAAGGCGACAAAGATCTCAAAGGCCATCATCACCGTTGCCATTGCGAGTGGAAATGGCGCGATAATGGCGCTCTTGAACATAATGATCATGGAAAGAAAAACCAGGATGACCAGATGCCCGGCCGTCATATTGGCAAAGAGCCGGACGGCGAGGGCGAATGGCTTTGCAATGGCGCTTATGATTTCAATTGGAATCATGATGATAAGGATGACGGGGTGAATCCCTTTGGGAGCGAACTTCTTCAGATATCCGAACAGGCCGTGTTTATAGATTCCGACCGCCTGGGTGCAAAGGAAGACCACCACTGCCAGGGAGGCTGTGACATTGATATTTGAAGTAGCCGTGAAGCCCTTCGGCACCAGGCCAATCAGATTGCAGTAAAGGATGAAGAAGAAGAGGGTCGCTACGAACGGGAACCAGCCTGCGGCTTCCTCCCCAAGGATCTCGGTGATAAAGGTCTGATGAAGAAAGGAAACCATCGATTCCATCAGGTTTTGAATCCCTTTCGGGACCAGTCTTCCCGCCCTCCCGGCGATGACCAGGGTGATGAAGACCAGCGCACAGGCGATCCACATGAAGAGCACGGCATTGGTAATTGAAAGATCAAGGGACCCGATTTGGAGGGGAAGAATCACATGGGGTTTAAGATGCTCCATCAGCTCCATAGGCGTTTCCTCATATCTTCATTGTTTTTTGAGATAAGGATCTCAGCCTTCGATAAAGCATTGTTGTTTTCAAGACCAGACAGAGTGTGAAACAGAGGATGAATGAAAGAAGGGCTGTCTGAAAATGAACCATTTTTACTTTCGAAAGGCCGTAGAATAATAAAGTGAGAAGAATTAACCGGACAACGAACCCCCCCAGGGCTAAAACGATCGAGGGTAATTTGGTGCGGTGTATCACTTTAGATGAAATGCGGGTTGAACCGTAGAAATTGAGCAGAGCCAGTAGGGCTCCCACGATTCCCCCGAGGAGAAGCGAATTCATTTCAATCCTTTTTCTCTTTGTCCTGATTGAGAAGCCTGAAAAGATTTCGAAACCCGGCTATGGATCCCAGGATAAATCCAACAATCGTCAGCCAGGGTTTCGTACCGAGAAGTCGATCCAAACCATACCCGCCAAATGTTCCGATAAGAACACAGGCCAGCATCTCTGCTCCGGTGCCTCCATATCTTTTCCAATCATCCACGAATTTTTCTGGTTTGCGGTCGGAGGACATTGGAGAGCCATAAAATGTGAATTTGTTAACATACAACCGGAAAGTTGTCAATTATTATTTAGGAGATTTCTGAAAAAGCCAACGGACGTGATTCCGGCGAACGCCGGAATCCAGGGTTCCCGGCGGAAACCCGGATCCAGTTTTTAAGATGGATCCCGGCCTTCGCCGGGACGACGCCTGGACACCGATGCCTGCCCTGAGTGGTTCGACAGGCTCACCACGAACGGTTTTTCCCGAATGTCCTGAGCGAAGTCGAAGGACAAGCTCAGGGCGAACGGTCGAAGGGTTCACCGGTGAGACGACTTTTTACAAAATCATCATTTTTACGAAGAACCGTCATGCCTCCAGGGGAGGCTCCCTTTGTGAGGGGAGGTGGGCCTCATCTTCTTTGTCAAGGGTTTTATCCATTTTGCATTTACCGTCAAAGATCCCACCTTCATTAATCAACAGGACCGGGGTCATCAAACTCCCGTAAAATTTTCCTTTGGCATGGATTTCTGTTCTCCCCTTTGTAGAGACCTCCCCCTCCACGAGACCGTCAATGATGAGCGTATTCACGCTAATCTTTCCCTTTACAACAGCGGTTTCCCCAATGATTAAAGTCCCGCTTTCAAAGATTTCTCCCTCAAATTTTCCGTCCAGACGAAACACCCCTTCAAAGGTCATCTTGCCTTCGAAAACCGTTTCCTTACCCAAGTAGGCGCTGATCTCCTCGGACGTAGATTCGGCCTTCGAACCACTTTTGTGGAAAAAAGACTTTTCTCCAGACATCTTTTTCTCCTATCTCACCGCCCCGCTACAAGAAATATTCGAATTTTGGATTGTGTCAGCACAGAAACAGTCGAAAAATCCGAAATCCGAATATCGAAATTCGAAACAAATCCTAAATTCAAATGTCCAAAACACCCTATGTTTATTCTCTGGGAGTTTTTGATTTTCGTGCTTTGGTCATTCGAATTTGTTTCGAATTTCGGATTTCGTGCTTCGATATTGAAGCTGCTACGTCTTCCCTCCACTTCCAAGGATGGTCTCCACAATTCTTCCCAGATCATCATGGGAGTAATACTCAATCTCAATCTTCCCCCTCTTTCCCTTATGGATGATCCGGACCTGCGTTGCCAAATACCGTTTTAAAGAATCCCGAAGGCTTGATAACTGGCTCTCCACCTCCTCATTTTTTATCTTTTCAGCCCTTGCCTTTTTGGGTTTCCCTGCCCATCGCTTTGCAAGACTCTCTGCCTCTCTGACGGAGAGGCCTTTTTGAACAATCAGACTGCAAAGTCCTTTCTGTTTCTCCTGGGTCTCAAGGCTGAGAATTGCCCTGGCATGTCCGGAAGTGATCTGATTCCGGAGAAGCAAGCTCTGAATCTCAGAAGGAAGCTTCAGGAGACGAAGGGTGTTGGCAATGGTGGCCCGGTCTTTCCCAATCCTCCGGGACAGTTCCTCCTGGCTTAAGTTAAAGTCTTCCGTTAGACGCTTGAAGGCTTCGGCCTCCTCGATCGGGTTAAGGTCCTCTCTCTGCAAATTTTCAATGAGAGAAATCTCCAGTGCTTCCCGGTCCGGGAGTTCTTTTACCAGCACGGGAACCTCTTTCAATCCTGCCTTCTGGGCGGCTCGCCACCGGCGTTCTCCGACAACCAGCTCATACCCCTGATCCATCCTCCGGACAACCAGGGGCTCCAGAATTCCCTTCTCCCTTATCGAATCCGAAAGCTCTTGAAGCTTTGATTCATCGAAATGTTTCCGGGGCTGAGACCGGTTCGGGACAATTTCTTCGATTCCGCAGTAGAGTAGGTTTCTGGATTCCTCGGGTCCCAACTCGGGGATGAGAGCGCCCAATCCTTTTCCCAATGCCATCCGCTTAGTCGCCATGGATTCTCCCATCTGCCAAGATCTCCCTGGCTAAGTCGAGATAACTTTCCGCACCCTTTGAATGAATATCATACAAGAGAACAGGCTTCCCATAGCTGGGAGCTTCGCTCAGGCGAATATTACGGGGGATAACGGTGTTGAATACCTTATCTTTAAAGTGCTTTCTTATTTCTTCAGCCACCTGATGGGAGAGGTTGTTGCGTCCATCGAACATGGTCAGCAGGATCCCCTCGATCTCCAATCTTGGATTGAGGGATTGCTTGATCAGGCGAATCGTTTTGAGAAGCTGCCCCAGTCCCTCCATGGCGTAATACTCACATTGAAGAGGGATGATGACGGAATGGGCGGCGGTCAGGGAATTGATCGTGAGCAAACCGAGAGAGGGGGGACAGTCGATAAAGACGTAATCGTAATCCTCTTCCACCTCCTTGATAAGGTGAAAGAGTTTTCGCTCGCGGTCTTTCTCCTGGATCAACTCTATCTCAGCGCCGATCAGGTCCGTGTTGGAAACAACCACATCGAGGAAAGCAAGTTCCGTTTTCTGGATCATTTCTCTCAGGCCCGATCCCCGGAGCAGGGCCTGGTAGATCGTTTGTTGGGCCCCTTCTTTCGTCAGACCTACACCGCTGGTTGAGTTTCCCTGAGGATCGATATCAATCAGGAGGACCCTTTTTTCAGCGACTGCGATAGAGGCAGAAAGATTCACTGCCGTTGTTGTTTTCCCTACGCCCCCTTTTTGATTGACCACACAAACAATTCTTGCCACAGAAAATCCTCATGGAGCGAACTACCTCTATATAGCACAGAAATAGGAAGGATGGAAATACTAAAGTGACTTTTTTAACCCCCTTTGTCCCCCCCGTTGTAACCCCCCTCTGTCCCCCCTTAAGCTGTGAAAAAATTGAATTTCAATCCCGCTCGTAGCGGGGTGAAATCCGGGGTCCAGGCAGTTCGTAAGGCATCCAAAACACTGGATTCCGGCTTTCGCCGGAATGACGTGGAAAAGAACCAAATCAATTTTTTTATACCCCCCTTAAGTTACGGGGGGATGAAGGGGGGTTAAATAATGGGGCGATGAAGAGGGGTTAGCCGGAAGGACCACTAAGGTGATCGCTTTTCGAAGACGAGGATCGATCTCCGGTAGGGACTGAAAGGAAGGAGAAATGTGTGATCCTTTTTCAGCTGATACGAAACTCTCTCCCTCTCCGAAATCAAACGGAGCTCTTCTTTCAATCCCCGGCCTTTCATGGCCACGGCCATCCCGCCCTTCTTCAGGAAAGGGTAGGTCAGGCTGAGAAAAGTCTGAAGATCGGAAAAGGCCCTTGAGATGACAACGTCAAATTGTCCTTCATAGCGCTGCAAAACCTCTTGGTCCTGAATTCGACCATGAATCGCCTCGATTTCTTTTAAGCCAAGAGCCCGAATGATATGGTTTTGGAAATCAACCTTTTTCTGGACCGAATCGATCAGGGTAACGTAAAGGCGGGGGTTTACCATTTTCAGGGGAATCCCGGGGAAACCCGCACCAGAACCCACATCGAAGAGGGAACCTGATTCAGGCAGGTGGGAAAATACCGAAAGGGAATCGATAAAATGCTTTAGAACAACTTCTTTTTCCTCGCGGACAGCAGTGAGGTTAATCTTCCTGTTCCATTTTAAGAGTTCCATTGAATAGAGATCAAAAGCATCAACGGTCTTCTCATCCAGTTCAATCCCAAAGACCTTCACTCCATCAATGAGAAGATTTCTATTTTCCGCCTCCACGCTTAAAAGTCATATCACAATCCCGTTTCTTTTGAAAAGGAATAAAAATTTTTATCCTCCCGACCTCCTTAAGGCAAAGAGGGGCGGGAGAATAGGGTCACAAAGGGAACGGTTTTTGTTTTCCGGCTCCTCTTCTCAACAATCCTCGTTCATTAACCTTCGAACGCTCTCTTTCCATCGATCTTGGTTGCCGGGTCTGTACGATTCCTCTACCCTGGGACCTTTGCTCTTTACGAGGTCCAATGGCTTCCTGCCCCGGTGGTCGAACTTGGGCCCTTCCTATTTTTCCCTGAGCTTGCGGCCTAAATTCTCTCGCTCCTTGAATCTTAGGCCCTAAGAATTTGGATCCTTCTTGCGGTTTCTCAAGTTCTCTTCCTTGAGGTTTCATTTCTCTTGGTTTTTCGATTCCTTTTTCAACCGGCTTTTCTTCCCGAATTCTCTCCCGTCCCCTCTCCGGAGGTCTCTGTCCTGTGGGCTTTTCAATTTGACGGGGGGCTGTTGGTCCGGTTTCTCTACCTGGGGGTCTCCTTTCCAGTTCGGAGGGTTTCCGGTTTTCTCTGGGTTTCTCAATACCCGTCTCCGGGCCTCTGCCTCCTGGCTTTTCAATCCCTCTCTCCTGGGGCCTGAATTCCTGCGGTTTTCCGATTCCTTCCGTGGGAGGCTTTCGCTCTCTTGGCCGTTTCTCAATCTCCGTATCCGGCTTTCTACCTCCCGGCTTTTCAATCCCTTTCTCCTGGGGCTTGAATTCCTGCGGTTTTTCGATTCCTCCCCCGGGAGGCCTTCGCTCCCTTGGCCGTTTCTCAATCTCCGTCCCCGGGCCTTTTACTCCCGGCTTTTCAATTCCTCTCTCAAGAGGCCTTTTCTCTCGGGGCTTCTCTATTTCTTTTCGAGGAGCTTGTTGTTGCCTACCTCGTTCCATCTCCGGCCTTCTCTCTCTCCCTTTTTCAGGTTCTCTCTGTACGGTAGGTCGCTCAATGCGTTTAATCTCCATTTCTTTCGGGGGTGATTGGGGTCTCAGAACGGAGGCGTCCTTCTCTCTCGCTAACGGACGCCTCTCTTTTATCTCTCTCACCTTGATCTCCCTGATCTTTTCAGGGGGTCTCTTAGTTTGTGGGATTTCTCGGACAACGGGCATTCTTGTCGCTCTTTCCGGTTTGATGTCAGGTCTTCCGATGTGTAATTTTTCTCTGAGAAACGGGTTCTCTTTTACCCTAACTTCCTCGTGCTTTCCACTGATAAAGGTGTTGCGGTTAACTACCGTTACGGAATTTCGAACATTAACATTTTTATAGACAATCTTTTGGACATTGATATTCGTCACGTTGATATTGGTAATGTTGACGCTGTGGGGTCCATAATGTCCGTGGCCGTAATAGATCTCTCCCGGCGCCAGTGGAACCCAAGACACATGAGTGGGTGTTTGAACCCAGCCCACAAAACCCGGCCCCCAGTAAACGGCTCCCCTCCTTGGGGGGACCCAACACCATCCGAAAGTCGGCACAAAGGACCATCTTCCATAATGATAGGGCGCCCAGCCCCACGGCTCATGGGAGATCCAGACATAATCGCCGCCGATCCATACCCATCTTCCCACACGGTAGGGAGCCCACTCAGCAGAAACGACCACGGTAGGCGTCCAGACATAGCCATATTCCCTTACGTTCACCCACCTTCCATTATCCTCGAAGTCGCTGGAATAGGACTGCAACTCTTCAGGGAGATGACGGGAAGGGGCCCGACGCTCCACGTACTTCCGATTCCGGTCCTTGTTCCATGCTTCCCATTCATCCGGAGGTCCCATGGGCCCGAGTTCCGCGGGGAAGCCTTCTCTCAGGGCAAGGGTCGTGTTTTCGTCTACCCTTGTTCTGCCATCCTGGCTTTCCGCATAGACCGAACCCATATATACGGAAACGTCCGTATAACGCTCATCAAGAATATCGACTCTGAAAATGGCCTGGTCATAGGCGCGAACGGAAGAAACCGGCGTATCAATCTGTAAAACAGTACCTCTTAATCCTGCGAAATTGGCGTATGCGCGGCCTTCGGCGAGATAGAACTGGGAGGAATCTTTTTCCATCCTGATAATGTCCAGAGAAGTTTTTTCATCAACCCTGACGGCAGTCCCATCTCTCAACTGAAGTTCGGCCCTGCCCCCTTCAGGGACCCAGAGCCGGTCTCCATCCCGCAAGGGCATATTAATGGATGCGGGAACCCAATCCTCCGTATCTACCGTATTGATCTGAACATCTCCCTCAATCAGGCTGACGCGTAGAAAACCGAGCGTTACCGGACCCGTTTCAGGGCGCGGTTGTGGACCCGTTTCAGGACGCGGTTGCGGAAAAGATATGGCTGGAAGAAAAATAAGCACCGCTGCCAGCACCATCCATTTTAATGTTTTCATGAATTACCCTCCTTTTTTTGCAGTCATTGGAAATAAGAATTCCCATGTTCGAAAATTGCAAAACCCCAAACTTCCTTACTTTAAATATAATCTTTTGATTGGTTAGACGAAAGTAAATTGAATTTTATTCTATCCCTCCCCCAAAAACAGCCACCGGTTGTTGTCAATATCCATAATATAATAAAGATATTAGCAAGAACCATTCCAATTTTCCATTAATTTACTCCCAGTAATCACACATTAACAATTTTGTATCCTCTCGGTTTCGCACGTGTAACTCAGGGCTTTAGCCCTGATTCATCAGCCCTAAAGGGCTGAGTTACGTGTTACTGGAGTAATTGAACCCCCATAACTAAGCCATTACTCAATCTTTAACAATCTTTTTGACCTCCAAGGGCTCTTTCTGTTAAAATGCCCCAAATCTGATATTTTCCAAAAATCATACCCTCACCCCATCCCTCTCCCCTGGAGGGAGAGGGGGAAAAAGATAATTCAATTATGACCAAAGTAAAAACCCATTATGTCTGTCAATCCTGCGGGTACCAGGCTCCTAAATGGCTGGGGAGGTGCCCGGGATGCGAGGCCTGGAACACATTGGTTGAAGAACGGATTGTGGAAGAAAAAGCCGCTGAAAGAGACCTCCTCGGTTTCGAAAAGAACGCGGTTCCAACGCCTATAACCGAAATCGTCGGAGAAGAGAAGGGAAGGCTCCGGATAGGAATCGGGGAGTTCGACCGGGTGTTGGGCGGCGGAATTGTTTTCGGATCCATTATCCTGGTGGGGGGGGATCCTGGTATCGGCAAGTCCACCCTTCTCTTGCAGGCCATGCAACACCTGGCCTCGAAAGAAGAGAAAGTACTCTACGTGTCGGGAGAGGAGTCTCTCCAGCAGACGAAAATGAGAGCGGACCGTTTAGGGGTTTCCTCTCCTCATCTTTTTATCGCCTCGGAAACCTCCGTCGAGAAAATCCTGCAGGATATCCAAACCCTCAGGCCTTCTGCAGTCGTCGTCGATTCAATCCAGACGGTCTATTCCCCCGATCTTCCCTCCACACCGGGATCCATCGGGCAAGTGAGAGAAGTGGCGAGCCGGCTGCTCTATACGGCAAAGAATCTCTCCATCCCCATATTTCTTGTAGGTCATGTGACCAAAGAAGGCTTTATTGCAGGGCCGAAGGTCCTGGAGCATATGGTCGATACCGTGCTCTACATCGAAGGAGAGTCCACCCATTCCTTCCGCATTCTAAGGGCTGTTAAAAACAGGTTCGGGTCCACCCACGAGATTGGTGTTTTCGAAATGAAAGACTCCGGTCTGGTAGAAGTCCTTAGCCCTTCCGAATTTTTTCTTTCCGAACGGGCTCCATCCATTCCGGGCTCTTTGGTTTTACCCAGCATGGAGGGATCAAGACCTATCCTCGTGGAGGTGCAGGCATTGGTGGTCTCGACGAACTTCGGTTTACCCCGGAGAACCGCCCAGGGAGTAGATGTAAACCGGGTTTCCCTCCTCGTCGCTGTCATGGAGAAAAGACTGGGATTCCATCTCTTTAATCAGGATATTTTCATTAATATCGCAGGTGGGATGAGGGTGGAAGAGCCCGGCGCCGATTTAGCGGTGATCTCTGCCATTGCATCGAGCTTCAGGGACAAGCCGATTGATCCCGAAATGGTTGTTTTGGGAGAAGTGGGTTTGGGCGGGGAGATCAGGGGCATCAGCCAATCCGAGCTCAGGGTGAAGGAATCGATGAAATTGGGATTCCGGAGATGCCTTCTCCCCAGACAGAACCAGGAGAAGCTGAAGAAGGAGAAGGAGATCGAATTAATCGGCGTAAGAACAGTCCAGGAAGCCATGGAAGTTTTGTTCCGGGGGGTTGAGGGATATTCTTAAAATTCGAAATCCGAATATCGAAATCCGAAACAAATCCTAAATCCGAATGACCAAATTTCAGAAACATTACTCATTTATCCACTTTGAATTTCATGTTTCGGTCATTTGAATTTGTTTCCCAGGTTTCGAAATTCGGGTTTCGTGCTTCGGATTTCATTTTGATTAGTGGACTTCTCCCCAATTTTTTCCGGAGGAGATTGAGACTTTCAGTGGAACAGAGAGCGTCATCACATTCTCCATCTGGTTCCGGATCCGGGGAAGTATTTCCTCCAAATCATCCTCCAGAACCTCAAAGACCAATTCATCATGAACCTGCATGATCATTCTTGCAGGGAGGCCGAGCTCCTCTATCTGATTCTGGATGCGGATCATGGCGACCTTAATCATGTCTGCTGCCGTTCCCTGGAGGGGCGAGTTGATGGCCATCCTTTCCGCCCCCTGTCTCGCAGCCATTGCAGGAGAATGGAGATCCGGTAGATAACGACGTCTCTTCAGCAGCGTGGTGACATATCCCTTCTCTTTTGCCTCTTTCAGACTGGCCTCGATGTAGGCCTGGACACCCTGATATTTTCTGAAGTATTCATCGATGTAAGCCTGGGCCGCCTTGGGTTCAATGCCCAACTGTTGAGAAAGACCGTAAGCGCTCATTCCATAGATAATCCCAAAATTGATTGCCTTCGCCTCCCGCCTCATCGACGGGGCAACCTTTTCCATCGGAACGCCGAAGACTTCAGAGGCTGTCCGTGCGTGAATGTCTTCCTCTCTTTCGAAGGCTTTGAGGAGTGTTCCATCCCTGGAGAGATGGGCAAGAATCCGGAGCTCAATTTGGGAATAGTCGGCGGAGACGAAAACCCATCCCTTCTCCGGAATGAAAGCCTGCCGGATCCGGTTCCCCTCTTCCGTTCGGGCCGGGATATTCTGTAGATTCGGGTCACTCGAAGAAAGCCGTCCCGTTGCCGTGACGGTCTGGTTATAGGACGTGTGAACCCTTCCTGTTTGGGGATGAATCAGTTTGGGAAGGGCGTCAATATAGGTCGACTTCAGTTTTGTCAGATTGCGGTAGCCAAGAATCTCGAGGGGAAGATCGTGTTGAAGGGAGAGTTTGGTCAGGACGTCGACATCCGTTGAATACCCGGTCTTTGTTCTCTTCACCACCGGGAGCCCCAGCTTCTCGAAGAGAATTTTCCCGAGCTGCTGGGAGGAGTTGATGTTAAAGACCTCCCCGGCCAGCCGGTAGATTCGCTCGACCTTTTGCTGGAGCTGGATCTCCATCTCTTTTGAGAGAGTCCGGAGGAGATCCATATCGATCTTCACTCCATCTCTTTCCATCTTCGCCAGGACGGTGCAGAGGGGAATCTCCACCTGATCGAAAAGATCCTTAAACCCTTCCTCTTCTATTTTCGGAAGAAGAATTTGAGACAGCAGGAGGGCGACCTCCGCATCCTCGCAGCTGTAGTCTCTGGCCTTTGCAAGATCAACCTGGTCAAAGGATACCGCCTTCCCTGCCGTCCCTACCACTTCTTTATATTCGGTCATCGAACGATCTAAATATTCACGGGCAATTTCACTCAGGTTGTGATTATGTTTGGTGGGATTAAGAACATAGGAAGCGATCATGGTATCGCACTGAATCCCCTTGACATGAATTCCATAATTTTTCAGGACAATCCAATCATACTTGATGTTTTGCCCCACCTTTCTTGTTTTCTCGTCTTCAAGAAGGGGTTTCAGCTCCTCCAGAACCCAGGACAGGGGAAGCTGGCCGGCTGCTTCCGGATGGCGGTGTCCCACTGGAATATAAAATGCCTGATGGGGCGCATAAGAGAAGCTGATTCCAACCAGTTCCGCCCACATGGGATAAAGAGCGGTCGTCTCCAGGTCAATGGCGAAAGAGGTTGCATTCCGGAGATCCTTCAAGAGAGAGAGGAATTCTTGACGCTCGATCACCAGCTGATAATCCCTTTGGGCGGGTCTCTCTTCCCCGGGGAGATCCTTGAGAAGCTTGCCAAATTCCAGCTCCTTGAAGATTTCCCGAAGGCGATCGATATCCGGGGAGGGGAGCCTGAAGTCTCCCAGCCCGAAAGAAATCGGCACATCCGTATGAATCGTAGCCAGCTGCCGGCTGAGCCGGGCCTGCTCCGCATAGAGCTCCAGATTCTCTTTCAGTCTCTTCTGACGAATCTGGCCCACATGGGCGACCGCATTTTCAATGGTTCCGTAGGTTTTAATCAATTCGCTGGCCGTCTTCTCTCCGATTCCCGGGACCCCTGGAATGTTGTCCGTCGTATCTCCGGCAAGTCCCATGACCTCTGTCACTTGCTCAGGAGGAACACCGAAACGCTCGACCACTTCCTCGATGCCGAATCGTTTCTCCTTCATGGGATCATAGACTTCGATTCGGTCATCGACCAGTTGGAGGATGTCTTTATCGCCGGTGATGACGACGATTTCTGCCTGGGATTCCAATTTTCTGGCAAGGGTTCCGATCAGGTCATCCGCCTCGTATCCTTCCACGATGAGAGTAGGGATCCGATATCCTTCGATGATCTTTCGAATGTAGGGGATTTGGGGAACAAGCCCCTCGGGCATGGTTGGTCGGTTGGCTTTGTATTCTTTATAGATCTCGCTGCGGAAAGTCGGGGCCCTTGAATCAAGGGCGATGGCAAGATAATCGGGGTGATGCTCCTTGAGCAGCTTGAGAAGCATCTGGGTAAAGCCGAAGGCGGCATTGGTCGGAAGGCCTCTGGAATTGGAGAGATGTCCGATGGCATAGAAGGCACGATAGATATAAGAGGAGCCATCGATCAAAAAGAGCCGGGGAGGATCAGGCATAGCAATCTCCTACTCACCGCCTCCCTCGCCCTCCCACCGTAGGGGCAATTCATGAATTGCCTCTACAGGGAGGGTGGGGGTGGGGGGAATTTTGGTTATTGGAGCTTATTTGAGATTTGGAATTTGGAGTTTGGGATTTGAGAGAAACCACATCGGCTTTGGTAATTGTCATGGGTTTCAGTTGTCTCTGCTCTCATTCACTTGATTAGGGATGTTGGTGTGAACCCGATTCCCTCCCAAATGCTTGGCCATGTAGGTGGCATTATCTGCGGCCCGCACAAATTCCTCAAGATTGAACTGGTCCTGGTATTCCGCCAGCCCGACACTGACCGTAATCTTTTCGAAACCTCCCCCTTCGATCAAGGTTCGAATCCGTTCAGCGATGGTGAGGGCCTGTTCAAGTGAAGCCCCGATGAGCAGGGCTGCAAATTCATCTCCTCCGTAGCGATAACCGGAATCGACGTTACTCCGGATGGAGCGCATCACAATCTCCCCCACTTTTTTTAAAACCTTATCCCCTTCGACATGGCCATAGAGGTCGTTGAAACCCTTGAAATTATCAAGATCGAACATCAGGAGCGAAAGGGAAGTCTTCTGCCGCTTCAGACGCGCGAGTTCCGATTCCAGGGTCTTAAAGAAATGGCGGTGGTTGTAAAGGCCGGTTAAATCGTCCGTGATCGAAAGGCGTTTGATCTCCTCCTCCAGCCTTTCTTTCTCTCTTAAGTCCTGGTACCGATCAAAGCACTGACTGACGATATGAATTAAATGGGCATTCTCAAAGGGCTTCTTGATAAAGTCCGAAGCCCCCTCCTTGAGAGCCCGAATCGCATTCTCCACCGTGGCAAAGGCAGTGAGCATGACCACGCAGACAAGCGGATTCTTTTCCCGGATTTGCCGGAGAGCCTCTGTCCCGTCGATTCCGGGAAGGCTGATATCCATAAGAACCACCCCGGGTTTTTCCTCCTCGGCCTTCTTGACACCTTCTTCCCCCGTCGAAGCCGTGATGGCCTCATAGCCTTCATACTGGAGCAGGGTCTGAATAATCTCCAGTGTGTCCGGGGCATCATCGACAATGAGAACTTTTCCCTTTGAATCATCGGGTTTGGAGGGGTTGTTCATTTTCATTCTCCATAAAGCTTGGAAGGGTAAAAAAGAATGTGGATCCCTTCCCCAGCTGAGATTCCACCCAAATCGCGCCGCCGTGCTCTTCGATCACCCGTTTGGTGATGGCCAGTCCTAAACCGGTTCCTCCGTGTTTGCCCATCTCAACCTGATAGAATTCATCAAAGATCTTCTCCATCTGATCTTCAGGGATGCCAATCCCCGTATCCTGAATCGCATGAAGGATCTCGTTCTTCCTTTGACTGGCAACAATCGAAATCCGGCCTCCGTCGCCGGTGAATTTGAATGCGTTGGAGAGAAGATTGATGAAGATATCGTGGAGCCAGGTCCGGTCCACATAGACGCAGAGACCTTCCGGAATATCGACCTGAATGGAGAGGTTCTTTTCCACGGGCTTGATCTGGTTAATATATTCCCCAATCACCTCGGAGAGAAGAATGGGTTCCCGCCGGAGGAGGAGACGGCCCGATTTGATCCATGCCAGGTCCAACATGTGATCCATGGTTGCCCGGATGCGATTCGTATTTCTCCGAATCGTATGAAGATAGGACGTTAAGTATTCCGGGACGTTTCCGCCTTTCTCCGAAAGGATGAAATCGATGTTCGACTTGATCGCGGTCAAAGGGGTCTTCAATTCATGAGAGGCGATTCCAATGAATTTCATCTTGGTCTCGTCCATTTCTTTGAGTTCGCGGTTGACCCTCTCCAGCTCCCCTTTCGCAGACTGGAGATCTTCAAGAGTTTTGAGTGTAGACATTCTGGCTTCACTCAGTTCTCTGATCTTATCCTCCAATTGCCGTGTTCTTTCCTCCACTTTTTTTTCCAGGTTGCTTCTGGACTCTTTGAGCTGGAGTGTCATCTCGTTAAAGGCATTGGCCAGGTCCCCAATCTCATCCCTTGACCGAACATCCACGTTTTGATCCCATTCTCCCCGGGTCATCCCCTCCGTCGCAGCCGCCAGCTTTTCAATGGGCCGGAGAAGCACCCGGGTAAAGATAATCGTAAGCAACACCCCTACCGCGATCACACCCAGTGTGACGAGTAAAATGTCTCTTCTTAGCTCCGCCATCTGGAGATCCATTTGACCGGCGGTGAACCCGAGTTGAAGGGTTCCGATGATTTCTCCTTCCCTGGATCGAATGGGTTTATGAACAGTATAGATCCGATTCGCCTGCGAAAGGCTTCCCCTTTTTTCGCTATGGGCCAGTCTTTCCCCTTGTTGACCGAAAAGAGAGCATCGGGCGATCTGCTCATCCGACACAATGATTTCCACCTGGCGCTGGAGAAACGATCGTTGGGACAGGTCTCCCCCATACTCAAAAAGAGGCCCGAAGGCATTGGCCAGCGATTTCACGTAATTCTCCCTATGGCTTTGAATCAGGGTCATCCGCCTTGCCAGGAAGAAATATCCGAAGGCAGCCGAGCAGATCAGGACCAGAATAAACATGGCCAGAATGAATTTGAAGGTGAGACTGGCCCGAAAGCGAAAAAAGGATTTAAAGGGGTTCATAGATGCAGTAGGGTTCCTCTGCCATATAGTTCCCGGAGATCTCATAGGCCCTGGCCCGGCATCCTCCGCAGACCTTCCTGAATTCGCACCTTCCGCATTTGCCTTCATAGCCATCGGTATTCCTGAGATTCTGGAAGATTCCGGAAGAAGACCAGATCTCCTGAAAGGACTTCTCTCTCACATTTCCGCAATTCAGCTCCAGATAACCGCAGGGCTGAACCTGACCCCTATTCGAAATAAAGCAAAAGGAGATCCCTCCCAAGCAACCCCGTGTCATGGCATCCAGTCCAAACTCTTTTTGCGTAACCTTCTTCCCCTCCTCTTTTGCCCGCTGCCGGAGAATACGGTAATAATGTGGAGCGCAGGTGGCCTTGAGCTGCAGAGGAACCTTTTCCACCTGGTCATAAAACCAGTGGAGGGTTTTCTCGTAATCTTCGGCAGAGATCTCCTGCTCCTGAAGCTCTTTTCCCCTTCCTGTGGGAACCAGCAGGAAGATGTGGAGGGCGACTGCGCCGAGATCCACCGCCAGTTTAAGAATGTCAGGAATGAGATGGAGGTTGATCCGCGTGATGGTCGTATTGATCTGGAATTCGAGCCCCCCTTTTCTGGCCATCTGAATGCCCTGAAGGGAGCCTTCAAAGGAACCCTCGACCTTGCGAAAGGCATCGTGGGTCTCTGCATTCGGGCCGTCCAGACTGATACTGATCCGCTGGATTCCCGAGGCTTTCATCCTCGGCACTGTCTCTTCGTTGAAGAGCGTGCCGTTCGTGGCCATCACCATCCGAAAGCCTTTCCCCGTCCCATAGGCTGCCAGTTCGAAGATATCCGGCCGGAGGAGAGGCTCTCCTCCAGTCAGGATGATCACCGGTTTGCCCACATCGGCGATCTCATCCATCACCCTAAAAACTTCCCCGGTTGAGAGTTCTCCCGGGTAGGGACCCCTCTCTGCGGAGGCACGGCAGTGAACACAGGCGAGATTGCAGCTGCGGGTCAACTCCCATGCCACCATTCGCAACGGGTGACTCGTAAGGGGCGAGGCGTGAGGCGAAGTGCTCGAATCGTGATTCATGACTCTTAATGGATCATTCATAACTCATCACTCTCAATGCGTCAGCTGTTGTGCTGCTTCCTTGGCAAAATAGGTTAAGATCAAGTTCGCCCCTGCACGCTTAATCGCAATCAGGGATTCCATCATCACCTGTTCTCCATCAATCCAGCCCTTTTGCGAAGCGGCCTTCACCATGGCGAATTCTCCACTCACGTGATAGGCAGCCAGGGGGATATTAAACGTCTCCTTCACCCGGCGGATAATATCCAGGTAAGGAAGGGCAGGCTTCACCATGACGATGTCTGCCCCTTCTTCGATGTCGAGCCGAACTTCCCTCAGGGCCTCGTCTCCATTGGCCGGGTCCATCTGATAGGACTTCCGGTCCCCGAATTGAGGCTTGGATTCGGCTGCGACGCGGAAAGGACCATAAAAGCTGGAGGCAAATTTTGCAGCATAGGCCATGATGGGGAGGTCCTCCAATTGATGATCATCCAGGATTCTTCGAATCGCTCCAATCCTTCCATCCATCATGTCGGAGGGCGCCACGATGTCGGCCCCCGCCTGGGCATGGGAAAGGGCCTGCCTGGAGATGAGGTCGAGGGTTTCATCATTCAGGATCCTTCCTTCCTTGACCACTCCGCAGTGACCATGGCTGGTGTATTCACAAAGGCAGACATCCGTGACAACGAGAATGCCTCCCACCTTCTCCTTGATGGTTCTCACCGCTTTTTGGACAATTCCATTCTCCGCATAGGCCTCTGATCCTAACTCATCCTTCTTCTCGGGAATGCCGAAAAGGAGGACCCCTGCAATGCCCAGGGAGGCTGCCTCTTCAACCTCTTTCACCAGAAGATCTACGGAGAATTGAAAATGCCCGGGCATGGAAGAGATGGGCTGTTTCACCTTTTTCCCGGGACGGACAAAAAGCGGGAGGATGAAATCCTCGGGTCTTAGGTGCGTTTCTCGAACCATTCTCCGGAAGAGCTCATTCTTTCTTAATCTTCGAAGTCTGTACTGAGGAAACCTCATCAAAAACTCCTTCCTAATATGGACGCAAAACGAATGCCTGATTTTTATCATTCGGAATTGTTTATATGAGTTATTTAAAATATTTCAAACCAATTGTCTATAAAGGAAATTTTCTTCTCAATCTCCATAAATAAGCCTTCCTGAACGCCCGGAATAAACGAAAAGAGATTTCTGAAAAAGCCCAGTAATCTCTGATTACAACGATGATGAAACGATTGCACCGAAGTAACGCCTCCCTTCCAGTAACTCCCCCCGCCCCCTCTTATTGTAAGCGGGGATCATTTGATTCCCCCCTTAAATTAAGGGGGGTTAGGGGGGTTATATTGGGAAGTGAGGTGGGGTTAATCATCTTAAAAGGGGTGTGAAAGCAAAGAAAAATCGATGTAATCATTTTTTGGAATCTCTGTAATCAAGAGAGCGAAAAGTAGTTTTTCACAGCTCTCTTTAATTTCTCTTGACAAAACAGACCCAAGGTGATAGTTTGCATACAAATATTTTCTGTTCAAAATAGTTGCGGGATGCCAAGATTGGATAATCGCGATGCAGCCATTACAGAGATCATGCAGTCCCTCCGGCGGATCTTTCGGACCATTCAGGACTACTATCAGGAAGTGTTCAACAAATTCGAAATTACCGGTCCGCAACTCTGGGCCCTCAAACTCATAAACCAGCATGAACGCCTGCCCATAGGAGAACTGAGTAAAAAAATGTACCTCCACCCCAGCACCCTTTCAGGAGTGATTGATCGATTGGAGCAGAGGGGTTATGTCACGAGAGGCCGGGAAGAGGGGGATCGTCGAATCGTCCAGGTCTGCTTAACGTCAAAGGGTAAAAATCTGGCCCAAAGGGCCCCGAATCCTGTTCAGGGGAAGATGATCTATGGTTTAAGAAAATTAAAGAGGGGAGAGCTGGATCGGGTTCTGAATTCGGTCCAGACTCTTGTTCAAATCATGGAGGCCCAAAACGTAAAAGTCACATTTTTCTTTGATGAGGAATAAAATGAACAAATCCATCCGTTGAAAGGAGGTGGTCGCACCCTTACCCAACAGCGCGATTTGGAGGATACGAAGAGAGATGATGATGGAATAGAAAAATGGAATTCAAAAGAATGATCAAAGGAGGTTTCATATGGTAAAAAAAGGGTGGGTCGTGATATTGGTTCTCTGTGTCGGTTTCATGCTGGGAGGATGTCCGAAGAAGGCAGCGATCAAGGATGAACCTTCGGCGAAGGCAGCAGCGGAGAGGGCTTTAGAGCGGGAGAAGGCGGCAAAAATGGAAGCGGAGCGAAGAGAGAGAGAAGCCGCAGAGGCCAAGATCAGGGAGGAGGAAGCGAGAAAGCGTGCGGAGGAGGAGGGAGCAAAAAAAGAGCTTGAAAAAGGCTTAGTCGCAAAGACGACTCCAGGGATTGAGGGGACGATATTTGAGAGCAGTCTCTTGAAGGACATCCATTTCGATTTTGACCGGTATGATGTCCGCCCGGGAGATGTTGAGATTTTGAAAGAGAATGCAGAATTCCTGGTGAAAAATCCGAATATGAAGATCCAGGTCGAAGGCCATTGTGATGAGCGAGGGACGGCAGAGTACAATTTAGCCCTTGGAGAGCGGCGCGCGAACAGTGTGAAGAAATATCTCCTTTCCTTAGGGATAGGGGAAACCCGGATTTCGACGATCAGTTATGGAGAAGAGAAACCCTTTGATCGCGGCCATGATGACGCGGCCTGGGGGAAGAACCGAAGGGCCCACTTCATCATTCTGTCCAAATAGTGATCGGTGCCTTGGGGAATAGGCTCTTATGAATTCCAGCGGAGAGGTGTCCCCTGCGGGTTACGATCTTTGGTAGCCGCAACCCCCCCCTCACCCTTCCCCCAAGAGACTGTGTCGTATTGTCATTGCGAGGAGTGAAACGACCGAAGCAATCTCACGAGGCTTCGAAAATAATGAGATTGCCACGCTCCCTTCGGTCGCTCGCAATGACAAAATAAGAATTGTAATACAGTCTCCAGGGGAGAGGGCGAGTGGGGAATGAGCCGAAGGAATGAAACATCGACTCTCTGTTTTTTTTGAACCTGAAAGCGTTGCCATTATTGGAGCCTCCGGGACGGTCAGCAAACCGGGATATGACGTCATTCGAAATATCCTGGCCAATGATTTCAAGGGTAAAATCTATCTTGTGAATCCAAAAGGGGGAGAAATTTTAGGACTGCCGGTCCAACCTTCGGTCGGCAGCCTGCCGGACGGGATCGACCTGGGAATTATCATTCTCCCTGCAAAGGAGACACCCCAGGCCCTGCGGGAGTGTATTGACAAAGGGATCAAACACTTCGTCCTCTCTGCGGGCGGGTTTGCCGAGTTCGATGAATATGGAGCCCGGATTCAGCAGGAACTCACCGGGATCATCCGGGAGAAGGGGATACGGGTGTTAGGCCCCAACACCTCAGGCCATACGTCGACTCCCCATCAATTCACCTCCACCTTCTTTCCTTTGGGCAAGATACGGCGCGGGAAGGTCTCCTACATTGCCCAGACCGGGAATTTCGCCACCCATTCGATGAAATATATCCTGACCGGCGAGCATTTTGGCGTCGCCCGGGTGATCGGCCTCGGAAACAAGATCGATATTGAGGAGAGCGAGGCCCTTGAGTTCCTGGGGGAGGATCCGGAGACGAATGCCATCATCATGTACCTTGAAAGCATCAAACGTCCCAGACGACTTTTAGAGGTGGCCCGTGAGGTAACCCGCCGGAAGCCGGTGATCATGTTAAAGAGCGGGGCCACGGAAGCGGGAAGGCATGCGGCCGTGGCTCATACCGCTGCCATGGCCGCAGAGGACCGCTTGGTGGACGGCTTCCTCCGCCAGGCCGGCATCGTGCGCATCCGGGACTATACCCACTTGATTTTAGCCGGGAAAGCTCTTTCCATGCTGCCCCTGCCGAAAAAGAACCGGGTCAGCTTCCTCGCACCCTCTGGCGCCATGCTCGTCTGCCTTTCGGACCTCTGCATCCGTGTGGGCTTAGACATACCGGAATTGGCTCCTGAAACAGTGAAGAAGCTACAAGACATTACCCCTCCCTACATCCGCATGAGAAACCCGGTCGATATCTGGGCCGCCGCCTCCAGAGGAATCGAATTGGGGTATCGGGAAGGGATGGAGGCCGTGCTGAACGATCCCAGTATCGACGCGGTCGTTCCCATCCTCATGCTCACGAAAGATACGGGCATTCCCCATTACAGCTTTATCGTTGAGCTGGCCAAGAAATTCCCAGAAAAACCTATTCTCGTGACCTTCAGCGGAGATAAATATTATATGGAGGAGTGTAGAAGCGTTATCGAACCTCTGGGAGTCCCGACGTTTTTTGAGATCGAGGAGCCTTTCGAAATCCTCTCCATTCTGGTCCGATGCGCCCGGGCCATGAACAGGCCATGATAACCCCAGTCGTGTAGTCTTATGGTCTTATGGTCTTGTAGTCATGTAGTTCTTGCAGTCTCGCAGTCTCTGAGTTTTATAGTTTGCAGTCATTTGACTAACAGACCAAGCGACAATCCAACTATTTTTCACTTCTTTTTAACCCTAATACATCCTGCATATCGTATAGTCCATTCGGTTGATTCACGATCCAAAGGGCTGCCCGGATGGCTCCGCGAGCGAAGTTATCCCGGCTTTGGGCCCGGTGAATAATCTCCAATCTTTCTCCCATGCCGCCAAATAGGACCGTGTGTTCCCCGACGATATCTCCAGCCCGGATGACCTGCATTCCAATCTCTTCCCGGGTCCGTTCACCCACCATTCCTCTTCTTCCATAGACCCCGACCTGCCCGAAATTCCGGCCGATGGCCTGTGCGATCAACTCGCCCAATCGTACTGCGGTTCCACTCGGAGAATCTTTCTTCAACCGGTGATGGGCTTCGAGAATCTCAATATCATATTCCGGACCCAGGGCCCGGGCAACATCCTGGACGATTCGAAACATAATATTCATCCCTACACTCAGGTTCGGAGAAAAGACGCACCGGATCTCCTTCGAGAGTTCTTGCACCTTTTTCAATTGTTCCGGGCTCAAACCTGTTGTTCCGATCACAGCCGCCATTCCGGCCTCCTTGGCAAAAAATAGGCTTTCCAGAGCGGGTTGGGGGGCCGAAAAATTAATGATCACATCCGCCCTGTCCTTCCTCAGGCTCCCTTCCAACGGGATATTTATTCTACCCAGACCGATGATCTCCCCGATGTCCTTTCCGATCAATGGGTGATCCGGTCTTTCAACCGCCTGATGGAGTTCGATTCCTGGAGTCTCTTTAATGATATGAATGATCCGTCCACCCATTTTACCGGCTGCGCCGACTACGATGGCTTTCATCTCTCTGCCCTCCTTTTCTCGCAGAGCCCACAGGGACCACGGAGTAAAGAAAGACTTTTTTGTTTGTCGGAACCCCACGACAAATCAAAAAATCTCATTCTTAACTTAGCGTTTTCTGTGCCCTCTGCGAGAGAACTTATTTTTGAGATTTGTTCAGGAAGTCGGGGATTTCCTCCCCCCGGATAAGGTCCTCGTAAGTCTCCCTTTTCCGGATGACAAACATCTTATCCTCCCGGACAAGGACTTCAGCCACTCTGGGCCGGGAGTTGTAATTGGTGGACATGCAGAATCCGTAGGCCCCCGCGCTCATCACGACCATCAACTCACCCGGATCGACCTTTGCCATCTTCCGTTCTTTTGCGATAAAGTCACTCGACTCACAGATGGGGCCTACCACATCCGCGACCATCTCTTCCCGATGATCCTGTTTGACAGGAAGAATCTGATGAAAGGAGCCATAGTAGCTGGGTCGGACTAAGTCATTCATTCCCGCATCGACAATGACAAACCGTTTCTCCTCATTCTCTTTAAAGTAGAGCACTCGCGTGACCAGAACCCCTGCATTTCCTACAATCACCCGACCGGGTTCCAGGATGAGGGTGCACCCGAATCCCTTTGCTTCCTCAAGAATGTCCGAGGCGTATTCGACAGGATGCGGGGGCTCTTCATCTTCATAGGTAATCCCCAGTCCGCCTCCTAAATCCAGGTACTGGATCTCCATCCCTTCTCTTCTCAGATCCTGGACCAATCGTTTCAGTTTTTTCAGGGCCTCGACAACAGGTCCTACTTCCACCAGTTGAGATCCGATATGGCAGTCGATCCCGACCACCCGAAGGTTGGGCAGTTGGGATGCCAGTTGATACGCCATAGGCGCCCGCAGGATATCAATCCCGAATTTGTTCTTCTTTAATCCCGTCGAGATATAAGGATGGGTTTTAGGATCGATATCAGGATTCACACGGATGGCAATGGAAGCTTTCTTCCCGATCCTTCCCGCAACGTGATTAATAGCCTGGAGCTCTTGAGACGATTCGACATTGAAGATCAGGATTCCCGTGTTTAAGGCGTATTCAATCTCGTCCTCTCTCTTCCCGGGTCCTGAAAATACAATCTTCTTCGGGTCTGCTCCTCCCTTGAGGGCGCGATAGAGTTCTCCGCCTGAAATAACATCCATCCCTCCGCCCAGGCTATTGAACAATCTGAGCACGGCCAGATTGGAATTCGCTTTGACGGAATAACAGACCAGATGGGGGATTCCATCAAATGCTTGATCGAATACAGTAAAGTGCCTGACTAACGTATTGTAGCTGTAAAGATAGAAGGGTGTCCCCACGTTCTCAGCAATTTTGTCTATTGGAATCCCTTCGCAGTGGAGTCGTCCCTTTTGATATTCAAAATAATGCATCGTTTACCCCTCAATGATCAATGGTCAATGTTCAATGTCCAATTATCAGTGCTAACTGCCCATTGCCCATCGATTATTGATCATTGTTCATTGCTCATTGCTAATTGACCATTGCCCATTGATCATTGATATTGGTGTTTCACCCTCACCTCTTCTGAAAAAAGACTTTCATTCCTCCCGGCTGAGCTGTCCACTCCTGTGACAGCATACTCATACTCTTCTCCCAGCTCAACTTGAGAATCAAGGTAGGTCTCTTTTGTAATCGGAATTTCGTTCAACTTCTTGAATTCTGTTTCTCCCGGCTTCCTCCGGTAAACATAATATCCAAGAAGATCCGGCTCCCGGTTCTTTCGCCAGCTCAATTCTATTCCCTCCTTCAGAGAAACCGCCACCAGCCCAACAGGGGAAGCGGGTGGGACGAGATCGGTTGGAGTGGCAGATACCTCCGGAGAACCTTTTCCCTCCACATCTGTTTTGACTACCCTTTTTACCGCCCTGACCGAATAGAAATACTTCTTTCCATTTTCCACGTTCAGATCGGTATATTGGGTCGAAGTCAGGGGTTCCCGGTTCAGTGGCCGCAAAGGGAAGGTCTCTTCTTCTTCCCCCCGACGATAAACATGATAACTGGTCGCTCCCTCCCCCGGCTCCCAAAAAAGGTCCACTCTCCTGTCTCCCCCCTCCCCTCTTACCATTCCGGGCGCCTGGGGCGCATGATCCCAATACACCCGCACCGGATTCGAAGGAGAACTGGCATGTCCCCGCCGGTTTATTGAAGCGACCTGGTAGACATAGACTCTCTGGGGCTCAAGATCTTCGATAACAAATGAAATCCTCTTCCCCTTTAGTTCCTCTTCGCTCTTTAGTCTCATCTCATACACAACCTTTGTCTTTTCTCCACAACCTCTACATTCCCCACCGATGAGGACTCCCTCGGACCTTAAAATATTAAACCCTAACAAGTCCGTCAAAGCCGATTTGTCCGTATTCTCTCCGGGAATCGTCCATTCAAGGAGAATCTTTCCTTCCCTGGGAAGCGCCTCAAGATCGGTGATCCTTTTGGGAACAATCGTTTCCCATGGCACGGGAGGAGCCTTTACGCCACAAGCCACCAGCAAGTGCAGCGTTGCCAGCAGAATTAATATAATCTTCCCCTTCACCCGCATTCTCCCATCCAGCATGTGCACTTCAAATCCGAATATCGAATTCCGAAACCCAGGTTCCAAAGATCCGATTTTCAAAATGGACATATTCCAGTTATGATCGTCTCGTAAAAAGTCTGCAAATGCGTTTTCCCGTCATTCCGGCGAAAGCCGGAATCCAGTGTTTTTAAGGAATTACAAATTCTCTGGACTCCGGTTTTCACCGGAGTGGCGACTTTTTGTGAAGCCATCAGTTTTGAATTTTGGTCATTCAAAATTGTTTCGGATTTCGAATTTCGTGCTTCGAATTTTATTTTCACTTTCTTGGTCCGAAGATCGCCGTCCCCACCCGGACGTAGGTCGCTCCCTCTTCAATGGCGACCTCAAAATCACTCGACATCCCCATGGAAAGCTCTTTTACGGGAATTCCCTCCCTGATCATTCTCTCCTTAAGCAACCGAAGCCGGATAAAATAAGGTCTGCTCATTTCGGCTGAATCGAAGTACGGAGGCATGGTCATCAGCCCTTCCAGGGAGAGATGTTGGAGACCGATTATTCTGCCGGCAAGGAGCAGTGCCCCTTCTTCTTCTGTTCCGAATTTGGTGGCTTCTTCAGAGAGCTTCACTTCAATGAATACTTTCATAACCTGACCCGCCATTTCAGAACGGCGATTCAATTCCTCGGCTAAAGGGATGCTGTCCACAGAATGAATCAAGTCGAAAAGACGAATGGCAACCTTTGCCTTGTTCGACTGGAGGTGGCCAATGAAATGCCAGGCTACGTCCCGTCCAACTTCCTCGATCTTACTCTGCGCTTCTTGCACATAATTTTCTCCGAGGATGGAAACCCCGGCCTCGATGGCTTCCTTGATGCGGGCCGTATCCACGGTCTTCGAGACAGCAACCAGCTTTATTTCTTTCGGGTCTCTTCCTGTCCTTTGTGCAGCCCTCTCGGTCCGCTCCATCACTCTTTGAAGATTTTCTCTGATTGTAGACATTTTATTAATTCTACTCAGACTCGTAAGCCATTTATTCCCACCCCCACCGTCCGGCGCCATAGTCTCAGTGCTGACCCCAGCGTGATGATAGCGGCTCTGGACGGCGGCGCCCTACCCCTCCCCTCGGTAACGAGTCGTACCGACCTGAAGGGGAGGGCAATCGTCACGCCCTTCGCATGGTTCCTCCCTCTTCAAGGGGGAGGTCAGGAGGGGGATGGGACATCCATCAATGCAGATTATTCCGTAATCCGAATTCCGAATTCCGAAATCGAAAGAGCTCCCAGCCGGGTCATCATCTGAATCAATTCACACATGGGAAGACCTACCACATTCGTATACGAACCCTGGATCGATTCGATCATAAAAGCCCCGATCCCCTGGATGGCATAGGCGCCTGCCTTATCAAAGGGTTCGCCGGTCTGGACATACCATTTCATTTCGGATCGGGTCAGACGCTTCACCTTCACCGCTGTTTTCACCGCTTGCCGATCCTCCGCTTCTTTTACCAGATGAAGGACCGAAAACCCGGTTAAGACAGAATGATCTCTGCCACTCAGGCGGGTAAGCATCTCTATTGCCTCTTCCTGAGTTTTAGGTTTTCCTAATACAGAATCATCGACCCGGACAATGGTATCTGCGGCGACTACCCAACAGTGAGGATATTGAACTCCCACATCGAAAGCTTTCGCCCGAGCCAAACGAAGCACATGGCCTTCCGGAGATTCACCCTCAATAGAATTTTCTTCCACCTTGCTTGGGATGGTATCGAAATCAAGACTCATCTGTTTAAGTAAAGCAAGCCGCCTGGGAGATTTGGAAGCGAGAATGAGTCCATTTTCCATCTCCAAAAACTAAAGGAATTCAACATCTTTGTCAAGATTGAAAAATGGGAGATTTCTGAAAAGTATCGAAATCGATGTAATCATTTTTAGAAATCGATGTAATTATGAGAACGAAAAGCGGTTTTTCAGAGTTCTCAATGGGAAAGGTTGACTCAAAGATTTAAATCTGGTAGGTATGAAATAGGAAAACAGGGGATGGGATGAAGCAAAAGATTAAGTGTAGAAAAGATCTCCGAAGGATTATTAACGATTTGAAAGGAAGAAGAAAACGAATTGTTTTCACGAACGGTTGTTTCGACCTCCTTCATGTGGGCCATCTCCGTTACCTGGAAAAAGCCAAAACCCTTGGGGATATCCTGGTCGTGGGCGTAAACAGCGACCAGTCTGTGAGGAATCTGAAAGGCCCCAAGCGCCCTATCCTTCCTGAGAAAGAGAGGGCGGAAATTCTCTCGGGCCTCGAATGTGTGGATTATATCACCCTCTTCGATGAGCCGACGCCCTTGAAACTCATCTCCCTTCTCCAACCTCATGTTCTGGTGAAAGGAGGGGACTGGACCAAAGAAGATGTGGTCGGCAAGGAGAGGGTGGAAGAACTGGGAGGAGATGTGGTGATCCTTCCTTTTGTGAAAGGATCTTCGACCACAAATCTAATCGAGGGCATTCTGAAACGATATGAAAAAAGAGACGGATAAAGATCTGTTTGCCATACCTGAAATCCTTCCCCTTTTACCGTTAAGGGATATTGTTGTCTTCCCTTACATGGTGCTTCCTCTTTTTGTCAGCCGGGAAAAGTCAGTCAAGGCCCTGGAAGAGGCCCTTGCTAAGAACCGCCTGATTTACCTCGTTGCCCAGAAAAAACTCTCCGAAGACGAACCCCTTCCCAAGGATCTCTACCGGTTCGGAACCGTGGCTCTCATCATGAGGATGCTCAAACTCCCGGACGGGCGGATCAAGATCCTTGTCCAGGGTCTTTCCAGGGCCTCCACAAAGGAGCTCTTTCAGCCCTCCCCCCATTTCTTAGTGAGGGTCGAAAACATTCTGGACCCCTTCATCACGGAGGTCACCCTTGAGACAGAGGCCCTCATGAGAAATATCAAGGATCAATTGGAGAGGATCATCTCTTACGGAAAAATCCTTTCCCCCGACCTGATGTTTGCCGTGGAGAGTGTCGATGATCCCGGGAGGCTGGCCGACTTGATCGCATCGAACCTCGACCTTTCTGTTAAAAAGGCCCAGGAAATTCTGGAGATTCTCGATCCGGTCAAGCGGTTGAAAGTAGTGGGAGAAGTCCTCGAAAAGGAGGTCCAGGTTCTCACGATGCAGGCGGAGATCCAATCCCAGGCCAAGGAGGAGATGACAAGAAGCCAGAGAGAATATTATCTTCGTGAGCAGATGAGGGCCATTAGAAGCGAACTGGGCGAGGTGGATGAGCATACGAAAGAGATGAAGGAACTCCGGCGGAAAATCAAGAAGGCCAAAATGCCTAAGGAGGTCCAGAAAGAGGCATTTCGGGAACTGGATCGCCTGGATCAGATGCATCCCGATGCGGCAGAGGCCTCCATGGTTCGAACCTATCTCGATTGGCTGGTGGACATGCCCTGGGACAAATCAACCGTGGACAGCCTTGATCTCCAAAAGGCGCGGAAGATACTCGATGAGGACCATTACAACCTGGAGAAAGTGAAAGAGCGCATTCTGGAATACCTCAGTGTCCACAAGCTAAAGAAGAAAGTGAAAGGCCCCATTCTCTGCTTCATCGGCCCTCCGGGGGTGGGAAAGACCTCCCTTGGAAAGTCCATTGCCCGGGCCCTGGGCAGAAAATTCGTCAGGATCTCCCTGGGAGGCATACACGATGAAGCGGAGATTCGGGGACATCGCCGGACCTATGTCGGCGCCCTTCCCGGAAGGATCATTCAATCGATCAAGCAAGCTGGAAGTAACAATCCCGTCTTTATGATGGATGAAGTCGATAAAATAGGAATTGATTTTCGGGGAGACCCGTCCTCGGCCCTCCTGGAGGTCCTCGACCCCGAGCAGAATTACGCTTTCAGCGACCATTATCTCAACGTCCCTTTCGATCTGTCCAGGGTGATGTTCATCACAACGGGGAATCTCACGGATCCCATCCCCTCTGCCCTCAAGGACCGGATGGAAGTCATTGACCTTCCCGGATATACGGATGTTGAAAAATTGAAGATCGCCAGAACCTTCCTCCTTCCACGGCAGATGGAAGAGAACGGAATCAGCAAAAAGGTCCTCCACGTTTCGGATCATGCCATCCTTGAGATCATTTCACAATATACGCAGGAGGCCGGCCTTCGGAATCTCGAACGGCAACTGGCTTCGATCTCCAGGAAAGTGGCCCGGAAAGTCGCAGAAGGAGCGAACAAGAGAAACAGGGTCACGGCAAAGAACCTGAATAGCTTCTTAGGGCCTCCCCTCTTTTTGCCCGATGAAGAACAGGAGAAAAACGAAGTGGGAGTCGCCACAGGACTGGCCTGGACAGAGACAGGCGGCGAGATTCTCCATGTAGAAACCTCCACCACCCCCGGAAAGGGGTCCCTGATTCTTACAGGCCATCTCGGAGAAGTGATGAAGGAGTCAGCCCAGGCGGCTCTCACTTATGCAAGGGCCAAGGGCAGGGCCTATCGAATCAGACCGAGTGCATTCAATGAAAGGGAGATCCACATCCATGTGCCCGCAGGGGCCATTCCAAAGGATGGACCTTCCGCGGGCATTACCATGGCCGTCTCTCTCATCTCAGCCCTCTCCGGCGTTTCCGTAAGAAAGGACGTGGCCATGACCGGCGAAATCACATTAAGAGGGAGGGTTCTTCCGATAGGCGGCCTAAAAGAAAAAGCCCTGGCCGCTCTCAGAATGAAAATCCATAATGTGATCATCCCCCATACAAACAAGAAAGACCTGGTCGATCTTCCCCTCTACCTTCGGAAGAAGGTCAATTTCATTCCAGTCAAGCATATGGATGAAGTCTTGAGATTCGCCCTGGCCAAGAAAGCACCACAAAGACGTTGAACTGATGGTTTATATCGTTGGCCGCTACTCGGGGGCTTAAAAATCCGAAATCCGAATATCGAATATCGAAACAAATTCGAATGCTCAAACGACTTGAACAAAAAAAGTTTTTACGTTTCAAATTTTGAACATTAGATATTGTTTCGGATTTCGTGCTTCGAATTTAGAACTTTGAGAAAATGATGGATCTTCGGCAGATAGGGGAATTTGGGCTCATCAGAAAAGTCAAAAAGTGGATGCCCATTCGTCAACGGGAGGTCTTTCAGGGAATTGGGGATGATGTGGCGGTCATTAAGACAGGCGACAAAGTCCTCTTAGCCACCACCGATATTCTTATCGAAGGAATCCACTTCAAGCGATCCTGGATCAATCCCTATCACCTGGGGAAAAAATCCCTGATGGTGAACCTCAGCGACATCGCTGCGATGGGTGGGATCCCAAAATATTTTCTCCTCTCGCTCGGCCTTCCAAGAAATCTTCCCGTCTCATTCGTTTCACATTTTTACCGGGGCTTGAGAGATGGAGCAAAACAGTTCCACGTGGACTTGATCGGAGGAGATACCTCTCTTTCCCAGAAGATCGTGATCAATGTCTGCCTTTTGGGAGAGGGAAAGAAGAATGAAATCATTTACAGAAATGGAGCCAGGGTTGGAGACGACCTCTACGTGTCGGGAACGCTGGGCGACGCCGCCCTGGGATTGAAAATTCTTCAGGATAAGGGTTTCAGAAGAAAACCAAAAGGATTAATCGAGAGACAACTCTCCCCCTGTCCGCGAATCCGGCTGGGCAGACTCCTCAGCCAACGCCGCCTGGCTAACTCCATGATCGATGTCAGCGACGGCCTCTTAATCGATGCCACCCACCTTTTTGAAGAGAGCGGGGTGGGGGGACGGATCCTGGAGGGTTGTGTCCCCCGCTCGAATCTTTATCGGAGATATGCCGCTCTCTATTCAAAAGACCCCTATCAGCTTGCCCTTTGCGGGGGGGAAGATTACGAACTCCTTTTTTCGGCCCCTCCTGATAGGAAGGCCAGGATCCTCTCCCTGGCAATCACTCTTGGAATACCGATTACCGGGATCGGTAAAATACTTCCCAAAAAGGAAGGTTTTCGTGTCATCACGAAAGAGGGGAAGGAATATCTCCCCGATTGTTTAGGATTCGAACACTTTAGATGATTTATTCAAGAGGTAGGATCTGTGCTTCCCGGACTTCGCCTGGAATCACGCGAAAAGTAAGATTTCGGGGCGGCATTTCCTGGTAGCCGCACCCTTCAGGGTGCGTTCAAAGGTTGGCATTACTCGTGAGGCCAGTACGCAGGCTGAAGCCTGCGGCTACCGGTAATTATCGTCAATCTTTTTTCGATGTGTCGCCTAAAGCGGAGCATGCCCATGAAAACCTATGCCAGGGAGATTAAAGAGAATGATCATGTTGATTCCATTTTTCTGGTCAAAGATAAAACGTTCGGCATAACCAAAACCGGGAATACCTACCTAAGACTGAAACTGGTAGACCGGACCGGGGAAATGGAAGGGAGGATCTGGTCATCCACTGAAGTCTTTAACGACTCTTTTAATAAAAATGACTTTGTCCATGTGAGAGCAAAAGCCGTCTCTTTCCAGGAACGCCTCCAGCTTAACATCACCCACGTTGAACAGGTTGGAGAGGACAGCCTCGATCTAACCGATTTCTTTCCCATAACGGATAAAAACATTGACGAGATGTTCCGAACCCTTGTAGAAATCAGCAGTCAGGTCAAGAGCCCTCACCTTCGTCGCCTTCTGGAGCTCTTCTGGGAAGATGAACTCTTTCTGAAGGATTTCAAAAGAGCCCCCGCCTCCAAACAACTCCACCATACCCGTTTGGGAGGGCTTCTGGAGCACAGCCTCTCGGTCGCACAATTAGCGATCAAAAACTGCACTCATTACACCGGGTTAAATCTTGACCTCCTGATTACCTGCTCCATTCTTCATGATATTGGCAAAGTCGATGAACTTTCTTATGACCGGTCCTTCGATTATTCCGATCAGGGGCGTCTGATCGGCCACATCATCCTGGGAATCGAAAAAATAAACGAAAAGATCCTGCAGGTCCCTGATTTCCCAAAGGATCTATCCAATACCTTAAAGCATCTCTTGATCAGCCATCATGGTCAATACATCTGGGGATCTCCGAAAAAACCCATGACCCTGGAAGCAGTCATGCTCCATTATCTCGACGACATGGATGCAAAGATCGATGGAATTAAGCAATTCTTGAGAACTCACCTTCCGGAAGGATCGAAATGGAGCGCCTATCATCCCATGCTCGAACAGTTTTTCTACGTTCCGGGGTCTGAAATCAAGGACCAAATAGAACTACTCGAAAAGACTGGAGAACCCGGATTGGAAGGGGAATAATTTCACCCCATCCTTCTGCTTGACAAAAACCATTTCCATTATTATTTTAACACCATAAAAAAGCGGTCTGATCCGGGGGCGCTGCTGAGATTTCTTCGCACCGGAAAGGGAAGACGGAACGATGGATTTTTGGTTGAGCGAAAGGCTAAAAGAGATCCTGAAGATTGCTATAGAAGACTATACCGTGACTGGAGAACCGGTTGGCTCCCGGACGATTTCACAAAAATCGAGCCTTCACCTGAGTCCGGCCACCATCCGCAACCTGATGTCCGACTTGGAGAATCTCGGGCTTCTCCATCAGCCTTACACCTCAGCAGGAAGGGTTCCCACAGAGAAAGGATTCCGGTTTTATATCGATTATATTCTCGACGTCCATGAACTGAATAACAGGGAACAGCAGCAGATTCGATCCCAGTATCCGATGCCTCAAAGTGAAGTCATGGACCTTTTCCGGGAGACTTCACGAATCCTTTCGTCCTCATCACATTATCTGGGTGTGGTCTGGGCTCCCCGGATGAATGTGGTCATGCTTCAGCATATCGAATTCGTTAAATTGAGAAAACATCTTGTCCTGACAATTCTTGTGACAACAACCGGGTTGGTCCACAACCGTATCATTGAGGTAGAAGAAGACTTCTCCCAATCCGATTTGGATCATCTTTCCGACTACATGAATGAGCTTTTGACCGGTCTCACCCTTCTTCAGGTCAGAGAGCACCTGATGGAACAGATGAAAGCCGAAAAAGGCGAGTATGACGCCCTCTTTGAACAAGCCTTCAAACTGGGAGAGAAAGCCTTTTCCTCCCTCGACGAAACGGATGTCTTCATCGAGGGCAGGACCAACATGATCGGAGAGCCTGATTTTGGGAATTTCTCGAAGATGACGAACCTCTTTCGGGCCTTTGAAGAAAAAGCCACGATGGTGAGGATTCTTGATAAGTGTTTGGATCCGAAGGGGGTCCACATCGCCATCGGCTCCGAAAGCCAGATTCAGGAAATAGAGCCTTGCAGTCTCGTCACCTCGACTTATAGTTTCAGGGGAGAGGTCCTGGGCGCATTGGGAGTCATCGGTCCCCGAAGAATGAATTATTCGAAGATTATTCCTCTGGTAGATTATACCGCGCGAATTCTTACGGAAATGTTGGAGTCTCCTTAAATTGAGATCAGAAAGGAAATAGGAGCCGGTTGAGATGAAGGAAGGGAAGAAGAAAAAAGAGGAAAACAAGAAGGAGCCGGAGCAGAAGCTCGAGGAAGGACCCATCAAATCTTCCGATGTCGAGGGTCCCATCGAAGAAAGAGAAGGGGTGGAAAAGGAAATCGGGGAACTGAGAAAAAAATTGGAGGAGAAAGAGAAGGAAGCAAAAGAACAGTATGACCGCTTTTTGAGAATGGCGGCGGATCATGAGAACTATAAGAAAAGGGCTGCACGGGACAAGGAAGAATGGTTGAAGTATGCCAATGAGGATTTAATCAAGGCCCTTCTCCCCTTTATCGACAACCTGGAAAGGGCGGTCAATCATGCGGACAAGGTCACGGATGCCGGGGTTCTGATAGAAGGAGTCCGGCTGACCATTCAACACCTCTTACAGACCCTGAGCAAATTCGGAGTCTCATCCTTTGAATCGGCCGGGAAACCCTTTGATCCGGCCGTGCATGAGGCCATCTTAACGATCCCAACGGATGAGTATGAGCCGAATCAGGTTCTGGAGGAATTCCAGAAGGGTTATCTCTTAAATAACCGCCTCTTGCGGCCGGCAACGGTTTCGGTGTCGAGGGCGCCCGAGAAAGAGGCTCAAACAACGGATTCATAAATTTAAGGGCTCGTCTCACGGTAACGGCAATCCCGCCGTAGGCGGGACCCGTATCGTCAATCGGTAACGTTTTTCGCTTGGAGAAGTTGACGTAACCGTCCGACGCTAAACGAAACGGGCTTCGTAACCATAACCCGAATACAAATAGATTAGATTTTAACTAAAAAGGAGAATTACGATGGCTAAGACAATAGGAATTGATTTAGGAACAACAAACTCGGTGGTGGCAATTATGGAAGGAGGCGACCCCGTCGTGATTGCAAGTCCGGAAGGAAGCCGGACGACCCCCTCCGTCGTCGCTTTTACCGATAAGGGCGAAAGAGTGGTGGGGCAGATCGCCAAGCGCCAGGCAATCACGAACTCCGAGAATACGATCTTCTCCATTAAGCGTCTGATGGGAAGAAAATACAGCGACCCCGAGGTTCAGAAAGACCTGAAAATCCTTCCCTATAAAATTGTGGAAAACAAGAATGGAGATGCTTGGGTCAAGGTAAGGGATAAGGAATACAGCCCTCCGGAAATCTCCGCCTTCGTCCTTCAGAAAATGAAAGAGACCGCCGAGGCTTACCTCGGCGAGAAGGTGACGGATGCCGTCATCACCGTCCCGGCTTACTTTAACGATAGCCAGCGTCAGGCTACGAAGGATGCGGGCAGGATCGCAGGGCTCAATGTTGTCCGAATCATCAATGAACCGACAGCGGCCTCCTTAGCTTACGGACTGGAAAAGAAAAAAGATGAAAAAATTGCTGTCTTCGACCTGGGGGGAGGAACGTTCGACATTTCCATCCTCGAATTGGGCGAGGGGGTCTTTGAAGTAAAATCGACGAACGGAAATACCCATCTCGGGGGTGACGATTTCGACCAGCGCGTGATGGATTATTTGGCCGACGAGTTCCTGAAAGATCAGGGGATCGATCTCAGGAAGGACCGGATGGCGCTGCAGAGGCTGAAGGAGGCTGCGGAAAAAGCAAAGGTGGAGCTCTCCTCCATGACGGAGACGGATATCAACCTGCCCTTCATCACAGCCGATGCCTTGGGACCCAAACACCTGAATATGAAGCTGACCCGGGCCAAATTGGAAAAACTGGTGGACGAACTTATTGAAATGACGGAAGGCCCCTGCCGTCAAGCGATTACCGATGCCGGACTCGCTGCAAAAGATATTGATGAAGTCATCCTGGTGGGGGGAATGACCCGGATGCCCAAGGTTCAGGAGAAGGTGAGACAGATCTTCGGAAAAGAACCCAACAAGAGTGTCAACCCCGACGAGGCGGTGGGCATCGGGGCAGCCATCCAGGCGGGCGTCCTCAAGGGCGAGGTAAAGGATGTGCTTCTTTTGGACGTGACGCCCCTCTCGCTTGGGATCGAAACGTTGGGAAGCGTCTTCACAAAACTGATTGAACGGAACACCACCATTCCAACCAAGAAGAGCCAGATCTTCTCCACGGCCACGGATAGCCAGCCGGCCGTAACGATCCATGTGCTTCAGGGAGAACGGGAGATGGCCTCGGACAATAAGACCCTCGGCCAGTTTGAGCTGGTGGGAATCCCGCCCGCTCCCAGAGGAATACCGCAGATCGAAGTGACTTTCGACATCGACGCCAATGGCATCGTTCACGTTTCGGCGAAAGACCTCGGAACCGGTAAAGAGCAGTCGATCAAGATTACTGCGTCGAGCGGTCTGCACGAAGAAGAGATTAAGAAAATGGTGAAGGATGCGGAGGCCCATGCGGCCGATGACAAGAAGCGCAAGGAAGCCGC
>Ga0214473_10000713_pt1 | contig 45869 bp, 49 predicted proteins | sample RVTome_7_FD_203509 | JGI IMG/M metagenome (GOLD analysis project Ga0214473, IMG submission 203509) | Soil microbial communities from uranium-contaminated site in the Upper Colorado River Basin, Wyoming, United States - RVT98D197 | ecosystem: Environmental > Terrestrial > Soil > Contaminated >...
GCCGATGGCGTCGTACCGCAGCGTCTGGTCGTGCGTCTCGCCCTGCGCTTCCTCAACGCTCGTCAGCCGGTAGAGGTCGTCGTAGCCCAGCGTGAGCGTCCCGTGCATGCTCGAGCTGATGCTCGTGATCTGAGAGGCGGCGTTGTAGCTGTACCCCGCCTGGTAGATCGTTCCCCCCGAACCAGCCACCGATACGCTGGATAGCGTCTTGTAGGGGTTCTGGTACTGGTAGGTCGCCGCAGTCCCGTTCGCGTAGTCGAGATACGTCACCTGGCCGCGCGCGTTGCGGACCACATTGTCGACGTAGTTTCCCCCCAACGAGGTAGTCATCCGGGTCAGGTAGCCCTCGTTGTGGTACGAATGCGTCACCTCCTCGAAGTCCGGGTAGGTGAGCTTCTCGAGGCGCCCCCCCTTGTCGTAGGTTCTCCCGACGGTGAGGCAGGTGCCGCCGATGCAGCGTTCCGTCTCCGTCTGCTCGCCGAACCTGTCCCATTGATAGCTCTCACTCCCCCCGGGATAGATCACCCGCGTCAGACGCCCCACGCTGGCCCCGTGGCCCCCCTCATCGTAGAACCACTCGGTAAGCCCATCGGTCGGCGAGCTCTTCGTCTTCCGCCGCCCGATGGCGTCGTAGGTGAAGACGAGCTCCTGCCCCTTGGGATCCCTGCGGCTCAGGACGAGTCCGCCCGCATCATGGGTGAACAGGGTGCAGTCCCGCTGGTCGAAGTCGCAGGACTCGACCAGTAGACTGAGTGAGTTGTGATCGAAGGTCGCGAAATTGCTCGCCGCGTCCTCGACCTCCCTCAGGTTGCCGAGCGTGTCGTAGCGGAATTCGGTGTCGAAGTCGTCCCCGTCGTTCCGCTCCCGCACCCGCTCGGTGCGCCCGTAGGCATCGGTCCACGTCGTCCGCTGCTTGCCAAGCGGGTCGGTGCGGGTCACGAGACCGTTGTCGAAGTCAAAGATCGTGAAGACGCCCGAGTCCGGCTCGGTGATCTCCCACACGCGGTCGGCGCCGTCGTGATCGAAGATCCGGTACTCGGGACCCCCGGTCTTGTACCAGAGCGACTGCTGGGCGATCCGCTCCGAATCCTCGTGGTAGTCGATGAGCCGCGTCGCGCCGCCCTCGCGCACGCTCTTCCACTCGCGGCCGAGGCCGTCGATCCAGACCTTGCGCCAGAGGCCGTCCCCCGTGTGATCCGGACGGTGGATGACTACATGCTGCTCGGTAGGACTGCCCTCGTCGATGTATTCGAACTCGTGAATGCGGGAGTTCTCGCCGTCGTCCTCGATCTTCATGAGAAGACGACCGAAGACATCGTACTGGAACTCGGTGTGGGCCTCGTTTGCGTCGTATTCGTGCCGGACCAATCCGAGGACATAGTCCCACTGCTGCTCGACACATTGATCCAGATGATTGCACGTGAACCTCGGATAGACGTGGTAGGTGTTCTCGTAGGTGATCGTCGTCTCAGAGCCCCGAGGGTCGATTTCGAGCGTCTTGTTGCCGTAGTTGTCATAGGCGAACGAGCTCACTGACCAGGGATCGCCGGGCGAATCGTCCCAATACCGGCGCGTCATCGTCAGGTCGCCGAGCGTCGGGCGATCGCTGTAGCTTCCGTGGTAGTCGTAGTGATGCTGCGTCGTGGCTACGGCACCCCCCGGCGTTCCCGTCTCGACGACCCCTGTATACACGAGCTCCCGACCTACCCGGTCGACGACGTAGTCCGTCGTGTTTGGAAAGTACTCCCGTACCGTCGTTCGTTCGTCCCCGCCGTGGGAGGTGTCGCCGTACTCGATGATGCGGACGACATTGGCGTAGCCGTCGTCGTCGTACTTCTTCTCGACTCGAATCTCGCGGCAATTCGGCTCCTGAAGGTTGCACTCGAGCTCGCTGCGCCGGGTCTCGAGGAGGTGGTAGGGAGGGTTCGCCTCCTGGGCGTCTGCGTAGTCGAAGCTCGTGTAGGTGAAGATTTCGCCCTCGCTCTCGGGATTCTCGGGATCCGGTCGCGGCGCGCGCCGGTAGCGGGCCTCCGGCCGCGTGATGCAGGTGTCGCTCTGCCTGGCGATGGTCTCCTCGTAGTTCTCGTCCTCGTCGAACTTGCGAACCTCTCGGAAGCCGAGGAAGCAATGCTCGCGCTTCGACCAGCGCCCTCCCTCGTACTCGTAGGTGTGGGTGTAGGCGTTCCCGCGTCCATCGTTCCGCGTAAGAGATGTCACGGCGTGGACGAGCATGCCCACGGGCATCTGCGTGTTCTGCCACGCGCTCGACGGAGTGTATCCCACCGTGGTGATCCCACCGCGGCGGTCCTTCACGCTCGTCATCCGATTGCCGACCTGCCCCGTCGAGGTCCAGAGGCGCACCTTGTCGTTCTCGCCGCAGTGGAGGAGGTCGTCCCGCCCGTCGCCGTTGAAGTCGGCGCTTTGCCAATGGCCCCAGTCGAGGGGGACATATCCGCCACCATCGAGGGGCGGCAGCTGCTCGAAGTCGCCGGGCGCATCCAGCGAGACCCAGCGATGCAGGCGACGAGTCGTGCCGGCTGTGTCGACGTGGGCCAAGTCGGTGCGGCCATCGCCGTTCATGTCCAGGGGGAGCCACCAGCCGTTGTAGAAGGAGTAGCCTGTCGGCTGGGGGATCTCTGTGGGCGTGAAGCCTCCGCCTCCATCGCCGAACCAGATGTGGAGCTTATCCCCCGCGTAGAGCGGGCGAAACGCCACGTGGAGGAGGTCGCTTCGGGCGTCCCCGTTGAAGTCGCCGGCGTTCCAGCGGCCGGATTGGAGGGTGGGATAGCCGGAGGGCGGCGTGATGGCCGAGTGCGCCTCGAAGAAGTCCGCCTGGCCGTTAGCGAGGAAGACCCTCAGCCGCTGGCCCGAGGCCCAGGAAGCATGGACCAGATCGACGCGGCCGTCCCCGTTGATGTCCACGGGCAGCCAGTAGCCCCGGTGGATCTCGCTGTAGCCCGGATCGATGTCCGTCACGTCGAAGTCGAACCCGCTTCCGGTTCGGTTCCAGATGTGGAGCTCGCCGTCTCCGCTGGCTGCGTGGAAGAGCTCAGCCTCGCCATCGCCGTCGAAATCCGCTGCCAGCCAACGGCCCTCGCCCAAGTTGGGATACCCAGAGGGGCGCGAGAGCTCGTGCCGAGTGAAATATCCGTCTCCGTCCGACTCCCAGACGAAGATCCTGGTCACCACATCCCCGCTGACGTGGACGACGTCGCTCAGGCCGTCCCCCGTCACATCTCCCCCGAACCAGTAGCCCTGCCCAATCGTCGGATATGAGCTCGGCGTGGTCGTCCTCACGATGAAGTCGCCGCCCTCCTCGGCCAGCCAGGTCTGGACGAAGTTGCCTCCCAGGTGGCTGATGTGGAAGACGTCAGTGCGGCCGTCGCCGTTGTAGTCGCCAGTCAGGAACTCGCTTTCCAGCATCTGGTTGGTCCCGGGGCTGAAGGGCTCGGGCGCGGCGAACTGCCCGCCGAGGCCGTCCTCGTAGGTCAGGACCATCTCCGGGAGCTGGCTCGAGCCATCGGTGCCGTAGTAGCCGACACTCCTCAGCAGCGAGCGAGATCCGTTCTGGCTCTCGTCGTACTCCAGCGTGTACTTCCGCACCAGCAGCCCACCGACCTTCACCTCGATCCGCAAGAGGCGCTCGTCCTGGGTCCAGATATCGACGCCGTTCGCAGAGGCCAGGTGATCGGGCCGGAGCTGCCGGTGGAAGCTGATCTGGACGCCGTTGTAGCTGATGGAACTCGGGTAACAGCCGATCTTGTTGTTCGGGTCCGGGCACTGGTAAACATAGTTGACCTGTTGGGGCTGCCCGTTGATCTCGCGGCGGTCGGTGACGCTGGTCATCGCCCAGCGGAAGGTCCCTTGGGAGGTGCCGATCAGCTGCGTGTACTTCCGCTCGATGCCCCCCTTGCTCCTGACCGTCCAGCTGTTGCTGGCCTTATCGATCCGCTGGTAGCTCTGGGTTCGCGTGCACCAATCTCCGCCCATATCCGTGCAGGGCAGCATCTCCTGTCCATCGAGCGCATAGACGTCGCTGCTGTCGTACCGGGGCGCTCCGTTGCCCGGCGAGGCCCGGTCGATGTAGGAGGGCCCAACGAGAGCCCACCCGACGCCCGCAAAGCCGTTGCTCGCCGACGAGGAGTAGCGGAGCTCCAGCTGGGGCTCGAGGCCGTGAAACTCCGGCACCTCGATCGGGATGCTCGTCGTGAAGGCCCCCGAGGTGGGATCCACGTTGATGGCATACTCGTCGCGGAAGAAGTTCTGCGGCGAATCCGCCTCGCCCGGTCCGCCGCCACCCTCGTCCCCGTCTCCGGAAGCGAAGGCCATGGGTGCGGCCAGGGTGATCGAGAACAGTGCTCCGAGGACGACGGCGAGCGGCCTCTGCATGTCTACCTCCGGCGAGCGAAGTCGGATGTGCGGGGCGAATGACCCGCCCGACGCAGGGGAATGATGGATGCCTCCACGCGGCTCCCGGAGCGGGCGTGAAAGCCGGGGCCGAGAACGATCTCTTCGCGGGCCTGGAGGTGGAGCGCACCAGCCTTGACGTCGCCTCGACCCGCTACGACGAACCTCTTCTCGCCCCCGCCGATACGGAGCGTGCGATTGGCCAGGTAGACCTCGCTCCCCGTGACCAGTCGGGCCTCCTGGATGTCGAGGTACCCGGATCGAACCACCCGGTCGGGCTCGTCGAAGGGCCGACAGGGGCAGCCGCGCACGTCGCCCTCTCCGGCGGCGGAAGGGAGAGCAAGGGGGCCGACGAGGAGAAGCCAGAAATAGCCGGCGGCCACGGCGAAGGTCCGTCGAGGTCGCGGCGGCGTCACTCTCTCGGCTCCGCCCGAGCCTCCAGGGCTCGGATGCGCTGGGCCAGGCGCGCGTTCTCGCGCCTCAGCTCGATCATGTGCAGGGTCAGCTCTTCGGCCTTCTGCACCAGGAGCCGGGTCGTCTCCCCGAGCGGCGCGCCATGCTCGTGGACCTCGTCGGCGGTCGGGAAGCCGGGAAGGCGCCTCTCCGTGCGGACGTGACGCGCGATCTCCTCCAGATCCATCAGCGAATAGGCGTCGCGGAACACGAAGTCCGGCCAATCCTCGAGGGTCACGTTGAGCTCCTGGGCCGTGATCGCGCCCTTCACGGCGAGCGCGCTCTGGGGGGATCGCGTTCCGATCCCGACCCTTCGCTGCGTGCTGAGGGCATCCCCCTGGAGCTCCCACCCCGCCTCGCCGCTCTCCCTGGCCGCCGTGCCCAGGAGGAGCGTCAGGGCACAGGCCCACGCCACCACCGGCCACCGAGCGGACGGCCCGGGAAGAGGTGCGCGCGACGCCGGCCGGCCGAGCCTCACGCTATTGCACCTCCACGGCGAGCTGGCGGGCGGAGTCGAGCCGGCTCTCCGCGGCGACCGAGGAGAACGCAGTGACGCGCACGTAGTAGGTTCCCGCGCCCAGCCCGGGGATGGTATGGCTGGTGTTCTCCCTTCCGTTGACCGTCGCCTGCTGCACCAGGCCTGTGGTCTCCCCGAGCGGTACCGGCGTCGGCGAGAGCCAGACGTAATATCCGGTGACTGCGGGGTCGGTGCTCTCCTCCCAGCTCAGCTCGATCTGGCCTGTCGATCCGACCGCCGAAAACCAGGGGTTGGCGATGGGTCCCCTGGCTCCCGTCAACCAGAGCGCCTGGTTCTCCGGGTCGGTGAAGTCACAGTTCACGAACTCGGCCTCCTGGCCTCGACAGTTCACAGCCTGGAGCCAGTAGAAGTAGACCGGATCCGGGGAGACCTCCGTATCAACGTAGGAGGTCCCTACCGCGTCGATCGTGGCGAATTCGTATTCCCCGTCAGTCCCGTAGCGGTGGAGCCGATAGAAACAGACCTCCCCCGCTGGTACCTCCCAGGTCAGCGTGATGTCGTTCACCCCATCAGCAATTCGAATGACGCTCGGGATCGCCGGGGGACTGAATTGCAGCGGATCCGGATCGCTCGGATCCGGGTGCCCGTCTCCGTCGGTGTCGTCGAGGAACGGCGAAGATCCGATGGCGTTCTCCCCTTGGGTGTCGAGACCATCGCCGTCGACGTCCACTCCATCCATCGCGCGATTCATGAGCATTGCGTCGGCGGGATTGACCGAGACCGGGTTCTCCGGCGCCTGCCCCACGGGGGCAATGTCGGCTCGCTCTTCCTGCTCGGCCCCGGGGACGAGATATCCTTGGACGATGCGTAGAATCAGGAGCGCGTCGGCCGCATCCACCTGGCCATCGCCGTTTACGTCTCCGTCAGCGGGGATCGCACTGCTGGGCAGCGGCACCAAGACGCTTCCCAAGAGGAGCATGCAGCCGATCACAAGAGCGGAGCCGGCCACTCGTTGACGGCTCTTGGGGCGATGGCGCGCTGATCCCTGGCGGCTGCCCTTTCGAAGAATTCCTCTCATCACCGAACCCCCCGCAGGCTCTACCGAATCGAGACCGAGCTGACGGTAACGCCGCTCATCGGCACGCCGTTCTGGTCGTAGGCGGCGACAACGCTCGGGACGAGCTGACCCGTGCTCAAGATTCCCGCTACTTCAGGGTTATCCAGCTTGAAGACGAGGCTCAGCGAATCGATGGCCTTGATTTCCGCGGCAGCAGAGATGGCGACTTCACCATTGTTGTCCGCATACCAGACAACGCCGCCATGATTCATTCCTCTGCCGACGAGAGAAGGGAGAGCGTCGACGACGTTGATCACATCCGGCGGATATGTGACGGAAAGCTCGACTGCCCACGGCTTCGGGTTGAGCCGCAATCGCACCTCCGGATCGGGAATTGCCGTGTAGACCTGCCCAGAGACATTGAACCACCCGCCTGCATACGCCTGGAGGGGCGTGAAGTTTTCCGTGTCGTCGTAGATGACTTCTAGCTGACCGGCGTAGTACGCTCCGACAACGGGTTGCGGCGGCTCCACCCCAGGGAACTGGTGATAGACCTCGATGTCATACACGCCGGAGGGGATGCCAGCGGGGATGTCTACGACGGCGATGAATTGGACACCCGCCGGATAAGTATACGTTTCGCCCCGCGCGTTTCCCGTACTGGGGTGGGCGACGACAGATGAGCATGCCCGCGTCACGAGCCGGTGCTCTCCAAGATAGTCTACAAGATAGAAGACCAGCCCACCTCGTTGGTGATCCGTGTAGTTTTGGCCGCCGTAGGCGAAGGGGATGCCGCTGCTCGCGAAGGCGTCTGTGATGGAGCCAGAGAGGGGAATGATGATGGTCGTTCCCGCTCTGGCCACCATTGGCGCGATGTTGCCCTGGCAAGCCAGCGCAGCGCTGATGACCGGAAGAAGCAAGAAGCAGTAAAGAAGGCGATTGCGGAAGGGCATCGATTCAACCTCCACGAGTACGGAGTGCCCATGGTCGGCACATGGACACGCCGGATTGGAGTAACTGTCGGGAAGAGCGGAAGCGACTCGACCCGGCGAACACGCGCGCCGGGAGGAACGAGAGGAAAGGGGTGGCGGCTGAGTCCTTCGGATGCGCGAAATCGCCCCGGCCGAGCCGCATTGGATCTCCATCGTTCGACGAAGGACCCTCGGCCCTCTGGGAATGATCCACGGATCCGTCGAGCCCTGCCGTATCCATGTCAGCGGTGCCGCCAAGGATGGAGCCTCGCACCCCTGCGTCGGCAGGTCGGAACGGGCAAACAGGAGTCGTTTCTGGACCGAGAGTCGGAACGACGAATGTGGCGAGATGAATGAGTCGCAATCGGCGGATCGACTCCCCTCCGAGCCGGGTCGGATTCAACTCAGGCAAGCAACACCGCCACGCGACGCGGTGCACTTCCGAAAGCCAGGCCCATGCAAACTGCGGACCATCGTTGCGGGTCACCTCGAATCGTTTGGATTCGGGAGTTTACGGACGACGAAGAACACGCCGCATTGTTGAGAAGAGCAAACATGTTCCGTAAGAATGGAAAGACTTTTCTCCGAGCGGAGCTCTCCCACAAGATTGGGTACATCGAGGTGTAGGGGCGGACCATCTACCGCGGATTGCGATTCTTCGTGCGACAAGGCTGTGGTGGTCGTAGGCGAGGCGGGGCTGCGATGACTTCATCAAACGCCGTTTGTCGCCCGGTCGGTGCGAATCCCTCCTGGCCAGGGGCGGGCCCGTCCCAGCCGGTAGTGGGCCTTGGGCTGGTCCCCGACCAGCTCGGCGTCTCGCTCCACGCGGGGGTGTTCTCCGCCGTCTTCCCCGACACCGGCGAGGTGGATTCGGGGCGCTCCGCCATGGCCGGCGCCATCACCGACGAGCTCTCCTGCGCGGCCATCATCGAGCGGGTGATGCGCGAGGCCGAGGAGACCATCGAAAGGCTCGCAGGCCTCCGCGGCTGAGGCGGAGCGTGGAGTCATCGCTCTTGCCCTATCTCGGGCGGAGCTCGTCGTCCGCGCCGCGAATCGGTGTCCCCCATCCACAGGCGATTCGCTCGATCGAGGGCCGAGGAATTCCCGAGGCCAGAGCAGGCTCGACCCGCTCAGAGCTGCCGGCGCACCCAGCCTCCGGCGGTGAGGCGCAGCTCCTCGGTGGGCCAGTAGTGGAGATCCGTCTCGAGGGTGAGCACCCGGACCGTTCCATCCAGGCTCTCGATGCGCAGCCGGACCGACTCCCGATCCGCCTTGCCCGCCGCGACCGAGAGGAAGGCATCGAGGTCGGGCGTGGGTCGCCCGTCCACGGCGGTGATGCGCTGGGTCCGCTGCAGCCCGTCTCGCGCGGCAGGCGAGCCGCTCCGGCTGTCCGCGACGTAGACGCCCTCCCGTGAAAGCCCGCGCTGCTGTGCGAGCTCTCGGGGCGGCGCCTGGAGAAGCGCGCCGGACCAGAGGAGCGCCCGATCCGTCCCCTCGCCCGAAATCATCACCGTGGGAACCATCAGGGACTGGACCGCGCGGTTGCGCAGCAGGAGGAGCTCGACCTCCTCGCTCTGGGCGGCCTCCTCCACCTCCCGGAAGGCGGTGACCGGCTCACCGTTCGCGGCGAGGATCAGGTCCCCGACCCTGAGCAGCCCTGCCGCGGGGCTCCCCGCCTCGAGCCGCCTCACCGTGAGCGCGCGCCGGCGGCGGGGATCATGCCTCTCGAGCCGCCGCGCGGCCTCGGCGTCGAGCCCTAGAGCGCGCGCTCCCGCGAGCGTCATCGTCTCGAGCTCCGCACCGAGCGAGCGCCAGACGAAGGGCTGCCCGGCGCGCAGCGGCGCGACCAGATCAAGGGCCAGATCCGCAGGGATCCCGGCGAAGAAGGCATCCGGCCTGCCGCTCACGCCCGTGGTCGAGAACGAGGCCCAGAGCGCGAGCACCCTCCCCCTGCCGTCCGCGAGCACACCGCCCACGCTCGGAATCGCATCGGTCAGCGAGATGAGCTCCGCGCTCGACTCGCGGAAGCGCGGAGGATCGGGCAGCGGAACCGCGGCGGCGTCCACCCGCGCCACCCGCGACTCCTGGGAGACCACCTGCTGCCGGCGCGTCAGCGCCACCAGCCACACCGAGTCCCCCGCCGCCAGCGAGCGGGGCCGCAGCTCCGCGCTTTCGACCGGCGTATCCCCGATCAGCCGCGGATCGTAGGAGATGAGCGCCAGGTTGTGATCCGGGTGCAGCAGCACGACGCGCCCCGGCACCTCGACCGATCCGCCGAAGGTGATGCGCGCGTCTCCAATGGTGACCGGGACGGTGTCGCGGTCGACGACCACCAGGCCCGCCTCTGCGTCGACGACCAGGCCCGCTCCCGCAAAGGCGCTCCCCGGCACCCCGTCGATGCCGAAGGGAACGTCGAACTCGACCGCGACCAGGGAGGGAGCCAGCGCGCGTGCCGCACGGGGCCCGTCCACGGCGATGCCGGTGCTCGCGGGCGGCCAGGGCTCGGCTTGCGGGGGATCCTCGGCGGTGCGACAAGCCCAGAGACCTACCGAGTCGTCCCGATCGCAGCGCCGCGTGGGGAACCAGCGGCGGTCGAGCGTCACCACCGCCAACGCGGAGGTGTGAGGCGAGAAGACGGGGAAGTACCGCAGCAGGATCCGGGCGCCATCGGCGCGCGCGGAGACCAGCCGCTCGAATTCATCCAGATCCTCCACCGGCTCCCCTTCGACCTCGGTGATCACCACGGGGCTCGCAACCCCGGCGCGCCCGAAGCTGTAGCCCGGCGAGGCCAGGTAGACGCCGCCCACCGGGACCGCGTGGTTGCGCGCCTGCTGATAGGAGAGCGGATGGAGGATCGCTCCACCCAGCTCGAGATAGGTGGCAGGGGTGATCGCGTGGAGATCCTCGACGGTGAGCAGCACCTCCACCAGCGCGCCCCCTCGCTCCACGGCGATCGCTACCCGCTCTCCCACCGAGTCGTCCAGGATCGCCTCGAGATCGGCGAAGCTGTCGATCCGCCTTCCCTGAACGCGCAGCAGGATGTCGCCCGGCTCGAGGAGGTCATGGGCGGCGCCGCCGGGGACGGTCTCGGCGACGACCAGCATGCCGATGGCTTCGGGGAACGCCTCGCGCACGGACGCCTCGGTCTCGCCGCGAAGGCCCAGCCGTCGGAGCTCGTCGTAGGACTGGTAGCGGAAGACCGCCTGGATGGTTCCGCGGGTCACGGGCTTTCCGGCGCGGATCAGGTCGAGGGCGCGGACCACGCGATCCAGCGGCAGAAAGAAGCTCGAGGCGGCGCTCTGCCTGCCGCCCGCGTTGAGCGCGATCACCCTTCCGCGGCGATCGACGACCGGAGAGCCGGACGATCCGCCGGAGGAGCTCGAGGCCGCCTGGAGATAGAAGGTGTTGAAGTCGTTGTAGCGGTTCCCGCCGTAGCGAGGCGCCTCCCGATCCAGACGCGCGATGGTGCCGGAGAGGATCGAGAGCTTCTCCCCCGCGTCGTTTCCGATCACGCGGATCTCGGCGCCGACGCGGGCGCCCTCGGGCGAGAGCCGGAGCTCGCCCGGCTCCATGAAGCGGATCTGGGACGGATCGAAGCGGAAGAAGCCGAAGTCGTGGACCGGATCCCGGTAGACCGCGCGGAGCTCGACCTTCTCGTGGTTCAGGAACAGCGCCTCCGCCCTCACCGGACCCGGCTGCACCACGTGCCGATTGGTCAGGACCAGACCTCGCCCGCCGTCCACCACGAATCCGGTCGCGGCCATGTCGGAGGCGATCTCGGTATCGAAGGGTCGCGCCGCGCTCACCCGGATCGCGATCACGCTCGGGACCACCCGGTCGAGCACGGACTGCCAGCTCTCGGGCGAGGCGGCTGCAGCTCGCCCGGCGAGGAGCAGGACCAGGGCGGCGACGGGGAGGATTCGCAGGAAGCCAGGCACGGAGACGCTGGCCGGCTACGCGCCGAACCGCTGCTCGATCTCTCGGAGCATCCGATCGCGGACCTGCTCGTAGCTCGCCGGCAGCTCGATGGCCGGGTTCGGCTTCCGCGACTCGATCCCCTCGAGCTGCTTCTCGTGGTACCTCACCTTGAAGTCCACGAACTTGAGCCCGTGCGCGGTGGAGATCACCACCACCCGGTCCGACTTCGTGATCAGTCCGCGATCGATGAGCTTGCGGGTGACCGCGAGGGCGACCCCCGTATGCGGGCAGTTGAAGAGCCCGGTCCGGTCGGCGTGGGCGGCGGCCTCGGCGAGCTCCACCTCGGTGGCCTGCTCCACCACGCCGTTGTAGCGCCGCAGCGCCGCGACTGCCCTCTCGTAGGAGACCGGGTTCCCGATCTGGATCGCCGAGGCCAGGGTGGGCCGCGCCACGATCGGCTGGAAGGACTCGAAATCCCGCTGGTAGGCCAGGTAGAGGGGATTGGCCTGGGCAGCCTGGGCGCAGGCGATCCGCGGCCTCCCCTCGACGAGGCCGAGCTCGAGCATCAGGTCGAGGCCCATCGCCAGCGCCGAGACGTTGCCCAGGTTGCCGCCGGGGATCACGATCCAGTCCGGGACCTCCCAGTCGAACTGCTGGACGATCTCGATCCCGACCGTCTTCTGGCCCTCGATGCGCAGGCTGTTCATCGAGTTGGCGAGGTAGATTCCGTCCCGCTCCGCGACCCTCTTGACGATCTCCATGCAACCGTCGAAGTCGGTGTCGAGGGCGAAGACGATGGCGCCGTTGGCGATGGGCTGGATCAGCTGTGCCGTCGAGATCTTGCCACGGGGCAGGAAGACGACGGCGGGGATCCCCGCCGCCGCGGCGTAGGCGGCCAGCGCCGCCGAGGTGTCCCCGGTCGATGCGCAGGCGACCGCGCGGACCGGCTTCCCCCTGGCGATCATCTCCTTCACCATCGAGACCAGCACGGTCATCCCGAGATCCTTGAAGGATCCGGTGTGGGTGTTGCCGCAGAGCTTGAGCCAGAGATCGTCGAGGCCGAGCTCCTTGCCGTAGCGGTCGGCCCAGAACAGGTTCGTGTTGCCCTCGTACATCGACACGACGTTCTCGTTGTCGATCTCGGGAAGCACCCACTCCTTCTTGCCCCACACGCCGGAGCCATAGGGCCAGGTGTTCTTGTGGGCGCGCTGCTCGAAGACCTTCTTCCACTTCTCGGGGGGCGTCTTCTTGAGCTCGTCCAGGTCGTGAACCACCCGCAAGAGACCGCCGCTTCGGTCGGTGTAGACCACCTCGTCGAGGGGATAGCGTTCCGTCGGGTCGCGCAGGCTCTCGAACCAGGCCCGGTAGCTGGGCTTCTTGCTCACGGCTAGCAGTCCTCCTCGATGCGGACCAGTCGGGTCGGCGCAGTCACCTCGGGCAGACGGTCGATCTCCGCGATGGCGCGCCGGATCGCGGACTCCTGGGCGGGGTGGGTGAGCACGACGATCGGGACCGCTCCCGCGGACCGGCTCGGCCCCTTCTGAAGCACCGACTCGATGCTGATCCCGCTCTCCCCGAGCGCGGACGCGATCTGGCCCAGCACGCCGGGGCGGTCGAGCGCGGTGAAGACCAGATAGCTGCGGGCCTGAAGCTCGCCGAGGGGCACCAGCGGCTTGACGCGGAGCGCATCGGGCATGTAGGAGAGAGGGGCGACGCGGCCGGCGCTGCCGCGGCGGATCTCCCGGGCGATCTCCATGGTGTCCGCCACCACCGCGCTCGCGGTGGGAAGCTCGCCAGCGCCCGCGCCGTAGAAGAGCGTTCGACCAACGGCATCGCCCTGCACCGCAATCGCGTTCATCGCCCCATCGACCTTGGCGAGCAGGCTCGCTTCGGGAATCATGGCCGGATGGACGCGGGCCTCGATGCGCTCGCCGCCCTCCTCCTCCCGGAGCTTGGCGATCCCGAGCAGCTTGATCCGGTATCCGAGCTCCTCCGCCGCCTGGAAGTCGAGCGGCGTGAGATCTCGGATGCCCTCGGTGGGGATGTCCTTGTAGGTGAGCTCGGCCCCGAAGGCCATCGCCGCCAGCAGGGTCAGCTTGTGGGCCGCGTCGATCCCGTCGATGTCGAGGCTGGGATCGGCCTCGGCGTAGCCGAGATCCCGGGCGCGCTTGACCACCACGTCGAAGAGCTCGCCGGTGCGCTCCATCTCCGTCAGCACGTAGTTGGTGGTGCCGTTCATGATCCCGTGGATGCTCTGGATGCGATTCGCCGCGAGCCCCTCGCGCATGGAGCGGAGGATCGGGATGCCACCCCCCACGCTGGCCTCGAACGCCACGTCCACGCCGTGCTTGGCGGCGGCGTCGAAGATCTCCTTGCCGTGGAGAGCGAGCAGCGCCTTGTTGGCGGTCACCACGTGCTTTCCCCGCCCGATCGCGCGCATGGTCAGGCGCTTCGCCGCGTCGTAGCCGCCGATCAGCTCGATCACGATCGCGACGCTCGGGTCGTCGATCAGACCTTCGGCGTCGGCGTCGAACCTGACACCACGGAGGTCCACGCCCCGATCCCTCTCGGTGTCGATGTCGGCGACCCGGAGCAGTCGCAGCGGAAAGCCGAGCTTCTGGGTGATCACCGAGGCGTTGCGGCTCAGCACCTTGGCGACTCCGGTCCCGATCGTCCCGAGGCCGATGATTCCGATTCCCACCGGTTCTTCGCGCAGCATGACCCTCAGCCCACCGTGGTTCGAAGAAAGCGCCGGATCCCGCGCACCGCCTGACGGGTCCGGTGCCGGTTCTCCACCAATGCGAAGCGCACGTAGCCCTCCCCGCTCTCGCCGAAACCGATCCCCGGCGCCACCGCCACCTTGGCCTCCCGGAGCAGGCGCTTGGAGAACTCGAGAGATCCGAGCCCCCGCAACGGCTCGGGAATCGGCGCCCAGACGAACATCGTCGCCAGCGGCTTCTCGATCTTCCACACTCCCGGTCCGTCCTGCCCCAGGCCGTCGATCAGGACGTCGCGACGCTCCCTGTACTCGTCGGCGCCCTCGGCGACGCAGTCCTGGGGACCGCGCAGGGCCACGATCGCGCCGATCTGGATCGGCTGGGGAATCCCGTAGTCGAGATAGCTCTTGATGCGGCCGAGCGCGTGAACCATCTCCGCGTTGCCGGCGGCGAATCCCACCCTCCAGCCGGCCATCGAATGGCTCTTGGAGAGGGAGACGAATTCGATCGCCACCTCCCGTCCGCCGGGGACTTCGAGGATGCTCGGCGCCTGGTAGCCGTCGAAGCAGACCTCGGCGTAGGCGAAGTCGTGGAGCACCATCAACTGGTGCTCGTGGGCGAAATCAACGATCCGCTCGAAGAAGGCGCGATCGACCACGCGGGTGGTCGGATTGTGGGGAAAGGAGAGGATCAGCAGCTTCGGCCTGGGCCAGGTCCGCTGGATCGCCAGCTGGAGGTTCTCGAAGAAGTCCGAGTCCGGCGTCAGCGGGACGTGCCGCAGATCCCCGCCCGCGATGATCACCGAGTACTGGTGGATGGGATAGGTCGGATCGGGAGCGAGCACCACGTCGCCGGGCCCGACCGTCACCAGCACGAAGTGGGAGAGCCCCTCCTTGGCGCCGATCACCGCGATCGCCTCGCTCTCCGGATCGAGCTCCACGCCGTGGCGGCGCTGGTACCACTCGCAGGCGGCGCTGCGCAGGTGGGGAATGCCGCGCGACGCCGAGTAGCGGTGATTCCGCGGGTTCTGCGCGGCCTCGCAGATCTTCTCGACCACGTGGGGCGGCGTGGGCAGATCGGGATTCCCCATCCCGAGATCGATGATGTCCTCGCCGGCCCGGCGCGCCGCATGGCGGAGGTCGGTGACTTCCGCCAGCACGTAGGGCGGCAGCCGATTCAGCTTGGCGAAGTCGTGACGGATCCGGGACGACATGGCCGGCCTATCGGCACCTCCGCGCTTCGCGATCCCGGCGGATCGCGCGCAGGGTTTCGCCGGCATGGTAGGAGGAGCGGACCAGAGGCCCGCTCACCACACCGGAGAGGCCGAGCGCCCGGCCCTCGGCTGCGATTTCCTCGAACTCCCGGGGATCGAGGTAGCGCTCGACTTCCAGATGATGCCGCGACGGACGCAGGTACTGCCCGACCGTCACGCTCTCGACGCCGACGCTCCGAAGAGCGCGCAACACCTCGACCACTTCGCCGATCGCCTCGCCGAGGCCCACCATCAATCCGGACTTGAGGACCGAATCCGGCCGCAGGCGCTTCGCCTCGGCGAGCACTGCGAGAGAGCGCTCGAAATCCGCCCCCGGCCGCACCCGGCGGTAGAGCCGCGGCACCGTCTCGACGTTGTGGCCGTAGACATCGGGTTGTGCGCCGCACACGTTGGCGACCGAGGAGAGGTCTCCGCGGAAGTCCGGGGTCAACACCTCCACCGTCGCCCCGCCCCCGGTCTCCCGGATGGCGAGGACGGTCCGGGCGAATTGCCCGGAGCCCCCGTCGGGAAGCTCGTCGCGGGTGACGGAGGTCAGGACCACGTGGGAGAGCGATAGCTGGGCGGTGGCACGGGCGACGCGGCCGGGCTCGCTCGGATCCGGCGCCGAGGGCTTCCCGGTCGCGACGCCGCAGAAGCGGCAGGCGCGGGTACAGACGTCCCCGAGCAGCATGAAGGTGAGAGCTCGCCGGGGCCAGCACTCCGGACGATTGGGGCAGCGCGCCTCCTCGCAGACGGTGTGGAGGCCGAGACTGCGCATGATCCGCTCGAGACGCTGCAGCGGAGCGCGATCGCCCTGAGGACGCACGCACTCCGGAGGCAGGCGGCGGTGGCGGAAGGCCTTCACCCCGCGACCGATCTGGACCGTTGAGACGGGCACGAGAACCTCGCTAGATCCGCAAGACTATTGAAGAAATCTCGGTGCGGCAAGCGGAGTCAGCCGCCCCGGCCGGGCGCGGCGTGACCCATCGCGGCGGTCCGGGTCCTAGCCGCGCTCGCGGGCCGCAAAGAGCAGATAGAAGGGCATTCCGGCCAGCAGCACCGCGAGACCGATCAGCGATTCGCGGGTGCGAAACCAGAGCAGGCTCGAGGCGATCACCAGATTGGCCGCGATGTAGAGGGCGGGCAGCCAGGGATACCCCCACGCCCGGTAGGGTCGAGGCCGATCCGGCTGACGCCGGCGCAGGGCGTAGAGGGAAGCGGTGTCGGCGATGGTGGCGACCAGGATGGCGAAGGTCGTGTAGTCGAGAGCATTCGGGAAGGTCCGCAGCACCAGCACCAGGGCGATCGCCACCCCGGCCTGGACCCAGATGGCGGCGGCCGGAGTGTGATAGCCCGCGTGCACCCGGTCGACGCCGGCGAAGAAGAGCCCGTCGAGCGCCATCGCGTAGGCGATTCGCGGACCCAGGAGCACCTGGGCATTCAAGCTTCCCAGGATCGAGGCAAGGACCAGGGCGGCCACCAGCGAGCCGCCGAGCGATCCGAAGAGCACCTGGGCGGCGGCCTGGCCGGCATTCTCCACCCGACCGAGCTCGGCCACCGGAAGCGCGTAGAGGTAGACCACGTTCATCACCAGATAGACGACGGTGCAGATCGCGAGACCCACGAAGAGCGAGAGGGGCAGGTTCCGATCCGGCTTGCGGATCTCGCTCGCCACGTAGATCGAGGCATTCCAGCCCAGGAAGCTGAACAGAACCGGTGAGAGGGCGAGGGCGAAGGAAAGCGGTGGTGCGGCGCTCGCGATCCCCTCCACCAGCGGACGCAGATTCTCGACGCTCCCCTTTCCGGTGAGGGGAGCCGCCACCCCGAGGCCGAGCAGCGCCACCACCTTCAGATAGCCGGTGATGTTGTTCGCGAGCGCGCCCCAGCGGACGCCCACGTGGTTGAGCGCCGAGCTCGCGAGGATGGTGAGAACGGCGAGGCCCATCACCACCGGAGCGTCGAGATCGAAGAACGCTCCGATGCCGGCGGCGAAGCCGGTGGCGAGGGTCGCGATGGTGCCCGCGAAGATGGCGAAGAAGCTGAGCCAGCCAACCAGGAAGCCCGCCAGAGGGTGGAAGGCTTCGCGAAGGTAGACGTAGTCTCCGCCGGCGCGCGGGTACATCGCGCCCAGCTCCGCATTGGCGAGGGCTCCCGCCAGTGAGAGCAGGCCGCCCACCGCCCAGACGGCGAAGATCAGGCCCGCGTGCGGCAGGCGATCTGCGATGGCCCCGGGAGTGAGGAAGATCCCCGAGCCCACGACCGATGCCACGACCAGGAAGGTCGCGTCCTGAAGCGAGAGCTGCCGCTTCAGCCGATCGCGCGGATGGCGGTCGTCCGCCGTGGAAGGGCCCATCCCTCTGACGTCACACCTCCCCACGGGCAGCCGCAGCACTCTAGACCATATCAGCTTGCATCCGTCAGCAGGTCGCGCAGCGGGGGTGGCCGAAGGACTCCCCGAGGGGACAAATCGCGGATCTCAGAGGCCTCAGAGTCGTCTGGGGACGCGGCGATGGATGGCCTTGCAGTCGACCCACCTCTTCTCGACCACGAGAGCCCGATTGCGCACGGCGACGCGGCAATAGGCCCTGTCCTGGCTCACCTCGAGCAGCACGCCGTGGCCCGACCAGAGCTTGCCGTGCCGCGCGTCGACGAAGACGGGCGTGCCCTTCGGGAGCAGCAGGCAGCCGCCCATCCACAGGCTCATCAGGATCACCGCGATCAGCCGAATCGCCCGAGTCACCTCCGAGGAATCGGTGGATCGCGAGGTCGGCTGTAGCACTTCCGATCCGCTACCCCACCTCCGCCAGGGCCAGCCGGCCTCCCCAGCGAAGCTCCACCGCGCGAGCCAGATCGGGGGCACGACGAAGGTCCGGGTCGCGGCGAACCGTCGCCAGGGCCGCCTCGCGAGCCACCGAGACCAGGCGGGTATCGCGGATCAGATCCGCGATCCTGAGGTCGGGAAGGCGACCGTGCTGGCGGGTTCCCAGGAACTCCCCGGGGCCGCGGATGCGAAGGTCGGCGTCCGCGATGCGGAATCCGTCGCAGGTCTCGAGCATGGCTCGCAGGCGCGCCTCGCTCTCCTCGCTCGCCGCGCGCGCCACCAGCGCGCAGGTCCCCAGGCGATCGCGCCGGCCGACCCGTCCGCGCAGCTGGTGGAGCTGGGCCAGACCGAAGCGCTCGGCGTGCTCGACCACCATCAGCGTCGCGTTGGGAACATCGACTCCGACCTCGATCACCGTGGTCGAGACCAGGATCTGGGTGGATCCCTCGACGAATCCCGCCATCGCCTCGGCGCGGACCTTCGAATCGAGGCGGCCGTGGACCAGATCGACCCGCAGCTCGGGAAAGGCCGCGCGAATCCGCTCGGTGGACTCGACGGCGGCCCGCAAGTCGATCTTCTCCGACTCCTCGACCAGGGGGTAGACCACGTAGACCTGCTCGCCGCGCGCGACGGTCTCCCGAATCAGCTCGGTCACGCGCTGACCCTCTCCCGCGCGCAGCAGAACCGTCTCGGGGGGTCTCCGCCCCGGAGGAAGCTCGTCGATCACAGAGAGGTCGAGGTCGCCATAGACCGTCATCGCCAGGCTGCGCGGGATCGGGGTGGCCGTCATCACCAGCGCGTGAGGCGAGAGCCCGGCGTGGGACTTCTTGGCGAGCGCGGCCCGCTGAAGCACGCCGAAGCGGTGCTGCTCGTCCACCACCGCCAGAGCCAGCCGCGCGAACTCCACGTCCCCCTGCACCAGGGCATGGGTCCCCACCACCAGGTCCACCTCGCCCCTCGAGGTCCGGGAGCGGATCTCCTCGGCGGCCGCGCGCGAGACCGAGGCGGTGAGCAGTGCGAGGCGAATCCGCGTGGCCTCCCCTCCTCCCGCCGCAAGCTCGCGAAGGGTGCGCTCGTGCTGCTCGGCCAGCAGCTCGGTCGGCGCCATCAGCGCGGTCTGGAAGCCGCTCTCCGCGGCGGCGACCGCAGCCAGGAAAGCCACCGCCGTCTTGCCGCTCCCCACATCCCCCTGGAGAAGCCTCGACATCGGGTGCGGGCGACCGAGATCGGCGCGGATCTCCGCCCAGGCTCGCGCCTGGGCGCGCGTCAGCCGGAAGGGGAGAGCGGCCTCGGCGGCGTCGATTCGAGCCCGCGCCACGTCGATGGCGATCCCGGGCTCCCGAGCTCGCTTCGCCCGCCGCAGCGCCAGGCCCACCTCGAGCAGATAGAGCTCCTCCAGCACCAGCCGCTGATGGGCCGGCGTCTCGCGCTCGCGAAGAGCGCGGAGATCGACGTCGTCACCCGGATCGTGGATCCAGCGCAGCGCGGCGGCGGTCTCGGGAAGCCGCCGCTCCCGCACCAGCGCTTCGGGCAGGTAGCTCGGCACGAGATCCACATAGTGCGTCACCGCCGCCGCGATGGTGCGCCGGAAGGTTCGCGGCGGTATTCCCTCGGGAGCCGCGTAATCCGGGACGACGCGCGGGTCGGTTGCCGAGTCCTCCTCTTCCCCGAGCAGGTCGATCTCGGGATGGATGATCTCGCGGGCGAAGCGATAGCGGCGCACGTCCCCGGTGACGCGGATCCGCCTGCCCTTGCGAAGCGAGGAGCGCAGCGCCTCGCCTCCGCGAAACCACTTGAGCGTCACGGTTCCGGTCGGGTCGCCGACCAGCGCCTGAAAGAGGCGCCTCCCCCGCCCGCGACGCGCGACGAAGTCCGCGGACAGCACCTCGCCGACGAAGGTCGCGCGGCTCCCCACCTCGAGCTGGCCGATCAGGGCGAAGGTCCGGCGATCGTCGTACCGGCTGGGAAGGCGAAGCAGCAGGTCCGAGACGCTTCGAAGACCCCGCTTCGCCAGCGCCTCGGCGCGCCGCGGTCCCACCCCCGGCAGCCGGTCGACCGGGCCCGCCAGGGCCTGCTCGGCCCAGGCGGGCTCTCCGAGGGGGCGAAGCAGGTCGAGCGCCTCCCCCACCGCCGCGATGCGGGCCTCCCCCTCGAGGGGCGATTCGAAGCGCTGCGCGATCTTCTCGAGGATCAGGCGGGCATCGGGGGGAATGGCGAGCGAGGCGGCGCGCCGCGCGGCCCCGGCGACGCTCGTCTCCAGGTTTCGCAGCCGGTCCGCCCGCGCGAATCCGTCCTGGGCCGCAAAGGAAAGGGGTCTTCGGATCGCGTCGATCGCCGTCGCAAAGGGAGTCGCAGCCACGACTCCTCCGTTTCCGAGCTCGCCGCCGCTGGGCGTCTCTCCCCGGAACGCTGGCTCAATTCGCGCGCCGATGCACCTCCTGGAGTGCGCGCACACCGATGGAGCCGAGCCGCATGGCGCGGATCGCTCCCGCCGCCGCGCGAAGCGCAGCCAAGGTGGTGAAGTAGGGAAGCCCCCGGGTCAGCGCCGCGCGGCGGATCGCGAAGGAATCGCGCACCACCGAGGGCTCCTGCTGAACCGTGTTGAAGACGAGATCGACTTCCCCGGCCTCGATGCACTCGACCACGTCGGGATGCCCCTGGCCCACCTTGGGAATCACCTTGACCGGGATCCCCAGGGCATCGACCAGGCGGGCCGTGCCCTCGGTGGCGAGGATCTCGAATCCGCTGTTCGCGAGCTCCTCGACCGCCTCTCCGATCCTCGGTCGATCGCCCTGGCGGATCGAGAGCAGCACCCGGCCGCCCATCGGGATGCTGTTGCCCGCCTCGGTCTGGGCCTTGGCGTACGCCCGGCCGAAGTCCGAATCGATCCCCATCACCTCGCCCGTGCTCTTCATCTCGGGGCCGAGGAGAGTGTCCACTCCAGGGAACTTCACGAAGGGGAAGACCGCTTCCTTCACCGAGAAGTGTCGGGGCCAGATCAGCTCGGTGAAGCCGAGCTCACCGAGCGTCCTGCCGCTCACGACCAGCGCGGCGAGCTTCGCCAGCGGCCTTCCGATCGCCTTCGAGACGAAGGGGACGGTCCGCGAGGCGCGGGGGTTCACCTCGAGCACGTAGACGTCCGTGCCCTTGACCGCGTACTGCGCGTTCATGAGCCCGCGCACGCCGAGCTCCAGGGCCAGCCTCCGGGTGGACTCGACGATCTCGTCCACGACCCCCTTGGAGAGGGAGAAGGGCGGAATCGAGCAGGCGCTGTCGCCGGAGTGGACGCCCGCCTGCTCGATGTGCTCCATGACACCGCCGATCACCACCCGCTCCTGGTCGGCAATCGCGTCGACGTCGACCTCGATGGCATCAGCCAGGAAGCGGTCCACCAGGACCGGATGCTCGGGAGAGGCCCTGACGGCGAACTGCATGTAGCTGGCCAGCGACTCGGCGTCGTGGACGATCTGCATGGCGCGGCCACCGAGCACGTAGGAGGGCCGGACCAGCAGCGGATAGCCGATCCGCCTTGCGACCTGCTCGGCCTCCGCGAGGCTGCGCGCCACTCCGCTGGGGGGGCGCCGGAGGTTCAGCTTCTCCAGCACCACGTCGAAACGCTCGCGATCCTCGGCGCGATCGATGGCGTCGGGCGGTGTTCCCAGGATCCTGACGCCCGCGCGCTCGAGAGGAATGGCGAGGCGCAGCGGCGTCTGGCCGCCGAACTGCACGATCACGCCCTCGGGCTTCTCGCGATCGACGATCGCCAGCACGTCCTCCAGGGTGAGGGGCTCGAAGTAGAGGCGATCGCTGGTGTCGTAGTCCGTGGAGACGGTCTCGGGATTGCAGTTGACCATGATCGTCTCGAAGCCGGCCTCGCGCAGGGCGAAGGCGGCGTGGACGCAGCAGTAGTCGAACTCGATCCCCTGTCCGATCCGGTTCGGCCCCCCTCCGAGGATGACGATCTTGCGGCGCCCGGTCGGCTGGGCCTCGCACTCCTGCTCGTAGGTCGAGTAGAGGTAGGGCGTGTGGGCCTCGAACTCGGCACCGCAGGTGTCGACCCTCTTGAAGACGGGACGCACCCCCTCGCGGTGGCGCATCTCCCGGATCTCGTCCTCACTGCTCCCCCAGAGGCTGGCGAGTCGGTGGTCCGAGAAGCCCGCCTGCTTGGCGGGCCGAAGCCACGCCGGCCTCTCCTGCGGGGAGGCGGCGGCGAGATCCGCCTCCATCTCGACGATCTCGCGCAAGTTGCCCAGGAACCATGGGTCGATCTTCGAGCGCCGCGCGATCTCCTCCATGCTCACCCCGCGCCGGAACGCCTCGGCGATCGCCCAGGGACGACCGGGCCGCGGCTGGTCGATCTCCCGCCAGAGCGCTGCCATGCCCTCCTCTCCCTCGGGCACCGCCCGCGGCTCGAGCCCCGCGTGCCCGATCTCCAGGGAACGCAGCGCCTTCTGGAAGCTCTCCTTGAAGGTCCGGCCGATCGCCATCACCTCGCCCACCGACTTCATCTGGGTGGTGAGGAGGTTGTCGGTGCCGGGGAACTTCTCGAAGGTGAAGCGCGGCACCTTGGTGACCACGTAATCGATGCTGGGCTCGAAGCTGGCCGGCGTCTCGCGGGTGATGTCGTTGGGAATCTCGTCGAGCGTGTATCCGACGGCGAGCTTGGCGGCGATCTTGGCGATCGGGAAGCCGGTCGCCTTCGATGCCAGAGCCGACGACCGGGAGACGCGCGGGTTCATCTCGATCACCACCAGCGAGCCGTCCTCGGGGTTGACGGCGAACTGGATGTTCGATCCCCCGGTATCGACGCCGATCTCGCGGATGATGGCCACGGCCGCATCCCGCATCACCTGGTACTCGCGGTCGGTCAGCGTCTGGGCGGGAGCGACGGTGATCGAGTCACCGGTGTGGACGCCCATGGCGTCGAAGTTCTCGATCGAGCAGATGACGACGACGTTGTCCGCCTGGTCGCGCATCACCTCGAGCTCGTACTCCTTCCATCCGAGGACGCTCCGCTCGATCAGGCACTCGTGGCGCGGCGACTGCTGGAGCGCCCACTCCACCAGGGGCTCGAATTCCTCCTCGCGGAAGGCGATGCTCCCTCCGGTGCCCCCGAGGGTGAAGCTGGGTCGGATGACCGCCGGAATTCCGGTCGTGAGGACGATCCTCCGAGCCTCCTCGATGGAGTGCGCGTAGCCCGAGACCGGGAGCGAGAGGCCGATCCTTCTCATCGCCTCCCGGAATCGATCGCGGTCCTCGGCCTTCATGATCGCGTCGAGCTGGGCGCCGATCAGCGACACACCGAAGCGATCGAGCACGCCGGTCTCGGCGAGCTCGACGGCGAGGTTGAGGCCGGTCTGCCCGCCAATCGTCGGGAGCAGCGCGTCGGGCCTCTCGATCTCGATGATCTTGGCGACCGTCTCGACCGTCATCGGCTCGATGTAGGTGCGATCCGCCATCTCCGGATCGGTCATGATCGTCGCCGGGTTCGAGTTCAGCAGCACGACCCGGTAGCCCTCCTCCCGGAGGGCCTTGCACGCCTGGGTTCCCGAGTAGTCGAACTCGCAGGCCTGTCCGATCACGATCGGGCCGGAGCCGATCAGCAGGATCGTGTGGATGTCCTCTCGCCTGGGCACTAGGCTCCCGCTGCGACCTGGGCCCCGCTGACCGGTTCGCCGGCCTTGTGGCGCGCGACCATCTCGCGAAAGCGTCGAAAGAAGTAGCGGGCATCGTGAGGCCCCGGAGAAGCCTCGGGGTGGTACTGGACCGAGAAGACGGGCCGAACCCGGTGAGCCAGGCCCTCCACCGTCTGATCGTTCAGGTTGACGTGGGTGATCTCCACGGGCTCCCCGGCCCGGCGGAGCGAATCCGCATCCACGGCGTACCCGTGGTTCTCGGCGCAGATCGCGACCCTTCCGGTGGCGAGATCCTTGCCCGGCTGGTTGCCCCCGTGGTGGCCGAACTTGAGCTTGCGGATCTCGCCGCCGAGGGCGAGGCCGAGGATCTGGTGGCCCAGGCAGATCCCGAAGAGGGGGTACTGCAGCGCGAGCTCGCGCACCTGCTCCCGGACGCCCTGGACGGCGCGCGGGTCGCCGGGGCCATTGGAGAGGAAGATCGCGTCGGGGCAGAGCGCGCGCACCTCCTCGGCGCTGGTTCGGGCCGGAACCACGGTGACGTCGAAGCCCTCGTCGAAGAGGAGCCGGAGGATGTCCCGCTTGACGCCGAAGTCGTAGGCCACCAGGCGAAAGCACGGGCTCGGCCGCGCCGCCCGAGGCAGCTGCCCCGCAATCCCCTGCCAGGCGGGCGCGCTCCACTGGTAGGCTTCCGAGCAGGTGACCTCGGCGGTCAGGTCCCTGCCGTCCAGGGGCGGCGCGCTGCGAGCGCGCTCGATCAGCAGCGCTTCGTCCTGGAAGCCGGGGTTGGTGCTGAGCGCCCCGTTCTGGAAGCCGTGATCGCGGATGCGGCGCACCAGGGCCCGGGTATCGATTCCCGCAATCGCGGGAATGCCGAAGCGCTCCAGGTAGGCGGGGAGGGACTCCCGGGAACGCCAGTTGCTCGGCGCCTCGAAGAGCTCCTTCACCACGAAGCCCCGAAGATGGGGCCGCTCGGCTTCCTCGTCCTCGGGATTGACGCCGACGTTCCCGATCTGCGTGTAGGTCATGGTGACCAGCTGCCCGGCGTAGGATGGATCGGTGAGGATCTCCTGATAACCGGTCAGGCTGGTGTTGAAGCAGACTTCACCTACCCCGATGCCCTCGCCACCGAAACCATGTCCGCGGTATACAGTCCCGTCCGCGAGCGCGAGACACGCGGAACGCGGGGGGCATGTCCGCGAGGTCATGGGGCGAGGATGCCTCGGTCGACGTCGTAGACGAGCCGCCCGGCGACGATCGTCGCCACCGCCCTGCCCTGGAGCGTCTGCCCCGCCCAGGGGGAATTGCGGCTCTTCGAGTAGCCCTTGTAGGGATCGTAGACCCAGCTCCGCTCGGGATCGATCACCACCACGTCCGCCGGAGATCCGCTGTCGAGCCGTCCCCCGTCCACGCCCAGGATCCGCGCCGGGTTCGCCGTCAGGCGCCGGATCAGCTGCAGAGGCGTGAGATCGCCGTTTCGCACCAAGTCGAGGACCACCGCAAGGGCGGTCTCGAGGCCGAGCACCCCGGAGGCCGCCGTGGTGAACTCGACCTCCTTCTCGTGGACCGCGTGGGGCGCGTGGTCGGTCGCGATGGCGTCGATGGTCCCGTCGGCCAGCCCTCGCCGGCAGGCCTCCAGGTCGGCAAGCGAGCGCAGCGGCGGCGCCATCTTGGTATTGGTGTCGTAGCCCAGCGTCGCCTCGTCGGTGAGGGTCAGGTGGTGGGGGGTCACCTCGGCGGTCACCTGGAGCCCGCGGTTTCGCGCCGCGCGGATCAGCTCCACCGCACCCGCGGTGGAGACGTGGGCCACGTGCAGGTGCGCCCCGGTCAGCTCCGCCAGCATCAGATCCCGCGCCACCTGCACCCTCTCGGCCACGCTGGGATTGCCGGGCAGCCCGATCCTCGTCGAGACCGGCCCCTCGTTCACCACCCCGTTCCCCACCAGGGTGCGGTCTTCGGCGTGGACGATCACGGGCACGCCGACCAGCTTCGAGTAGGCGAGGACCCGCCGCTGGACGCCGCTGTCCATGATGGTCTTGCCATCGTCGCTGAATGCGACGGCGCCCGCTGCCACCAGCGCCACCATCTCGGTCATCACCTCGCCGCCCAGACCCTTGGTGGCGGCGGCGATCGGGTAGACCCTCGCCGGCGAGTCGTGGCGAGCGCGATCCAGGATGTAGTCGGTGACCGAGGGATCGTCGTTGACGGGATTGGTGTTGGCCATGCAGGCGACGGCGGTGAAGCCGCCGGCAACCGCCGCGCGCCCGCCCGACGCGATGTCCTCCTTGTACTCCTGCCCCGGCTCCCGAAGGTGGGCATGGAGATCGACCAGCCCCGGCGCGACCCAGCAACCGCTCGCATCGATGATCTCGGCGTCGACCGCGTCGATCGAATTCTCCACTGCGGCGACCCGGCCATCGTCGATCAGAACGTCGCCCGGCGCATCGCGGTCCGTGGCCGGATCGAGGATCCGCCCCCCTCGGATCAGAATTCGGCCCACCGCTCTATTCCTCCTCGCGCTCGACTCTCCTGCGACCGGCGAGCAGATAGAGAACGGCCATGCGAATGGCCACTCCGTTCCGCACCTGGTCCAGGATGACACTCGGCCTGTGATCGGCCAGGTCGGGGGACAACTCGACACCCCGGTTCACTGGCCCCGGATGCATGACGATGGCGTCGTCCTTGGCGTAGCGAAGCTTCGCGCGGTCCACCCCGAAGGTCGCCGAGTACTCGCGCACGCTGGGGAAGAGAGCGCCCGAGAGCCGCTCCATCTGGATCCGCAGCGCCATCACCACGTCCGCCCCGTCGATCGCCTCTCGAAGCGAGGTGAAGGCCTTGACCCCGAGGCTCTCCACGCAGGCCGGGAGCATGGTCGGGGGTGCAGCGACACGCACCTCGGCGCCCATCTTGAGGAAGGCGTAGATGTCGGACCTGGCGACCCGCGAGTGGGCGATGTCGCCGATGATCGTCACGGTCAGCCCGTCGATCCTTCCCTTCTCCTCGCGCACCGTCAGGAGATCGAGCAGGGCCTGGGTGGGATGCTCGTGGGCGCCGTCACCAGCGTTGATCACCGGTGCGCCGAGCTCGTCTGCGATGCGCTTGGGGACGCCCGCCACGGCGTGGCGAACCACCACCGCGTCCGGGTCCATGGCGTCCAGGTTCTTCGCCGTATCGAGGATGCTCTCGTGTTTGGTGAGGCTCGACGATGCGGGCATGAAGTTCACCACGTCCGCGGAGAGCCGCTTGCCGGCGATCTCGAAGCTGGTGCGGGTCCGCGTCGACGGCTCGAAGAACAGGTTCACGATGGTGCGACCGCGAAGGGTCGGCACCTTCTTCACGTCCCTCCGCCCGACTTCCTGCATGCGCTCCGCGGTCTCGAGAATCCTCTCGATGTCGCTGCGCTCGAGGTCCTCGATGCCGAGGAGCCCTCTTCCCATCATCCGTCCGCCCTCCCCCCTTCGGCCAAGACAACCACCTCGAGCGGCCGCTGGTAGCTCCCGTCTCGCGCCCGCAGCTTTACCAGCTCGGACCGCTTGGTCGGGATGTTCTTTCCCACGTAGTCGATCTTGATCGGCAGCTCGCGGTGGCCGCGATCGACGAGCGCGACGACCTGCACGCCGCGGGGCCTCCCGAAGTCCATCAGCGCGTCCATGGCGGCCCGAATCGTCCGTCCAGTGCTCGCGACGTCGTCCACCAGGATCACCACCCGGTCATCCACCGCCGAGGGCATCTCCGTGCGCCGAAGCGGCGGCCTGGAACCGCTGCTGATCAGATCGTCGCGATACAGTGTCGTGTCGAGGATCCCGACCACGGTGTCGATGCCGGTGATCTCGTGGAGATTCGCCGCCAGCTGCCGGGCCAGAGGAACGCCGCCGTTGGGCACGCCCACCAGATAGAGTTTGCCGAGATCCTCGTTGCGCTCGACGATCTCGTGGGCGATCCGCGTGAGCGCGCGGCTGATGGCGAGGTCGTCGAGGACGACTCGGCAATCAGACTCGGCGCCCCCGGCCTGAGCAGGCGGCGAAGGGTTGCCTCGGGGGGAATCGTTCGTCATCTCCGGACCTTTTTCCGCCTCGCCGGACGGACTTAAAAGGGACCGCTCGTCGAAACGACTGTATCATACAGCCACCGCGCCGCCAGCGTCAATCGCGATTCGCGTCCGCTGCAACACGATTCGCTTCCAGCACTCTTTCAACCGCCGTTCGTTTCCAGGCACTCGTGAAAGCGACCCATCCGCTCCCAGCGGGTCTTCCCGGTGAGGTTCTTCCACCAGGTGACGGGATTCAGCAGGGAGAGCCAGCGCCCGTTCCAGTCCCAGGACCAGTAGAGGAGACCGGCGGGGCCCTCCAGCTCTTGGAGCCGCACCGTACCGAACCTGCGACCGTCGTAGGAGTTGTCGCGATTGTCGCCCAGGAAGAGATAGCGCCCCGGCGGGACGACCCGAGGTTCCATGTCGATCCCCGCCTGGAGGGGATCGTCGAGAATCCGGTGGCGGCATTCGCCCAGGGTCTCGATGTGGACGTGGAAGACGCGCCCCTCCGAATCGGTGAAGGTCTCGGCGGCCTTCTCCGTCGGGAGCGGCTCGCCGTTCAGATGGACCCGGCCTCCCCGCACCTCCACCCGATCGCCGGGGAGGCCGACCAGCCTCTTGACGAAGGCCTCGGTGGAAAGCTCGGGACGCTGATCCGCAGGGTAGATGCCCCGGGGGCCCCGCCCCAGATTGAAGACCACGACCTCGCCGCGCTCCGGCGTCCGGTAGCCGGGAAGCTGGATCTCCGTGAAGGGAACCCGGGGACCGTAGGCGAGCTTGTTCACGAAGACGTGATCTCCCACCAGCATGGTGGGCAGCATGGAGTCCGAGGGAACATAGAACGACTGGAACATGAAGGTCCGGATCAGCAGCGCGATCGCCACGGCCAGGATCAGCGACGGGAGCTCGCTCGATTTCTGCTCGGTCTCTCGGCTCATTGGATCGCGTCTCCGATCCGCTCCCAGCGCATCTTCTCGCTGAACAGGCTCCACCAGGTCGCCGGCCGCAGCAGCTCACCCCAGCTCCCGTTCCAGTCCCACGACCAGTAGAGGACGAAGGCCGGCCCCTTGAACTCCTCGAAGCGTACCGTCCCCCAGCTCCTGCTGTCGTTGGAATGGTCGCGGTTGTCCCCCATCATGAAGTAGCGACCGGGCTCGATTCGAGTCGGCGCGTGGTCGCGCAGCGACGCAGCCGGTTCCTCCAGGACCGAGTGGGGACGCCCATCCAGCACCTCCACGCCGTGCCGGAGGGGATGGCCGGTCGGAGCGACGAAGGCCGGATCCAGCAGTTTGCGATCGAGCGGCACTCCGTCGATCTTCACGGTCCGACCGCTCACCTCGATGGTGTCCCCGGGCACGCCGACGATCCGCTTCACGAAGCGGTCTCGCGGGAGATCCGGATACCGGTCCGCCGGGTAGATCGCCCCTTCCTGCCTCGCCACCTCGAAGACGACCACGTCGCCCCTGCGCGGTTCGCGGAGAGCCGGGAGCCTCAGGTCCGTAAAGGGGATCCTCGCCCCGTACAGGAACTTGTTCACGAACAGGTGATCTCCGACGAGCAGGGTCGGAAGCATCGACTCCGACGGGATGCGGAATGGCTCGATCACGAAGGCCCGGATTCCCACCGCGATCAGCACGGCGAATCCGATCGTGGTCAACTGATCGAGAACCGACGCCGAGGGTGTTCGGAGCTTCGTCTCCCCGGGAAGCGGTTCCGTCCCAGCGTTCATGGATTCCCCCAGCGCGAGGGCGAGACGAGGTAGAGGTGAGGGATGCGCCCGGATCTCATCGATGGAGCTAGCTCTTCCGCTGGGCGAGCGCCTGGACGAAGTAGTCACGAGTCTGGATGAGAGCGTCGCCGAGGGCGACCTTCGGCTCCCAGCCGAGCACGCGCCGGGCGAGGGAGATGTCGGGACGGCGGACCCTGGGATCATCCGGCGGAAGCGGCCGCGACACGATCCGGCTCCTGCTCCCCACCAGGCGGATGACCATCTCGGCGAGCTCGCGCATGGAGATCTCCGCCTCGCTGCCGATGTTCACCGGACCGACGTAGCTCGAGTTCAGCAGGCGCCAGATGCCCTCGACGAGATCGTCGATGAAGCAGACCGAGCGGGTCTGCGAACCGTCGCCGTAGACCGTCACGTCCTCGCCCCGGATCGCCTGGGTGAAAAAGTTCGGAATCGCGCGGCCGTCGTCGATCTGCATGCGCGAGCCGAAGGTATTGAAGATGCGCGCGATCCGGACGTCGACGCCGTGATGGCGGTGGTAGGCCATGGTCATGGCTTCGGCGAAGCGCTTGGCCTCGTCGTAGACCCCGCGAATTCCCACCGGGTTCACGTTGCCGAGATAGCTCTCCGACTGCGGGCTCGTCTCGGGGTCGCCGTAGCACTCCGAGGTGCTGGCCAGCAGGAGCCGCGCTCCCTTCGCCTTCGCCAGCCCCAGGGTCTTGTGGGTACCGAGAGAGCCGACCTTGAGGATCTCGATGGGAAGTCGCTCGAAATCGGCAGGGCTGGCCGGCGAAGCGAAGTGCAGGATCGCGTCGAGGTCTCCGGACACGTAGAGGTAGTTGGTGACGTCGTAGTGCTCGAAGGAGAACCTCGGGTCGCCGAGCAGCGGCTCGATGTTCTCCATCCGCCCGGTGAGAAGGTTGTCGAACGCGATCACCTCGCAGCCCTCCGCCAGCAGGCGCCGGCAGAGGTGCGATCCGATGAACCCCGCGCCGCCCGTGACCAACACGCGCTCGAGCCGCTGCCGCTTGGGCATCGTCGATTCCTCCCTCCAGCTCCCGCGATTCCGCTTCAGCGCGAATCGGGGGAGAGGATCCAGGTGGGGAGCCGAAAATCGGACTTTAGCTTGCTGGCCAGGCGGGTCGCCTCTTCCCGACTGGCGACCGGACCGACGCGTACCCGAAAGCTCGCCGCGCCGGCACCCTCGCCGCCGTGGACGTAGGCGGAGAAGCCGCGCGCCTTGAGCTTTCCCGCCAGCTGTGCCGCAGAGTCCGCATCGCCGAAGGCCCCGACCTGGATCGCAAATCCCCCCTGGGCCGGCGATCCGGGGCGCGGTGCCGGCGGCTCGGCAGGAGGAGGCGGCGGCGGCGCTGAAACCCGCGCTCCCTCCGCTGCGACCCCGGCGCTCGGGAGCTCCGGCGGGACGGTTCGCGCGCCCAGGGGCCTCGCGTGGGACTCCCGCTTCGGAGCTTCCGCGGGCTCCACGGGATCCGCGGAGATCTCCTGGGCCAGGGGAAGCTCGGTGGTTCGACCGGCCAGGTAAGCCATCACCAGGTCGGGCGCCTCCCACACCGTCCCCGCCAGCAAGCCCACGGTGAAACCCACCGCCAGGAGCAGGAGCGCCCCGCTCAGGGTGGCGAGCCAGCCGGTTCCCGCCTGCTCGCCCTGGCGATGCCTGCTCGCCGTCACTACATCTGCTCCGGCGCGGACATGCCGAGCAGCTCGAGGCCCTTCGCCAGCACGGTTCGCACCGCCAGGGTCAGCGCCAGGCGGGCTCCGGTGAGCGCCGCGTCCTCCGACAGCACGCGATGGCGTCTTCCGTCCTGGACGTAGGGATTCCAGAGCGCTGCGAGCTCCCGCAGATAGTAGGCGACGTGATGCGGCTCCCGGGTCTCTGCGGCGCGCAGGGTCACCTCGGGAAACTCGCTCAGCTTCTTGATCAGCTCGATCTCCTCGGGCAGGGTCAAGGGTGCGGTGTCGACCTCGTCGGCGGTCGGCATGGCCACCCCCCGCCGGGCCGCCTCGCGTTCGATCCCGTGGGTTCGGGCGTGAGCGTACTGCAGATAATAGGCCGGATTCTTGGTCCAGTCCGTCTCCCGGGCCAGATCCAGATCGAAGTCGAGATGGCCCTCGCGTTTGCGCTGGATCATGAAGAAGCGGAACACGTCCGGGCCCACCTCCTCGAGAAGCTCGTCGATGGTGACGAAGGTGGCCGCGCGCGTGGATTGCTTCACCGTCTCGCCACCCCGGGTGAGGGTGACGAATTGATGCATGACGAGCTCGAGGCGCTCAGGGTCGTAGCCCAGGGAGGCGATGGCCTGGCGCACGAAGGGAAACTGATCGATGTGGTCGGCTCCCATCACGTTGATCACGGTCTCGAAGCCGCGCCGAAACTTCTCGCGATGGTAGGCGATGTCGGGGAGCAGATAGGTCGGCTCGCCGGTGCGCTTCACCAGGACCCGATCGCGCTCGAGACCGATCGCCGCACCGCGCAGCCAGACGGCCCCCTCGGAATCGAACACCAGCTGCTGGGCTCGAAGGTCCGTCAGCGTCTCCTCGATCTTCCCCTCCTGGTAGAGGGACATCTCGTTGAAGTAGACGTCGAAGCGGATGCCGAGGGATTCGAGGGTGGAGCGGATCTGCTCGAAGATCCTCGCCTGCGCCTCCTGCCGGAAGAGGCCCTCGCCGGGCTCTCCCACCAGGGCCTCGCCGTGACGCTCGCGCAGCGCGGCGGCGATCTCGCCGATGTAATCACCCCGGTAACCGTCCCTGGGAAAGACCACCGGGAGGCCGTCGATGGATTCGGGCCAGGCGGAAGCCGGGTCCCGCAGGGCCTCCGCCGGCGCTGGAGCGGCCCGCCCCAGCTGCTCCAGATAGCGAGCCCGGACCGACTCCCCCAGCACCCGCATCTGGCGACCCCCGTCGTTGAAATAGTACTCGCGGGTGACGTCGTAGCCGGCGTCGATGAGCACCCGCGCGATGCTGTCGCCGAGCACGGCCTGGCGGCCGTGCCCGATGCTCAGGGGGCCGGTCGGATTGGCGGAGACGAACTCGACCTGGACGCGCCGCCCCTTCCCGGTCCGCGAGGCCCCGAACGCGCGGCCGGCGCGGAGGATCTGTCGGATCACCTCCCGCCATCGGTCGCCGGAGAGCCAGAGATTGACGAAGCCGGGACCGGCGATCTCCGCGCGGCCCACCAGCCCGCCCGCGTCGCCCAGACACTCGATCAGCCGCGCGGCGATCTCGCGAGGCGGCCGGCGCAGGCGGCTGGCCAGGACCATGGCCGCGTTGCAGGCGAAATCTCCGTGCTCCTGCTGCCGCGACGCCTCGATCGTGAACGCGGGGGGTTCACCCGTGTCGCCGACGTCCTCCAAGAGCCGCCTCACGGCCCCGCGCAGATCTTCCTCGAGCCGCTCCCGCATCGCCCGTGAGAGTCGCCTCCATCGCTCATTTCGTCAAGGAATCCGAGGAGTTGTATCGCTGAGCAGAATCACCACGGTCTCGCCGGGACGGGCCAGATGGAGGTCCTCCCGGATCGCCGATTCGATGGCGAGCGGGTCGCCTCGCAGAGCCTCGGCCTGCTCTTCCAGGGCCGCGATCTCGCCCCGAAGCGCCGCGATGCGCGCCTCGGCAGCCCGCAGGTCCTGCCGCAGGCGGAGCCAGGCGCGAAACCCCGCCTCGCTGTCGATCGTCACCGCGGCGAGCGCCGCCGCGACGATCGCGGGTGCGATCCAGTAACGCCTCAAGCCCCTCCCCCCCCTCGAGGGCACGATCGCCGCCAGTGTACCTCGCTACTCGCTCGGCGACACCTCCAGCAATCGGCGGACCCGATCCCGATAGGCGGGCGCGTCCCACTCCCGTGGCCCGATGTAGCGCGCGACCAGGACGCCCTCTCGATCGATCAGATAGGACTCGGGGAAGCGATAGCTCTGGTACGCATCCGCCACCCGCTTCTGCGGATCGAGAAGGATCGGGAAGCTGAGGCCCCTCTCGGCGGTGAATTCCTCGACCTCGCGCCGGTCCTGATCCACGGAGACCGCGACCAGCTCGAAGCCCTGGGAGGCGAGCGCCTGGTAGAGATTCTCCATGGCGGGCATCTCCTCCTCGCACGGTTTGCACCAGGTCGCCCAGAAGTTCACGAGCACGACCTTGCCCCGCAGCGAGCCGAGCGAGAGCGACCCCTCCGCTCCCAGGATGGGAAGCGAGAAGTCGGGCGCAGCGAGCCCTGGCTCGATCGGATCCCGGCCCGGGTCGCCGGACAGCAGGGCCCAGAGGACACCGCCAGCGAGAGCGAACCCGAGCAGAAGGCCACCCACCCGTGTCGAAATGAGACTCTCCCGTGGCAGCCGACCGATGCCGAGCTACTTCCGCCTGCTCCCCTTCTTCTCCGCCTTCTTGGCGACCTCCAGCGCTTCGCCCTCGACCAGCTCGATGATCGACATGGGGGCGGCATCCCCGGCGCGTCGCCGCACCTTGAGCACGCGCGTGTAGCCACCCGGACGCCCCCGGAAGCGATCCGCGAGCTCGTCGAAGACCTTCGCGGTGACCTCCCTGCTCCGGATCACGGAGAGGGCCTGGCGCCGGGCATGGAGACTCCCGCGCTTGCCGAGCGTGATCATCCGGTCGGCGATGCGGCGAAGCTCCTTGGCCTTCGCGTCGGTGGTCTCGATCCGTTCCCGGTCCAGGAACGACGTCACCAGGTTGCGGAGCAACGCCTTCCGGTGCGCGCTGTCCCGGCCGAGCTTCCCCTGTTTCTTGCGGTGACGCACGCCTATGCCTCGCGCTCGCGCGAGCGCTGCTCGAGTTCCTTGCGAGACGGGAAGCTCTCGAGCGTCGTTCCCAGGCTGAGGTTCATCGACGCAAGGACCTCCTTGATCTCGTTCAGCGACTTCCGCCCGAAGTTCTTGGTCTTGAGCATCTCCGCCTCGGTGCGCTGGACCAGCTCGCCGAGGAAGCGGATGTTGGCGTTCTGGAGACAGTTCGCCGAACGCACCGAGAGCTCGAGCTCGTCGACCGATCGGAAGAGATTCGGATTCACCGGCTCCGGCTCCTCCTTGCCGGGTGCGGCGAACTCCTCCGGCTCTTCGAAGGTGACGAAGATGCTGAGCTGATCCTTGAGGATCTTCGCTCCGTAGGCCAGCGCATCGCCCGGGGCGATCGATCCATCCGTCCACACCTCGAGATTCAACCGGTCGAAGTCGGTCTCGCGCCCCACCCGCGCAGGCGTCACGCTGAAGTTCACGCGACGAACGGGAGAGAAGATCGAGTCCACCGGAATCGTCCCGATCGGCATCTCCTCGGACTTGTTCTTCTCGGCGAGCACGTAGCCCTTGCCGCTGGAGACCGCGCACTCCATCTCCACCTCACCCTCACCCGTGAGCGTGGCAATCTTCTGATCCGGGTTCATGATCTCGACGGTGGAATCGTCCGAGATCAGATCGCCCGCCCTGATCGCACCCTCCTCCTTCCGCCTGAGACGCAGCATCTTCGGCCCCTCCGCGTGGAGCCGAAGCCGCACTTCCTTCAGGTTGAGAATGATGTCGCTCACGTCCTCGAGAACTCCCGGGATGCTCGAGAACTCGTGAAGAACGCCGGCGATCCGAACCGAGGTGATGGCCGCGCCCTGGAGCGAGGAGAGCAGGACGCGACGGAGGGAATTGCCCAGCGTCTGGCCGAACCCGCGCTCCAGAGGTTCGCACGAGAAGCGCGCGTAGGTATCCTTCGTCTTCTCGTCTTCCTCGATCTCCAGGCGACGCGGCCGAATCAGCTCGCGCCAGTTCTTGGCGATCAACTCCTGCTGCATGCTGGATGTCTCCCTAGTACCGAGAGTAGAGTTCGACGATGAGCTGTTCTTCGATGGGGAGGGTGATGTCCTCGCGAACCGGGTTCGCTTTGACCATTCCCTCGAAGGTCCCCTTGTCGATCTCGAGCCACTGCGGAAGGCTTCGGCCCTCGAGGGTCTCGAGCGCGCCGGCGATCCGCACGATGTTTCTCGACTTCTCCCGAAGGGTGATCTTCATTCCCGGCCTGGTCAGAATCGACGGAATCGTCGCCTTGCGACCATCGACCAGGAAGTGGCCGTGGCGCACCAGCTGGCGGGCCTCGGCGCGCGACGTCGCGAAGCCGAGCCTGAACACGACGTTGTCCAGACGGCGCTCGAGCAGCGCGAGCAGGTTCTCGCCGGAGCGGCCCTTCATCCGGGTGGCGGCGCGCACGGTCTGCCCGAACTGCCTCTCGAGGAGTCCGTACATTCGCTTCACCTTCTGCTTCTCGCGAAGCTGGACTCCGTAATCCGAGAAGCGCGGGCGGCCATGGCCGTGCTGACCCGGCGGGTAGTTGCGCTTCTCGACCGCGCACTTCTCGCTGTAGCAGCGGTCGCCCTTGAGAAACAGCTTCTGGGCCTCCCGCCGGCAGAGTCGGCAGACGGAGTCTCTGTACCGAGCCATCTCGTTCCTCGCCCTGGCTACACGCGACGCCGCTTGGGCGGCCGGCAACCGTTGTGGGGAATCGGGGTCACGTCCTTGATCATCGCGATGCGCATTCCCGCGGCTTGCAGCGACCGGAGCGCTGCCTCCCGGCCCGACCCAGGCCCCTTGACGTAGATGTTGAGCGTCCGAACCCCGTGCTCCATCGCCTTCTTGGCGCACTCCTCCGCCGCAACCTGCGCGGCGAAGGGCGTCGACTTCCGGGAGCCCTTGAAGCCTTGCTGGCCAGCGCTCGACCAGGCCAGCGCACCCCCGGCGGGATCGGTGATCGTGATGATCGTGTTGTTGAACGTCGACTGGATGTGGGCGACGCCCGTCTGGACGTTCTTCTTGACCTTCTTCTTCGTACCCTTCTTCACCATGATGCCTCTACTTCTTTGCCAGGGTCTTCTTCTTCCCGGCTACCGTCTTTCGCGGCCCCTTCCGGGTTCTCGCGTTGGTGTGCGTCCTCTGACCCCTGACCGGCAGGCCGCGGCGATGCCGCAGCCCCCGGTAACAGCCGATGTCCATCAAGAGCTTGATGTTCTGAGCGACCGCACGGCGCAGGTCACCCTCGACCTGGTACTCGCGCTCGATGATCTCGCGAATCCTGATGACCTCCCCCTCACCGAGGTGGTCCGTCTTGGTCGCCGCATCGACGCTCGCCTTCTCGCAGATCTCCCGCGCCCGGGTTCGCCCGATCCCGTAGATGTAGGTCAGCGCGATCCCGATCTGCTTGCTGCGCGGCAGGTCAATTCCCGCGATTCGTGCCATCTTTCCTCACCCCTGACGCTGCTTGTGCTTCGGGTTCTCACAGATCACGCGGACGACGCCGCGCCGCCGGATCACCCGGCACTTGTCACACATCTTCCTGACCGATGCTCGAACCTTCACGCCGCCTCCCTCACTCGCCTCGCGAGCTCCTCACGGGCGCTCATCGGCCCAGCCTGCCTCGCATCCGCGTACCCTGGACGAAACCCTCGTACTGGCGCGACACCAGATGGGCCTCGATCTGCCCGATCAGATCGAGGCCGACGGCAACCACGATCAGGAGCGCGGTTCCACCGAAGTAGAACGGAACCCCGAACCGCGTGGAAAGGAGCACCGGAATCACGCAGATCGCCGAGACGTAGACCGCCCCCACGAACGTGATCCGGCCGAGAATCGTGTCGATGTATTCCGCCGTCCGCTTGCCCGGGCGGATTCCCGGGATGAAGCCTCCCGAACGCTTGATGTTGTCCGCCACGTCATCGGGGTTGATGACGATCGCGGTGTAGAAGAAGCAGAAGAAGATGATCAGCGCCACGTAGACGGCGTTGTAGAGCAGGCCCCCCGGAAACAGGTAGTCCTGGAAGAACCGGTTGACCCCCTCGAGATCGGTGAACTGCCCGATCGTGCTGGGGAAGATCAAGAGCGAAGAGGCGAAGATCGGAGGGATCACGCTCGCCGTGTTCACCCGCAGCGGGAAGTAGCTCATCCCCCCCTGGGTGATCCTTCGCCCGATCACCCTTCGGGCGTGCTGGATCGGGATCCTGCGCTGCCCGCGCTCGACGAAGACCACGAAGCCGGTCAGGACGATGATGAAGGCGAACAGGAAGAGCACCTGGAGCAGCGAGAACTGGTCGGTGCGCAGCAGCTCCACGGTCTGCCCCAGGGCACCCGGAATCTGGACGATGATTCCCGAGAAGATCACCAGCGAGATCCCGTTTCCGATCCCCCGCTCGGTGATCTGCTCGCCCAGCCACATGATGAACGCGGTCCCCGACGTGAGCGTGATCATGCACATCAGGCGGAATCCGAGGCCGGGATGCAGAACGGCGCCTGCGCCGAACTGCCCGCCCTCGAGAGCCGTGGCGATCAGGAAGCTCTGGAAGAGGGAGAGGACGATGGTGCCGTAGCGGGTGTACTGGGTGATCTTCTTGTGCCCCTGCTCGCCCTCCTTCTTGAGAGCCTCGATCGAAGGGACCACCACCGTGAGAAGCTGCATGATGATCGAGGCGGAGATGTACGGCATGATGCCCAGCGCGAAGATCGAGAGCTGTTCGAGCGCCCCTCCGGAGAAGACGTTGAAGAGCGAGAACGCAGTACCCGAGAGCCGCGCGAAGGTCTCGCGGATGACGTCGGGATTGATGCCCGGCGTCGCCACCTTGGCGCCCACGCGGTAGACGGCGAGCATTCCGAAGGTGAAGAGGATCCGGCGCTGCAGCTCCGGAATCCTCCCGATGTTCTGGATTCCTCCGATCAAGGCAGGATCTCCACGGTTCCGCCCGCTTCCTCCACCTTTCGGCGTGCGGACGCGCTGGCTCGGTGGACCCTCAGCGTCAAGCCGCGGGGCGCATCGCCTTCGGCGAGCAGCTTGACCTCGGCGCCGGAGCTGCGGACCAGACCGGACTCCACCAGGGAAGCCACGTCGATGACGGCCCCCTCACCGAATCTCGCGAGATCGCGAAGGTTGACGATCTCCACGCTCTTGCGATGGATGTTGGTGAAGCCCCGCTTGGGGAGCCGCCTGGTCAGGGGCATCTGACCGCCCTCGAACCAGACGGGGGTCTCCCGGCCTGCAGAGCGCTTGCCCTGTCCCTTGGTACCGCGACCGGAGGTCTTTCCGAAGCCCGTGCCGGGCCCCCGGCCGACGCGCTTGGTTCGGTGTCGAGCGCCCGGTCGGGGCGAGAGCCGGTCGAGCATGCCGTTACTCCTCCACCCTGAGCAGGTGCACCACCTTGCGGATCATGCCGCGCACCTGGGGAGTGTCTTCGAGCTCCACCGTCTGCTGCATGCGCCGGATTCCCAGGCCGCGCAGCGTCGCTCGCTGCCGCCGATCGAAGCCGATCTCGCTGCGCACCTGGGTCACGCGCACCCGCTTCCCCCCCCCGCCCATCACCGCGCCAGCTCCCTCCTTCGCTCCTCCGGGTCCCGGAGCTCGCGAAGGGCCACGAGGGTGGCGTTCACCACGTTGTGAGGGTTGCTCGTCCCCAGCGACTTGGTGAGGACGTCGCGCACGCCAGCGGACTCCACCACGGCGCGAACCCCACCGCCCGCGATCACCCCGGTCCCGGGGGAGGCGGGCCGGAGCAGCACTCGACCCGCCCCGAAACGCCCGATCACCTCGTGGGGAATCGTGCCGGCCACCAGGGGAACCCGCATCAGATTCTTCCGCGCATGCTCCACACCCTTGCGGATCGCCTCGGGAACCTCGCCCGCCTTCCCGAGGCCAACGCCCACCACGCCGTCGCCATCACCGACCACCACCAGGGCGCTGAAGCTGAAACGCCGGCCACCCTTCACCACCTTGGCGACTCGATTGATGTGGATCACTCGATCCGCCAGCGTGAAGTCGTTGGGATTGAGCCGTTCGATACTCATCCTCGATGCACCTCAGAACCGGAGCCCGGCCTCGCGCGCAGCCTCGGCGAGTGCCTTCACGCGGCCGTGATAGAGAAACCCGTTTCGGTTGAAGACCACTTCCTCGATCTTCCTCTCCAGCGCCAGCACGGCGATCGCCTTGCCGACCCGCTTCGCCGCCTCGACCTTCCCCTTCGCTTCCCCATCGCCGACGACGCTCTTCGAGCGAGTGGAGGTCGATACGATGGTGCGGCCAGATGCGGGATCGACCAGCTGTGCGTAGATGTGCCGGGCGCTCCGGTAGACGGTGAGTCGCGTCCGGTCCGACGCGCGGAGCCCCCGCGTCACGCGCTGTTTGCGCGCGAGAAGCTTTCCTCTCTTGCGGTTTCGAGCCTTCCCGATCATGCGAACCGATCCCTCACGCCGTTCCCGCCTTGCCCACCTTGCGGCGGACCCGCTCGCCCGCGTAGCGGATCCCCTTGCCCTTGTAGGGTTCGGGCGGGCGCACCGATCGCACCTTCGCCGCGAACTCGCCGACCAGCTGCCGGTCGATCCCCTCGATGCGAACCTTCCCTTCCCGGAGCGACACCGACAGCCCCTCGGGAACCGCCAGCTCGACGGGGTGCGAGAAACCCACCGCCAGCTTCAGGGTCTTCCCCAGGGCCTCCGCCCGGTAGCCGACACCATGGACCTCGAGCTCCCTGGCGAAGCCCTCCGTCACACCCGTGACCATGTTGGCCACCAGCGCCCGCGCCAGCCCGTGAAGCGCCCGCGTCTTCTTCTTCTCGTCGCGGCGGGACAATCGAACCTGCTCGCTCTCGATCTCGACCTCGATGCCCTGGGGAACTCGCATGGAAAGGGCGCCCCTCGGACCCTTGACGTGGATCGCTCCGTCCGCGTGTCCCACGCTGACGCCGTTCGGAATCCCCACCGGTGCCCGCCCGATCCGCGACACTGCTACCAGACCTCGCAGAGGATCTCGCCGCCCACCCGCTGGTCACGCGCGCCGCGATCCGACATCACGCCCTTGTTGGTGGAGAGCACCGAGATCCCGAGACCGTTTCGAACCTTGGGGATCGCCGCGGCCTTCACATACACCCGACAGCTGGGGCGGCTCACCCGACGGATGCCGTCGATCAGGGAGCGGCCCTCGGAGCCGTAGCGGAGCTTGATCCTGAGCTGCGGCTTTCCGCCGACCGCCTCCACCCACAGGTCATCGATGAAGCCCTCATCCTTCAGCACCCTCGCGATCGCCAGCTTCGTCCTGGAGGAAGGACAGCTCGTCTCGCTGTGACCAGCCCGCCCCGCGTTGCGGATGCGGGTCAACATATCTGCGACGGGATCCGTCATCATGGTGATGCCCCAGCTAGCGGCGGAACGGCATGCCGAGATGGGCGAGCAAGGCCTTCGCCTCCGCATCCGTCTTCGCCGTGGTACAGATCGTCACGTTCATTCCGGAGATCTTCTCCACCTTGTCGTAGTCCACCTCGGGGAAGATGATCTGCTCCCGGATACCGAGGGTGTAGTTTCCACGCCCGTCGAACGCCTTGGGAGAGGTTCCCTTGAAGTCGCGCACCCGGGGAAGCGCCACGCTCGTCAGCCGATCCAGGAACTCCCACATCCGACGCCCCCGGAGGGTCACCATGCAGCCGATGGCCTGACCCGCACGCAGCTTGAAGTTGGCGACCGATTTCCGCGCCCGCCGGATGAGTGGCTTCTGGCCGCTGACCATCGCCAGCTCCTCCGCGGCCCGCTCCAGGAGCTTCGGATTCGCGGTCGCCTCGCCCAGACCCACGTTCACGACGATCTTGGAGAGGGTCGGGACCTGCAGGGGATTCTTGTAGCTGAACTCGGCCATCAGCTTCGCGTGCACGTCGGAGCGGTATCGCTCCAGGAGGCGAGGCGTCATCTAGAGCACCTCCGGAGCCAGCGAGATGATCTTCATGAACTTCCGGCCCCGCAGCTCGCGGGCCACCGGCCCGAAGATGCGAGTCCCCACCGGCTCCCGCTGGGTGTCGATCAACACGGCGGCGTTGTCGTCGAACCGGATGTAGGATCCATCGGGCCTGGAAATCCCCTTCTTGGTGCGAACCACGACGGCCCTCCGCACTTCGCCCCGTTTCACCCTGGCGTTCGGAATCGCGTCCTTTACCGACACGACGATGATGTCGCCGACGGAAGCATACTTTCGCCGGGATCCGCCGAGCACTCGGATGCAGGCGACCTTCCGAGCCCCGGAGTTGTCCGCGACTTCCAGCGTCGATTCCGGCTGGATCATGGGCGCTCCCCGCTAGACCTGAGTCGCCTTCACGAGCATGGACTGGACCTTCCAGCGCTTGCGCTTCGAAAGAGGACGGTGCTCGATGATCCGAACTCGGTCGCCCACTCCACAGGCGTTCTCTTCGTCATGGGCCATGAAGCGCGAATAGCGACGGACGTACTTCTTGTACATCGGATCTCGGACCAATCGCTCGACCCGGACCACCACCGTCTTGTCCATCTTGTCGCTCACCACCACACCGTCGATCACTCGGCGGCTTCCGCGTTCCCTCACTGGTCCGCTCCACGCCTCTCGCGCAGCACGGTCGCCACGCGAGCCACGTCTCGACGAAGCGCCCTCGGCCTCGCCGTGTTCGCGAGCTGCCCCGTCGCCAGCTTCACCTTGGCGTTGAACACCTCGCCGCGAAGCTCCTTGGCCTTCGCCAGGAGCTCCTCCCGGGAAAGGTCGCGAAGTTCCGATGCCTTCATCACAGCTCTCCTCGCGCCACGAACCGCGTGGGAAGGGGCAGCTTGTGCGCCGCGAGTCGAAAGGCCTCGCGGGCCACCGCGGCGGTCACGCCCTCCATCTCGTAGAGGACGCGGCCCGGCTTCACCACCACCACCCACTCCTCGGGATTGCCCTTTCCCTTGCCCATCCGGGTCTCGGCGGGCTTCTTGGTGACGGGCTTGTCGGGAAAGATGCGAATCCAGATCTTTCCGCCGCGCTTGACGTAGCGAGTCATCGCGACCCGGGCCGCCTCGATCTGTCGCGCCGTGAGCCGCCCGCGATCCGTCGCCTGGAGACCGTATTCTCCGAAAGCGACGGTGCCACCTCGCTGGGCCTTGCCCTTCATGCGGCCCTTCATCATCTTGCGGTGCTTGACCTTCTTCGGCTGAAGCATCGCCTACCTCACCGCCTCGTCCGGAACCCGCTGGGAGAGGGTCCGCTCGCGCAGATCCTTGTCCGAGGCCTCCCCCTTGAAGATCCAGCATTTGACGCCGACCACGCCGTAGGTGGTCTTCGCCTCGGCCTTGCCGAAGTCGATGTCGGCGCGCAGCGTGTGCAGGGGAACCCGCCCCTCCGCATAGCGCTCGCGACGGCTCATTTCCGCACCGCCCAGCCGGCCGCCGCACTCGAGGCGGATTCCACCGGCTCCGAACTTCATCGTCGAGGTGATCGCCTTCTTCATGGCTCGGCGGAAGGCAACCCGCCGCTCCAGCTGGAGGGCGATGTTCTCGGCCACCAGCTGCGCATCGAGCTCGGCCTTACGGATCTCCTTGATGTTGATGAAGATCTCGTGGGGGCTGAAACGCCCGAGCTCCTTGCGAAGGGTCTCGACCTCCGCGCCGCGCTTTCCGATCAGGATGCCGGGTCGCGCGGTGTGGATGTTCACCACGATCTTCTCGCCGGTTCGATCGATGATGACCTTCGAGATGCCGGCGTGGAAGAGCTTCTTCTTGATGTAGCTCCGGATCTGGTAGTCCTCGTAGATCTGCTCGCCGTAGCGGCGCTCCTCGAACCAGTTGGACTTCCACCCATAGAGAGTGCCGAGGCGGAATCCGTACGGATGAACCTTCTGTCCCAAGACCCCTCCTGCTGCTCAGCGCTCTTCCAGCACCACGATGATGTGGCTCGTACGCCGCTGGATCCAGGCGGCGCGCCCTTGCGCCCGCGCGCGGATCCTCCACATGCTCGAGCCCTCACCTACCATGATGGTGTGGACGAAAAGGTTGTCGACGTCGATCCCCGCCTTCTCGCGGTTGTTCTTGTCCTCGGCGTTCGCGACCGCGGACCGGACCAGCTTGGCGAGAGGCCCTGAGAACTTCTTGGGCGAGAGATCGAGACAGGCGAGCGCCTCCTCCACCTGCCGGCCCCGGATCATGTCCGCGACCAGCCGCGCCTTGCGCGCACTCACCCGATAATTGCCGAGTCTCGCCGTGACCTGCATCTCAGCGCTTGATCCTCTTGTCCGCGGCGTGCCCTGTGAACTTGCGCGTGGGCGCGAACTCCCCCAGTCGGTGCCCGACCATGTTCTCCGTGACGTACACCGGCATGAAGAGCTTGCCGTTGTGGACGTGGAAGGTGGACCCGAGCATCTCCGGCGTGATCATCGAGCGCCGAGACCAGGTCCGGATCACCTGTTTCGAACCGCTCGCGAGCGCCTTCTCCAGCTTTCGCTGGAGGCTCGGGTCGATGAAGGGTCCCTTCTTGAGAGAGCGTGCCATCTACTTCTTCCCTCGCCGCTTGACGATGTAGCGGTCGGAGCGATGCGTCCGACGGGTCTTGTGACCCTTGGTCGGCTTTCCCCAGGGCGTACACGGGTGGCGCCCGCCGGACGAGCGGCCCTCTCCTCCACCCATGGGGTGATCCACGGGATTCATGGCGACGCCGCGAACGTTGGGACGCTTCCCCCGCCAGCGCGACCGCCCGGCCTTGCCGACCCGCTGGTTCTCGTGCTCGAGATTCCCGACCTGGCCCACGGTAGCGCTGCAGCGGACGTGGATCATCCGGTTCTCTCCGCTCGGCATCCGCAGCGTGACGTAGTTGCCATCGCGCGCCATCAGCTGAGCGCCGGTGCCCGCGGCACGGACCAGCTGGGCACCCTTTTCCGGCTTCATCTCGATGGCGTGGACCACCGTTCCCAGGGGAATCTTCGCCAGGGGGAGAGCGTTGCCGGGTTGGATCTCGGCACCCGGACCCGCCATCACCTGACTTCCGACGCGGAGCCCGAGGGGCGCCAGGATGTAGCGCTTCTCGCCGTCCTGGTAGTGAAGGAGCGCGATGCGCGCCGAGCGGTTCGGGTCGTACTCGACCGCCGCCACCTTCGCGGGAATCCCGACCTTCTCGCGCCGGAAGTCGATCTTCCGGTAGCGGCGCTTGTGGCCGCCACCCCGGTGCCATGAGGTCACGCGGCCGAAGCAGTTGCGGCCGCCGGTCTTCTTGACCCGACCCTCGAGGAGAGAGCGCTCGGGACCGCCCCCGCTGAGCTCCCCGAAGTCCGAGACGCTCATCTTGCGGCGCCCGGGCGATGTCGGCTTGTAGCTTCGGACGGCCATCCCCCTACACCCCCTCGAAGAATTCGATCGACTGGCCCTCCGCGAGCTCCACGATCGCCTTCTTCCACTCCGGCTTCCGACCGATGAACTTTCCGACTCTCCGCGTCTTGCGCGGCATGCGGATGGTGCGCACGTCCAGCACCGTCACGTTGAACAGCTCCTGCACCGCTGCGCGGATCTGCTGCTTGTTGGCTCGCGGATCCACTGCCAGCGTCACCACGTTCGACGCCTCGCGCGCGATCGTACTCTTCTCCGTCACCACCGGGCGGCGGATGATCTCGTGGACATTCACGAGGCAACCTCCTCACCGACCGCTCCCAGGCGGCGCTGGATCGAGAGAGCCGCCTCCCTCGCGAAGAGGATCCGGCGGTGGCGAAGCACGTCGTAGACGTTCAGCCCTTCGGACCGGATCACGTTCACTCGCGGCAGGTTGCGGGCGGATCGCTCCACGTGCGGATCGCTCGCCGCGAGCACGATCAGCAGCGAATCCTCGATGACTCCGAGAGCGGTCAGGATCTCCACCATCCGCCTGGTGCTGTATTCCTCCAGCCCGAACGAATCCACCACGGTGACGGCCCCTTCGCGAAGGCGCAGGGAAAGCGCCCCGCGCAGGGCGGCCCGCCGCATCTTCTTGGGAATCTTGTGCTCGTAGCCCCGAGGGACCGGGCCGAACACCACCCCGCCGCCGTGGAACTGCGGGGCGCGGATCGTGCCCTGGCGGGCCCGGCCGGTTCCCTTCTGGCGGTACGGCTTGGACCCGCCGCCCGACACCGCCCCGCGATTCCTGGTGGAGTGGGTGCCCGCACGTCGCCGGCTCAGCTGACGCCGAACCTCAGCGTGAAAGAGGTGGGGCTTGATCGGCGCCTCGAACACCACCGGATCGAGCTCGACGGAGCCCGCCTTCTCTCCCCTCGCGCCGAGGACGTCCAGACTCGCCATGGCTAGAGCTTGATCTCCACGTCCACACCCGCCGCCAGCTCCAGCTTCATCAGCGCGTCGACGGTCTGGGGTGTCGGATCGAGAATGTCGATGAGTCGCTTGTGGGTTCGCATCTCGAACTGCTCGCGGGACTTCTTGTCGATGTGCGGGCCCCTGAGCACCGTGTACTTGTTGATGGTCGTGGGAAGCGGAATCGGCCCGGCGACACGGGCTCCGGTGCGAACCGCCGTATCCACGATCTCCCCGGCGCTCTGATCCAGGAGCTTGAAATCGTACGCCTTCATCCGGATCCGGATCTTCTGTGAGGTCACGTCGGCCATCGGCTACTCGATGATCTCCGCGACG
>Ga0214473_10000714_pt1 | contig 45863 bp, 38 predicted proteins | sample RVTome_7_FD_203509 | JGI IMG/M metagenome (GOLD analysis project Ga0214473, IMG submission 203509) | Soil microbial communities from uranium-contaminated site in the Upper Colorado River Basin, Wyoming, United States - RVT98D197 | ecosystem: Environmental > Terrestrial > Soil > Contaminated >...
AGGCCGCGTGTGAGGGGTTCTTTCAAGGCATCGACGAGCATGGGACGGCTCTCCGCAGCCTACTGACCGAGAACTTCCAGGTCATCACAGCATGACACCGAAATCTCATTCAGGATGGGTATAATTTGCGTTCTCACCACTATACATCTGTGGCTGCCAGGGACGTGTTTTGCGATCTGATAGGACCTCCTTTCTTTCACCAGGTGACTGGTGAATAGTAACTGGTGAATGAGCTACGATGCCCGATCCCCAGTCACTAATCACCAATCACCACTTCGGCAAGGACCTTATCTCCGAAGCATACGACTCCGGTGGTCGTGATTTATCGGGGGCTTATCGGGAGGGGAACCCTTCGCGCCCACACAACAACCGCCCCGACAGCCCCAAGACTGCCAAATTCATCTATCTTGTTTTTACCACATCCACCCTGCCAATGTCAAGAACCATTCCTCATAAAAAGCTACGTAAATCATAGGATTTTTGTGCGGAATGCCAGTCACAGGTTGAAAAACGGACCGTGAATGGCCTCGGGCCTTGCCAGGCTCCAGACTTGCGTCCTGGGTCTTGGGCCGGAATAATTGGCTCTTGATGCGAAAATAATTTGCCTTTTCGCCCTTGCTTTTGTTTCTCTTGGGTCAGTATAATCCATTCTTTGTGACGGACGGATTAGCCACGAAGGCACAAAGTCACGAAGCCAAAAAATCTATCATAGCCTTAGTGTCTTGGTGTCTTGATGGCAAGAATGACTACGACAGGCGTAAAATTGGAGAGACGAACATGGTGCAAAAGCAAAATTTAACGCGACGAGAACTCCTGAAGAGTTCGGCATTGGCGGCCGGGACGCTGGCGCTGACGGGCGCAGCCGGTCCTCTGGCGGAAGCGAAGGGCAGCAATACAATTCGCGTCGGCGTAATCGGCTGCGGCGGCCGAGGTTCGGGAGCGGCTCACGACTGCGTCAAATCCTCGCAGGGCGTGGAGATCGTCGCCCTGGCCGACGCCTTCGCCGACCGTCTGAAGGGCCTGAAAGATCAATTCAAGGTCCCCGACAATCGCTGTTTTATCGGGCTCGACGCGTACAAAGAGGTGCTGGCGCTGGCCGACGTGAACCTGGTCATCTTAGCGACTCCGCCGGGTTTCAGGCCGAAGCATTTTGCCGCGGCCATTGCCGCCGGCAAGAACGTCTTCATGGAGAAACCCGTCGCGGTCTGTCCGGCTGGAATCAAGATGGTTATCGATGCCTCTGGGCAGGCGGCGCAGAAAGGCCTGGCCGTCGTTGCGGGCACACAGCGGCGTCACGAACCCAAGTACGTCGAGACCATGAAGCGCATCCACGACGGCGCCATCGGCGAGATCGTCTCGGCCCAATGCTACTGGAACATGGGTGGGCTCTGGGTCAACAAGCGTCAGCCCAATCAGGGGGACGTCGAGTGGCAGATCCGCAACTGGCTTTACTTCACGTGGCTTTCGGGCGACCACATTTGCGAACAGCACGTGCACAACATCGACGTGATCAACTGGGCTTTCAACAGCCTTCCCGAGCAGGTCCACGGCCTGGGGGGCCGGCAGTATCGGACGGGCCCGGAGTATGGCAACATCTTCGACCACTTCGGCGTCGAATTCTTCTACCCCAACGACGTGCGGACCATCAGCATGTGCCGGCAGATCGAAGGCACGACGGGCAACGTCAGCGAACGCGTCGTCGGCACCAAGGGCATCAGCGATTGTGCCGGGACAATTCAGGGCGAGAATCCGTGGCGTTATGAGGGACCGAATCCGAATCCATACGAGGTGGAGCACACCGACCTGATCAGGAGCATCCGGCAGGGCGAGCCGCTCAACGAGGGCCAGAGAATCGCCGAGAGCACACTCTGTGCGATCATGGCCCGCGAATCCGCGTACTCGCGACAACAGTTCAGAACCTCGTGGTTCACGAGCAAGTGCACGCTGAATTTGCTGCCGCCCGATGACCTGAAGCTGAGCGATTCGAAGCCGGTGCCGCCGTTTGCGATTCCTGGTCAGTACGAGCTGCCCGGCTTTGTGCCGGAGGGTCGCACCAGAAAACGCGGATAGTTGGCGGATAACCGGCCGATAGCATCGATGGTGGAGCAAGCCCCACCCTACGGCTATTTTGATATTTGATTTTTGCTTTTGCTAACAAAGGAGATTTGTAATATGGCAGCGTCAGAGAAAGACAAAGGCATATCCAGGAAACATGCGACCACGGCCGCAGGTGCGGCGGCGCTGGCCGGCGCGGTGGCCAATGTGGTCCACGCCCAGGGGTCGGGGAAAATCAAGATCGGATTGCTCGGATGCGGCGGACGGGGCAACGGCGCCCTGCGTCAATGCCTGCAGGCCGATCCCGGCATCGAGCTCATTGCCCTGGCCGATTTGTTCGAGAACAAAGTCAGAAGCACGCGGGACAGAATCGCAAAAGAAGACAGGTTCAAAGACCGCGTTAAGGTCAACGACGACCATCTGTTCTCGGGTTTCGACTGCCACGAGAAGCTGGCCCAATGCGAGGCCGACCTGCTGTTGATGGCGACGGCGCCGGCGTTTCGCGGGCGTCAGATGATGGCCGCCATCAAGGCCGGCAAGCATATCTTCACCGAGAAGCCCGTGGCGACCGACGTCGCCGGCTGCCTGGAAGTGATGGAAGCCTCGAAGCTGGCCCAGGAGAAGGGCCTGGCCATCGTCTGCGGCACGCAGCGCCGGCATGAGTTCAGCCGGGTCGAGCTGATGAAGCGTCTGCACGACGGGCAGATCGGCGAGCTGGTCGGCGGCCAGTGCTATTGGTACGGCGGCGGGATATGGTTCCGAGGCTACAAGGAAGGCTTGAGCGAGCTGGAATGGCAGTGTGAAAACTGGTACCACTTCACGTGGCTCTCGGGCGACCAGATTTGCGAGCAGCACATCCACAACATCGACGTGATGAACTGGTGTTTCGACGGCCCGCCTGTGAAATTCACCGCCGTCGGCGGCCGGGCGTGGCGCAGCTATAACGAGCAGCAAATCGGCCCGGCGAAGGAGGTCTGCCGGAAGTACAACAATGGAAGCGACGCCAACTGGGAGAAGTACAACGGCGACATCTGGGACCATATATTCGCCGAGTTCGAGTACGCCAACGGCGCCCGCTGCCTGAGTTTCAGCGGTCATAGTCCCGGCACCGGACGCAACGGCGAGAAGATCGTCGGCACCAAGGGCATGAGCAACTGCAGCGACAGCATCACGGGCCAGAATCCGTGGAAGTTCACCGGCGAAAACGTTGACGGAATGGATCAGGAGCATATCGATCTGATTAAGAGCATCCGCAGCGGTAACGTGCTCAACGAGGGCCAGCGGATCGCCGAGAGCACGCTGACGGCCATCGGCGCGCGGATTGCCGCGTACACGGGACGGACCTTCAATTGGAAATGGCTGCTCAACGCCAGCAAGCTGGACCTGGTGCCGAAGCAGCAGGATATGAAGCCCGGACCGGGGGTCTTCCATCCCATCGCAACGGGGTGCGACCCTCTGGTGTAGCACTGACGTTGAAAAGTGACTAAAGTGACTCTAAAGTTGAAAGGTTCATGCGATTCGCGTGGGCTTTGCCTCACTTTAGTCATTTTAGGCACTTCAGCTCACTTTAGGCAGTTCAGTCACTTCAGTGGAGCCGGCCCAGTGCTGCGCTCGTGTTGCTTTTGCATTTCCTGGGAGGTTTCCTATACTTTAAAAGGAGGGTGTCTCGCTATGAGTACGATAAGAGGTTTTTGGAAGCACACAAACGGCAGTATCTACGCCATCGAGAGCGATACGTTCGGACGAATCGTGGGTGGAGTCGGCCCGTTGGATCCCAACGATTTGCGCGATCTTGACGAGTACGAGTACAAACCCGCTATCATCGGATGGGTCCGGGACGCGGTCACCGAACACAGGCTGCACAGAGTCAATATCAACCCGATGTCGTGTCGCTGAGGCCTGCAGAGGTCACACGTCAGACAGCAGACGCCAGACTCAAGACCCAACTATCAGCCTTGAGTCTTCTTGGGTCTTGTGTCTTGGGTCTTTAGAGAGCGGATTCCGAATAAGAAGTGGGACTGTAATCCAGCTCTCGGTACAAATCGAAACCGGCCGGAATCTTCGTGCTGCCCGCCCGGTCGAAGTTCATTACTGCGTTGCCCTCTATCACCGTGGGGCTGTTCGAGTAGTTGATAATCGAGCCTTTGATCTGGGCATTTACGTTACCGGCAAAATGCACGCCGCTCACCGCCACGACCCCCTCCAACGTGGAGAAGTTACCTGAAAATGTTACGAAGAACCCCGGCGCCAGGATGGACGTGCCCTCCTCGGCGCGGAGCGCATCGAACTGCGGGTCGCTCGGGTAAGGACCGCTGGCGAAATTACCTAAGATGTCGATTCGGCGTGAGGCCGGATCGGGATTGATCACGTCGCCGTCACCAACCATGATGCCGTTGAGGGCCACGTTCTTGGAAAACGTGACCTTGTTGGGCGATTCGATAAACAAAACCCCATTTATTGTGACGCTGCCTTGAAAAGTGGGGTTCACTCCACCTTTTATAAGTACATTGGTCAGAGTTGGTCCTGGGGCGCTCAGACGAGGATCTGAGGAGTTTTCTATTGGAAGCCCCGTAGCATAGACCCTGAAACGGTCCGTGTCGGGGACGGGAAATTCGGGGCTGTCATTGCCGATGGAGACGTGATTGTCGATAGCGGTCTGGCCGAAGTCGCCGGCTATCTGCACAGCCGCCCGAAAATCCACGTTGGCAGCCGCATTGCCTACGTTGACATTTCCGTCGAAGTTCAGGTTTCCAATGCTGAGCATCGCTATGGGACTGCCGGAACTTTCAATAAAAATATCGGCCTCCCATGCTTCGTTCACGGCGGTGATCGTGGGGTTGCCCGGGAAATTGACGGGTCCTTTTGTGGCCAGGCCATAGTTGAAAATCGGAAAGACATACTGCTGGATGTTGTAAAGAATTGTGATCGTGCGCGCTATACCCCCGCTGTGACCCGTGACTCGCGTTTGCAGCTTGGGCGGGGATTGGCTCAAATCGACACTGATCTGGGCGTCAAAGTTCTGCCCGGTCGTTGAGTCCATCATCACGGCCCCGATCGAGCCGTCGCTTTGTACGGCCATATTTGTAACCCCATTGTCGCTCAAATATGTGTTCAGGGTTGCAACTATGGTGCTGAAATAATTGGCCGGCGGCGTCGAGCTCGAGAACAGGACCCCGCTGAGCCCGTACCTCATGACCTCCTGGCCGGATTGGGCGGTCGCCAGCGCCGTATTGACATTGTGGTGATTCGAAGCAAGCTGGACGTTTGTGCTCGAAAGAGTCATCATGCTGATAGCCAAGGCCGAGAATATGAGCACGAACATCAGCGAGACGATAAGTGCGCTGGCTCGGCGATTGCGGCACGCTATTTTGACTTTTTTTGCGGGCGTCATCTTTCTCCCCCCAAGGAAAAGCACGCATTGGACGAACATTTGACAACTTCTATATGCCAACTAAAGTATAACAAACGGCTGGCCGGGGGGCAAAAACGACGCCTGCCGAGAGAGGCGGAACTCATTCTGCCCGCCGGAACAACTTGTATTCTGCGTTATTTATAGGACCTGGAGCCAGTTGCAGCGTTTTGATGGCCCGCGGCTAACGACGTGGGGCTTTTTCGCCGAAAGGAAGGGGTAAAATAAGCCTGGATATTCCCATTATTGGTAAACTTGGAAGAACTTCTCTTGCAATTTCAGGTATAATCTGCTATAATAGTGAATTTGTGGGGCTTTTTCCTGATCATGGGAAGATTTGACTGTTGTGTATGACCCATTTAATCCGTTTGAACGTTTTGCAGTGGTAAGAATTAGGAATGAAGCGTCCGATGTCCGATGTTGACAGGAGGGTGCTGGCGATTCTTCAGGGGGGATTTCCAAGGAGTCAAACCCCATATAAAGACATGGCCGAGCGCGCGGGTATCAGCGTAGAAGAGCTGTTGGCTACCCTGGAGGACTGGAAGCGAGCAGGCAAGCTCCGGCGAATAGGCTCGATTGTCGATCATTTCAAAGTGGGTCTGTCCGCGGGGGCGATGGTTGTCTGGCAAGTTGAGCCCGGGCGCATCGAGCAGGTAGGCACGATGCTGGCGGGTTTCGAGCAGGTCAGTCACGCCTACGAGCGGGACGCGGCCGAGAACTGGCCCTTCAATCTCTACACGATGGTCCATGGGAAGGATCCCGTGGAAGTCGAGCAAACCGTTGAGCGAATGAGTCGAGCGTGCGGAGTGTCCGACTACCGCATATTGAAAACCGAAAAGGAGCTCAAGAAAGTTCCGCCGACCTACTTCCCGGACCTGGATCCCGAGGGTGTAAAGGAAGGATAAGGATGCTTACACTGCCTCTGCGTGAAACGGTTATCTTTGTTCTCGTCGTTGCGATATATCTTGCCGCGGCGGTAATCGGCGTTCTCCAACTGCGTTTAAGAGGAGAGAAACACAGGCGATTTCTTCTTCCCCTGGTTTCGCTGGCCGTAACGCTTGAAGCGGTGATACTTATTTTCAGGGCCGTTGCAATAGGAGCGGTACCGCTGACCGGCCTGTTTGAATCGATGATTGTGCTGACCATCGTGTTCGGCCTGACCTACCTTTTTTTGAGCATCGCTATCCAGCAGGTGTGGTTCGGTTCGGTGATGGTATGGGTAATCCTGGCGCTTGTTTTGCTGGCTGGGGCCGTCGCTGAGCCTGCCGCACAGGCCCATTCGGCGGCTGCAACCCCCTGGGCGATTGTCCATGCCATAGCCATGATCCTCGGAGGCGCCTCGGCGATGCTCGCCATGGCCAGCGCGGTGCTCTACCTCTTCGCCAGGCGAAAGCTCAAGCATAAGGACCTGCTCGGCGTCCTGGGCAAAGTGCCCAGCATTGAGAAGCTCGAGCGCATAAACCTGCTCGGCCTGAAGTCATGCTTCGTACTGATCACGTTCGGACTCGTAAGCGGCATCGGCCTGGTGGCGGCGAAATCCACCTCCCTGAACATGACGGCTCGTGACTGGCTCACAGATGCGAAAATTGTCCTTGTCGCGGTCGTTTGGCTGCTCCTGGGAGCGGTCATGGTCTTGTGCAGAACGGTCAAGCTGAAGGAAAAGACGATTGCCCACGTAACCATCGTCGCGTTCGCCCTGATTCTATTTGCCGTGGTAGGCACGTCGGTATTTTGCGGGACGGCGCACCACTTTGCCGGCGATGACATTGAAACTACCGAACAGACTAAATAAGAGCAACGCATGAAGATCGTCGTATTGGGACTCAACCATAAGACTGCTTCGGTGGAGGTTCGCGAGAAGCTGGCCTTCGACGCCGAAGCCGCGAGCAGGGCGCTCTGCGAGCTGAAGAAGAGGTTCCCCCAGGCTGAGTTCGTACTTCTATCGACGTGCAACCGTGTCGAGCTGTATTGCGCCGGCAAGCAATGCCAGGGCGCCGATCCCGACCGGCTCGCCGAGTTCCTTTCCGAATTCCAAAACATTGAGCTGGAAGGGTTCCGCCAGTTCCTGTACGCATACGAAAACGAGGACGCGGTCCGGCATCTGCTGACCGTCGCGTCGAGCCTCGACAGCCTTGTGGTGGGCGAGGCGCAAATCATCGGGCAGGTCAAGGAGAGCTACAAGCTTGCCTGTGCGGCCAAGACCACGGGCAAAGTCCTCAACCGCCTGTTCCATTGCGCTTTTGCCACGAGCAAGCAGGTCTATACGACGACCTCTATCTCAAACGGCCGGGTGAGTGTCGCCGGCGTTGCGGTCGAATTAGCCAAGCAGCTTTTTGCCGATATCTCGTCGGCCAGGGTGGTCGTTATCGGGGCCGGTGACATGGGCCAGCTTCTGGTCCAGCACCTTCTTCAAGTCGGGGCGAGGGACATAACGGTGGTCAACCGTTCTTACGACCGCGGCTTGAAGCTGGCCGAAGAGTTCGGGATCCGGGCCCAGAAATGGGAACAGCTCGAAGAGCAGTTGATCGGGGCCAACATTGCCATCGCCTCGGCCTCGGTTCAGGACTACCTGTTCAGGAAGGAATCATTCAAGAACGTCATGGCCCGCCGCAAGGACGGGACGCTGCTGATAATCGACATCGCGGTGCCGCGGAATTTCGAGCCGTCGGTCAACGAGTTCGAGGGCGTTTACCTTTACAGCGTCGATGACCTGGCAGCGGTGGTGGAGCAGAACCGCAAGGCCCGGCAGCGCGACATGGCCCGGGGCATGGAGATCGTTCTTGAGAGTGTCACGGAGTTCCTGGAGTGGTTCGGGGCCAAGGACATAGGGCCTTTGATCGGCCGGATGAAGGAGCAGTTTGCCCAAATCGGAAAGAACGAAATGGAACGCTTCTTCGTCGGCTGCAGGCAGGATGCTTCCTGTAAAGAGGTCATGGAGGCCATGGTCAATCGCGTTGTCAACAAGCTGCTGCATTGCGTGATCAAGAACGTCAACGCAGTCGCGAAGGAGAACGGGGTGGCCGAGGCGGCAAGATTGGTGGCTCACATTGTCAAGCAGGCCGAAGAGATCACGTCGGAACCGGACGACCAAGAGGAATCGCAACCATGAGAGACGCATCAGAGGCCAGGCAGCTTTTGAGGCTCCTTTTCTGGGAGAGCACGATACGATGCAACCTGACGTGCGCGCACTGCCGGCGCGTGGAGTCTGACGAAACCGCTGACAGGGACCTCTCGAACACACAGGCGAAAGATCTCATCGGGCAATTGGCGGAGCTGGGCAAAGGCCAGCCGATGATGCCCGTATTGGTGTTTTCAGGAGGCGAGCCGCTTTGTCGGGGAGACCTGTTTGAGCTGATCGAGCAGGCAAGAGCAGTGGGAATCACCCCCGCCCTTGCGACGAATGGAACATTGATAGATGCCTCTGTGGCCGGGCGGATACACGACTGCGGAGTCGCGCGGGTCTCGGTGAGTCTGGATGGCGCGACGGCGGAGGTCCACAACCGGCTGCGTCAGTTAGCCGGGTCATTCGAGAAAGCGATTGAGGGAATTGGCTACCTGCGCGATGCAAAAGTGTCCTTTCAAATAAATCTTACCCTGACCAAACATAACGCCGGGCAACTGCAGCAGGTCTATGAGCTTGCCAGGTCGCTCGGCGCCGTCGCCGTGCACATATTCATGCTGGTTCCCGTCGGCTGCGGGCGGTCGCTGGCGGATACGGATATGCTCTCGCCGGAGCAATACGAGCAGAAGATGCTGGAGATATGCCGGCTCGACGGCCAGGACGAATTGCAGATGAAAGTCACGTGCGGGCCTCACTACGAGCGAGTGATCAGGCAGGAGGGCTTGTACAAGTCTCGCCTCAACTCAACCGGCCACGGTGGCGCCGTGCCGGGTCGGGGCGGGCACGCAGCAACCTCCAAAGGCTGCCTAGCGGGCCTCGGAGTGCTCTTCGTCGGTCATCAGGGCGATGTTTTCCCTTGTGGGTATCTGCCCATAAAGTGCGGCAACGTGCTCGAACAAAGACTATCGGATATTTGGTATAACAGCGAAGACCTCGCGCGCATGCGCGACAGCGGCGAACTCGAAGGCAAGTGCGGCGTATGCGGCTACAGGCAGATATGCGGCGGGTGCCGGGGCAGGGCCTACGCCGCGACCGGCAACTACATGGCTGAAGAACCCTTCTGCGCGTATGTGCCACCCGAGGTCGTTCGTTAATTCTTCTGGGGGTATTTGTTTTTCAGGTTCGTTTATGATCAATATTAGTAAGTTGTATTGTGACCAGGTGACGCCGGGCGACTGGCTGCGCTATGGAAAAACGGGCTCGGGCGAACGCGGCGGAGAAGTCGTGCCCAAGACAGCCTCGCAAAGACGGCCCATCGTCGTTTGGAACATCACGCGGGCGTGCAATCTTAAGTGCGTCCATTGTTACAACGACAGCGGGGCCTGCAAGGCCGACGATGAGCTTTCGACCGATGAAGCCAAAGGCGTCCTGGATGATCTTGTGCAGTTTGGTGTTCCCTCGGTTCTGTTCTCCGGCGGCGAGCCGCTGATGAGGCTGGAACTGTTTGAGCTGATTGGATACGCCGTCGAGCGAGGCATGCGCGCGGTCATTTCAACCAACGGCACCCTCATCACGACCGAGATGGCAAAGCGAATCAAACAGCATGGGGTTTCGTACGTTGGGATCAGCCTGGACGGCATCGGCCCGGTCAATGACAGGTTCAGAGGCGTCACCGGCGCATTTGAGCGCGCGGTGGCAGGCATAAAGAATTGCCAGGACGCGGGGGTACGAATCGGGCTTCGATTGACCCTGACCGGCAAGAACGTGCAGGACCTTGAGAGTCTGTTCGACTTCTTCGAGGCCGAGCAAATCGAGCGGGCCTGCTTTTATCATTTTGTTCCCAGCGGCAGAGGCGGGACGATGGCAGACGAGGACCTGACACACGCTCAAACCAGAGACGCCGTCGAGATGATATTGGCCAAAACGAAGCTGTACAAGCAGGCCGGAAGGACGACGGACATCCTGACCGTGGATAACCACGTCGATGGCGTGTATCTGTATTTGAAACTGCGGCAGGAGGACCTCAAACGTGCGGATGAGGTTTGGAAGCTGTTGACCTGGAACGGCGGCGGAATGTACAGCAGCGGGGTCGGCATCGGCGGTATCGATTTTCACGGCAAGGTGCATCCCGACCAGTTCTGGTGGCACTATGACCTTGGTGATGTCAGGGATAGACCCTTCAGTGAGATTTGGATGGACACATCCGATCCACTGCTTGGGGGCCTGAAGGATCGCCGAAGCCACATCAAGGGCAGATGCAGGTTGTGCCAGTTTTTCGACGCCTGCGGCGGCAGTCTGAGGGTTCGCGCCGATTTGCATTTTGGCGATCCCTGGGCTCCGGATCCGGCGTGTTATCTGACAGATGATGAAATAGGCCTGGATGAGGAAAAACAGGCGGAACTGGTGCGCACCGGAGAAATCTTCCAGATGCCCAAGTAGCCCGCGGGCGGGTTTGGTCTTCGGGGGGATCGGATACAGCCTTCGGAACAGTCGGTGGAGAGCCTTTTTGCGTTGAGTATGAATTCTTAAATCTTGGAAGGCAAAGGATAAGGTAATACACGTGAAAAACACAATTATTCCCGAATATGGGAAGTTTCTCTTGCTTTTGTGTGGCAATAGGGGTAGAATACCCAATGTTGTGGAAAGTGCCGCGTGGAAGACGCCGGAGCTGGACAGGCCGGCGATGCATTGACGCGGTGCAAGGCAAGGAAAGGGTGAGTGACGACTATGGCGGTAAAGTCAGTTGTGGCAACCGATTTCATGGACAAACCGAGCCAGTACACTCGTGAAGCCCTTGTAGAGCAGATTCTCTGGCTGATACGGCTCCGGTGGATAGCCGTCGGCGGAATGGTCGCGGCGGCCCTGTTGGGCACCCACGTTTTCGCAGTTCTCAGCAATCCGGCGCCGATTTACGCCTGTGCCGCGGCATTGCTGATCTCCAACATTCTGTATTTCCTGGCCGCAACAAAGAAGCCGGAAGAAGCAAGCCGAAGAGACCTGGCGTTGGGGATGATACAGGTCGAGCTGGATTTGTTCATACTCACGGCGGTTCTTCATTACTCCGGCGGCGTTGTCAACCCGTTTTTTCTTTTCTACATATTCCACGTCATCATCGCGGCCATTATCCTGCCGCGGAACCTGTCATTCTGTGTCGGTCTGACCGCCATCCTCCTTTTCGGCCTCCTGGAGGTCAATGAGCTCAGCGGAGGCACGCTGTTAGGCTATCACCCGCTTTCCGTCGCAGGGGACGTGCGGCGAAAGCCGGTGTACGAGATGGGCGTGTTCGGGGCGTTTGCATGTACCGTGGTGCTGGCCCAGTACCTGACCAGGATGATTATCACGCGGACGACCGCCGAACATAACAAGCTGGAAACCAATCTGCGGGAGCGAACCGAGGAGCTGACGAAGATCAACGAAATCCTGAAAACGTCCCGGCTGGAGATGGCCCAGCGAGAGAAGATGGTCGCTATCGGTCAGATGGCCACGGGCATCGCCCATGAGATAGGCAATCCGCTGGCCAGCATTTCTTCGGTGGCGCAGTACCTGTGCCGAAAGGTCACCGAGCACGAGCAGAAGGAGCATCTGCTGGTGATACAGTATCATGTCAGCCGAATTTCAAACATTCTCAAGCGGATGCTAAGCTTTTCACGTCCGGCCACGAGCGAGTATCGATGGACGGATATCAACGAGCTTATAGACAATACCTTGTCGCTTATCAATTTCGATAAACGCGCACGGTCGGTGGTCATCAAAAGTACTGCCAATCCTGATTTGCCGGCGCTGTGGCTGAACCCGCAGCATTTCGAGCAGGTGTTTCTCAACATTTTCATCAACGCCCTCGACGCGATGGATGCCAAACACAGCGAGCAGGAGCACGTGCTTGAGATAACCAGGGAGCTCAAGGACGGAATGGTCGAGATCCGAACCAGGGACACGGGCGTCGGGATGACCCCGGAAGTCTGCCGGCGGGCGTTTGATTCGTTCTTTACGACCAAAGAGGTCGGCAAGGGTACGGGGTTAGGCCTGTTCATCAGCTACAACCTCGTTACGGAGGTGGAGGGCACGATTGTTTTGGAGTCAGAGCCTGGCATAGGAACAACGGTCATCATCCGGATTCCTCCGAGGACCGGGAAAGATTTGATGCAAGGGCAGGATGTCGAGGGCGGCCTTCTAAACGGGGCCAAGGCGGTCTGAAAGATATCGCCGGCCGTGGGTCGCGATAACGTCAATCATACTGAACAGAGACATTTAGTGAAAAAGGTTCTGGTGAGCGATGAACAGAAGAATACTACTGGCGGATGATGAAGTCACCTTTCGCAAGACCTTTGCGAAAGTCCTTGTCGAAGAAGGCATGTCCGTGAAGGAGGTGGGCAACGGAACGGACGCCCTGGACGCGATTACGAAAGAGCGTTTTGCCGTTGCCATACTGGATATCCGGATGCCCGGCGCGGACGGCATAAGGGTCCTTCGGGAGATCATGCGGATACGGCCTGAGACGCGCGTGATCATGATAACCGCCTACGGGACCATCGAGATGGCCGTGGAAGCGGTCAAGCTCGGCGCATGTGACTATGTGATGAAGCCGGTTGTAATGGATGATATCCTGACAAAGATCCGGCAGAACTTACGGTACATGGAGCTGCAGGAGGAAAACAGCCAGCTCAAAAAGGAGTTGAGCGCCCGATTCGATATCGGGCAGATTGTGGGCCAGTCCGCGGCGATGCAAAGGGTCTTCGAGATGATTCGCAAAGTGGCCCCCACCAAGAGCAACGTGTTGATTACGGGTGAGAGCGGCACCGGCAAAGAGCTGGTTGCGCGCGCCATCCATTCGCTGGGCTCCCAGAACGGGAGCCGCTTCGTGGCGGTCAACTGCGGCGCCATCCCCGAAGGCCTGCTCGAGAGCGAATTGTTCGGGCACAAAAAGGGCAGTTTCACGTCCGCCTTTCAGGACAAGAAAGGGCTGTTCGAGTGCGCTCGCGACGGAACTCTGTTTCTGGATGAAATCGGTTACATGCCGATAGACTGCCAGGTGAAGCTGCTTCGAGCCGTCGAGCACAGGCAGATCATACCCGTAGGCTCCACGGTGCCCATTGACATCGATTTGCGTTTGATTGCCGCCACGAACAAAGACCTTGCCAAAGAGATCAAGACGGGGCACTTTCGAGAGGACCTGTATTACAGGATGAACGTCGTGGGCATCCACCTTCCGCCGCTGCGAGAGAGGAAAGAAGACATTTCACCTCTCGTGGAACATTTCATCAGGAAATACAACGCCGAGATGGGCAAGCACTGCGTCGGGGTCAGCGACGACGTGATGCGCCTGCTGATGAGCTATGACTGGAAAGGCAACATCAGAGAGATGCAGAACGTGATCGAGCGGGCGGTCATATTCTCCGAGGATGAAGTCATAAGGATGGCTGACATTGGTTTGCTCGGATGTCACGTCGTCTCGCTGAGCGAGGAGAACGAGAGCCTTCAAATGGCGGTCAGAGCCTACGAGCGCGAGCACATTTGCCGGGTCTTGAACAAGTACGACTGGAACAAAGTCGAAGCGGCCAAGGCGCTGAACATCGGACTGTCGAGCCTCTACCGAAAGATGGATGAGCTGGAGATCGATTCTCAAAAGCGCAAGCGTGAAGATAAGGACACCGCCGCGGCTTAGACCAATTTTTGATTTTTGATTTGCGATTTTTCTTTTGCCACAAAGACACCAAGACACGAAGGCTTTCTTTGTTGTCAATTTCTTCTTTGTGACTTTGTGCCTTCGTGGCTGAGTCGGCAATCGAAAATCGTAAATCATAAATCGTAAATCTGTTGGGAGTCAGAGAAATGAAGGTCACAAGGTCTTCCGCTTATGCGTTGCATGCGTTGATGTACATGGTCAGGCACAGCACGCAGTTGCCGGCCACGGCCGGTACGATCGCCCGGGCCGAAGGGATACCGTCCGACTATCTCGTTAAGATACTCCAGCAGCTTGTCAAGGCGCAGTTTGTCCAAGCGGTAAGAGGCAGCAAAAGGGGATACGTCTTTGCCAGGGCGCCCGAGCAGATCAGCCTCTTAGATCTGTTTGAAGTTGTTGAGGGCCACTCGCTATTTGACGACTGTTTCTTGAGACATTGTGGATGTGGGGGCACCGTAGAGAACTGTCGCATTTTCTCGGCCTGGTCCGACGCCACGCGACAGGTCAAGGACCTGCTCGCCCAAACATCCGTGGCGGCCGCAGCATGGAGTCATCCAGAGCATCGGTTCCTCAGTTGGGCCGATTTACTGCCCGACCCTGCGTCAAAAGAGGGACCATCGCCGGCGGAATCGGAAACGGCCTCGTTGTAGCGCCGACAAAATTACCCGCCCTTCAACACGCCCAGAGACGTTCCCCGTCCCCCGTCAGGCCGGACTGCAATAACCCCGTGTATGGCGGCCCCGACATGGGCGGGGGCGTCGGCGACGACGAGGAAGTCTGGATGCAGACGAGCGTCACCGTCAGCGACGGCGAAAAGATGTCCTTCTACTGGAAGGTCTCCTCCGAATCAAGCAGTGATTACCTGGAGTTCTATATCAACGGGCAATATCAGGCCGGGATTAGCGGCAACGTCGATTGGCAGAAGAAGTCCTATACCTTCAGCGGCTCCGGAACCAAGACCCTCAAATGGGTCTATTCCAGGGACTCCAGCGGCTCCGGCGGCCAGAATTGCGGCTGGGTGGATGGCCTGGTCATCGGCTCGGGCTCGCTGGTCGGCCCGCCCAATGAGTACAGCGAGGTCCTGGACTGCGACCTGAAGTTCACCAGCAGCGGAAGTACAAACGGGGATGACTGGTACATCGACAATGGCTCGGCCGCCGAATACTACCTCGACGCCGACTCGGCGCAGAGCTATGACAGCCTCGACGACAGCAACGAATCCTGCCTGCAGACGATTGTCGAGTCCGACAGCGCCGAAACCATCAAGTTCTATTGGAAGGTCTCCTCGGAAGAGGACGGCGATTATCTCCAGTTCTATATCGACGACACCCGTAAGGACCAGATCAGCGGGGAGGTGGATTGGCAGCAGAAATCCTACAGCGTCACCGCAGGCACGCACATCCTCAAGTGGCGCTACGATAAAGACTCCAGCGAGGAGGCAGGCGACGATTGCGGCTGGGTGGACTTTGTCCAGTGGACCGGGCCTTCCCCCGCCCAGGATACCTCTAACTGGGCAGTCCCTGGGGGATCCCTTACGGGAGAAATCGCCTACAAGCACGATGTAACAGGCCGGCGCATTGAAAAGAAGGTCGATGGCTACAGCACCCGGTACGTCTATGACGGCCCCCACGTGATCGCCGAATACGACGGCAATAACAACCTGCTTCGCAAGTACATCTTCGGCCCGGGGATGGATCAGCCCGTCTCCATGATCGAGGTGGCCGACGCCAACGCCGTCTATTATTACCACTTCGACGCCTTAGGCAGCGTCGTGGCGCTGAGCGATGCGGCGGGCGATACCGTCCAGACCTACGAATACTCCGTCTATGGCGAGGTAGCGGTCGAAGATGCCAACCACCCCAACCCCTACATGTTCGCCGGCGTGCGCTACGATATCGAAATCGGCCTTTACTATAACCGCGCCAGATATTACAATCCCTTCACCGGCCGGTTCCTCCAGACGGATCCGGTTGGCTACGAAGCGGGTATGAATCTATATACGTATTGTGAGAACAACCCATTGGCTTGGACGGATCCTTTCGGCCTGAGTCCGGACCCATGTGACTCAAGTGACCCGTGCGACCTGAATGACTTAGGCGATCCATGTGACCCGTGTGACTCAAGTGACTCAGGTGATCCGTGTGGTCCAGATGACAGCCCATTCCCAGCGCCGGAACCGCTTGATCTCGAACCTTCGACTGTGAACATGGAACCGTCAACGGTGGACTTGTCGATCGGAGCTACTCCTGCAGATCAGGGTGATCCATACAACGGAGGGAACGCGTCGCTTGAGTTTCACAAGACTATCGAAGGTGCCAATTGGAAACAGCCGGCAAAGACCAGTTGGTGGAAAAGGCTCCTTGCGGCCAAGAATGCATCTGGGCAACTGCACCACGGTATATCGAAGCCAATATTCAAGGCGTTGCAGCAGCACAAGAACCTCAGAGGACTGTACAAATACAGGGACCCTCGTTTTGTCACACGGGCAAAGGATTTGGCGTCGCACAAAGGCTATCAGCAATGGCACCGCAACCTTGATGATGTAGTGGTGCGCTGGATTCGTAAAAACCCCGACGTCACACCGCAAAAATTTGAAAGTTTCCTCCGCAGCCAGTATTCTAAAGGATATTTACGGTACCGCTTTCCGAACGGATTGGAATGAACTTCTATATACTGGAAAACCCGGAGACCGGCGAGACAGACGCTGTGACCGACTTCCTGCCAACGGATGACTTCACCACTGGGGAAGCTCCGACGTGTAAAGCCTGTGGGAGGGCTGTTGGCATGCTTGCGTGGGAACCTCCCTATAAAGTGGAGATGCGATTTTGGAAGAAGCACCATGGTGATATTTCATTTGGGACGGGAGATGATCTCCTTGTATCCGAGCGGTTCAGGGATCTGTTTCTTCAACGCGGACTGACGGGCCTATACGGTTTCTTTCCCGCGGAGGTTGTCAAAGTGATGCCCAAGAGGATGCTAAAGGGGATCCCTCGCTATTACGTTGCTTGCATTCAGCGTGCCAATGCTGCGATCGATGCCAAGGCCTCGGGATTCGACCGGGAAGAGGGCGTTGTCTGTGGGACCTGCAAAGGGGGAGGTTTTCTCAAGAGCATAAAGAGAGTTGTCCTTGAGGAAGGGACATGGCAGGGCGAGGACGTCTTCATTGCTCGGGGACTTCCTGGCACCATCATCACATCCAGAAGATTCAAGCAGTTCTGCTCCGTCAACGCCTTCAAGAACATTCTTCTTATGGATGCCCTGCAGTACTCGTTCGATTATGAGTCGTGAGAAGAGAACACTATCGGGGGACACTATCGGGGGACTATCGGGCTATCGGCTATCGGGGGCTATCGGGGGACGCCATACATATTTCTGCGGTGAGATTGTAAGGGTGATTGCGACACGGTGGGTCGCCTGCACTGCAAGGGCCGGGCACGACGCCGCCAGTGCCCGATCCGCTGGCTATAGCCCTGGATTGCAGCTATAGCTTTACCTCCGATAATTAGATAATTAGGATAATTAGGGACAGCCACCTATTTATTGCTTGACACTATTTCCTCTATGATAGGCTTGCTCCATGTTTGAAACGAGACGATTGCGGCTATGGATAATTAGGGACAGCCACCTATTTATTGCTTGACACTATTTCCTCTATGATAGGCTTGCTCCATGTTTGAAACGAGACGATTGCGGCTGGGTGGATGGCTTGGTCATCGGCTCGGGCTCGCTGGTCGGCCCGCCCAATGAGTACAGCGAGGCCCTGGACTGCGACCTGAAGTTCACCAGCACCGGAACTACAAACGGGGATGACTGGTACGTCGACAATGGCTCGGCCGCCGAATACTACCTGGACGGCGACTCGGCCCAGAGTTATGGCAATACTAGGGCAATACTAAATACTAGGGACAGTCACCTATTCTTTGCTTGACAGGACTCCTCTCAGCGATTGATTATTTATTATTGATTATTGACTATTCCGCGTGGCGGCAGCCTCGCTGAAATCGACAATCGCAAATCGTAAATCGTAAATGGCTACTGTACGGAAGGTCCCTCGACTGCGCTCGGGACGCCTGCGCGCGCACGGCTGCGCCGGCGTGCTCGGCGAATACGACGGCAATAACAACCTGCTGCGCAAGTACATCTACGGCCCGGGCATCGACCAGCCCGAGTTTGGCCACGAAGGCACAAAGTCACAAATTTAAGAGTGTATCAGGCCCTTGGAGTCTTGGTGTCTTTGTGGCAAAAGGAAAGTCACAAATCGACAATCGTAAATCGTAAATCGAAAATACCTTGGGGTCGCCGACGCCAACGCCGTCTATTACTACCACTTCGACGCATTAGGCAGCGTCGTGGCGCTGAGCGATGCGGCGGGAGATACCGTCCAGACCTACGAATACAGCGTCTATGGCGAAGTAGCCGTCGAGGACGCCAACCACCCCAATCCCTACATGTTCGCCGGAGGGAGCGCATAAAACTGCGTCTGCCATGCCGCCGGGGCAAGACATCAGAACGCAGCTTTCTTGGCGGCGGTGATGGTCTGGTCTATGTCTTTCCTCGTGTGCCGGGTGCTGACAAAGCACGCCTCAAACTGCGAGGGCGGCAGGTAAATGCCTGCGCTAAGCATTGCGCTGTGAAATCGGGCGTACATTCCGACGTCGGACTTTAACGCGGAGGCATAATCGCTGACGGGGCCCGGGTTGAAGAATACCGTGAACATCGAGCCGATGCGGTTTATGGTGACTGGGGATGAACCATCCCCAAGGGCTTGGCCTCTGAGGCTGCCACCCATCCCCAAAGGCTTCGCCTTTGAGGCTGCCACCCGTCGTCCCTCGTCCTTCGTCCCTCGTCCCTCGTTCCCGGTCGGCATGTCCCGCCGGGCCAGCACGCCGGCTATACCATCGCAGAGGTGCTTGGCGGTGCGATCGAGAGCGGCATACGTCCCTTTTGATCGCAGCAGCTCCAACGTCGCCAGGCCAGCAGCGACGCAGACCGGATTGCCTGAGAGGGTCCCCGCCTGGTAAATCTTCCCGGAAGGAGCCAGTTGATCCATCAGCCGTTTCTTTCCTCCACAGGCGCCGATGGGAAAGCCGCCGCCGATGATCTTGCCCAGGCAGGTCAAGTCGGCCTCCACGCCGAAAAGCTCCTGGACGCTTCCATACCTGATTCTAAAGCCCGTGATGACCTCATCGAAGATCAGCACACTGCCGTTCTTCGTGCATGACCGTCTGATGGTCTTGAGGAATCCGTCCGCCGGCAGCACAACTCCCATATTGCCGGCGACCGGCTCGACGATGACCGCAGCGATCTGGTTCCGGTATTTACTGAAAGCTTTCTCAACCATCTCGGAATCATTGTAGGGCAGCAGGATGGTGTGTTTCGTGAAATCCTTCGGGACGCCCGGGCTGCTGGGCGAGCCGAGGGTCGTCGCGCCCGAGCCCGCCTGGACGAGCATGTGATCGACGTGGCCGTGATAGCACCCGATGAACTTTATGATCTTGTCGCGTCCCGTGCATCCGCGGGCAAGACGAATCGCGGTCATGACCGCTTCGGTCCCGGAGCTGACCAGGCGAACCTTTTCGACCGAGCCGATTGCCCGGACAATCATCCGGGCCAACTGCGTTTCGAGGGGCGTCGGAATGCCAAAGCTGGTCCCGTTGACCATGACTTTCCTGACGCGGTCGAGAACCTCGCGGTGTGCATGGCCGAGAATCATAGGCCCCCAGGAAAGACAATAGTCGATGTATCGGTTCCCATCAACGTCATGTAAATATGCGCCTTTTGCCTTGCTGATGAATATGGGTACGGAGCCGACGGCCTTGAAGGCCCGAACGGGACTGTTGACGCCGCCGGGTATTACCTTCTTGGCGTCCGCGAACAGCTTGCTGCTTTTTTGAAAGACGGTCATCTGATTTTCCTTGCTCATGTCTGGTGAATAGTGAATATTTGTAGTGTGCCCGTAAGGGCATTTCAGAAATAACGCCTTACGGCGTCACTACAAACGATTGCCAATTACCAATCAGACTGCGGCAGAATCTCGGCGTCAATGCCATGTTTGGCGGCTTCCGCCTGCGTCGGTGCGCCGAGACAACAGGCCCTGGCGTGGGAGGGTATCCGACCGAACCTTTTCACGAATGCTCTCACGGTCGAACCGCTTGTGAACAGAATCTTGTCGATGCGCTCCAGGTCCACGTCGGCGGGCTCGCTTTCGACGGTCTGATAGACGGGAACCTCTTGAACCGTTGCGCCCATCGCGGCCAAGCCCTCGCGCAATTCCTCGGAAGAGGCCGCTGCCTGGGGCAGAAGAACTTCCTTGCCTTGCATATCGAGTTTCTTGAATTCTTCGAGCAGGCCGGCGCTGGATTCTGTGTCCGGAACCAAATCCGCCAGGATGCCAAAGCTGATTAGCCGCCGGGCGGTCGTCTTGCCAATGACGGCGATTCTTGCCGAGCGCAGCGCCCGGGCATCAAGCCCGCTGAGCCGAAGCCGCTCAAAGAAGAATCTCACGCCATTGGCGCTGGTGAACACAAGCCAGTCAAAATCCTCAATTGCCCTGATCGCGCCATCGAGCGTCGAGTAATCTTCCAGACCCACGCATTTGACTATGGGCCGGTGCACAATCGTGCCGAGGTGCGTGTATTTTTCGGGATGCGTGCCGAGGACGAGGACCCTGGGTTTCCTGCCGAACCAATTCAGCTTTTCGTGAAGCTCCACCACTTTGCCCACAATGAAAACGGCGGGAGTGCCCAGATCGGCTTGCTTTACCGTCTGGACGAAGCTCTCCAAAGCTCCCACAATGACTCTCTGGTTGTAAAACGTGCCCCTCTCAACCGCGGCGATCTTCGTCTGTGGGGGCCAGCCCGCCTTGAGCAAGGAGGCGACGATCTTTTCAATGTTGCTGACACCCATGAGAAAAATGACGGTGCCTGCGTTTGGGATTTCGATCTCCTCGTCCGCTTTACGGTGTCCGGTCACGATGGCGACATTGGGCGTGAAATCGCGATGGGTCGGCGGGATTCCGGCGTACGAGGGAGCCGCCAGGGCGCTGGTGACACCCGGCACCACTTCAAAATCGACTCCGGCCTCGATGCACGCTTCGGCCTCCTCGCCGCCCCGGCCAAAGAGAAACGGATCCCCGCCCTTGAGACGAACGACGATTCTGTGCTGTCCGGCTTTCTCTATCAGTAGCGCGTTGATCCGGTCCTGCGGCATCGTATGCTGGCTGGCGAATTTTCCGACCGTTATGACTTCAGCTTCGGCTCTGGCCAGTTGCAGCAGCTCGGTCGGAATCAGGTGATCGTGAAGGATGACGTCGGCCTGACAGATCAACCCGTAGCCCTTGAGCGTAATCAGCTCGGGGTCACCAGGCCCCGCGCCCACAAGATAGACTTTTCCCTTTGGCATTTTTGTCTCAAACTGGAGGCTCTTTTGCAGAGATTTAAAGATTTTTTTGCATTCTCAAAAGCGAGAAAACCACGGCACATATTCCATGTGAACGCCAGCACTCTTCGCTTCCGGAGAACCTCAGCTTTACTTTTCGTTATGTTCGGACTATAGTGTTCACCTATAGTTGTTTGAGACTCAAACGTCAAGTGAAAACACGGCGCTGCTCGCGTGGGCAGCCCTCACAGGAGGGTTTGCCAAGCGGTAGAAAGGGTGTTATGGACAGTATCGACCGCCGAATACTCCAGGAGCTTCAAGACAACTTCCCTTTGAAGGAAAGGCCATACGATCTCCTGGCCGAGCGGTTGCAGATCCCGGCGGGCGAGCTCTGGGACCGCATCCAGCGAATGCTCGATGAGGGAGTCATCCGCCGGATCGGGGCAAGCGTTGAGTCCAGGAAGTTCGGTTTTCGCAGCACGCTGGCGGCGGTGAGCGTTGAGCCCCAGCGAGTGGACGAGGCGGCCGAAGTTATTGGCCGGTTTCACGAGGTGACCCACAGCTATCTTCGCGATGATGCCTTCAACATTTGGTTCACGATAATTGCAGTCGATGATAAACGGATCAAGGAAATCCTTGAGCAAATCCGCAGTTCTCTGTTGCTTGAAAGCTCGAAGGTGCTGAATCTTCCCGTCAGGCGCATGTTCAAGCTGGATGCTCGCTTCAGCGTCTCCAAACAGACCTGATAGCCGGGCGTGGTTCTCCCGGCGGGGTGCTTCTCTTTGCCGAAATGTCGCTCCGGCTTCGGATTCACTGCACACCGCAAAATCATCTCAAAACTGAGAAAAGGCGGCTGCTTTGGCCAACGAAGGGGGCTTACGGCCCAATGAGCGCGTTGAATGAAGTGGTTTTTTCATATAGAATAGTGCACGTATCACTGTGTTTGGGATACGACGTTTTAGCCATTTTGTGGGGAAGCTAAAAGACTGAAATCCGGAGGCGGCTGCCGGATACTGCCCAAAGGAAGGCCCGGCGCCGCCACAAAGCTGACGCCGGAGCCAAGGGTCCTTCAGGGGCGCACGAAATGCCGTGGGGTAGTTATGGGAAACAGCAGGATTCTGATCGTGGATGACGATCCTGATTTCGTTGCGGTCATGAAGGTCGTTTTGGAGAGTGAGCAGTACACCGTAGCCGCAGCATCCGACCCAGAGGAAGGCATGAGCCAACTTCAGGCGGAAAGGCCTGACTTGATTATCATGGACGTCATGATGTCCACCTGGTCGGATGGATTTGAAATGTCCAGGGACTTGAAGAAAGACCCGCGGTATCAGGATATTCCTATCCTGATGCTGACGGGGGTCGAGGAAAGAAGCGGCATTGGTTTCAAGTCCACCGCCGGCGACCCGGAGTGGCTGCCGGTCAATGGTTTCCTTGATAAACCCGTTGCACGGGAGGTTTTGCTGGATGAGATCAAAAGCCTCCTGTCCCGGAAAACTCGACATGGAGCCGGTACCTGAAAACATCAGACTGCTCAAAGGTGCTTATTGGCTGGCCAGGCTCCGCTGGATAGCCATTGTTTATGTGGTCGTCGGTACCTACGTTGCACACAGGATGCTCGGCGTGGGTATGAACGACGTGGCGTTATACGCAATTGCAGGTTTGCTTGTGGTCTATAATACAACTGTGCTGTTAATGCTGAATCGTTTGATGCAGGCCGATCAGCAGGTGCCGTGCCGAGCGGCAAATAAGATCGCCTCTGTGTACAATATGATTGCGTGGGTGTGGTTCAATCGTTTCACGAAAATCGATCCGCACGTTTCCTGCAAGGCGGTCAAGCGAATCATCAATTTGCAGATATGCACGGATTTGCTGCTTCTGACGGCTCTGCTGCATTTCTCCGGCGGCATTGAGAACCCGCTGGTCTTCTACTTCATCTTTCACATGATTATCGCGAGCATCCTGCTTTCGATGCGGGAGAGCTATCTTCACACAACGTTGGCCGTTTGCTTTTTTGGTCTTTTGGTCTTGCTGGAATACAAGGGGCTCATAGGGCACTACTGTCTGACGGGGTATGTCTCTACCTGCCTGCGCCAGGAGAAGCTGTACATCCTCGGCACGTTCTTCGTTTTCACGACGGGCGTTTATCTTGCGGTCTATATGGCCAATTACATTGCCATAAGGCTCAAGCATACCGAGTACGCCTACAGGCAGGCCAACGCGATGCTCCAGGAGAAGGACCGGATCAAGGACCAGTATGTTCTTCGCGTCACCCATGATATCAAGGGGCACCTCGCGGCGATACAGAGCTGTCTTGCTGCTATAGTGGATCGATTGGCCGGACCCGCGGGGGGGGGCCAGGAGGCCGATCTTATCCGTCGGGCGTACAAGCGGGCGGTCAAGCTCACCGATTTTGTCAAATCGCTGCTGCGTCTGACCCAGATGCGACTGACCAATAAATCAGAAATGGACATTTTCTCGTTGCGCGAAGCCCTCGACAGCGCGGTCAGCGGCGTGAGGCCCCAGGCCGAGGAGAAATCCATAACTCTGAACTACGACGTCGAATCGTCCGTGAACGACATCTTCGGCGACCGCTTCTCCATAGAAGAAATGGTCACCAACCTGTTGCAGAATGCCGTCAGGTACACGCCCGAAAAAGGAACAGTCTCGCTAACCGCACGGAACAACCAGGACAGCGCGCTCGTAGAGATTGCCGACACGGGGATCGGCATACCCGAAGGAGAACAGAGCAGAATCTTTGACGAGTTTTACAGGGCGACGAACGCCCGGAAGGCCGAACGGGACGGTACGGGGCTCGGGCTGTCGATCGTCCGGCTCATTGTGGAAAGACACCACGGTGAAATAGAAGTCGAAAGCAAAGAAGGTTACGGCACGCGGTTCAAAATCAGGCTGCCGCAGGGCCGGCTTTCATAGGCGGGGCAGGGATCAACCGAAGCAGATGCCCGAGTTGTCATTAGGATAGAAATAGAATCGAGAGAAACAAGGCGATGTTCAGGTCAGCGATTAATGTTGTCAAACGAATGAAGTGGCCTGCAAGGATTCTGTTGCTGGCTGTTTTCGCATGCTTTTTTGTAGTCGGCACGGTTGAGGTGACCGGCCTGCCCGGCTTCTGCAATTCCTGCCACGTCATGAACCCCTATTATGCGAGCTGGAAGACGTCGGGGCATTCGAACGTCAATTGTCTGGAGTGCCATTTGCAGCCCGGCTTTGCGGGTTTCGTTAAAGGCAAGATCAATGGACTGGCCCAGGCCGTCGATTGCGCGGTCGGCAGGATCGGCACCAAGCCGAACGCGACGGTCGCGGACGCCTCCTGTCTTCGGCCTGAATGTCACAGTGTTGAAGAAATCGCATCCAAAGAGATGGTTTATAACAGTGTCAAGTTCACGCACGAGCGCCATTTGTCCAACGTCGTGGATGGGATAAAAATCTCGTGCGGCACGTGCCACAGCCACTTCGAAGGGAACGAGCACTTCACGGTCAACCACGATGTCTGTTTTACGTGCCACTTCCTGAGAGAAACTGGAACCGACGGCAAACTGGTTCAGACCAAGTGCCAGGACTGCCACGAAGTACCCGACCAACCCATCAAGCGAGGCCTGGTCACCATCGACCACGCAGAATTTGTTTCCTACAACGCGAACTGCGAACAATCCTGCCACAAGAACGAGACACAGACGACAAGCAAGGTGGGAGACCGCGTATGCCTGAGCTGCCACAGCTTCGGTAAGGACCAGCACGCCGACCGCACGGAATTGCACAAAACCCACACGGCCGGCGAGAAAGTGGAGTGCTTCGCCTGTCACGGGCAGGTTCTGCACGGGCAGACCGCGGTGGCGTCTCTTGAGATCATGATGGATTGCCGGAATTGTCACAGCGACACGCACCAAGTCCAGCGCACCATCTACACGACCCAGACCCCAACGCAGGAGCAGGCAACGGAGCGAGTTCTTAGCCCGATGTTCATGACGCACGTGGAATGCACCGCGTGCCACATCGAGCGCGTGCAAAAAAAATCCGGCGCGCTGGACAGTTTCGGAACGGTCGCCAGAGCGGTGCCCAGGGCCTGCGACACGTGCCACGAGAAAGGGACGGGGCAACAATACGTGCCGTTCTGGCAGGGAAACATCAAGACCAAGTTCGAGCAGGTGAAGGCCAAGCTCGATAATCTTGAGGCGTTGGCGAAGGCCCAGGCAAATGAAGAGGCGGGCAAGAAACTTCGCGACAAGGCCGAGCAGGCCCGGCTGATCCTTGAGTCCGTTGCAGCCGATGGAAGCTGGGGCGTCCATAACTTCAAGTACACCGAGGCCATGCTCATCCGCGCCGAAGAAATAATCAGTGGAGCAAAATAGTGGTGGTCCCGCAGATAAAATTCAAGGTCCATAGAAGAGGTTTCGCTGTAGTTGCGGCGGCTGTGGCAAACCTCGTCTGGATTGACGCGGCTCGGGCCGGGGCCCACCATGCCTTTCTTGGAGGCCCCTGGGAGCTGGTCATCAAGATGGGCATGGAAGGAGATGGGCTGCGTTTTCCAATGAAGGTCTCCGACGAGACCAAGCCCCAGAAGCTCGACACGGTCCTGCCCGTTGCGGGAACACCCATCCGGGTGAAGCTCGAAGAGTACGTTCCGGATCTGGCGTGGGAGACCGTTGCCGCCGAAGATCCTAATGGAGACATCGTGGCAAAGCTGGCCATCAAGGGCAAGAACATAGAACAGCAGATCTGGCTGAGTCCGGGCGACCCGGCCAGGCAATCCATATCTTCCCGCGTGGGAAACGTGGGAATAAGAAAGTTCCATAATGCCGACACCGCCGAAGCCCTGGTGCGCGAGTTGGCCGATCCGAAGGCCGTCGGCATCTTGTCCGTCTGGCCCCAGGAGGGCGGTCGACCGTTTGAATGTGTGGCCAAAGCTGGACAAAAAGTAGTCATACCGGGGTCCGCATACAAGCTGACGGTGCTGGAGTATCTGCCGCATTATTCACTTGATACCGAGACGAAAAAAGTAGTCAATCAGTCGGATAAGCCGGTGAATCCCGCTCTCAAGGTGGCCATCAGCGACGGGCAAAAGACTTCCGAGCAATGGTTGTGGGGCAGGTTCTCATCGTCTCCGCATGAACAGGCCGCGAGTCCTTTGCGTATCAAATATACCGATTTTAACCTTGGTAGCGATAAGGGTACGTACATCCTGGCCGTGGCGGGTGGAACCAGGGCGTGGCTTTTCGTCTCTAATAATAAGGGCAGACGCGCTGAAAAAGTGGTGGCGGGCCGTTCCTATCCTTTTGCAGACAAGCAGTATGCCTTCACCATTGAGAAGATCGTGGATGGGGCGATTGTCAGGACCGTGTGGAAAAACAAATCTGAGACGTTGTTGCACCCGGCCCTCGTAGCGACGATTGAGGAAGGCGGCCGGCCCGAGCAGACTGTTTTGGAATTGGACAAGCCCTTCCATCATAAAACGGCGTCGGGTGTGCTGGTGCTGCTTTACAGGCGCAGCCCGGTCCCGGCCGCAAGTCCCTGACGGGGCGGATATATACAGGAGTCCGAATGCGACGTAACTCATCGATACGAGATTGCTATGAACGTTGGCGAGCTTTAGAGGATGTGATGATGTCGAAGAAGAGCTACCGATTAGCCGTTGTGGTCACGTGCATCTTGATCAGCCGTGGACTGGCCGTTGAAAAGCCCACGACGCCGCAAAAGACGTGCGTCACGGAAGCATGCCATGCAGACTACGGCAAAAAGGCTTTCGTCCACGGACCCGTGAGCCTGGGCGACTGCGGCGCGTGTCACAAGCCGCTGAACCCCGAAGAGCACACGTTTCAGTACGACCGCAAAGGCAAAGAACTCTGCGAATACTGCCACCTGGACCAGGCGACGAAGAAAAATGTTCACGAGCCCGTCAAGACGGGGGAGTGCACCCAATGTCACGATCCCCACAGCAGCGACAGTAAGTTCCTGCTCCCGGAGAAGACGGTTGCGGCTCTTTGCGCGCGGTGTCACAAGGTGACCGAAGGATTCGCGTTTCTCCACGGGCCGACGGCCGTGGGCGAGTGCACCGTATGTCACCAGTCTCACAGCTCGGACTACCCGAAGCTTCTGGTGAGCGACCATGCCGAGCTTTGTTTCTCCTGCCACGTCGTCACGCAAAGCGAATTGAAGAAATACGAGTTCATCCATGAGCCCGCAAAGAACGACTGCGTCGGCTGCCATGACCCGCACGGAGGCAGCGATGCAAAGCTGGTCAAGAGCCTCGCGCCCTTCTTGTGCTACACGTGCCATAAAGACATACAGAAGATAGCTGAGAACTCCAAGTACCAGCACAGTGTCGTGGGGGACATCGGCGGCTGCATGAACTGTCATACGCCGCACGCTTCGACCGTCAAATTCCTGCTGAAGAAAGATGCGGCGAGCCTTTGCATGGCGTGTCACGACAAACCGGTGGCCGTAAGCAAAGACGAAATCCTTCCGGCTTTTACGGACCAGATAAAGGATATGAAATTTCTGCACGGTCCCGTTGCCCAGAACGATTGCAGCGGCTGTCACGTCACGCATGGCAGCGAGTACTTTCGTCTGTTAGCAAAGGAATACCCGCCGCAGTTTTATGCGCCGTTCAGCAAAGAGAACTACGCGTTATGCTTTAGTTGTCACCCTGAGAGCGTGGTACTGACACGGGAAACATCCGACCTGACCGATTTCAGGAACGGCAATCTGAATCTGCATTTCGTGCACGTCAACAAGCCCGACAAGGGCCGGACCTGCCGGTCGTGTCATGCAACACACGCCAGCAACCTGCCCAAGCACATTCGGGAAAATGTTCCCTATGGCGTGTGGAAGCTGCCCATAAGGTTCGAGAAGACCGAGACAGGCGGCAGTTGTGCACCGGGCTGCCATCTGCCCTATACCTACGACCGGCAAACCCCGGCCGTGTATGAGAAATAGTAATTTCTTTCGCGAGTGTTGATCAGGAAGGAGCCGACGGCTTGAAGAAAGGTGGATATATAATGCGGCCATTGTCGAAAGGAAGGCCCCTGAAGGTTTTTACCCTCAGCGTGTTGGTAGTGACGGCGCTCTTAACGTCTTCGAGCCGGGCGGACCTGCGAAAGGCCAAAGTCGGAGACGTGATGCCGGAGTTTTCTTTGCCGGATTCGACGGGAGCGACCTTTGCCTATAAGCACGGCGGCGGAAAAGTCCTCGTGCTCACCTTCTTGCCGACCATCCAAAATCGATATGAGCGTGTGATTGCAGATATTCAGGCAGTGGCTGAGAATATGCCCGAGCAAGCCGGCAGCTTAGGTTTTGCAGGCATCATCAGCGGCTCGGCGGGACAAGACCTTGTAAAATCGCGCGAGCCCGGCTCAAAACCCGGCTTTCCTATTGTGCTGGACAGCGAGTATCACTTGTGGGGCACACTTGGCGTGATTGCAGCTCCCACTCTCTTGATCGTCGGAAAAGATGACACAATCGTGTGGATAAAAGCCGGAGAGGGCACCGACTTTGTCCCCGTTGTACGGGCCAATCTGAACAAGGCCCTGGGCATCGCCCAGGAGAGTACCCCGGAAGATGCGCAGCACATCAAGGCCGTGGTGAATGATACGCCCGAGGCCCGTTTGCAGAGGCACCTTCAGATGGCGAAGATTCTCGAGCAGAAAGGCCGTTTTGACTCCGCTATTGCCGAGGTGCAGAAGGCCACCTTACTTGATCCCAACTCGATCGAGCCGGCTTTGGCGTTGGGCGAGTTGTTCTGTAAGTCCGGCCGCAACAAGGAGGCGCTCGAGTTAGCGGGGAAAGTCAAAGCTGTCAGGCAAACCGACAAGGCCCGGCTGCTCCTGATATCCGGCTGGGCCAGACGTCAAATCGGCGAGCTCGAGCCGGCGGAGAAGCTTTTGCTCGAAGCAACAACCCTCGATCCCCAATCCGCTCGCGCCCTGTTCGAACTGGGAAAGGTCTATCAGGCTCAAAACCAGCCGGACAAGGCAATGGAATGTTACTTCAAAGCCTTGACGCTCGTATTTGACGCTTCCGGCGAAGTAAAGGTCTCGAATGGGCAGCGGAGCCAGGACCCTGTTTCTCAAAATTGAGAAGTTGGTAAGCCCAAGACAAGAGTTTATCGGGCTTTACCATATATAATAAAAAAAATGGTGAATTCTGCCCCGGCGATTCGTTTGATATCTTGACTTGGGCGGGACACTTGCTTATAATAAGAATCGGAAGTGTGATGAGTATTGGAGGCAGCTCTTTACTGATAGACTTCCCTGATTGAGTAGGTGAGTCCGGCGTATCTGGAATGTTTGCTCTGTCGCCGGTTGGCTCGGGAATGATTGTGGACCTTGGGGTGGGTATGGAGAAGTGGTTATGAAGTCAAGGCTTGCGATGGTTGGTTTGCTGGCTGTTCTGGTTGGGTTATTGACGCAGTCGGCGGTAATGGGAATTGCACACTCTGATCTGTTCGGCTGCAACGGCTGCCACACGCCTCACAATGCAGATTCACTGCCGGGCGTGCCTCTGTGGAATGGACTTCAGACAAAAACGACGTTTACAATGTACTCCAGTGCTTCGTTTCAAGGCACCATAGACGGCCAACCCAGCGGAAACTCCAGGCTGTGCTTAGGCTGCCACGACGGCACCAATCCGGCCTTCGCGTGGATAAGCGCAGAACACGTATTTGGCGCCGCCGGCCTGACGGCTTCACACCCAATCTCGTTTGTGTACGATTCAGGCTTGGCCGCCCTGGACGGTGCTTTGAAAGACCCGTCGCAGCCGAGCACGCTCGGAGGGACTATCTCGCAGGACCTGCTCGACGGCGAGAGTAAGGTGCAGTGCGCCAGTTGCCATGATATACATTCGTCCGGCGTTGGGGATAAGCTGTTACGGGGTTACGAGTACGGGGCGGGGAGCGGTCCCGATCTGTGCCGTATGTGTCACCTCAAATAGATCGTCACGCGCCAGACGTGTGAGACGTTCTTGTGTAACGAGGCGGGGCACTGCCGGCCGGCAGTGTATTCAGTACCACGCCCTATAAATTCCACTGTGTACCAGTTGGCACGCGTGGTTTGCGCGTGCCGTGTTTGCGGCTTGTGCCTTGGCACACGAGGCGTTCGGCAGTTCCCCCAATTGCTTTTTTTCACGTAGGTAGGGGGCTTTTTACCGGCCAAGAAGACACGCACTTTGATTCATCCAGCCCCCTGAAATTGCCGAAATAGTACGGATGAGAACGCACAAATCTGTGTTACGCAAGAGCTTAGCGATTTTGGGTGCGGTTTGGACAGCGTGCCTTTTCGCCGGCTGTCGGCCCGCCGAAATCCGTCAGGCGGCGTCGGAGCCGGTTCTGTTTCCCGCACCGCCGGAGGTGCCGCGTCTGCAATTCCTCACGTCTTTCGCCGGGCCTGAGGATCTCGGTGCAAAGCAGACCGGAGGCTTCGAGCGTTTTGTGCTCGGCGAACCAGAGACAGTGGAGGGCATCACCACTCCCTATGGTATGGCGCTTTTCCAGGGCAAGTTGTACGTCTGTGACGTTGGCAAGAGCATGGTCGGCGTGTTCGACCTGCGGAACCGCACCTTCCGGTATTTGACCAAAGACCGGCGATTGATGAAGCCGGTGAATATCTGCATCGATGACGACGGCTCGAAATACGTGGCGGACCCGACAGCGGGCCTTGTGTTCGTTTTTGACCGCGACGATAACCTCAGTGCCATGCTGGGACAGCAGTTGAAGATCAGCCCGATGGACGTGGTCGTTCGCGGGTCCCTGTGCTATGTCACCGACTACACCAGCAACCAGGTTGTCGTCCTGAATAAGACAACCGGAGAGGAGATCACGCGCATAGGCCAACGACGATTGACGGAAGGGCAAGTGCAACCCCCGACCGAGCTGCCGCCGGGCGAGTTCTCCCTTATCAGCGATTTGGCCTTGGATCAGCAGGGGAACATTTATGTCACCGACAGAGCGGCGGCGCGGATCACGCAGTTCGATGCGTCCGGCCTGTTCAGGCGAACGATTGGCCGGTTGGGTGACAACATAGACGAATTCGTCAGGCCCAAAGGCATCGCCATCGACAGGGAGAACAGACTATGGGTGGTGGACGCCGCAACGGAAGTGGTCAAGATTTACAATGAGCAGGCCCAGCTTCTCTTGTTCTTCGGGCTGCCCGGCAACGCGCCCGGGACGATGAACCTGCCGGCGACGGTCGTGCTGGACTACGACAACGTGGACTTGTTTCGCAAATACGCCGTTCAGGGGGCCAATATAGAATTCCTTGTCCTGGTCTCCAACCAATACGGACCGAACAAGATCAGCGTCTATGGTTTTGGCACGTTTCCCGTTCAGGGCAGCGCGGTCGCTCAGGTTGGCAAGGAACGCCTGCTCAGGCCGCAAACACCTGCTTCCCCCGCGCCTTCGGGGACAAGACCCGAGAGATCCAGCGAAAACAAACTTGACCGGGCAAGGAAGATCGCGGAACTCTACAATTCGAGCATGACGCTCTATCGCGGCGGCCAGCTTGCCAAAGCAAGGGAAGGTTTCGTGCAGATACTCGCCAGCGGCTTGATCCCGGGTGACATGGCGAACACGATAAAGGGTTACATCGCGGATATTGACGGCATCCTGGCCAAAGATTCACGGGCGCAGGAAATCGCCGATCTGTATTACCAGAGCATGTCGCTTTACCGCGGGGGCGAGCTTGAAAAGGCCCGGGAAGGGCTGATCCGAGTTCGCAACAGCGGCTCGATTCCCCCGGACATGGCAAAAACGATCGAGGGTTATCTGGCGGATATCGACAAGAAGTTGACGGGGGGACAAGGGCGTCGCCCATGAGCGCGGGCAATACCGTCTAAAGGCCGGCGTGCGAGCTTCTCCGGCCGGTAATTCAGAAAATATGCGTGGTTCGAGAAAGTATGGCGTCGGCTTATTGCGAGGGACACCTGTACAGATAGGGTGGGTGCTGCTGGTCTGCCTCGCTGCGCTGGTCTTGAGCTGCGACGAGATGGAGCGTCACCGGGTCCTGACGTTCTTCTTCGACGGCGTCCCGCCTGTAGGCAGCGAGGGATTCGAAGGGGAGCCGTTCGACGCGAATTCCGCGGGGCTGGAGCAGCCAGGACAGAAACCCGCATGGTACGTGCACGAGCCGCAAAAGGACTGCACGAACTGCCATCGCAGGCAAAGCATGGGAGGTTTTTCCCCTCAAACGCGGCTGATCGCGCCCGCGCCGCAGTTGTGCTACAAGTGTCACAACGACCCTACCGTCTCGGCCTCATTCGTTCACGGGCCGGTGGCGGTTGGCCAATGCTTGTTCTGTCACAATCCGCACAGAAGCAAAGTCGAACATCTGCTCAGGGAGGCGGAGCCCAAACTCTGCTATCTCTGTCACGACGTGAGCATGATCGAGCTGATACCCGCTCATCTGACCCAACAAACCTCTGCCTGCACGGACTGCCATAATCCTCATGCGGGGCCGGTCAAAGCGCTTTTGAAAGGAGCGGCCCCCGAAACGGAGCGCGAACCCGGCAGCGACAAGAGAATCGGGACGGCAGCGCAAGAGGACATGAGTCTGTTGAAGAAGCCGCAGATCGAAGAACCCCCCAAGCCGTCGCAGACTGACGATAAAACGGCGCAAGAGAGAGAAAAGTTGTTTGAAGTCTTCTGGAAAGTCAGCAGACTCATCGAACAAGGGAAACTGCAGGAGGCCAGAGGGCACCTTGAGGCAATCAAGGACAGTAAGGCGCTGACGGAGGACGAACGCGCCAAGATCGAGAACGTGCTTAGACTCATGGACGACGTGTCAACCAACGGCGGGCCAAAACCTCAGAACCAGCAAGGGGCGGCGGCCCCCGGTGCGGCACAGAAAAGCGATGATGCGGCGGCCAAACGCAGACAAGAAGTGGCCGACCTTTACTATCGGAGCATGGCTTATTACCGCGATGGCCAGCTTGGGCGTGCGCGTGACGGTTTTGTCGAAGTTCTCAACAGCGGCCTGATTCCCGCGGAGATGGAAAATACGGTACGTGGCTATATCGCTGACATAGATCGCAGACTGGCCCGGGACAATCAAAGGAAATAGCTGGAGCAATCGAGTTGTAAGGAGCCGGACGCATTGCCGAACAGACTGTACAGTAAGACAAGACTCAGCGTAGCTGAACGAGTGCTCGCGGGCGGGATGCGCCGGGCTGCCGTTCTGTGCTGCATGAGCTTGGTCTTTCTTGCAGGCTGCGACGTCAACATCGGCGGCAGACAACGCCCTCTTGTGCAACACCAGAAGATTCAGGGTGAGGTGGAGCTGGTCGCCGAGAGACGCACGGACGAGCAAAGCACCAGCGGAAGCAAGCGCGAAAGTGAAACGACGGTGCTCGAAGAGCGACTGCGGCTCAAGACGGATGGTGACATATATCACCCGGATTTCCTGTTTTATAACGCCATGCTCGGTATGGGTCTTGCCCAGCAGCGCATCATCCTCGATGAGGAATCCGACAGGCAGAGTGAATCGCTCAATGACTACAACGTATTCGTTGAGCTACTAAGAGGAAAATCGTATCCGGCGACCTTCTATGCAACCAAGTCGCAGGAGCTGATCTCCCGGCAGTTCCTGGGGGCCCTGAGAACCGAAAGGCTGAACAGGGGGGCAACGCTGTCCCTGCGCTCCGCGGATTGGCCCATGACATTCCAATACACCACCAGTGAGTCCGACCAGGACGAGCTCACTTCGCAGTCCGCCGACTTCTTTGCCAGGGACGACGAGCGTTTCAGATACTCCGCGAGCCACAATTTCGGTGACTTGTCCCGCGTGAGCTTTGATTTTGACAGGACCGAAGTCTCGCAACGCAGCCCCGGCGCCTTCGTCGAAACGGACACGGATCGATACACCGTGTTGCACGACCTGATCTTCGGCACAGACGAACAGCATCGGCTCGATTCGTTTTTGAACTTTGTCGATCAGTCTGGGACGTTCAATTTCGAGAACCTGCAGGTGGAGGAACGCCTCAAGCTGCAGCACCTCAGCAGTCTTGCGACCAACTACAAGCTCCGGTACGCAGACTACAAACGTGAGGCGGTCAGGAACAAGGAGACGCGGGGCGAGGCCGGCTTCGAGCACAAGCTCTACGAAAGCCTGGTGACGACGGGGAACGTTTTCACGTCGGAAACGGACCTCGACACCCAGGGCGATCTTACCCAGCACGGCGGCACGGGCGCTCTGAGCTATCGAAAAAACAATCCGTGGGGCACGCTGTTCAGCACCTATTCGGCGAGTTTGACGCAAAGCAGGCAGTCGGGGGGCACCGGCACGGGAGTCATCATCGGCGAATCGCACACGGCCACGGAGCTGGTCCCCGTGGAGCTCGACAGGGTCAACATTGACGTATCGTCTATTCAGGTGAAGAACGACGTGGGATTGCTGTTTCAGGAGGGCGAGGACTACACGATCACCGAAAGGGACGGCAGGGTTTGGTTGAACATCATCACCGTGGGCGGCGCCGTTCCGCCGAACTTCACGGAGGGACAGGAATTCTTCGTGGATTACAATTTCTTCATCGAGCCGCAAAGACAGGAAGATACACTTCGTCAGAACCTCACCATCAGGGAACGTTTCGAGAACGGTTTTTCCGTATATTATGCGCATCAGCGGCAGAACGAGGATGTCAGCTCGACCGTCACGGAAATTACGCCGGATGAGTTCACGATCAATACCCTCGGCACCGACTATAGCAACAAGGGCCTGTTCCTGCAGGCCGAGTACAGCGACGAGGACTCGACCCAGATTCCGTCAACGAGCAGGAAGCTGCACGGCCGGTATAGCTGGTCCGTAAGCAGCGATACAAGTGCAAGCGTCGGCGTTTCAAATCAGTGGCTGGATTTCGGCGCCCCGGATGAGCGGGATGTCGTGCTCTTCAAGGCGGGTACCGAGGTATTCAGCCGGTTGACGGACAGGTACGGCGTTTCCGCCCGCGCCGACTATCGGGATGAGGACGATACCAGATTCGGCTCAACCCGAGGATTTCAGTTCAGCTCCGAATTGCAGTATAATGTCCGCCAGTTGAGCATTGTCACCGGGGTTGAATTCAATACGCTTGACCGTAGGAACGATGAGATTGACGGCAGTTTCCTGTATTTTCGGCTGAAGCGATTCTTCTGATCGAGACGGGGAAATAGGAAATGGCAGTGAAGAAGAAAACGTGCGCGAGATGGAGATTCGGCGTGCAGACGTCCCTCCTGGGGCTTGCAATTCTTTCATTCTGCGCCGGGTGTGAAGATCATCGCGGCGAGATATCTTTGGCGCCCGATGTGCCGCTGGTTTGGCCCGCGTCGCCGGAAGCGCCGCGCATCAGATACGTCGGTGCGATATCGACGGAAGTGGACCTGAAAAGGAAAGTCTCGTGGACCGAAGGGCTGGGCGATCTGCTTTTCGGCAAGAAAAAAATCGGTGTGCTCGTCGCTCCGTACGCCGTTGCGGTTGACCGCGAGAACAGGCTGTTTGTCACGGATACCGCCGGGGCGGCCGTTCACGTGTTCGATATGAGCACGCGCGGATATCAACAGTTTGCCGAAATGGCCGGTCAGGAACGACTGCTCAAGCCCGTCGGCCTGGCAATAACGAACAATTGGATCTACGTCGTAGATAGCGCATTGCGCAAGGTCTGCGTCTTTGACAAGAAGGGACAATTTCAGTTTTCTTTCGGTCGTGAACGGCTTGAAAGACCCTCGGGTATTGCGTATCGGCAGGACGACGAAACCGTTTATGTTGCAGACACGGCCCGCCATGCCATAGACGTATTCACCAAAGGCGGCAAGTTCATCCGGCAAATCGGCGCGCGCGGCCTGGCGCCGGGGACGTTCAACTTTCCGACGCATTTGTGGCTCGACGGAAGCGGGCGTTTGTACGTCAGTGACACACTGAATTACAGAATCCAGGTATTCACCCGTGACGGTGCGTTCCTGACAACGTTCGGGCAACAAGGCGACCGTCCGGGCAATTTCGCTCATCCCTGTGGCGTTGCCACAGATTCGTTCGGGAACGTCTATGTGACGGACCGCCAGTTTGAAAACGTGCAGATCTTCGACCCGCAGGGCCAGATCCTCATGGCGTTCGGAGAGGAAGGAACACAGGCGGGCCAGTTCTGGCTCCCGGCCGGTATCTTCATAGACGACCGTAACAGGATCTATGTCGCCGATTCATTCAACAAGCGAATCCAGGTATTCGAGCTGCTGGAGTAAGTCGAAACATGAAGACCAAATGGACCAACCTGGTAGTATTGTTCATGGCCATAGCGATGTCGGGCTCGACCGCGACAGCCCAGACGGAGGGGTCGCCGCATGACTTATCGGCCGTGACGGGAGGCAATACGTGTGGTTTTTGCCACACCCCCCACGGCGCCTTGTCCGGGACTCCGCTGTGGAGTCATAAGCTTTCGAGCGCAGTGTATAAAATCTACCAAAGCTCGTCTCTGGAAGCCAGGGTGGGCCAGCCGACCGGCTCGAGCAAGCTGTGCCTGAGCTGTCACGATGGCACCGTCGCCCTGACCGAGACCGTGGTCGGCGGCGCCAAAGGCGGCGCGTACATCTCGCCGGGTGGATCGAACCTCGGTACCGACCTTTCCGACGACCATCCGATAAGCTTCGTCTATTCCGCGGCGCTGTCGGCTGAGGACGTCCAGATACGCTCGCCTTCGTCGCTGCCCGAGGAGCTCAAGCTGGATAGAGCAGGGGAGCTGCAATGCACCATGTGCCACAACCCCCACGAAAACCTGCACGGCAACTTTCTGGTGATGTCCAATCGCCGCTCGGCGATGTGCGTGGCGTGCCACGATTTGGCCGGATGGAGGCTCTCGACGCACGAGAGCTCGACGGCTTTGTCGGCGGTCGCGAATGATCCCTATTTGCAGAGCAGCCAGCACGCCACTATGGTGGACAACGGTTGTCTTTGCTGCCACAGGCCTCATTCGGCGGGCGGGCACGAGCGGCTCCTTCACTTCGCCAGGTCGGAAGACAATTGCCTGAGCTGCCATGACGGCTCCGTGGCGAGCTCCAACTTGAGAACGGATTTGTCCAAGCTCAGCCGCCATGATGTGATTCGCTACGACGGCATCCACGATCTGAAGGAATCGCCGATCGCCGCGGCCCGGCACGTCGAATGTGTTGATTGTCACAACCCCCATGCGGTCCAGAACGCCCCGGCACAGCCCCCCGTCGTGCCCGGTGCGATGCGGGGGGGCTCCGGTGTCACGGTCTCCGGCGGCGTTACGCAGCAGGTCCAGCACGAATACGAGGTGTGCTTCAAATGCCACGCCGACAATTCGAGCCGGATCCAGTCCACGATCACCAGGCAGATTACGCAGACAAACACACGGCTGGAGTTTGACCCGTCCGCCGCCTCTTTTCACCCCGTTGTCGCGCCGGGTCTCAATCAAAACGTTCCCAGCCTGAAGTCGCCGATGACCGTGGCCACGATGACATATTGCATCGATTGTCATAACTCAGACAGCCCTTCGGGCACGAAGGGCCCTCACGGTTCCAGCTATCGGTATCTTCTCGCCTATCGGTATGAAACATCCGATTTTACCCAGGAGAGCAGCTATTCGTATGAGCTGTGCTACCGGTGTCACAGTCGAAACAGCATTTTGAACGATGAGAGTTTCCCGCAGCATGAGAAGCACTTGCAGGGACAAGTTCCGTGCTCGGCATGTCACGATGCGCACGGCGTCAGCTCCGCACAGGGAACCCGAACGAACAACAGCCATTTGATAAACTTCGATACCTCCATCGTGCGCTCCGACCCGACGACAGGACGTCTGGAGTTCGAGGACACCGGCACGCTCCACGGCCGATGTTACCTCAAGTGTCACAACAAACAGCATTCCCCCGAAGAATACTAAGGCCCCAAAAGAAAAAGGGCTGGGAGTGCCGAGCACTGCCAGCCCTTTTTGCGTTCTACAATACGCAGCGATTATCTCATCGCTTCGACTGAGGGGGCCGAAGCCCGCCTGAGACTCCTGGCTTACTTGAAGAGTCCCATGATATAGTCGATTACTTTATCGAGAACGGAGGCGATGTTGTCCCCGCCCTCGGCGAGATAGCCACCCTGTTTAGTATGCTGGTTAAAGGCTACCAGCTCACCGGCTTCATCCTCGTTGATCAGTTCAGCTCTGTGACATGAACCACAGGCTCGTGAAGCAGGACCGGTGACATAAGCCGGCACAGCACCGATCTTTCTGTCCTTGTTCGTAAGTGTATCAGCCGCCGAAAGTATACCTGGTAACGAGTTGTACTGATCGGGCACTTCAAAGGCACCCTCGTTGTGGCAGGATTTACAGTTCTTAATCGTGAAATTGGGGTACGTATGCTCAATGTGGAGCTCATGACGCATCGTCGCCACCGGATCGGCAAAGTTGACATCGCCGATATCGAAATCCTGGAACGCGTGGATCGCATGGACATAGGAATCTATCGACCTCGACTGCATTTCCAGATGAGACCCACCACTCTTGGTGGTGTGACACAGCCTGCAGGTAACGATATTCCCACCTCTATCCGCCGAGTGGAACGTCGTTGCAAGCGCATCATGGCAATTGTTACAGCCATCAGCAACCTTCACAATAGGAGCGTAGAAGCCATCATCAAAAGCATAGGTACGAAGGTCAAAGGTTCTGGAAGGAGAGTTGAGCGCAAGCCTGACGCCGCCAGCCGTTTCCAGCCGCGGCATAACGGCGATTTCCGCTCTCCTAACGGTGCCGTCGGCGATTATGTCAGCCCACATTGACAGGTCCGCCGTAACTTCCCAACTGCCGCCTGCGGCCGACACCGTCGTGAAACGTGGGTTCACTGTCTTGCCGTCCACGGCATACTCCAACAACCTGACTCTGTTTGGATCTCGTTCGTGCGGGCTGACTATGAAGTCCTTCGTGTCATAGCCATACAGTCCGACCAGGACGGTTGGTACAATGTTCGCCACATCCAGCCCTGCCAGGTCCGGGGACTCAGCAGCACTGAATTTGATGGTAAGCATGTTGCCCGCCATGGATGCACTGTCAATGGTGACGACAATGGCCTCGGAATATTTCTGGCCGGCAGAAGTATAGATTGCCTTGTCGTAACCGCTGTGTATCTCACTGAATGCCGGTACACCTCCTCCTTTATGGCAGCGGGTGCAATTCTCCGTATCCAAATTCATCGCATCATGAAGCGGTGAAGGCAATATGGCTCTCAGTGCCGGCGCCCTGTTGGCCTCGGCGCCTTCCGCTGGTCCGTTCACGGGGTGGCAGCTCTTGCAGGTCTTGCCTCTGAAATTGGCATCCGTCAATATGAGATTGAGTTTGCCTTCGTGACACGTGGCGCAGTTCGCCATGGACTGAGGATAGGGGAATTCCATGGCATGCGACATATGCACGTCATTCATAATATTGGCTTTATATGCGTACTTGGCTTTTTCCTCAGCCGTCTTTGCACTGCCAGCATGTATCTGGGCATACCGTGCAGGGTCATCAACCAAAATCTGCCAGTCTTCATGGCCGCCGTTACGCGTGTCATAATGGCAAGTCTTGCAGGCTGCAAAATCCGGCAAACCATCAACTTTTGCCATTCTGTAGCCATGCTTCCCATACGGCGTCCCGTGGCATTTTTCGCAAGCTGATACATTGGCAGCAGATCCGTAGGTGTTCGCATCGCCATAGGCCTTGCCGATGTTTAACATGTTATCATACAAAGCGTAATGCCCTCTACCAACGGATTCAACCATAAGCTGGTCCTTGGCGATATACATATACACTTCAGCATTGGAGGCCTCGGGCGCAAAAGCAAGGGCAGTAGCAGTCACGGTGTATTGGCCAGGCGTTGCTGTTGGTGTTGCGGTTGCGGCTGGGAATGATTTTGAGGTGATGAACTGCCGCGTCGCACTGTCGTATTGCACCGCATAGAACGTCTTTTGTCTTAGACTCGGAAGTCCCGCCACATCGACATACGGTGCTCCGTTTTCCTTAATCGTGAACGTCATGGTTGTGTCAAACTTGGCAGGGTCAACATTGGGAACACTCACCACAGAGTCAATGGTCACGGTGAAAGCGCTGACATCCGTATATTGATCGTAAAGCGCCTGATGGTCCGCGCCGGCCCCGCTATGACAGATTACACAAGACTCAGGTTGGACGTCGACAGGTAGATCTTGGCCGAACACGCTCGAAGTACCGACCAACAGAGCGACAAGCGCGAACACCACAGCCATTAAGCTTGTTCGTCTTTGCATCATAGTCTCCTTTACATTGTTCATTCTTACTTCAACTTTCTGCACGAATTTCAACGTATATTGGCCGTTACATGAGGATTCTCCACATGCTAAGCCGAATCTTTCGTCAGCATAATCTCAGGGGGCACCACCTCCTTCCCAATCCGACCTCGACAAACAAAATGTCCCTGCTCAATGTTCTGACGCATCATTGAGCGGGTCGAGCAAATGATTACGTATTATTCACCTCTTCACTGCATTGGCAAAAACCCGCCTCTACGCAGGTAAGAGCCCTACTTTATGTAGGCAAACTCTCTACATGTTAGGAATAAGAGCAAAGTGCATACCATGATATGGAAACTTGGCGGCGCAAAATGCTGTTCGTGTTGTAACTCCTTGTTGTATAAATTGTTAGCTGTATATATAGAAACGACATTATTCTCACATAACGGGTGAAGATTGCAGAATCTTCTCAGGCATGAGACGATGCCGGCCGCGTATTCTTAGGAATGGGAATTATCGGCCGATCTCGTGGAGTTGTGTTTGGCTCTTTTATCGCGGCCCGGCGCATCTCCGGCCGCTACACCGGCAGCACGTGTATGTGCTCAAGGCGAAGCTGGACGGCCACGCTGGGCTGATGCTGTGTTTTCAGTCCGGCAAACGCACCGTGAGTCATGTGAGCTATGAGATTCACGGGGCCGGCAAGTTCGGCCCGAACGTAGCCGCCGCAGTCGCGCGAGCGGACCAGCGTAGCCGAGAAGGTGTTCTCACCCTGGCCGTCAAGTGCAGAGCCGCAGCGAACCAGGACGTCCTCGGGCCTAATCATGAACAGCAATTTGCCGCTATGGCGGCCTGGCATCTGTAATTGCAGGCCGGCAACCTCGACTCTCGTGTTCGAGCTGCACGCATCCTGTCCCGTGACGCATGCCTCGAAGATATTCTCACAGCGCATAAAACGGGCGACAAACTCGCTTTTCGGCTTGCGAAGCAGGTTATCCAGCGAACCGGCTTGTTGCAGGACCCCCTGATGCAATATGGCGGCCCGGTCCGCCACGGAAAAGGCTTCTTCGAGATTATGGCTCACGTGGATGGTCGTCAGGCCGAGCTGGCGCTGAAGCCTGAGCAGTTGCGCACAGACTTCCTGCCGGGTCACCTCGTCCAAAGCACAAACGGGTTCATCCAGAAGCAGGACCTTCGGCTCCATGACCAGGGCCCTGGCCAGGGCAACGCGCTGCCTTTCTCCGCCGCTGAGGCCCTCGGTTCGGCGGCCGAGCAGATGCCGGATGCCGAGCAGGTCTGCGAACTCGGCCACCCTCGTTTCTGCGCGACCATGGACGCGCAGGCCGAAAGCAATGTTTCGCTCGACGCTAAGGTGCGGAAAAAGAGCGTAATCCTGGGGCACGTACCCAATCCCGCGCGTACGAGGTTCGAGCCCGGTGACATCCCGGCCGCCGATGAGCAAGCGGCCCGATTCGATCTTCTTGAGGCCGCAAAGGCACTCCAGAAAGATGGTCTTGCCCGATCCCGGCGGGCCTAATAGTACGAAGTACTCGCCCCCGGCGATGTCGAGGCTCAAGCCTTCAAGTTTGAAAGCCCCAATGTGAAAAGAGATGCCTTCAGCGCGAATCATAATCTCACCAGAGCTGAGCCGCCTACCAGGCGGATGGCGGTTACCGCAATCAGGGCTATGAAGATAAGCAGCAACGCGATGGCCAGGGCGACTTCGAGGTTGCCGACCGATTGTTCGAGAAAGATTGTCGTGCTCAGGACTTCGGTCCTGCCGCGGAAGGAGCCGACGAAGATCATCAGCGGCCCGAAGAGCCCAAAGGCCCGGGCCCAGGTCAGAATCCCTCCGGCGATAATCCCGTTGCGGGCCAGCGGAAGCGATACCCGCCGGAAGCCGCCCCATTGCGTGCAGCCTAATGTCAGTGCGACGTTCTCGTAGCGCCGATCAACGTCGTCGAATGCGGTTTTCGCCGAGCGGATGGCGAAACTGGCCGCAGACAAGAACTGACACAGCACGATCCCTTTGGGCTGAAAGACGAATTCGAGACCCAGGTCTTCCTGTATCCAGCGGCCGAGCGCCGTCTGCGAAAAGAACACCAGCAGCGTCAGGCCCACCACCAAAGGGGGAAACACGATCGGCAAATCCACAATGGCGTCGGCGACCACGTGACCCGGAAAGCGAAACCGGCTCAGAGCATATCCCATCGGTACTGCAAACACTATCGCGATCAATGTGGTAAGAAGGCTCGTCCAGATACTCATCCACAGAGCATGCAAAATGAATTTCGAGGATAACACCGTCGCTACGGCTTTTCTATCGACGTACAAGGCATCGGTTACAATCAGAACCAGGACCAGGAGAATGAAAACCGAGACGAAGAAAAACACCGCAGCAGAAAAGACCCGATCGCGCCAACCTCGTACAGGAGTGTTTGCAACTGCTTTCATCACAGCCCTATCGATGCATAGACGTCCCACCGGATGAATTCATGATGCAGCATGCACCCCATGCAGACGAGCGTGACAAAGATGGCGATAGCGCCGCAGATCTTGATGTGTGCCGGTTTGAGATCTGTCTGCGCAGAAACGACGCGTTTGAGTGCGACGTAGGCAATCAACGTGCCGATGCCTGCTGCAAGGAAGGCAAATGCCTGCATGCCATACCAGCCCTGTGAGGGGACATTATTCTCATTGACCCACTTCCAGAGGTGTTCCTGTGGGTAGTATCGCGGCAGCTTGATGGGGAACCACATCGTACAGCAATAAAATACGTTCGTCAACGCGATAAAAACAGCGATCAGAACATAAGCTGTGTCTGACTTCTTCACGACCACGACCCTTTCAGAATTGTAAGGTAACAGCCGACGACAACCTTGTACCACACAATAAGGTTTAGCAGCACGCATAGCGGCACGTACAGGTAGAGCTTGTCTTTCTCCTCGGGTGGCTGAAAGCTCTTTCGCAGCAGATAGTACGCAAAGAACATGGCCAGGCCGACGGCTCCCCAATGTTCCTTAGTCTCGAACAGGCCGGTGGCCCAGGGCAATTCCGGGTCAAAATAACGATGGCGGATGTGAATCCTGTAGGCCGGATAAATCAGGGCACCGATGAGATATGCAACGGCATACGCCCACAGGGACACTCGAACGTAGAGCCACTCAAGCTTCTGCCGCCCGAATTTGCCTCGCAGGTAGCCGATGACGATAATCAAATCGTGCGTCATGGTCCCCACGAGAACGAAGGTTGCAAACAAATGTGCCAATAGCAAAGGACGGTAGAAGTTCTCCAGGAAAACCATAAGCGATGGACTCCCGTGTGGAGTGGCCGGACTCAATCTTTAGGAACGACCCATCCGTGTTCTTTGTAGAACGCGCGTGCTTCCGGCGTTGTAAGAAAATCCATAAACTTCTTGGCCGCCTCGGGCTGTTTGGCGAAAGACAGCAATCCCACGCACGTCCCGCGCAGCACCTGCTGTTCCCGGGGCATTTCGATCACTTCTATTCTGTCCGGTTCGAGATGTTTGAAAGACGTCCAGCCGAACGCCGCATCGACCTGTTTGGTGGCGACGGCCTCGAGAATGGCGACGCAGCCGTTGGCATAGTAAGAAATGTTTCTGCGGATCTTGTCCACAAGCCCCAGCCGGCCGGAAATATCCTCCCACAATCCCTTGAGGCAGTCGATGACCGAGACCGCTATGCGAACACCCGGCCTGGCCATATCCTCCACGCAACGAATGTTCGCGGGGTTTCCGGCGGGCACAATGATGGCGGACGTCCGGCAGGCAATCGTCCTCCGCTGGCGTTTTTGCACGATCCCTCTTATCTCGCCGTCATCGAGCAGATACTCGGCGCCCCCTATCGCCAGGTCGTGGATGCCCTCATCGGCGATCTCCAGCAGGAAATCGTCCCCGCCGGTCTCGCCGGTAGCTTCTTCGGCAACGGGCGCCGCGCAATGCCGGCTGCACACGCTGATTTCCACGTGGATGCCGGTGCGCTGCTCGAATAATTTAGCGGCTTTTTCCAGCGGCGCTGCACAAGCCCTTGCACTGAAAACGCGGATCGGCCCGCCATTACTGCTTTGCGTCATTCTTCGTACCTCCGGGGTCAACTAAACTCACATTACTACGACCGGTCAGATCCTCGCCCGCACCGCTCTTTGCTGGTTTTGGCGAGGCGGTAAACATTCTTACTGCCACTATGACCAGGAAAACGGCGAATACCTTGCGCAAGATTGGTCCCGGCAGACGTCCGGCCAGCTCGGTTCCCGCCAGAACGCCTCCCATTGCACCCAATACAATCAGGAGAATAACCGCCATGTTCATCTCAATTTCGGGGTTCCTCCAGTATCGCACAGCTCCAAGCATCGCCATAGGCACCATGACGGCCAGAGCTGTCCCCTGGGCGGCCTTCTGCTCGACGTTGCACAAGAGGACCAGCGCGGGTATCACGACAATCCCGCTGCCCAGTCCTAACGTACCGCTGACTACACCGGCGAAAACGCCCAACAGGATAAGAGCCCACCATTGGTCTGACAGCAGAGCTAACATGCGAAAACTCCAAAAAAGCCTATTCCGATCCGTCATTACCGCCGAGGCGGTGATAGAGCAGAGCGCTGCGTCTCTTTAGACCCGCCCATTATAGGGAACAAAAGCAGGTTCGCAATAGAAATACCTGAGCACAACGGGGAAATCAGTAACCGCACGGCCAAGTACACCTGCGGTGCCGAAGAAATGGGCACGGATCATAGCCACAGACGCCGTCCTGATGCAAGTCGAAGGAAAGCACCGAGCACTCAGAGAAATAGTCAATAATCACTTTGAAACCGCTGATACACGCAGATTAACGCTGATGACTAAGAATCCACACCCAAGCGTGTTACTGACAGCAAACGCGCATTGAATAACTTTCTCTGTCAGTTGTTTCATCTGACTTTTATTCAAATCTGCGTTGCTAACTGGCAACAACTGAAAAGAATTTCCAGATCTTCATGCGGCGGTTTTGTTAAGTTGTTCTGTGGTGGCATTTTGCGTCAGAGAGATTGTGGCGATGATTTTAGCTCCCTTTG
>Ga0214473_10000715_pt1 | contig 45847 bp, 43 predicted proteins | sample RVTome_7_FD_203509 | JGI IMG/M metagenome (GOLD analysis project Ga0214473, IMG submission 203509) | Soil microbial communities from uranium-contaminated site in the Upper Colorado River Basin, Wyoming, United States - RVT98D197 | ecosystem: Environmental > Terrestrial > Soil > Contaminated >...
TTACCGATAAAAAATATGTCGATAGCATCGGCCGCGGCATCGAAAGTCCGCTGGCTGGCGGCTGCGTAGAAATCAACCAGATGCTGCAATACTGCATCGACAATTTCAGGCTCATCGTGCATTTTGAAATAGAGGTTTTCCATTCCCAGCATATCAATCGCGTCGTGCCAGAACGGTGACCATTCACCTCCTAAAATCGCGTACTGCTTTTTGTATTTTTCGGCATCCGCACGAATGTTAGAAGGGTCAATCCAAGCCGGGTCAGGCCAGGGGTATTCGTGAATCTGTTTTAGTATAGCATTAGCAAGAGGGTGGGTCATCGGCTGGCCATAACCGATGCCGGCACGTTCAATGCCAAAGACCGTGCGATAAACCGCGCCCTGTGAGAGCGGAGGATTGGGGCCGACGTAACTAGCGAAAACCCGTCGAAAATCATCACCGAATCGCAGGCGTAATCCCTCATCGTCGAGATTCAACTGCTTTTTCGCCTTTTCCCAGAATTCCGCCGACGAGCCGCACCAAGCAGGAACACGGTCCGGTTTCTCGTGCGCAAATGCCGCAAGCACTCGCTGTCTGGAAGTCATCTGTTTCATCCTCAGTCTCGTTCTAACTGACTATAAAAACAATCACAATTTATTACCACAAATATTTCCACGATTCAAGCATCAATTCTAAACCGATGTTTTACGCTTGAACAATGGGTTTTTTCAGGGATAATGGGGGTGAAATTATCTGAAGGAGCTGTTATGAAAATAGCGTATTTTGACTGTTTTTCCGGTGCAGGCGGCGATATGATTGCCGCCGCGATGCTTGACGCAGGGCTTGATGAAAAGTTTCTAAAAAAACAGATTGCCTCGCTGGGCATAAAAGACCTCAAAATAGAAATAACACCAACCAAACGCGGAGGTTTCAAGGCACTTAGTTTCGTGCCGGTAATAGCCGAGCAACACTCGCATCGTAAATTGCAGGACATAATTAAAATAATTCAACAAAGCGGAACAAGTGCCGAAGCTAAAAAGACGGCAGTGCAGATATTTGAAAAACTCGCGGATGCCGAAGCCGCCGTTCACGGCAAGGAAGCCAACGAAATCCATTTTCACGAGGTCGGAGCGGTTGATTCAATTGTGGATATCGTATCGGCTTCAGTTGGACTGGATTTTTTTAAAAAACAGGGACTTGGAAAAATATATTGCTCCACAATCAGTATTGGCGGCGGGACGATAAAATCGGCACACGGATTACTTCCCGTGCCGGCGCCTGCGACCGCGGAATTAATTAAAGGAGTACCCGTTGCAGGCGGGCCGATAGAAGCAGAATTGCTGACACCAACGGCGGCAGCAATTTTGACAACTATTGTTGATAAGTTCTGCGAGCTTCCAGCGATGAAGGTCGAACGGATTGGATATGGTGCAGGGACTTTGGAATCAGATAAAGTGCCAAATTGTTTGCGTTTGATTATCGGTGAGGCGGTGGTTGCGGATTCTGAAACAGCCGATTCAGTTTATATGCTGGAAACCAATATTGATGACTTGACTGGGGAAGTTGTCGGCTATGTTACCGAGCAGCTTTTAAACGTCGGTGTGTTAGATGTTTTTACAACACCGATTTATATGAAGCAGAACCGCCCTGCTGTAAAATTATCTGTAATATGCAAAATCGAAGATGCTCAGAAAATTGAGCAATTGCTGTTCGAGGAGGGAATTACCTTCGGCATAAGAAGACAAATCCTGCAAAGAAGCAAATTAGCCAGAGAATTTCTCACAGTAAAAACCAAATTCGGGGACATAAAAATAAAGGTCGGCAAACTGAATGGCAAAGTTGTAACTGCCAAGCCGGAATTTGCTGATTGCGCCAAGGCCTCGCAAATGAATAACGTCGCGGTAAAACACGTCTGCGATGCCGCGATGGCCGCTTATAAGGATATTGGCCGCTAAAAAATATTCTGCCGCAGGAGGGATTTATGGCAAAAATGCCGAAAACCAATGGCATTAGAATAAGGAAGTTTGCGTCACCTGATTTGCGCGCGGTAAAAAAGCTGATACACAGCACTATTAATACCTGTTATTCGCCAGTTTATTCCAAAGAAGTCATCAAATACTTTCACGATTATCATAACGATGAGAATATCTTGAGGGATGCCAAAGAAGGATACACAATAGTTTTAAAAAGAAATAATCGGATTATCGGGACCGGAACTATAGTGGCCAACCATATCTGGAGGGTTTTTATCGACCCTGCATTTCAGCAACAAGGTTTTGGCAAACTCATCATGCAAAAACTTGAAGCGAAGGCTATCTCGAGCAAAATAAGCCTTGTTAAATTAAACGCGTCCCTGCCGTCCAAAAAATTTTATGATTCATTAGGCTACTCAACTTTCAAGAAAACTTTCTTAAAAGTCGAGAATGGCAAAAAACTGAATTACTACAAAATGGGAAAATCACTGAAAAATAGTGAGAGAAAATAAGGATTGGACATGGGACAATATAGAGTTGATTTTAAATTGATGGAATGGGAAAAACCAGCAGCTAATGTCAGATTCAAGGCTCATAAGCAGGATGGGAGGAAACTGCGGCTTGTGGAGTTCAGTAAAGGATTTGTTGAGCCGAACTGGTGCATGAAGGGACATATCGGCTATATCCTGGAAGGTAAAATGAAAATCGACTTCGATGGAAAAACGGTTGTATTCGATACCGGTGACGGCGTTTTTATCCCAGCGGGCGAAAAGCACAAACATAAAGGCACAGTGCTTACGAATGCGGTGAAAATAATTCTGGTGGAAGATGCCTGAACATAATGCGGAGAGCAAAATAGTTATAATCCGTGAATGTAAAGAAACGGACTTTGAGCAGGTGTTTAAGCTGCTTGAGCAGCTTTGGCCTGACAAAACACTCGATAGAGAGAAACTGCGGCAGATTTTTCTGCAAGGGCTAAAATCTGAATTTCAAAGTTACGTTTGCGCTGTGATTGGAGAAAATCTCGTTGGGTTCTGTTCGCTGACAATAAAAAATAGTCTCTGGCAGGCTGGTTTGCTCGGCCATATTGATGAACTGGTCGTTGATAAACATCATCACGGCAAGGGAATCGGCAGCAGACTTCTCGGGTCTATTACAAAATTGGCAAAAGAAAAAGGCTGCCGAAGGATTGAATTAGACTCCGCATTCAATAGAACCGAGGCTCATAAGTTTTACGAAAAGAACGGTTTTGAGAACAGGGCATACTTATTTTCAAAAGAGGTTTAGCTGTGGATTTGAACTCTGAAATTGAGAAAACAAGTTGTGCTTAAAATTCTCGGAAGGCTATAAAAATGATTATCCGAAAAGCAACTGCGTCAGATGCGAAAGTAAGTGTGAAGCTGATAAAAGCCCTGCTTGATGAACTAAATGGAATGCCGATAAAATGGGACACAGATAAAGCTGAAAGTTTATGTAAAGAAATGATAGCGCAGGAAGATTACGTTGTTTTTCATTCTGTGAATGATCAAGACAAGGCAGTCGGCTTAATTACAATCGCAGAAAGTGAATCTCTTTATGCCGGCGGCAAAATAGGAATTATACAGGAACTGTATATTGTGCCGGAGATGCGTTCTCAAGGTTTGGGAAAAGCTCTTGTCCAAAAGGCTGTGGAACACGCAAATAACAAAAAGTGGAAACGGCTGGAAGTCGGTGCACCGGCTTATCCGCAATGGTTAAGAACAAAATCGTTTTATATCCGAGAAGGCTTCAAAGAAATCGGCCCAAGGCTAAAATATGAACTCTGACAAGATAGAATTCAGATTATGTTAAAAATTTTTGAGGCGAAAACAGAGGAAGATATTGAGTCATTCAGATATCTTCTAAAAGAATACGTTGACTCACTGGGAATTGACCTTAGCTTTCAAAACTTTCAAGAAGAGTTAGTTAATCTGCCCGGCTGTTACGCGAAGCCGGAGGGCTGTATTTTGCTGGCAGAGTACGATGGAAAAATCGCGGGATGTGTCGCGCTTAGAAAATTGAGCGATGGCATCTGTGAAGGGAAAAGATTATATGTAAAGCCGCAGTTTAGAGGTCTGGAGATAGGCAGGAAGCTGATGGAAGCTTTAATCGAAGAGGCTCGGAAACTTGGTTATACGCACATACGCGGGGATACTCTGCCATTGATGAAAACTGCTCAGGCATTATATGCGTCGCTGGGATTTAAGGAAATCGCGCCTTATACATATAATCCGATAGAAGGCGCAATATTTCTGGAATTGAAGCTGGTTTAAAAAAAAGAGGTCTAAAATGAAAAAGCTGCTTATCGTGTTGTTTGTTGTAATGGTTAGTGTAACCTCATGTGCGGTATATAAGGAGAAAGAAATGGCAAAAGAGAGCGGCTCAACCTCGTTTCAGACGAAACCCCTTGACGACGAGTGGAGTAAATGGCTTGTAGGTGAGTGGGAAGGCTCAGTCGAATCAGATGCGGGAACAGGCAAACTTCGGGTAAAGATAGATTTCGGTTTAAATGGTCAGTTTTTAATTATGAACAGCGAGTGCGAAATAACTGAGATAAGTGACGAGCAGAGGCAATACCTTAAAGATACTCTGGGTGCCTCTGTTGAAGATATCGAAAGATATCGTAGTTCTACTTTCAAAGAGCTGCAAATTCACACAATCGATCCGAAGACCGGCGAAGTTGTTGGGTATTTGTTTGATAGCATGCGTTGTATAGCCGAAGGCAGAGCCAGACGCCAAGGGAATAAAGAAATCATAGAGTGGAAATGGTCTGTGACCGCCCAAGGGGCTACAAGTGTACGCATCATAGAAAAAATCAGCGACAATAAATTCACCATTAACCACAAATACATTCTGCCGAACGGTAGCACAATGGAGGATAGAGGGGTAATGGCTCGGGTGAAGGCAACTACTGAGAAGTAAGAGTATGGCCGAAGAATTTATAAGTGAGCCTATTAAGCCTGTCGAAAGCACAGTTGATACTGTTGGAATGACCCGCGGCGAACCGGGACTGCCGGGCCGATTTGTATGGCGGGACAAAGAATATGCTGTCGCTGAGATGCTGGAAAAATGGAAAGAATCAGGCCGATGCAAAACCGGAAGTCCGGAAATGTACCTGCGAAAACACTGGTTCAAAATCAGATGCACCGACGGCTCTGAAATGACAATATATTTTGAACGTCAAGCCAGAACGAAACGGCAGAGTAAAACAAGATGGTGACTCTATACGTTCACAGATAAAACAAAATAGGATTTGAGATATGATAAGAGATTTGATAACGAAGAACCGAAGTTACAGAAGGTTTTATCAAAATGAAGAAATAAAAGCCGAGACACTTAGAGAGCTGGTTGATTTGGCGAGGTTGTCGGCATCGGCGGCAAATAAGCAGCCTTTGAAATATATTCTCAGTTGCGAACCGAAAAGAAATGCTATTGTTTTCAAGCATCTCGCGTGGGCAGGATATCTTAAAGGTTGGGGCGGACCAATTGAGGGCGAAAGACCGGCGGCGTATATAATCGTTCTCGGTGATACTAAAATTAGCAAGGCCTTCGACTGGGACGCCGGGATTGCAGCACAAAACATTCTGCTCGGTGCGGTAGAAAAGGGCTTCGGTGGCTGTATTGTAGCTTCAATTCAAAAAGAAAACCTGCGAAAGGTCCTCAATATACCAGCGCATCTGGAAATCGTGCTTGTTCTGGCACTGGGTAAGCCAAAGGAAAAGGTCGTAATCGAAAAAGTCGGCGAGGACGGGAAAATCGAATACTGGCGGGACAAAGATGGCGTACATCATGTACCCAAGCGTTCTTTAAATGAAATTATAGTCGAACTGCCGTAAGTAAGCTACTTCGATTTTTTCTGTTCGAGAAATGCCTCGAGGATTTGTGCGGCAGCGATGGCGTCGAGACGTTTGGCTTTCTTTTTCCTTGTGAATTCCGCGGGAGCAAGTTTTTCCTCGGCAACGAAACTGCTCAAGCGTTCATCCTGAAAATGCACTGGGACATCGGTGTGTTTTTTTAATTCTTCCGCAAACTGCATCGTCATTTTTGCCTGCGGGCCGGTGGTGCCATCCATATTTAAAGGAAGACCAAAGACAATCGCCTCGATATTTTCACTTGTGATTGTTTCGATGATTTTTTCAATAAGATTTTTTCGCCCTGCAATTACGGTCAGCGGCGAAACAATTGTCTCGGACGGGTCGCAGATGGCCAATCCGGTTCTTTTGGTGCCGTAATCTATCGCGAGGTATCTCATCGGGCTGGCTTAGAGGTATTTTTCTCCCTTGCTCTTTTCTATCATTTCGAGCAGTTGTTTTATTTTTTCCATCTGGCTGGCGTGGCAAACCAGCGTCGCGTCGGGGCTGTGCACCACAACAATATTATCCAAACCAATAGCGGCGATGAGGTGGCGGGCATCTTCGGTGACAATGATACTGTTTTTGCAGTCGAGAAGCTGGCTTGTCCCAGCAACGACAATGTTATTATTACTGTCGGAAGTAATGATGTCAGCAAGCGCAGCAAACGAACCCATATCGAGCCACCGACAGTCGAGCTTTATGGCATAAACCTTTTCGGTTTTTTCCATTACAGCGTAATCGATGCTTATTTTGGGTAGTTTCGGGAACCATTCCTCGAGGGTGTTTTGCTGATTGGGATTGCCCCAATCGATTTTTATTTTTTGCAGCGGTTCCATACAAGCAGGCAGAAATTGTCCGAGTTTGGCCAGGATTGTTTTTGCCTTCCAGACAAACATTCCTGAATTCCAGAAGTATTGTCCGCTTTTGATGTATTCAGCAGCGGTCTTCTCGTCCGGTTTTTCCTTAAATGCGTCAACAGTATATATTCTGTTTTTGCACTCATCGCATTTGCGGGCGAAACTGCATTTTATATAGCCGAGCTGCGTGCCGGCAAAAGTAGGAGTAATCCCAAAGGTGAGCAAGTCATCAGGATTTTTTTTGACGAATGCCAATGCGTCCTTCAAAGCTTGCTGCAGGACTTCCGCCGGTTCAATCAACTGGTCGGCGGTAAGGACCGCCATTGCGGCGTCCGCGTCATACTTGGTCAGAATAGCGGCGGCAAGGCCGATTGCCCCCGCGGTATCGCGTACGACCGGCTCAGCAATTATATTGTCGAAAAGCAGTTCGGGCAGATTCTCGCGGACTTCATCGACGTAATCGGCGTTGGTCAGAACGAGTATATTCCTGTTATCAAACATAAGACTTAGCCGCTGGAAACACTGGCGAAGAAGTGTCTGTCCATCAAGAAGTTTCAAAACCTGCTTGGGACGTTTTTTACGACTCAGCGGCCACAACCTTTTACCGCTGCCGCCTGCCATTATCACCGCGTAATCCATCGTAAAATCCTCTTTTAATTCACCACCACTTTATCAGACAAGGAAATAGTCGTCAATGCTCGTAAAAAGTTTCATCTTTTTCGCCAGTTCTCTGTAATCGGCATGGCCCATCAGCGCAAATGTCGCTTCTTTGCCGAGTTCGACTGCGGGCTGGTCATAAGCATTGATTCCGAACAAAGCCCCGGCGATGGATGTTACTACCTCATATAAATAAATGAACTGCCCTACCGAGTAGGCGTTAACGCTGTCGAAAATAATCGTAAGGCATGGACGTTTGTCCATCAGCAGAGCATATTCGGTGGCTTGCTTTTCGCTGTTAAGAAGCTTACTTAATTTTTTACCTGCAAGATATTCAAGCTCCGGAGCACAATCCGGGGCGGGACCTATTTTCAAATCTTTGTCGAAATTATTTACCTGCAGGAATGTGAAGATTTTATCATTCGGGCCTTCGCGGTAAAGCTGAACCTGGCTGTGTTGGTCGGTGGTGCCCAGTGCCTTGACGGGTGTAGGACCGACGTGAACTTCGGTGCCTTTGAGGTCCTTGGCCTTACCGAGACTTTCGGCCCAAAGCTGCCGGTACCAATCGGCAAAATCTTTGAGATGGTAGCTGTACGGCATCATCACCGCGATTTTCTTACCGTGGTTGTAGAAATGCCAATTTATAGCTGCGATAAGAGCTGCGGGATTTTTTTCGAAATTTTCATTGCCAACCCGTACATCCATATCACCAGCGCCAGCCAAAAGTCCATCGATATCAATTCCGCACATGGCGGCGCTGAACAGACCAACGGCGCTCAATACGCTGAACCTGCCGCCGACACCATCCGGAACTTCGAGGCAAGTCAAGCCGGCGTCGTTTGCTATATTTCTCAATGTCCCCTTACGAGCATCCGTCGTAGCGACAACCTGTTTTTTAAAACCATCTTTACCCAATTTTTTCAAGAGCATCTGTTGGACAATCATAAGCTGGGAGGCAGTTTCGGCGGTTCGGCCGGATTTGCTGATTACGTTAAAAATTGTTCCATCCAGCTTGTCGCTAACCCAATTGAGAAATGAAGCAAGCTGCGGTGGGTCAACGTTATCGAATACAAAAAGTCGCGGCCCCTTTCGCTGTTTATCGTCGATGTTGTGCATATACGGATTAAGCGCTGTTTGCAAAGCGATATTGCCCAGCGCAGAACCGCCGATACCCAAAACAACAAAAGTGTGACAGCGGTCTTTGAATTTCGCAACGAGGCCTTTGACCTGTTGAAGGGTCTGCTTGTTGTAAGGCAGTTTTCTATATGAGTTCTTACCGGCCTGTCGCTCTGCATTTAGCTGCTTTATTAGCGGCACAGTTTTTTCAGCAAGCAGCCCGAAATCTTCCGGTGTAATTCCATTTTCGGCGCCGATAACCTGAGAGGTAACGTTTTTGTAATAGAGCTTAATCTGCACTTCACTCATCGCTGTACTCCTTTCCGGCAGTTCTATTAATTATTTCGGTGATTGGACACCCGTTTCGTTACCATTTCCACGGGATGCTACCGGTCTGATCAACGGTATAGCCCCATTTTTTAATGTATTCTGCCCCCGGTAAAAACTGGTCATTTGTTTCTTTTAATTTCTGCGACAAGATATCATCCAACTTTTTCTGCAATTCTGCATATTGTGGTTTGTTGGCCCGATTGTCAAGCTGATACGGGTCTTTTTCATTGTCATAAAGCAGCCACGGCCCCTTGAGGTCGCGCACGTAGGTATAACGTTTTGTTCTGATACCTCGATATTCCTTCCCTCCTGCCCACGTTGGACCGAATTTGGGATGAGATTCGCCTCGAACGTACTGACCGAAAGGAGACGGACACATAATTAACGCAACGGTATCCGGCGGCGTTTGTCTGCCTTTTACGACAGCCGAAAAATCGGTTCCTTCCACCGAATCCGGAATCGGTAAGTCCGATAAACCGAGCAATGTCGGCATCATATCGGGGGCATTTATCGGCATATCAATTTTCCTGCCCTCGGTGCCAAGAATTGCCGGGTAATAAATAACAAGCGGAATAAGGATGGATTCGTCCCATGGTCTTTGTTTTTTCTCCCAGCCTTGCGAAAACAGCATGTCCCCGTGGTCGGAGGTAAAAACTAAAATCGTATTGTCTTCCAGGCCGGTTTCCTTTAGAGTTTTAACAACTTTACCTAAGCAGTCATCAAGAGCAGCTATATGCGCATAGTAGCCTGCCAAATCTTTTTGCGCCCTGTCGTAAAATTCACCCGGCACGTTAAGCCGCAGCTTCAGATTTTTCTTTTTGAACAGTTTTTGGTATTTTTCAGGCGCGGTGTTATACGGTTCGTGAGGCGGACCCCAGGACAGGAAGAGAATAAATGGATTATCTTTTGTTTGTTCTCTAATGTAATTACAGGCATCGTCGGTCTGGGCGATGGCGTCGTAGCCGGGCCATTTCAGTTTTTCCGGTGTGTCACCGTAGTAAACAGAATTATTGTAATTGTGGACGCAACCGACGGCGCGCCAGTAATCAAACCCAAAACGTTTTTCTTTCGGGATAAATGCACTGCGGTCACTACCGTCGAGGTGCCATTTGCCAATATACGCTGTTTTGTAACCAGCCTGTTTGTAAACCTGCGCAATAGTTTCACCTTGGGGCTCAAAATCAACATCGTTTAAAAACACACCGGTGGTAAGCGGGTATTGCCCGGTCATAAGGCTTGCTCGATACGGACTACAAACGGGACAGTTGGAAACCGCGTGCGTGAAAACCACACTTTGAGCGGCAAGTTTATCGAGGTTCGGTGTGATTACATCGGCATTACCAGCGTAACCTGTGGCTTGTACCCGCCACTGGTCGGCAAAAACGTAAACAAGATTCGGTCGGCTGCCAGGTATTTGCTCACTTGTGGATTTTTGAATAGAAGATTTGCAACCTGCGACAAAAAACGCTGTGCCGATAGCGGCTGTTTTTAGAAATTGCCTTCTTGTTAATACCGTTGTTTTCATAGGCCTCATTTACCTTCCTGTTCGGGTTTTACCGTTGGAAATTTCGCATTCATCTGTTTTAGCCAGTCGGCAAGTTTTTTCTTCAATTCGGCCGCCTTTTCAGGCATTTTATCAGCAAGGTTGGCAGTTTCGCCAATATCATTTTTCAGATTATATAATTCGGTGTGATTGTCCTCGTAGAATTCTATCAGTTTATAATCCCCTGCTCTTATGGCGCTTGCCGGGCTACTGCCCTGATTGCTGTAATGCGGATAATGCCAATAAAGCGCATCACGTTTTAAATTTCCCTGCTGCCTGAACAGTGGCACCAAACTTAAACCGTCGCAGTGCTGTTCGGGTTTCAGTGACAGGCCTGCCATTTCAAGCATCGTCGGGTAAAAATCGGTACTGATAACAGGTTCGCTGCATACGCTGCCTGCTTTTGTTACACCTGGCCACTTGATAATCATAGGTTCACGGATGCCGCCTTCATGAAGCCAACCCTTGCCAGCCCGCAGCGGTACATTTGATGTCGGCCAGCCTTCCGATGTCGATACACCGCCGTTATCAGACATAAATATTATTACGGTGTTATCCGACAAATTCAGTTCATCTAATTTTTCAAGAACGCGTCCCACACTTTCATCGACGCTTTGCATCATCCCGGCATAAGTGGCATTATCCTGGATTTGATTGACTTTGCGTGTCCCTTCGTTTTTGAAATGTTCACTGTCAGGCACGACCATTTTGGCAGCTTTTGCCTTGTACTTGTCTTCTAAATCTTTCTTTGATTGCAGCGGCACGTGAACCGCGTAGTGGGACAGGTGCACAAAGAAGGGTTTGTCTTTATTTGCCTCGATGAATTTTAACGCTTCATCCGTGAGCCTGTCAGTAAGATATTCACCCTCTTTGCCGCCGGGAATTTTATCAAGCGCAAGGTTATTTTTATTTCGGTAAGGATAAAAATAAGATGGGGGGAACCCCATATCCGAACCGGCGATATTCAGGTCGAAGCCCTGATTTTCAGGTAGGTACGACTGGCCCCCAAGATGCCATTTGCCGATGGAAGCGGTGACATAGCCTGCGGCCTTTAGAGCTTCGGCAATAGTAACTTCTTCAAGCGGTAACTGCTGAGCAATCTGCGGAGTCTGAAGTTTTCCTTTTGCGTGCCATTTATCAGGGCCAAGCCAATCGGTCAGCCCGAGACGCGCCGGATATTTGCCGGTCAATATGCTCGCTCTTGTCGGAGAACAAACCGGACAAGCGGCATACGCATCGGTAAAGCGCATCGCCTCGCCTGCCAACTTATCGATGTTCGGTGTTTCGTAAAATTTGCTGCCGTAACATTCGGCATCGCGCCAGCCCATATCGTCAATTAGAATAAAAACAAAATTAGGTCTTTCCGGCAGAGGCTCAGAAATGGCGAAGATGGTGTCCGGCAAAGTTGCCGCTAAGGCAGTTGCACCGGCAAATTTTAGAAAGCTGCGTCGGTTCATTTCTAAACAACTATACAGGCCCGAGGGCCGTGCGAATCAGATTTCTTTTGTCATCATACCAGTTTGCGTAAGCGGTACCCGGCAAAAATTCATCGTGGGCCTGCGCTAAAAGTTGTTTGAGCCGGGTGCGAAGTTTTTCGAGCAAAGCAGAGTATTGTTTGTTCTCGACCAAATTATTCATCTGGTACGGGTCTGTGATATTATCATAAAGTTCTTCCTTGCCGCCAAGCCATTTAACGTACGTATGCTTTTTTGTACGCACCGCCCGCCATTCGGGCCATTTTGTCTGCGTCTGGAAGAAGTCCCAATGTGAGGAATAATTTGCCATAAGAACCGCGTCGCGTAAAACGTCCCCTTCGTCTCGCAGAAGCGGCGCGAAATCAACACCATCGCAGGTTGGCGGCGCAGATAAGCCGCAAAGAGCGGCCAGTGTTGGCATATGGTCAACAGGTGCAAAAATAGCATCTAAAACGGAACCTCCTGAAACTCCAGCGGGCCAGCGAATAATTAATGGAATATTTACCGATTCGGCGTAAGGAACCATTTTGTCAATTAAACTGTGTGAACCGTGCTGCTCACCGTGGTCGGAAGTCAGCACAACAATGGTATTTTCCGCCAGGCCTGATTCATCCAGAAATTTCATCAGCCTGCCGACATTGTCATCAAAATTTTTGCACATTGCGTAATAGCAGCGTATCGCCAAGGGGTCCTTGCGACGCGGATGGTCCGCCGGGACGTTTGGTTCCCACTGAATATCATTTGTGATTTTTGCGAGATAACTCTTCGGGCAAGACTCCGGTTTAAACGGTGGGTGCGGTGGATGCGGAGCTACCATCAAAAAGAACGGCCTATTTGTACTGTTGCGCATAAACTCAATGGCTTGGTCGGTTTCCACGTCCGTTTCATATTGATGTGTCTGGATTTTCTTTTTCTCGTCGCCATAGTACCAGTAATTATTAAATGCGCCGTGGAAATTGTATGCCTGCCAGTGGTCATAACCGAGCCTTGCCGGCCCTGGCGGAACAAACTCCGTATCGGGGTTCAGTTTTTTGAACTCTTCTGACCAGACATTCATACCACCGAGGTCGAATTTGCCGAGATTTTTGTCCATCCCAGCGGCCAGATGCCATTTACCTATGAAGCCAGTATGATAGCCGGCATCACGAAAGATATGCGCGATACATCGCTGCTTTGGGTTTACTTCAAGGAAATTCAGAACCAGGCCCGAATGGGTCGGGAAACATCCAGTCTGTAACATCCCGCGAAACGGACTACAAAGTGGACAGGTCGAAACGGCATTGGTAAATCGAACACCCTGCGACGCCAGTTTATCAATGTTCGGGGTCTGAATATTTTTGCCGCCGTAAACGCTGCACGCGTCGGCACGAAGCTGGTCGTCAAAAATAAACAACACGTTTGGTTTGCCGGAACCTGCATCGGCTAAAGCTCTTAGCGGGAAGTTAAGTATTGAAACAGCGGTAATACCCCCTGCTGTTTTTAAAAAATCTCGACGGGTCAACTGCTTTCTCATTACCCTTACCTTTCAGGTGACAAATCCAAAAATTACATATCATCCAGGATAGATAGACCTGCGTATTTTACCATCAGCGACTTGGTCTGTCCCGCATTAAATTTCACAACCACAACGCTGTTTTCCCCCATACTGATAAATTCTCTGACAATCCCTTTGCCGAAAGATTTATGCACTACACGCTGGCCGGGAAAAAATTCAAGCCCGATTTGCGTGTCCATATCCAGACTTTTCGCAAAGTCCGAATCCACATCATCCTCATCCGTATTTTCTTCAAATTTGGTACCGAGTTCAAAAAGAAACTGCGAAGGTATCGTATGCAGCAACTGGCCATGAACCATTCGATAATTGGCGTAACTTATCTGCAAATTTGATTTGGCACGGGTCATGCCGACAAAAAGCAATCTTCGTTCTTCTTCAATTTCGTCCTCGGTGGCCGTGCTTCTTTCATGAGGAAGCAGGCCGTCTTCGACGCCGACAATAAAAACATTTTCAAATTCGAGGCCTTTTGCCGCATGCAACGTCATAAGTACAACTCGTTCGCTGGCTGCGTCGTAAGTGTCGACGTCGCTGAAAAGCGAAATCTGCTGCAGATAATCAAGCAGTGAAGGTTCGGTTGTCTGCTGGTCATACTGGGCGGCGGCGTTTATAAGCTCATCGACATTTTCCAGAGCGCTTTGGCCTTCGATGCCGAAGTCCTGCAGAGATTTTTTCATACCGGATTCAACATAAACTCGCTCGGCAAGGGCAGCAACCGGCCTACCGGATGCTTTTTTAAATTCTTCCATCATTTTTATAAAGACAGTGACTTTTGTCTTTGCAGCATCACCGAGAGATTCAATTTGTTTCGCCTGTTTAAGTCCCTCATAAAGGTTTATGTTATGTGCCCTGCTGTAAGAAGCTACTTTTTCAACAGTGGTTTTGCCGATACCGCGCGCGGGAGTATTTATAATCCGCAAAAGAGCGGTCTGGTCTTCGGGATTGGCAAGCACCTTCAGGTACGCCAGGACGTCGCGGATTTCCTTCCTGTTATAAAACTCGACACCGCGAAGAATCTGATACGGAATTTTATTTTGTATTAATGCCTCTTCAAGTACCCGGCTCATCGAATTAACACGATAGAAAACAGCAATCTGATGTGGCTTAGCGCCACCCTCAATAAGCTCCTGTATTTTCTCAGCAACGCCTATAGCTTCGTGATGTTCATCTTCAAAAACTTCGATAGCGACGTCCTGCTTTGGCTCTCTTACAGGAACAAGCTTTTTCTCCTTCCTGTTTTTGTTAAACACAATCAGATGGTCGGCGGCTCGCAGGATATTCGGTGTGCTGCGGAAATTTTCTTCAAGTTTTACTGCCATCGCATTAGGCCAGTCCTTCTCGAACGCAAGTATGTTATGGATGTCTGCGCCTCGCCAGCCGTAAATAGACTGGTCGGGGTCGCCGGTAGCGCAAATATTGTTATGCGCCGAAACGAGCGATTTTGCTATTCGATACTGTGCGTGGTTGGTGTCCTGGTATTCGTCAATCAACAAAAATTTAAAGCGGTCGTTAAGTTCGCGGCGAACATCCGCGTGAGCTTCCAGCAGAAATGCCGTCTTCATCAGCAGGTCGTCAAAATCGAGTGCATTGTTTTCGGTAAGAATATCCTGGTAATGTTCATAAACTCTGGCGAGATTTTTGGTAAAGAAATTATCGTCCTCGGCCTTTAAGGATTCGACATCAATCAAGCGGTTCTTTAGTGAGGAAACTGCATCCAGCATTCGGGCAGGAGGAAAATTAGTACTGTCAATATTGCATCCCTTTACGGCCTGACGAATACATTTGGCCTGGTCGGCGGCATCGTAAATGCTGAAACTTGATTTTACACCCGCCTGCGACGCATATTGTCGAAGAATTCTTACGCACAAAGAATGGAACGTACTTATATGCGCAGCACCGGAAGCCCCCAGAACGATTGCCCTTTGGCGCATTTCCTCAGCGGCTTTATTGGTAAAGGTTATCGCACAAATGTTTTGCGGCCTGACACCCGCTTTTTCTATCAAGGCCGCTATACGATAAGTAATAACTCGTGTTTTTCCGCTTCCAGGGCCGGCAATTACAAGGAGCGGCCCTTCGACGTGAAATACCGCCTTTTTCTGTGAGTCTGTTAGTTGTTCCGAAATAATATCACGCATAACAAAGGAAGATTAAGACAACACGAGGTAAATTTCAAGACCGTCCCAGAAGTTTTTGGGGATAGGTATTACTGCCGATTTTGTTCTTCGGCCCGCTTTTGCATTTCCGCTTCCTGATGTTCCAACTGCCGGGCAAGCTCAGGTCTTTCGACCCTTATACGACCGACGAGTGCGAGCCGAAGATTTTCCGGATACTGCCGGTCGTTGAGAAAATCTATCAACGAAAAATATCTCAGCAATCGAATATCCGGCAGATTTATCCGCTCCTGGTCGGAATACATCGACTGATAATTGTCATAAATTTCCTTGGCCATTTTCTCCCTGCCGAAAGCCTCGTCATCATCGCGCATCGCATACCTGAAATAGCTTTCGCGCAAAAGCATCTGCACCATCTCCTGCACGTCCGTAAGATTCATCCTCTTAAGCTCTTCGCGAAGTCTGGCACGAACGAAAATAACCAAAGGCTGCTTAGTTTCAGCACTGGGGTACATCCGCCGGAATTTATCATATATTTTCTGCGCCTGGTCTATATGGCCGACCTGATAAAATGCCAAAATCGCATTGGTAAGCATATTTCGATACCCGACCAGCATCGACTCATACGTGGCCTGTCTGACATCTTTATACTTTTCCATAATTGCCAGCGTAGATTTGTTGTAAGAATCGAACATTTGTAAATCTGGACGCAGATATATCTGCTGTTGCGGCGCGTTTGACAACTGCTGCCCGGAACTGTCAGCCGGCATTTGGCCCGGTGAGGTATAGATGAATATCTTTCCGTAATTAAACAGATTCTGAAGACTATGGTTTATAATCCGGTCGGTATTTACTTCGTCCAGAGAATACTGTTCTTTGTCAACATCAACATTCTGCAGACCCCGAACCGCCCAGTAAATCGCGTGGGTATCTGGGTGACGCCAATCGAGAGGAAGATGCTCATTAGGGTCATTGAAATCAACCGGTCCGTATTTTTCATTAAGCTGCTGCATTAAAACAGGGTCCAGTTTCCAGACGTTGCGCAACTGGTAAGCCTTGGCAAAAATGTCGAATTTCTCCAGTGCTGCGGTATTTCGGAATGCCTCTATCACCTTGAAACACAGCGGACTGAACCGCGAGGGATTTTGCCGCAGCGACAGATAGTTACTGACAAATTTAGATTCGTCGGCAAATATCTTGTCCGCGTCTTTAAGCGATTTGACGAAGGCGGCTACATCAGCATCCCGGATAATTTGCTGCCATGAAACCGGCGCAGCCGCAAGCAATTTGAAATACTTCTCATCACCCGGCGCAACCAGAGGCTCCATCGCCAGAGCAAGCTGCAGCTTATAATATTCGTGTACCGCATCAGAGAAGCTGCCGATTTTATGCTGGAAAATCCTTGCAAGCTCACGATAAAGCGAGATGCTTTTTGGATTAAGCGGAATACCCTCGTCGCGGAGCAATTCGTAGCCGTTTTTGACCCATCTCCATCTCTGGTCCGGCTGGGTCTCAGGTATGGCCACGGAGATGTTGTATGCCATATTCCACGCCTGAAATTCCCAGACCGAGGCAAAACGCGGCTGTAGTGTGGTTATCCATTCCGCTAGTTGTTTTGCGTCGAAGTACTGGCCCTGCTCCTTCAGTTTGTCGGCACGCAGCCACAAAACATCAACAACTAGACCGCGAAACGCCCCCATCGCGACTGTTGCAAACGCAAGCGAAGGCGGAGCGTTTTTGAGCGGCTCATTACTTATCAGTTTCATCTCCTGCCGTTGACCATTAATAAAGTCAAGCTGCATACCGGCGGTAACGAGCATTGCCACAGCAACTATTACGCAAACAAACCAGATTATCGTGTCACGCCAACGCATAAACAGCGAAATTCTTCCTCACTTACAAAAGCGTGATTATCAAACCGTGACTTTAGCGATTTCCCGGTATTTGAAAATCAGCAGCGCAAAAACTAATAGTAATAACGCCTTAAAACAAACAATAGATAAAGCCGCTTTAGCCAGCGTCAACCAGCTTAATAACCTGCCCTGGACAAGAAACTTCGTAGGGTTATATGTATCAAACTCGGGCAGCAGCTTCATAACCGGTTTGGCGGTATATGAGTAAATGGAACCGATATTCTCACTTAGATAATCAAATGACATAGCAACAAAATTACTTATCGTGGCAATCGAAAAAATCGCCAGACAAAGCAATATCACCACCGGAAAAGACAAAAATGTGGAAGCGAATAAAGTCAAACAGCCGAGGAAGACCAGGCGCAGAAAAATAAGCGCAGCGGCCCGGAAAAAATTGGCGGTGAAGGTATCTGCTTTATACAGCACCTCAATACCTTCCTGCGGTGTAAAAATTACAACGGTATTATTCTCCGGAGAATTTAGAAATCCGACGCCAAGGAATCCGTCGTCCGCGATAGCATCCGCCGGCACTTCAATCTCATAAAAAGTTCGAATCAGGTCCTTACGGTCAAAAGTATAAATAGGCGTTTGAACTTTCAGACCGTATTTAAGCTGCCTGTAATCCCCCGCCAGCCACTTGCCATAAACCTGCAAATCAGGTGGATTGACCGCGACTTCATATTTGAACCTTATGAACAGCCGCTGGTTTGGGTCAAAGGGTCTTACATCGTAAAACTCCCACGTTAGTTCCTGTCTCACCACCGCGGCAAATTTGGAAGACTTAATCTGAGCAGCAAGGGCATTCATGTAATCCTTGCGGGCTGCTGGGCTTGTCAGAACCTCAGGAGGCAACTGCCCTGTCTTTTCAAGCCTGCTATAGGTTTTCCGCACATCAGCGGAAACATCAGGTTCAGCCGGCATAAGTCCTGCCCGGGCTGTAAAAAATTCATTGTTCAACTGGGCCAGCTCGGCCTGCGACGGCTTGGAAAATCTGGGTATCGACACAATTATACCATATATGGCGGTGCAAAACAAAATCAGCAAAGCCGCGTCAAGCAGCATTACACCAAGCAATTTTCCAAGCAGATATTGATACCGGCGAATGGGTTTGGTTATCGTTGTATATATCTGTTTTTGTTCAATGTCGCTGGTTACAGAATATGCACAGGCAATGATTGTCAGCAGGCAAAGCAGCATGCTCGTCAGGGACAGGCCATAACTGACAAAAGTCTGGCATCTGCCTTTGATTGTCCCGTCGCCGGTCATTGAAAATGCCATTACAGGCAGCAGTACCGCAAGCAGAACGATAAAGGCCAGAGCGATTTTCATCCGCAAGGCTTGTTTGATGGTGTTGACGGCGACAGCCCAGGTGCTACGCATCGCTTGTCTGGCCGCCCTTATCAGGCGACTGCTCCTCCACATCTTGCGGTTTCGTCTGTGAACGGCCTGTAAGCTCATCGAGGATGTCTTTTCTTATCTGCTGCTGTGGCGCCTCTGGTGCAGCAGCAGTCGGTGGAATGTCCGGTGTCGCAACCGGCGTTGTTTCAACCGGCGCGGATTGTTCGGTTAGTTTTGCCAAAAGCTCCTTATCCGGTTCGGCATCACGTGAAGGTTCGACGGATGTGACCTTGAGTGTCTCAATGGAAGTTTCTTCACTTGCCGGTGACACGGGGGTGGAAGCCAGCTTGTCGAGAATGTTTTCCTGCTCAGACGGTTTAGCGGCAAGAAAATCACCTATCTGTGTTGTGCTGATTGCCCCGCTCGTAGGCTGCGCCTGCTCGCGGGCTTCAGCAACCGTCCTGATAAAAAACGTTTCGAGTTTTTCCATCGGTGAGCTTACATCGCAGTCAACACGCTCGCTCCTAATAAGCTGTTTTATTTTTTCGAGCGTCGCGTCACTTATACTGCCCGTTGTAATCTGCCGTCTGTCGCTCCGCTGGAGCAATTCCTTGACCTGGCCCTGTGCCTGTATTCTGCCGCCATATAAAATCGCGATTCTGTCACAAACATCCTCAACGTCTGCGAGCAGATGGCTGGAAAGCAGAATCGTCTTGCCTCGCTTGGCCAGTTCGAGTATCAAGTCTTTTATTTGTCTTGTGCCGAGGGGGTCAAGTCCGGTCGTCGGCTCATCCAATATCAAAAGGTCGGGGTCATTTATCAAAGCCTGTGCCAGACCAATTCTTCTGGCCATACCTTTTGAGTATGTCCCTACCTGCCTGTTGGCGACAGCTTTCAGACCCACCATATCCAGCAAAGCTTCGATACGCATCTTGCGCACCTTCGAAGGAAGTCCGAACAAGCTGCCGTAAAAATCCAGCGTTTCACGTGCGGTCAGATACCTGTAAAGATACGATTCCTCAGGCATAAATCCTATTCGGCTGCTGATTTTCGGGTCGGTACTATCACCGCCCAGTACTACCGCCCTGCCCTTGGTGGGATAAAGCAGACCGAGCAGCATTTTCAAAGTCGTAGTTTTGCCCGAACCATTCGGCCCGAGGAAACCGAATACTTCATTGTGCTGGATTTTCAAATCCAGGTTATCGACGGCGCAGACCTTCTGGCGCCCCCACCAGTCGGAGAAAATTTTAGTCAACGAAAATGTCTCAACATCGTACTGCATTGAATTGCTCTCAAAAATTAAAGTGAAGACGGACGCTCGTGGTCAAGCTCCTCGCCGTAACGGACAAGCCGGGCACTATTAAAAACAACCACTAATGAGCCTGCGAAATGCAGCATGGCGGCATAGATGGGCTTCAGCCACGCTGCGCTGGCAGCCGCTACACCGAGAATAATAAACATAACACCGAAAAATAGATTACCATTGATAATGTTCCGCGTCTTCCGCGAAAGCCTGACAAGAAAAGGCAGTCGCCGTAGGTCATTACTCATAAGCGCGATAGATGCCGAACCTATTGCGACGTCACTTCCTGCCGCACCCATCGCGATACCGAGGTCGCCCGCCGCTAACGCCGGCGCGTCATTAATTCCGTCACCCACTACAGCTACTATATGGCCATCCTTTTTGATTTGTTCGACAATGGCGAGTTTATCCTGAGGCAGGCAATTCGCCTTATAATCAGTGCAGGCCAGCTCCGCCGCTACACGATTCGCAACTTCGTTTCGGTCACCGGTGAGCATCGTTACCCTTTTAATGCCGAGACCAAGCAGTTCGCTTACAGCGTAACGCGCTTCAGGACGGGTCTTGTCCTGCAGACCAATCCAGCCGATGCACAGGGAATCCTTCGACACATAAAGCGTACTGAACCCATGCTCTTCATGAAGCGCGGGCCCCGTGACACCGTTCATATTAACCTTGTTTTCCTTAAAAAAGCTCTCTCTTCCCACTAATACCTTCGATGAATTGACCGTAGCTATTACGCCTTTACCCGGCACTTCCTCGAAATGGTCCATCGGCGGTAAAGGAATATTCGCTTCTTTGGCCACTTCAGTAATGGCTCTTGCCGCGGGGTGTCGGCTCATATGTTCAGCCGACGCGGCAACCGCCAGCAGTTCCGCCGGCTCGATACCCTGCGCCGGTGTAAGTTTTGTAACATAAAGCTTGCCTGTTGTAACCGTTCCGGTCTTGTCGAAAATCATTGCGGTCATTTTGCCGGCGACTTCAAGGTCTGCGACGTTCTTTATTAAAATACCAAGTCTGGCAGATGCTGAAATGGCCGCCACCATCGCTGTCGGTGTCGCAAGAATCAGCGCACAAGGGCAGGACACAACAAGAATGGTAATGGCACGGTTTATATCACGAGTGAAGAACAAAACAATGGCGGCTATCATCAAAATAGTCGGTGTGTACCACTTCACGTAACGGTCTATTATTCGCATAATCGGGATTCTTGTCTGCTCGGCCTGCATAATCAACGACTGGACCTTGCCGAGTGTCGTGTCTTTGCCCGTTTTTGTCACAACCACATCGAGCACACCATTAAGATTGCTCGTACCCGCGAAAACCTGCATACCAGGCACCCTGTCGACCGGCAGCGATTCGCCGGTTATTGTGGCTTCATTAACAGAGCTGATACCTTTCGCGACCTGGCCATCGGCGGGGATATTGTCCCCAGGCCTGACGCGAATTTTATCACCGGGTTTGAGCATGCTGACATCGACTTCCTGTTCGGAACTATCCGCATTGATAAGCTGTGCTTTTTTGGGTGTTAGTCTAATCAGCGATTCAATGGAAGCCCGTGCACCGAGAGCAGTCCGGCTTTCAATCAGCTCGCTCAAAAGCATAAAAAAGGCGATGGTGCCGGCAGCAACGTACTCCTGTGTTGCAAACGCCGCGATTATCGCCAGCGCCACCAGCTCATCCATATGCATTTCACGTTTTACAATACTTTCGATAGCATGCCAGATTATCGGGAGCCCCAGTAAGATGGCACCAGCCATCGCCATAAACTCAGCATTGAAACTGCCTGGACCGTAAAAAAAACGTGAACTTGCGATGATACTGTTTATCAAAAGCACACCACCTGCCAATGTTCCAAGCAAAGCCATACTTACGCGAAGCTGCTTGCCGTATGTGTCCTCTATGCTGATATCTTCCTTAAAATGTAAATGTTGATGGGCCATAGTTATTACTGCTGATTGCTGCTTTCAGACTTCTTCTTATTTATCTCAGATTTAGGTTTTATAGCTGGGTCCCTGTTGAGCAAAATCCTTACTTCCTTGCTCTTGCTGCCTTCGGTTGGCTGGATTATCATTTTCTCATCGGCGTTATTAAGAACTTCCTCAATGGCGTCCTGATAGATTTTCTGAATAACCAACTGGGGCCGCTTGCGATATTCGGGCAACAATTTTTCGAGGTATTCGGCATTTGCCCTCGCTGTCTCAACGACCTTGGTTCGATAGGCACGCGCTTCCGCTATTTTTTCCTGCGCCTTGCCCGCTAATTGCGACCACAGCAATTCTTTTTGTTCATTACTTACCGCCGGGTCTTTCAACGCGGCAAGCAAATCAGAAGCGACGGGACCAGCCGTTTCATTGAGAGTATTTTCCGCATAACCTTTTGCTTCGGTGATTAATTTTTGCCTGAACTGGCTGGCCTTGATGGATTCCAGAAACGCCGCATCAACCTGCCGAGGCCATGTTATATCGGTAAGCTGCACGGAAATGATCGCTATACCGCTGTCAATGTTGTCGAGACTTTCCTGTAGTAATTTTTCTACCTGCTTTGGAATCCCTGCCGGACTCAATAGCGCCTCGTCTATGCTGTAATGCACCATCGTGGCAACAACCGCATCGCTGACCATATTTTCCAGCAGCGGAGTGATGCTCGTTTTTATAATTTCAAAATAGTCTTGGCCCGGCTTGACACCACCAACGTAGATATTTCTGAAGAATCGTTCGAGATTCTCTATGCCGTAAGCTACCTGCCATTTACAGTGCACGATATGATAATCGCTGCCGGCTGTATCCCCCAAAACATCGCTCAAAACTTCGCCTCGCGTAATACAGTAACCGTCTATAACCGGATTGAGCGTGGCCGGCACATTAATCTTTCGGCCCGGCAGCGTTTCTTCCGCGGTTTGGTAGTACCAGAAATTGTTTATCGGCAGATTGGGCTTTTTTGTGACCGGGATTTTTATCAACTCCTCGACCGGATATGGAAAAACCCAGTGCAGACCGGGTCCGAGAATTTTCTCCTCGCCTACGCCGCGGATTCTGCCGAATCGCAATACAATTCCCTGCTCATCCGACCCGATGGTCCGTAGCCCGGATGCCAGAAAAACAAGCAAAAGAACGATCATTATCGCCTTGAGGATGACAAAACTTATCCCAAGCGCCTCTGACAAAGACTGGCTGGCGGCATCGAGCTCGCCGGCACTTTTCGGTCCTGCTATCTGCTGATGAAGGTGCAGGTCGTGTTCATATTCGTGATTGTGTTCCGTCATAATCGGAAAATCCCTGTCATTGTATCACTTCTTTGGTTCGAGATGCGGCATCTGCTTTAACAGCTTGAAAGGTTCCGTGTCGGCGCTTAGCACAATTGTCGACCGTTCCTGCAATATCTTTTTAAGCGCCTCAACATCACGCAAAAACATCGCGAGTTCAGGGTCGGCTTCCAACATCTTGTAATATTTGGCTGCTTCCGCATCACCCTGGCCTTTTATCGCTTTTGCCCTGGCTTCGGCAGCGGCAAAAAGCTCCGTTTTTTTAGAATCCGCATCGGTCCTTATTTTTATCGCCTCAGCGTTTCCCTGCGCGATTATGGCCTGTGTTCTCCGCGTTCTCTCCGCTCTCATCCGTTCGAAAACGTCCTTGGTAACATCATCATTTATCTTGAGCTGCTTGATGCCGACGGTTCTTATTTCGACACCGTAATGGTCTCTAACAGCGCCCTGCAGGTCGGCCAGCATTTCATCCTGTATCTGTTCGAATTTTATTTTCTCAGGGTCGCTGTTTACAAATTCCGAGAAGTAGTGTCTGCCTATCACTTTGTTTTGGGTGTCTCCGAGTTGATTACGCAATTTACTTTCGGCATCCTTGATGGTTCCCACGGAGTTGAAAAATTTCAATGGTTCGGCGATTTTCCAGACCACATATGTATTAACGATAATTGGTATCGCCCCTTTGGTTGTCGTTTCGCCCATCTCGGCCTCGAAGACGCGCATACGTGAGTCAAAATTGTAAACTCGCTGTATCGGGGCTGGCCACTTGAAATACCATCCTGGTTCGGTGATTTCACGCGTAGGTTTACCGAAGGTCGTCACAAGGCCTGATTCTATTTCTCTTATCTGGAACGAAACCAGATAAAGCCCAAGCACCGCGACAATCAACACCACTAATATTGCAATAGCAACATTTTTCATTTTTCGCTGTTCTCCTGTAGACCGCTTATTTCATACAAACTCGGTGTCAATTTTTCCTTCATGTCAACTATAAAAACTTCCGCATCATTCTGGTCGGCGACGACGACATATTTTCTTATTTTTCCCAGAGCATCCTCCAAAACTGCCAGACGCTGCTGTCGCTTGTAAATTCCCTTAGCTGCATTGTACGCCTTGAGCTGGTCGGCAAAACGCTCTCCGCTGGCGCGGGCAAGAGAAATTTTCTCGAACGATTCACTTTGTGCCTGTCGCAAGGTCTTGAATATATCGCCTTCGGCGTTCGCAAAAGCTGCATCAAGCTGCCGCTCCAGCGATTCCATCTGCTCGGTGTTCTTTTCCTGTTTGGCCTGCTGGTACTTCAAGGCCAAATTATAAAGTTCGTCCGCGTCCTGAATGGAACCTGCCAGCATGCTTAGAGTCATATTGCGCTGCCCCTGAGCGTTAAGAATTGCCGCATATTTTTTCTGCACCGCACCTACCACCTTTTGATAATCCGCAGCAACTTCCACCGGAGGATGAATTCCCTGCAAACCAAGAAATAAAATTTCCACCCCCAGGCCGGCCTCATCCGCCGCTGCCTGAATACGTTTTGTGAGAATCTCTTTGGCTTCTGCGCGACCGGCACCGAGGAGACTGTGGTTTGCGTCGTCTTCATTATCAACATCAATCTTGGCGCTGGCCGCAAATCGCGTCAGTTCACGATAGCAGATGAACTCCAGCACCCGCTGCGGCTCATTGTGATTATATAGATATGAATACAGGTCTTTTATTCTGTATTGGACAGGCACCGCCGCTACAACGAGGCTGACCGGAACCCCACCCCCGCCGCTCCTGTCGGCAACCTGCTCGCTCGCGACCAGCAGGTTATATTCCTCTTTATAATGAGCTTGTCCCCACAACAACGGCTCATGTGTTTCTTCGCCGGTTTTCTCATCCGTTTTGGGAACAAAGCCTATGTTAATCTCCATCACCTGCTTTGTCGGATATTTGTACACGATATCAATCGGCCAAGGTCTCTTGAAAACCAGTCCGGGCCCGACAATCCTGACATCATTCGCCTCATTTACGGGATTGCCGAAATGTTCGATGACTGCCTGTTCATTCGGATTGACTACAGCAATACAGCTTAAAAAGTATAGTGTTACCGCAGCGAAAAGAACCAGGGGGACAATCGCCTTTTCAAGCAGTTTATAAAACCACGTTTGTGAAACCTGGAACCCGAACTGATAATCAATGGCCCCGGCGACTGTGCGGAATATTTTGCTCGGCTCATTTATCACCCCCAGCAGCCCGCTGTCAAATGCGCTTCTGCTGTATTGGCCTTTAATCCTCGGTCTGTATATTTCCAATAGGATGTTTAACGCCGTTTCCGCTCCGAGAATTACAAGCAAGACCGGGATTATAAAACTAACGGATTTTACAACCACGAACATCTTGAATTGCGCCAAGGCCAGACCAACAGCAAGCACAAATGACAAAATCGCGACGCAAAGAAACATGCTGCCGCCCGCCCGCAGCGGTTTCCACTGTTGCTCCTGTGCCATACCAGTCGAGTAACGAGAAACAACAAAGCTGATGAATGCTATCGCTGTCATGCAAATTGCGCAAATCAACGGCTGCTTAGTGTCGGCCTCAAGTGCTTCGGAAATTCCTTTTAACAAATACAGACCGATGGCTATCTGATAGATTGCTAAAATACCCGAAAAAACAGGCAGGAACCATTTTTCAAGTAAGGCCAGTCTTTTTTGCGCAACGGCAAACAAAGTACCGCGTTCGCCGGTTGCTTGGAATATTGTTGTGGAAGATTCAGACTTGACCAGCTGGCTCATGTCGAGTTTTTCCTGCTCGGCCAGACCCCGCTGATGGAATTGGATGGACAGCACAAACCATATCCATGCCGCTGACAGAATTAACCAGCTCATCGCTGATATCGCGAAAAAGCCGCTCCAGCGCCCTATGAGGAGCGTAACAAGGAAAAAAACCATGCTTAACACCAGGGCCGCCAAGGCGACTCGCTTGGCTGGTTTGGATGATATCACCATTTCTTTGTTCTCTTCTCGATATTTTTGACTATTTTGAACAAAACAAACTTATTTAAGTATTATTTGTAAATCCTTTACAACTTTGAAGCCCTGTAATATAACAATAAACGGCATTTTTACCTAAAAGAATTTAAAAATTATCGTTTAAAGGTACTTACCAGCCGCGGTGACTATAATGCATAAATTTTTTGTATTAGCCAAAAACACGTTCATCGAAATCCTCAGAAAACCGGTCTATAGTGTAATAATTGCCGCCGCCCTGTTTTTGTTCATCTTAAGTCCTTCCCTGACCATGTATACAATGAGCGACGACAATAAACTGCTCAGAGAATTAGGTTTATCTACGCTGTTTTTGGCCAGTTTGTTCATAGCGATTTTTTCGGCATCCGGAGCTGTGGCGGAGGAAATTGAGAATAAAACCATAAGTACCGTCCTTACTAAGCCTGTCCAACGTCCCATATTCATAATCGCCAAGTTCTTTGGTGTCGTTGCCGCAGTTGTTTTGGCGCATTATATCTGCACAATAGGTTTTTTGATGTCCATCAGGCACGGTGTGATGGAAACTAACGCCGACACACTCGACTGGACAGTAATCGGTGCCGCATCAATCACATTAATCCTGTCTTTCGCCTTAAGTGCCTTTTTCAACTATGTTTACGACTGGAAACTATCTTCAACTACCATAGTTTTAATCACGTTGTTCAGCACTTTAGGCATTATTTTTTTGTCATTTGTCGACCGGGACTGGAAATTCAACCCAGCCAATAACGGGATACATGCACTTGATATATATGGCTCGCTGCTGCTGCTTTTGGCCGCCATAATAATTGCTGCCTTGGCGGTAGCCTTTTCCGCAAGATTCAATATCGTGATAACGCTTTCCGCATGCATTGGCATATTCCTGCTGGGGCTGGTCAGCGACTACGCATTTGGCAGGTTTGCCGATGTTTATTGGTGGGCTAAAATAGGAAGGTTCCTATTACCAAACCTGCAGGTCTTTTGGATTAGCGACGCAATTTACGAGGAGAGCGCCGTACCAGTTAAATACATTGTTATAAGCGCTGTATATGCGATATCCTATACTACCGGAATACTGGCGCTGGCTGTGGGATTATTTCAAAGACGACAGGTCGGGTAGTGCGGTTAAATGTCCCCCAGGTCAATTCGAATGTTACTAAGATTTTTTGCGCAGCGGCCTTAGACGCTTTATTACAGCTATTTCGTCACAATTCTGCTGTTTCGGACATTTGGCACAATCGCGCCAAACTTTCATAGGAAGTGTATTTTTTTCTACTTTTTTAAAGCCGAGTTTCTGGAAAAAATCGGGCGTAAGTGTCAGTGCGAAAATTCGCGATAACCCAAGTTCCCTCGCCCGTTTGATAACATTGCGGACAAGCTTTTTACCAACTCCCCTGCCTACGCGGTCCTTGTCAACCGCCAGCGATTTTATTTCCGCAAGGTCCGACCAGATAATCTGCAGTGCGCAGCAGCCGACTATACCGCCGCTCGTTTCCGCCACCGTGAACGTCTGAAGGTCCTCATAAATATTGGCAAGCGACCGAAACAGCATCTTGTCGCGTTCGGCGTAGCAGCTTATCAGCGAATAAATCGCCTTGGCATCCGTGATTTGGGCATTTCGTACATTCATAGCAAAAAGTATAGCCGATTATTAAGAATTTTCAAATAGCAATAATTTCACCTAATCTTAAAAACAAAAACGAAAAAACTCTGGAAAAATGACCGTTTCTGCTATATCGTATTGCGAATCCGATATTTTGATACTGAGAAACGGCTTAAAAGTTCTATGAAATTTATACTTATAGATAAGGTCATTGCACTGCAAAGCGGTAAGGAAATCAAAACCGTAAAGAACCTCTCTCTGGCGGAGGAGTACCTTGCTGACCATTTTCCCGCCTTTCCAGTCCTGCCGGGTGTGCTGATGCTGGAAGGTATGATTGAATCGGCCTGCTGGCTGGTTAGAGAAAAGGAAAATTTCGCGCATAGTATGGTCTTGCTTGAACAGGCAAGAAATGTAAAATATAAAAGTTTTCTGACGCCGGGTTCGACAATAGAATATGTTGTTACGGCTCAGATGATTGAGGAAAATGTAAGCAGTTTTACAGGCTATGGCATAGCGGATGGTGAACATATAGTCGAAGGCAAATTCAGCCTGCGGCATTTTAATCTCGCTGATAAAAACGCCGTTATGGCGGATGTCGATACTAAGATTATCGATGACCTGAGAAAAAGGTGGAACCTTTTAAAGAAATATAATTGAAACTTAAAACTATACGGGAGGTAATACAATGGTGTTAAGTCGAGAGCAGATTTTTCAGCAGGTACAGGAAGTCCTGGTTGACGCGCTCGGAGTGGACAACGAAGAAGTTACACCGCAGGCGACTTTGATGGGCGACCTCGGGGCAGAAAGCATTGATTTTCTCGATATCGTGTTTCGTCTGGAAAAAACGTTCAGCATAAAAATTCCGCGTGAGGAATTGTTCCCGGCTGAAAATCTTATGACAAATCCGGAATACGTCGTCAACGGTAAACTGACCGAAAAAGGGTTGGGTGAGCTGCGACAGAAAATGAAACACACCGACATTACAACTTTCGAAAAAGACCCTGACATCAACAAACTGGGCAACCTGTTTACTGTCAATGCGATTGTCAATTACCTCGAAACCAAACTTAATGGTGCTTAATAAAAAGATTGCTTAAAAAACTCTAACGGCAGGATTGCATGCGCTTACCCTGCCTTTAATTTTAATGGGAATGAATAATGCGGTGGATTTGGATTGATAAATTTGTCGAGTTTAACAGCGGCCAAAGTGCCGTCGCGATTAAAAACGTCTCACTCGCCGAAGAGCATCTTCACGACCACTTCCCAGCTTTTCCCATTATGCCGGAATGCCTGATGATAGAAGGTATGGCGCAGACCGCCGGCATACTTGTCGGTGAGGCAAAAAATTTTCAGGAAAAAGTAATACTCGCCAAAATCAAAAAATGCGCCTTTTTTGATTATGTCGTACCCGGTGACACATTACGACTCGAAGCAAAAATTGAGTCCATCGCGCCTGAAGCCGCAAGCACGAGCGGTAAAATCACGCGCGGTGACAAACTTATAGCAGAAATAGACCTGATGTTCAGCCATATCGACCAGAACCTCGCGGGCAAACAATTTCCAGAAGAAAACTTCGTATTCACCGATACCTTCAAGTTGCTTATGCGGGGAATTGCCGGAAGCACTATCGAACAAAGGACGGAGCAAAGCTGATGAATTCGGCTAACGTGGTAATAACAGGTGTTGGTGCAATAAGCCCGCTCGGCGAGACAAGCAAGAATATGTGGCAGGGCCTGTGCCAGTGCCGTTGCGGCATCGCGAAAATTACCGCCTTCGACCCGGCAGGTTTTCCCTGCAAACTCGCTGGCCAAGTCACCGAATACAAAATCCAATCCTTTGTCCCCAGGTCATATCGCAAAGCGATAAAATTAATGGCAAGAGACATAGAATTGTCCGTCGTCGCCGTGTATGAGGCATTAGTTGATAGCGGTATTATTACAAAAGGCATTGACCCGGAAAAAACCAACGTTGACCCGACCAGAATGTCAATCAATCTCGGTTCAGGAATTATAAGCTGCGACCTTGTCGAACTAGCCCCCGCTGTAGCGGCAGGTGTAAATAACGGGAAATTCGATATGCGAAAATGGGGAACTGATGGTTTTCCCCTCATAACACCCCTGTGGCTTTTGAAATACCTGCCCAATATGCTCGCTTGCCACGTAGGTATCATCCATGACATTCAAGGCCCAAGCAACACAATTACTTGCGCCGAAGCAGGTGCGCATTTATCGATAGCCGAATCAGCGCAAATTATCGCTCGCGGCGATAGCGACATCGCCCTTGCCGGAGGCGCCGAGGCAAAAGTCAACCCCCTGATTATGCTCCGTCAGTGCCTTTTGAAAAGAGCGACCTCGCAATCCAACGATGACCCCGATAAGGCCTGCAGACCTTTCGACGCTGCCGCATCCGGTTCGGTTTTCGGTGAAGGCGCCGGTATTATAATTTTAGAAAATAGCGAAAACGCGCAGAAACGCGGCGCTAAAATTTACGCCGAAGTCGTCGGCGTCGGACAAAGCAACAACATTAGTCCAGCTTACGAACATCTTGAACCCGATGGCTACGGTCTGCAGATAGCCATTGAAAAAGCCCTCGAAGACGCCCGGATAAAGCCGCAGGATTTGGATTTGATTATTCCGCACGGCACAGGCATTCCTGCCGACGACCTCGCTGAATCAAAAGCACTTGAAGCCGCCCTCGGTGACGAAGTCAAACGCATTCCAGCCTGGCCGACAAAAAGTATGTTAAGTACCACAGGTGCGGCGAGCGGCGTGCTCGATGTCATTGCTGCCGTTTACGCTATGAAGGAAGGCAAAATTCCCGCTGCCAAAAATTGCGACAAAAAAGCAACGGGATGTAATCTAAATATTGTAACTAAACCCGTGCAAACAAAAATTCGTTATGTGTTATCGTGCAGCTATACTTACGGTGGACAAACCGCTGCGGTGGTACTGAAGAATTTAAGTTAATATGATTAACAGAAAAGAAAAAAATCGGGTCGTTATAACCGGCATCGGAATCGTTTGTCCGATGGGCCACGACGTCGAAACCGTCTGGCAGGGTATGCTGGCCGGCAAAAACGGTATGGCACGCACCACAATTTTTGATGCATCCACTTATCCGACGAACTTCAGCGCCGAAGTAAAAAATTTCGACCTGACAAAATATACGAAAAATCCGCACCTGCACAAATATTGCAGCCGCGGCTCCGGCTTCGCCGTCGGCGCCACAGTGCAGGCCTGCCGGCAGGCAAAAATTGATATTGAAACCGACCGCCCCGCCGATGGAATCGACCGAAGCAGACTCGGAATCTATCTCGGCGCAGGCGAAGGCTCACTCGACAACAACGCGTTTTTCAACAGCATAGTCGCCGGCTGGAATCCGCAGAGAAACCAGATGGACTGGTCGAAATGGGCACAGGTCGCCTTCGGCCAAATGAGCGCAAACAGAGAACTCGAACAGGAGCCGCAGATGACCGCCGCGCATATCGCGATGCTTACAGGCGCCCGTGGCCCGACAAGAAGCTGCCTTACTGCCTGCGCCGCAAGCACGCAGGCCGTCGGTGAGGCGATGATGATGATTCGCCGCGGCGACGCGGACGTCATAATCGCTGGCGGCGCGCATTCGATGATTCATCCGCTCGGTGTTATGGGTTTCAATCGCCTGACCGCGCTTTCGACAAGAAACGACAGCCCCGGAACGGCGTCGCGCCCTTTTACCGCAAGCAGAGACGGCTTTGTCGTCGGTGAAGGCGCTGCGATTGTAATTCTCGAATCATTAACCTCCGCTCAAAGACGCGGCGTACCCGTCCTCGCTGAAGTTCTCGGTTACGGCAGCACCTCCGACGCCTTCCGTGTTACCGATATGCACGAGGACGCCCGCGGCGCTATCCAGGCCATTAGCGCCGCCTTGAACAACGCCGGTATAAGCTATAAGGACATCGACTACATAAGTCCGCACGGCACAAGCACACAGGAAAACGACTCAATCGAAACCAAAGCCATCAAAGCTGTGTTTAAAGAAAAAGCTAAAAATATTCCTGTCAGCAGTGTAAAAAGTATGCTCGGGCACTTAATCGGCGCAGCCGGCGCAGCCGAGTTAATTACCTGCATTCTCGCGATTCGCGACAATATCGTTCCACCAACGATAAACCTGCATGACCCCGACCCGGCACTTGATTTGGATTATGTTCCGAATACCCCGCGAAAAAAACAGGTTGATATCGCGATGAAGGAATCCTTCGGTTTCGGTGGGCAAAATAACGTCGTAATCATTAAAAGGTTCAGTGAATAATATGATAGATATTAAGGCAATACGCGAAAATCCCGAAAAATTCAAAGCCGCTTCGAAAACAAAAAAAATCCCAGCGGATATCGACAAACTGCTCCAGATAGATTCTATTCTCGCGGACTCAAAACGAAAACTTCAGGACATCGTCACCGAGAAAAATCGCATCGGCAAAATAATCCCCAAAGCTGCACCTGATGAAAAACAAAAAGTATTAACGCAGCTTTCATCGCTAAAACAGCAGGAAACCGAGCTTAACGAATCCGTAAAAACCTTGCAGCCTCAGTTCGACGAGTTGATGCTTTACGTCGCCCAGCCTGCCGACGATGATGTTCCCTTCGGCGAGGACGATACGCAAAATGTCGAACTGCGCAAAGAAGGTGCTATCAGGCAATTCGATTTCAAATCGAAAGACCACGTCCAATTGGGCCTTGCCCTCGATATTATTGATATCGAACGAGGTGTAAAACTTGCTGGAACACGAAATTATTTCCTAAAAGGCGATGGCGCTCTTTTGCACTGGGCCATCCTGCGTTTCTCGATTGATTTGATGGTCTCTAAAGGTTATGTCCCAATGTCTGTGCCGTTATTAATGAACAACGAGGCAATGCGTGGAACAGGCTATTATCCAGGCTCCGAGGACCAGACTTATCGAATGGAAATAGACCAGCTAAGTCTCGCCGGCACTGCGGAGGTGCCTCTTACCGCCTATCACATGGGCGAAATTTTAAACGCTGAAGAACTTCCTAAAAAATACGTCGGCTTATCAACCTGCTTTCGCCGCGAGGCAGGAGCCGCGGGTAAAGATACCTATGGCCTGTACCGAATCCACCAGTTCGATAAGGTCGAGCAGGTCGTCATTTGCGAAAACAGCGTCGAGCAAAGCAATAAATTCCACGAAGAAATTTTAAGCAACGCCGAAGCGGTTCTTAAAGCACTGGAACTGCCCTACCGAGTTGTTGTCGTCTGCACCGGCGACCTCGGACGCGGACAAGCCAAGAAATACGATATTGAAACCTGGATGCCCTCACGCAAAAACTTTGGCGAGACCCATAGCGCAAGTAAATTCTACGATTTTCAGGCAAGAAGACTAAACCTTCGCTACAAAGAATCCAAAATCCAAAATCCAAAATCTAAAATCCAATACTGCCACACTCTCAACAACACCGTTATCGCCAGCCCAAGAATCCTGATACCGATTCTGGAACTATACCAAACTAAAGACGGCTCAGTAACAGTTCCAAAAGTTTTGCGGCCTTATATGAATGGCAAAGAAAAAATTACACGCCCGTGACGTTGCCTACGACTTTGGGATACACTGAATAAGCAAAACTGCACAGAGCAGTGCTATATAATACGAGATTATCACATCGCTCGGCCAGTGCGCTGCCAGGACGACGCGGGCAAGAAAACAAAGAATCAAAAGAGTGGTGCACACAAGCAAGAGGACTGCGCGCAGCACGCCATGACTTTTCTTTAAGGCCAGAACCGCCAGAAAACCGAAAGTGGAGGCATATCTCAGGGCGGATATCGACGGAAAGCTATAACCCGAAAGCGGGCGAAATACATTTACAAGTTCCGGTGAAGGCCGCGGGCGGGCAATGACCGGCTGTAGCCAGTCTCCGAGCACCAGCATTACCATAAAACTCAGAATTGAAACAAGTGCGGCACGCCATCCCGCCAAAAACCAGCAAACGGCAAAAACGAACGCCACTATAAGCCAGACCCATGGAAATCCCGCTGCCCAAGAGACCACTTTGGCCCATCCCGGGTTTTGGCCAAACAACGATTGCACCCACCTTTCCACAACCACATCTCCGGGAAAATAGGTGTAATATTTAGCAGCCAGCACGGCCAAGGCGGCGATAGCGAGTAACACTACCCATCCGGCATATTTTGTTCTCATAATTTCCCCTTTCATCGCTTGTCTGACAGCAATTATAACCCGCCCGCCGACAATGAACAATATCTTTTAACCCCGTAATTTTAGCTTTAATTTTTAATCCGTCTATTATATGCTATCCGTAGAACACTGGCTTAGTTTTTAGACAAGGAGGTTCTATGTCACGGACGTGTAAAACATTTCTAATATTCTCATCTATTCTCGTAACTCTTATATTGTCAAGTTGCGGGCAGAAAGATATTTCAGCAATCAGTCACAGCCCTATCGCTGCCGAAGAACAGCAATGGCTCGCGAAGGCATACCGGCAGGATGTGAACGGCTGGATTTATCTGCATATCGAAGGGAAACCATTCGAGCGAGGCTTTCAGCGAGGGTACTTGACCGCTAACGAAATCGATGAGTTCCGCAAAACCCTTGCGCATATCGCCTATTATCAAACAGGAAAAAAATATGACTTTTTTGTCAAGACAGCAAGAAAACTTTTCAAAAATAAAATATTACCTGAGTACACCGAAGAAATGAATGGAACGGTAGCCGGTATGAATAAAGCAGGCAAAAAAGTCACCTGCGACGAGATATTCTTTATGAACGGCTTTATCGACATCCTTTGGTACTGGTGGCCTCAGCATAAATCCGCGGAAGAATCGACCCGTCCCGGCTGCAGCGCATTTATCGCCGCAGGCGACGCCACGAAGAACGGCAAAATCGTAATGACGCAAAATACCTGGATCAATTACGCTATGGCCAGGTTCTGCAATATCGTCATTGATATCGCGCCCGAAAAAGGCCATCGAATCCTGATGCAGTCCTTCGGCCCCTGCATTTACAGCGCAACCGACTTTTTTATTACCGATGCGGGCCTCGTTGGTACGGAAACAACCATTGCCAACTTCAAAGGCTTCGACCCGAAAGGCACACCGGTTTTCGACAGGGCCAGAAAAGCGATGCAGTACGCCGAAACAATCGACGAGTGGGCCGGCATAATGACAACAAAAAATAACGGCGCATACGCAAACTCCTGGTTGCTCGGCAACATCAATACCGGCGAAATCGCAAGGCTCGAACTGGGCCTAAAGAATCATAACCTCGAAAAGAAAACTAACGGTTACTTTGCAGGTTCAAATATTACTTCCGACCTGAAAATTTTGCGTCAGGAAACAGATGCCTCACTCGACGACCTACGCGATACCTCTATCGCCCGAAGCGTAAGATGGAAACAGCTTATTAAGGAAAACTATGGGAAGATTGACGTCGAACTTGCTAAAAAAATGCTCGCGGACCATTACGATGTATATCTTGAAAAAGAAAAACCTTCCAGCAGAACAATCTGCGGCCACTCGGATTTGGATGATGGAAGCGTACCGGGAACAAAATCAGCATTTCGCCCCGTCGGTGCAGTTGACGGCAAGGTCGTCGATTCCGATATGGCTAAAAGCTGGCAGTTTGCCGCCAAATGGGGCAGTTCCTGCGACATCGGCTTTGACGCAAAAAAGTTTTTAGAAAAACATCCCCAATACGACTGGCTCGACGGCTTCCTGAAAGATTTACCCTCTCAACCCTGGACAATCCTCCAGCAGAAAAATTAAAGTGTACCTGCGGAGCGCACGGCCTTGGACGATATAAGGGAAAAACTAAATCGAATTGACGAACAGCTCGCCGGCAGCCGCCAAAAATTATTTGAAAAAACCGCAACTTCCGCCCCGCTTCTGTTTTGCGCAACCGGTCTGATTGCGGGAATCATTATTCAAAACAATTTCGCTGTACCTGTTTCTATTTGGTTGATACTGTTGTCCTTGGTCATAATCGGTCTGCTTGCATTTTCTTTTTTCTCGAAAATCACACTAAAATCTACATCCTATGCCCTTTGTACTTTTGTCTGTTTTCTCTGCCTGGGCACAATCCGGCTTATAAGTTTCCAGCAGCCGGAACCGAACGACATTCGCAGCCTCGTTGGCCAGGAAAGACAACTGGCAACTATCCGCGGGATAATTTTAACCGAACCATACACCGCTGAACCCCAATGGCAGTTCGCGAAATTTTCACACACCGACCCTCGCAGCAGTTTCTATCTGCAACTGCGGGAAATAGAAGTAACTGACGGCTGGGCAAAAGTGACAGGCGACGTGCGGGTACAGGTTGATGAACAGATACGCAATTTAAAAGCCGGTGATTATATCGAAGTTCTTTGCTGGCTCGACAGATTCAGAAACGCAACTAATCCCGGCCAGTTCGATATAGCGAAATATCTTGCCCGCAATAACGTCTTCATCGCCGCTTCAGTCGAATCACGCGACAGCATAACAATTTTGAAGAATCACGGTACGGCAGCTTTCGCAAAAATAAGACGCAGGCTGAGCCGCATCGCCACCGCAAAATTGCTCGATAACCCCTACGCCTTTGAGCAAAGCCATAAACTGCTGCTGGCACTGGTTCTCGGTTACAGGGCGAACGTCGATACCGATGTTTACATGGCTTTCCGCAAAACAGGTCTTTTGCATTTTATATGTCTGTCCGGTATGAACTTCGGCATCGTGTTTTTAATCATCTGGTGGCTTTGCCGCAGAATCGGTTTGATGAAACCCGCTCGCGCCGCTGTATGTACAATCGCCTCCATACTGTTCCTTCTCGTCATACCGTATCAGGCCCCGGCAATGCGGGCCGCGGTAATGTGTTTTGCCTTCTGCGCATCGTTCTTTTTCAACAGGCACCCCAATGCCCTTAATTCACTATCACTTGCTGCTTTAGTCCTCCTGCTGTTTAATCCGATGCAGCTTTACGAAATTGACTGGCAACTGTCTTTCGCTGCCGTTCTTGGTATCCTCTTGCTTAACGACCGTATCAATTTCTTCTTTTATGAAAAAATAACAAGCCATTCTTGGGCTTTGTATATATCGAAACCAAATTTATTTCTTCGCACAGTTTCATGGATTGGCGTTCTTTTGTTAAATGTTTTTTCTGTAAGCTGCGCCGCATGGATAGCTACCTCCGGGATTATGCTCTATCATTTTTATACGATAAATATTCTCACAACGCTGTGGACGATTATCGTTTCACCATTAATAGCTGTCGTCTCATTTCTCGGATATATAAAAATGATTCTGGCGCTCGTTTTGCCCACCGTAGCATCGTGGCTCAATCCAATAACATTCAAACTCGCCGATTGGCTCATCGCCCTCGTCAAATTCCTCGCTGCAATGGATAAAACGATCATCCTGATAGGGCACGTTCCGCTTGTCTCCATCGTTTTTTGTTATGCTGTCATCTTTTTTGCCGCCTTTGCGCATTTCCGCCGCCCCAAAATAAAAATCGCAATTCTTTCACTGATGTCTCTGGCAATAATTATTTTCCTCGGTGCTGTAAAATTCCAAAGAACATATCACAAAAACCTTGTTATAACCTGCCTCGATGTCGGGCACGGACAGGCGATAATTGCGCAATTGCCTGTCAGAAAAACCTGTCTTTTCGACGCAGGCTCGCAGAACCTGAGCGACATAGGCACACGAACTATCGCCCCATTTTTAAGTTATAACGGCATAAGCAAACTCGACGCAATCTTCATAAGCCACGGCGACATCGACCACATCAACGGAATTCCGGAAGTTGTCAAATTTTGCGATGTGGACGCCATTTACGCGGATGAAACGCTTCCCAAAACACAAAAATCAACCGTCAAATTCCTGAATAATTGGTTGAGCGAAAGAGCTCTCGAAATTCAGTCGGTACAAAATAATACTATCGCTGGAATAAAAATAATTTGGCCAAATGCCGTCGCACGTTTAAATAACAAATTAACTGACAACGATAAATCCGCTGTTATGCTGATTGAATCCGGAAACTCGAAAGTGCTCCTGTGCTCCGATATTGAAAAAACCGCTCAGGCAACGTTGTTGCAGCTTTTTCCAAATCTCAATCCCGACGTGGTCGTTGTCCCGCACCACGGTTCATTACGAACACGCCTGCACAATTTTCTCGATGTGCTCGACGCGGATATTTTTATATATAGCTGCAGCGAAAGACTCTTCGATTCGCTTAAAAAATCAAACCAGTCCGTACCTGTAAAATCTTTCTATACCTGCGCCGATGGTGCCATAACTATTTTTTTCGATGAAAACGGAATGATAAAAACAACCACATCGGTGCGCAAATAAAAACCCCGGCCATCAGACCGGGGTTTTAAAAATCGGACAACACCTTTACTTCATATGCACTACAATTTCAACCCTGCGGTTCTTGGCTTTGTTGCTTGCTGACGTATTGGGTACTATCGGCTTGCTGTCACCTCGGCCAACAGCGCGAATCCGTTCCTTGGCTATCCCGTGGTCTATCATATATCTGACAACCGTCAAAGCGCGTTCGGTCGAAAGCTGCCAGTTGTCCTTCCACTGAGATTTCTTTATCGGGTCCGAATCGGTATGCCCGACAATATCGACCTGCCTGCCGGAATACTGGCTCTTCAATACCTCAAGAATATGATTAAGGTCGCCGGACGCCGAACGTTTTAGTGCCGCCTTGCCTGGGTCGAACAGTATTTCGTTCTGCAGCTTTACTGTCACCGTTCCCGCATCGGCGTCAAACGCAACGTCATACTTGTCACCGAAGCCGCTCGCCTGGCCTACACTCTGACGCTGAGCGAGTTTTTTCTGAAGCTCTTCCACCGTCTGCTGCTCCTGGGCAAGCTGACCGGCAAGCTGTCCCTTCTCTGTTTGTTCACGTTCGAGCAGACCTTTCAGGTTCTCTTTTTCGACATTAAGCGCATTGTATTTTTTCTGGCTCACGCAGCCTCCAAGCAGTGACATTGCCGCAATACAAATGATAACGTTCGTTACTTTTTTGCTGATGGTGTTCATTTTAAACTTCTCCTTTCGTTTAGAATCGCAATCCATTTTTTATTTTGGTTTACTGGTAGCGCAAAAAGCTCCAGTAATTCAAAATCCAGTCGTGTAAGATGATAACAACAACTATTCCCATTGACAAGAAAGGACCGTAAGGAATTTGTCGAGTTTTTTTAAAAAACATTTGCCATGCCGCCCAGACCAGTCCGAAGAACGGTGCGATGAAAAAAGCTACGACGCTCAAACCAGCCCCTATCACTGACCCCGCCGCCCCCATCAGGTGGACGTCGCCCAGCCCCATCGCCTCTTTGCCGAACGCCAATGTCCCTAAAATCCGCGTCGCCCAGACAGCTCCGCAACCGGCAAAGTATCCCCATAAACTTCCCAGAAGTCCAGCAATGACAGGTTGTTGTGAAAAATTCACCCACCATGTCCGTACTGCTTCAACCTCCCGGCATAGGCAGTAACTCCCCACGGCACAACCAATTATTGGCAGCAAAAAGACAATTTCCTTACACACTTCCATACGGTGACTGATGTTAGCATCCGAACTGGCTGCACTTTCCGCTCCAGCAGATGCGGCGGTTTCCGCCTCCCATTCATAACTTCTTTTAATACAGCCTGTTACCAGCAGCAGTAGCGAAATACCAGTCCCAATCGCCGCTCCAATCGCAAGTGAGCCTGTAGCCGCCGATGCAACCGGCAAAAGAGCATAGCCGCGAATTACCGCTGGATTTATTACAAACTGCCCCACCGCCGAACCAGCCAGCCCCGCACCGGTAATAAACCAGCATATCGACAACGGAATTATCCATAGTTCCAAATCAATCGCCGATGCCGCCAACAACGCTGACAGCAATATTAAGGTCATAAGATAAATAAACCATCCGCCTCCCACAAAGGGTGCAACCCCGGCACGCAGGTTTGTTCGGAAAAAAAGGAAAAACGTCCCAGTGAAAAGTAAAGCCGTCAAAAGTTCTATCACAAAATACCGCGGCGAAATCGACGCCTTGCAATATCGGCACTTGGCGCCAAGAAGCAGCCAGGAAATCAGAGGTATGTTATCATAAAAATGAATATGTTTTCCGCATGCCGGACACGCCGAGGGGGGAAAGACCAGCGATTTATCGCGAGGCAGCCGATAAATGACCACGTTCAGAAAACTTCCAACGCAACTGCCAAACGCGAAAATAAACGCATACCAAATCCAATCCGGTACCATCCCAACGCCTCCCTTGCGTTACCGTAAGACTCTATTTATTTCTTTTTACCTTTGCCGACCATCGATGCGACCTTCATAGGCAGGCCGAACAATCGAATAAACCCGATTGCGTCTGTCGGATTATACTCGGCACCCATCTTGAAGCTCGCCAAATCCTTCGCGTACAGACTGTTCGGACTTGTCACGCCCGCCGGTGTACATCGTCCCTTGAAAAGTTTCACCTTGACTTTGCCCGTCACGTTTCGCTGCGTGACATTTATGAACGCATCGAGCGCCTCACGCAAAGGCGAGAACCACTGCCCGTAATAAACCAGCTCCGCGTATTTTATCGCGACCTGCTGCTTATAGTGCATCGTCTCACGTTCGAGCGTCAGCGTTTCAAGACAATCATGCGCAACCTTCAATATCGTCCCGCCCGGCGTTTCATACACACCGCGAGACTTCATCCCGACAAGCCGGTTTTCAACCACATCAGCCTGCCCAACACCGTGTTTGCCGCCGATACTATTCAGCGTCTCAATTATTTTCACTCCATCAGTCCGCTTGCCGTTCACTTTTACCGGCACACCTCGCTCAAATCCAATCGTCACATAATCCGGCTTGTTCGGTGTCCTCGAAACCGGGTTCGATATTACATACAAACCGTCTGTCGGTTCATTCGCCGGGTCTTCCAAATCCGCACCTTCGTGGCTTATGTGCCACAAGTTCCGGTCACGCGAATAAATTTTCTTTTTGCTCTGTTCAATCGGAATATTGTGCTTCTTGGCGTAATCAATCGCCGCCTCACGGCTGGTCAGTGTAAATTTCGGGTCCTTCCATGGTGCGACAATTTTCAGCGTTGGGTCAAGCGCCATATAGGTCAACTCGAACCGCACCTGGTCGTTGCCCTTGCCCGTCGCCCCGTGCGAAACCGCCGTCGCGCCTTCCGCGTGCGCAACATCCACCTGGTACTTTGCGATTAAAGGCCTTGCGATACTCGTACCAAGCAGATACCCGTTCTCATACACCGCGCCGGACTTCAGCAAAGGCCAAAGATAATCCTCCACAAATTCCTTCCGAAGGTCCTTGACAACGCACTTGACCGCACCGCTTTTAAGGGCCTTGCGTTGAATCCCCGAAAGCTCATCGCCCTGGCCTAATTCCGCCGCGAACGCTATAACGTCGTACCCGTACGTCTCCTTCAGCCACGGCAGAATTACGCTCGTATCCAGCCCCCCGCTGTACGCCAACACTACCTTTTCCGCTTTTGCCATTTTTGTACCTCACTATCGGTTAAAGACCTGAATTATACATAGGTAATTGCCCCATGCCAAATAAAACGTAAAAAAACATAATTTCAGGGAAATCCCCGATAGCATTGTCGTACAGGTCGTGGTATACTTTCTGGCGTAGGGGTTAGATATACCCAAGGAGAAAAGTTAAAATTTTTTTACACCTTTTTGAAAGGGGCAAAGTTATGCCAACAGAAGCGGAAGCAAAACTCAGTACCGAAATGCAGCAGCTTAAGCAGGATTTCGGAAAACTTAAGGGCGACCTCGCGGAGGTGCTTCGCATTGCAGGCACCGAAGGCAAACAGAAAGTAAAAGCAGCTTATGATTCCACCTGCGAGTATAGTAAAGAAGCTCTCGAAAAAACCAGAAAAACGATTGAGGAAAAACCGCTGATGTCCGTGCTGGTAGCGTTCATCGCCGGCGTGCTGCTCGCGAAACTCCTGGATAGGAAATAACCATATGGGATTTTTGGCGGACATTATACGCAGTGTAGCAGGTATGCTATCGCAGGCAGTTGAACTCGAGCTTAAATCGCTGTGCAAAATAATCCAGGGCCTATGCCATTGTGTGGCATGGATGGTATTTGCAGTGCTGCTGATGCTGCTCGGTGCTGTATTTGCCGTCTGGGGCGTATGCTCCCTGCTCGAACCATTAGTGGGGCAAGGTCTGGCGGCAGTTATCGTTGGTGTCATCGTGATTCTGGCAGGTCTTGTCATAATTTGCGCAGCCAACGCCTGCCACCATAAATAACCACAGCGAATTTTTCTGCGAACTGCCTTATATTTATTGCGAGCCTTGTCCGCCTTTAGGCGAGACGGGCGCGGCAATCCCGTTCTGCTTGCGCCCTACTCCTTTATTGCGAACCCCCGCCTTGCGGGACATAGCAATCTCTTTTTCAGCCCCTCGCAACCGAACACTAATTTGCCCTGTTGGCCAAAGACCAAATAAGCCTAAGTGTTATCCCATGGATATACCTTCAATTGCCAACCATAATAAAATATTCTTATATTTTTTAATTTTCGCAATTCTTTTTGAAAAGCTGGCATTACACCTTGACAGACAATAATTCCGGAAACATCCTTGCTCTTTTCTTCATCTCTCACCACCTCTATGTACCTTCGGATTTGCTTAACCGCATCATGGCCTATTTTGCCAAGTTTTAGCTCAACTACGATTAAGTTTCCGTTCCTTTCTTGAAGCAAAAGGTCTATTCTGCCTACAGAGGTGTCCAATTGTCGCTCTATAATTTTTACTGATCGCCCCATTAACTGGGGATTCTCTTTTATGAAGGATTCAATATCCCTTTCAAGAATCTCTGTCACCTCCTCAGTTGATAAGACTCTATCGGTTGCAACCGCAGTTGCTTCAGATTCTTTTATTGCTTCAAATAAAATTTCTATATCTTTGTCGTTTAAGTTTCGCCAATTCCTTGTAGCCGAGCCAATCGCCTGTGTCTCAGTTCTACCTTGCGGAAAAAAATTTTTTAATGAAAGCTTTGCGGCTAATTTTCTATCAAACAGTAAGGGTTTTTCCAAAATCTTCGATGAAATTGGATCTCCGAAAAGAATAACATTATCGATTCGTCTACTCCCTATATCTGATGCATATTCGTTGATATGGGGATTGCTATATTTAGCACACAAATTCTTATCTTTGATTACCTCAGAAACATCCAAAATCCTGTCAACTACATAATAGGCCATAATAGATTTTCTGCCGTTATAACGTGTGTGAAAAAACACGTAGTCTCCTTTTTTAAGCTTTTTGAGCTTCTGAGATCTCCCTCTTACATCACCATAAGTATATTCGCCAAAACATGGATCTTTGTGGTGTATTAATTGTGTGTACGGTACCAATAAATTCATTTGCACATACCTTTTCACAGTTTTAAATTTTTATATATCACTTTGCCATTTGCATTTTGATTTTTGATTTATCTTGTAAGGTGCCCGCAGATAACTCTACGCATCAGATTTGCGTCGGCATTTTTGCCGGTAAAAAGCTTGAATTGTGCGGCGGCCTGGTTGACAAACATCGATACTCCGTCAATAGTCTTTGTCCCCGCCCTTTTTGCCTGCTTTAACAGCAGTGTTTCTATCGGATTGTAAACCGTATCGAAAACAACCATATCCTTTATAAGATACTCCGCCGGTAACGGCGTCGCATTTACTTTCGGGTGCATCCCGATACTCGTGCAGTTAATAACTAATTTCGCATGCAAATTTTTTAATCTTTCCAGACCGGCAAATTCACAGCCGAATTCACCCGCCAAATTCTCCGCGCGTTTGACCGTCCGGTTATAAATTGTTATCTTAGCCCCCGCATCGCTTAAACCGGCTACTATCGCCCTCGATACGCCACCAGCGCCAATAACCGCAACCGGCATGTCCCGCAAGCCTGTTTTTTTAATCCCCATCGCGGATATTACGGAATCCAAAGCACTACGGTAATCTGTATTGTAAGCCGCCAGTTTCCCACCAGCTTTAATGAGCACCGTATTCGCTGCCCCGATTTTTTCTGCTAACGGTTCGACAAATCCCTTCTTTCGCTTCACATAAACCAGCGCGTTTTCCTTATGCGGTATCGTTACGCTGAAACCCTTAAATCTAAGCCACGGCCTCGCCAGAATATTATCAAAAAATCTGTTAAATTCATCCATCCCTCCTTGCTCCAGCAATGGCAGATACACCTCATTCAAGCCGGCTTTTGCAAAACAGGCATTATGCACGTGCGGACTTAATGAATGCGCAACCGGGTCGGCAATCACACCATAAAGAGCCGTTTTATTATTTATCGAATCATAACGGTAAAGCTTTTTAAATTCTTCAACCGTCAACTGACCCGGTGCCGTTGCGGTGCCTTCATCAATGCTCGCGAACGTCACCATACTGCCTAATTTCTTCGCCACAACCCTGCTGATAAGACCCGCTCCGCCCATACAGAAAACAATACGCTCACCCCTCGTATTATGCAGCAAATCAAACGCATCGAAGCAGTCATTAACGTGATTAGCCGTATAAACAAGTTTCGGTATCGCCGATGGAAACGCCTTTTTAATTTCACGGTAAAGCTTCTTTATGTCCGCAAATTTCGTCTTGAAATTATGCGCCGAAAGAATAAGTTTGGTTTCTTTATTGTTAGATAGCGCCTTTTTTATTTCCTGCCGAACTTCCGGAACAAAAAAATTGTCATATTCCAAATCAACAAAATCAACTCCTGCGTTTATTGCCGCGACAAGCACTTCGACCCGCAGTTTCAATGGATAATTGAATACCCCGCCCTGTTTTTTATCCCGGCATGTCACTACCACTGGGATGTGACCTTGGGCTATTGAAATTAATTTTTCCACAAGCCCGACATTGAGCTTTTCTAAATAATCTACGCGCAATTCGAGCATCTCAGCGCCTGCGGCAGATGACTTTTTGATTTGCAGCAATGCCTGCTGAATGTCATTTGCCGCTATAGGGATAGTCAAATATGTCATAATAACGCAATTTATAGCAGTCTGCGTCTGCAAGGGCAACATTAAATTTTTCTTGCATTTGCCGCCGCTTTAGGTAAATTACATCAAATTTAGGTTTATTATAACCTGCTTTTGATTTATGCATTTATGACTTGTGCTTTTTGGCAGTTTCAAGTTGGAGATTTACAATGATAGGAAAAAAAATAAGGCTCGAACGCATAATTGACCGCAACAGCGGAAAAACAGTCATCATCCCGATGGATCACGGTGTCACCGTCGGCCCAATCGAAGGTCTGGCAAATATGAAGGAGACAATCAGTAAAATTGTCGCTGGCGGCGCTAACGCAATCCTGATGCATAAGGGCATCGTCCGGGCAGGCCACAGGGGAAAAGGCAAAGACGTCGGGCTGATTATCCATCTTTCAGGCGGCACCGCATTAAGCCCCGACCCAAATGCGAAGGAAATGGTCTGCACGGTTGAAGAGGCCATAAAGCTTGGTGCCGACGCCGTCTCCGTACATATCAACCTCGGCGCAGAAACTGATAAGGAAATGCTCGGCCAGCTCGGTTACGTTAGCGGAAAGTGCCTCGAATGGCAGATGCCGCTCGTCGCGATGATGTACACACGCGGCCCGAAAATCAAAGATGAATACGACGTCAAGAACGTCAAGCACGCCGCAAGAGTCGGCGCAGAACTCGGCGCAGACATTGTAAAGGTCGTTTACACAGGCAGCCCCGAAAGCTTCGCCGAAGTCGTCGAAGGCTGTCCCGTCCCCGTTGTTATCGCGGGCGGAGCGAAAATGAATAGCGACGAAGACATATTCAAAATGGTCGAAGGCGCACTTAAAGCCGGCGCAGCGGGACTATCAATCGGACGCAACGCCTTCCAGCATAAAACACCGGACAAAATAGTCGCCGCCCTTTGCAAAATGGTACACAAAGGAGCCTCCGTCAAAGACGCGATGGCGATGCTCAAAGCCTGAATTCCATAA
>Ga0214473_10000717_pt1 | contig 45699 bp, 59 predicted proteins | sample RVTome_7_FD_203509 | JGI IMG/M metagenome (GOLD analysis project Ga0214473, IMG submission 203509) | Soil microbial communities from uranium-contaminated site in the Upper Colorado River Basin, Wyoming, United States - RVT98D197 | ecosystem: Environmental > Terrestrial > Soil > Contaminated >...
TGGGCAACCTTGACCTAGCGGGGCTGGCTGCCTACTGGAATGCAAAGAGCAAAAACCTCCAGGAGGTGTTCGGGGCGGATTTTCCCCTGATTGAGGCCGAAAAGAATCGCATCAAGGCCAACTTGCAACAGGGGAAGCCGGCCAATGGCTAACTTCACATTTGACCCCGTAACGCACATCTACCGACTGGGGGATGTTATCCTGCCCTCAGTCACTCAAATTATCAAGGGGGTGGGCCTTTACGAGGTCAGCCCCTTTTCCACCGGGCCGGAACTCGGTAAACGGGTGCATACCGCTATTGAGCAATTCAACCGGGGGATTACTGATCGGGATTTTATCGAGCCGGAAGTGTTACCGTATTTGGCAGCGTGGGAGCAATTTATAGCGGTTACCGAATACAAATCTCAGCATCACGAGGAGCTGATGTATTCGCCCACGCTCCGGTTTGCCGGAACTATGGATGATTTTGGGGTGGGGGTGTTCGACAAAACCCAACGGCGGATACAGGCTTTGCTTGATTTTAAGACCGGCGTGCCGCACCCAAGTCATAATCTCCAGCTTTGCGCTTACCGGGGGCTACTACATGAGTGCTACGGGGTGGCCCCTGACAAGCTATTCACGCTCTATTTACGCAAAGATGGTAAATACCGGCTGGTAGAGTGTAAGCCGGAACATATTTTAAACAACTGGAATTTGTTCAAGCAGACCATAAATATCTATAACTGGAAGATGAATAATGGCCTGGTAAACCAAAATCAAGAGGAAACTTTTTATGAATAATGCACTAACCCCCGCAGTACAGCAGCAGCCAATAGCCTTGTTGCCGGAACACGAATCAATTTTGCAGCAGGCAGAGAAATCGCTTAGCAAAAGCATTTCTAGCCTCGTAGCGGCTTATGCCAACCACCAGGTAACCGACCAGGCCAGCGCCGATTATGCTGGGGTTGGGGTAAAAACAGCGACACTTATAGAAAAAACAGCAGAGGAAGCCTTCGGAGATATTATTGCGGAGGCCCACAAAATGCACAAAGGGCTAACCTCCCGGCTGGCCGCATTTATCAGCGGCCCCTCTGCAAAGATTGATTCTCCGATAGTTGCCTTGAAAAAGCGGCTGAAGCAGCAGATATTTGCTTATCAAGCTGAGCAGGAACGCAAACAGCGGGAGGCCGCCGAAAAAATCCGGCTGGAAATGCAGCGGCAGGCAGATGAAGAGAGACTTGCCGCTGCGGTGCAGGCTGAGAAGGCGGGGGAAAAAGAGCTTGCCCAGTCCATCATTGAGCAGCCTGCCCCGTATATACCGGAAGTGATACAAGCCAAGCCAGCCCCGGTAGCCGGAGTTAGTGGTAGAACCATCTGGAAGGCCCAGGTAGACGATTTAATGAAGCTGGTACAGGCGGTGGCGGCGGGGAAAGTTCCCCTGTGTGCTATCCAGGCTAATGATAAGTTCCTGGGAGAGCAGGCCCGCAGTTTGACCACGGCATTTAATATGCCGGGGGTTCGAGCGTACTCGGTTAAGGTTTAACCCCGGCCACCTTGCCGGAACAGGGTGGAGGGATTGTAGACCACTGGCAAGCCGGTTTTGACCCGGCCCGCAGGGAATTAACTTTAAGGGGGAATTATGCAAGACAGATTAAATGTTACATTTGTAAAATTCAAGCCGTACAAAATTACCGGCAATATCTATGTTGACCTTGTTTTTGAGTGCCGGGCAGATTTACACATGCCAATTCTTGCCCCGCTTGGAATATCAGTGGAGCATATTGAAACCGGCGAAGATTTTGAGGTAAGGGTCGGGGATGTTCCGCTTACCAGTGAATCATTCGACATTTCGTTATGGGGGACTGGAGAAAACATGCCTCAAGCCCTCAAAAATCGGATGATTACCAAGGTCAAAAAAAGCCAGTATCGGGGGGACAAAGAGATATTTCCGATATTGACTTTATTGACTTTCACCATCGGCTGCAAGACCAATTCGGATTTTTGGCACTGGATATACAATAATTGGGGCGATGATATACAACTTCGGCTTGAGGCCCGGCAGCAGAAACTACCGGATGGGATAAACGCAGCAGGGTGTAGCGAGCTTAAGGCTATTGGTATATCTTGCGGCGGGGAGAGCCTCACGCTAAACCAGGAGTCGGGGAAACTGCTGGAAGAGCCCGCCCGGAGGATGAGAAATGCTTAGGGCAAATAGTCGCATTGACGAACACGGAGAGGGGCTAATTGAAATATCTTTAAGTTTGGCAGCTTGGCTTTCCGGTGGTGATACCGGGACATCATCTCGTAATATAGCCAGAAGATATTTAGGGTTGCCTATTATGCGGCAATTAAATGGATACCCACATGATGGGGATGATTTTGGACGGTGTTATCGGCTGTTGATCGCCTGCCCAGAAATAGATATCCGGGGCATGAAGGGTTTCCATAAAATTTGGGATGCGTTGGTTGATAACTGGAAGTTTTTGACCCAGAAATATGAGTTATCAGAGGTGAAATTAATGGAGCTTAATACAAAGTGTGTCCAGGAGCCTAAATCACCACCGTGTAGCGATAGCGAAGAAAAACCACAGCTTAATGACCGGATTCGCAGCATTCTAAATAATGTAGTAGTCATTTGCAACCAAATAGAAGTGAAAGACTATGATAATTCAACGTTGTCTCATGCTGCCGTTGATGGGGTAATTACCCAGGCCACTCTCCAATTGAACAACCTGTTTTCGTCTGAGCTATACAATTTAGCCAAAAACATGAACAGCACGGGCTAATTTCTACTTAGGTAGATGCCGGATAGCTACCGGCTGAACTGAGTGGGCTGCGGGGGAACCTCAGAGAGATTGACAAATAAGCCCGCCCATAACCGCCGGATTAGTTTAATGCAGAGCACCCGCAGAATCCGGGAGGCGCAAGTTCGATTCTTGCATCCGGCTCTATTAATTTAACAGGGAAAAGCATTATGCTACCTTCCCGGAAAAGCTGGTTGAAAGAATGATAAGCTGCTCCACCAAGCTGGGGGATTTGGTACTTGACCCATTCAGATGAATAAAATGCAAATAAGACTTTTCCCTTAGACCACCAGGTTATAACCAGAACAAAACCATAATTACCGGAAACGCTTGTCTGGTAAGGAAGGCCAGGCCGATATAAAAGACGAATCTGCAACATGTCTCAAACTTTTTAGACATGACCTGAATTTATAATATACGCTACGCCAAATGTAGCGGTAACGCCAATATCACTATAAATATTTGCACGGTAACGCTATTTTTTTATTGATAACATATTACGCTATATATATACTGTAAAGGTAAATTATAAAGGAGATATAATGACAGCTTTAGAAATAAAGGCTTTACGAAAAAGGATGGGCTTGGGTCAAGAAAAATTTGCAAGCCAAGTTGGAGTAAGTCTTATGGCGGTTTACTTCTGGGAAAATGGACGGAGGAAGCCTTCTCCATTAGCGGTAGAAAAATTACGGGCTTTATACTTAAAATATCCCGCATAAAAGGAAGGTTTTTTATGGGAAAAACCCCGGCCTTTCTTTTTTATCCGAGCGACTGGACACGAGACCTTGACGATCAAGACTTAGAAATTGAGGGAGCGTGGATACGCATATGTTGTCGTTTGTTTTGGGGTGGAGGTTCAGCTACAAAAACTTTAGATGAGTGGTCTAAAGTTTTAAGAAAAAATAGAAAAAAAACAGAAAAAATTTTAAAATTTTTATTAAAAAATAAAATTTCTTCTGGACTTTTTTTGGATAACCAAAACATAACCATAATGAGCCGTAGGATGATAAAAGATAAAGAATTAAGTGAAAAAAGACAACAATTTGGGAAATTAGGTGGTAATCCTAAATTAATTAAAAATGAAGCAGTTAGCTTAACCAAAAAAGATGTTTTGGTTAACCAAACACCTGAAACTGAATATGAATATGAATATGAAATAGATACTGAAAAAGATAGTAAAAAGGTGGATGAAAAATTTGAATCTTTTTGGATCGCATATCCAAAAAAAAAGAGTAAAGGGGATGCAGAAAAAGCATGGCGGGTGATAAAGCCCTCCATTGAGTTACTCTCAAAGATTCTTACTTCGATTGAGCAGGCAAAAAAATCTGAGGATTGGAATAAGGATAGCGGTAAATATATCCCGTATCCTGCAACCTGGTTACGGGCTAAGGGGTGGGATGATGATTATACCCCAATAAAAACCGAAATTATAAAAACCCAAAAAGATTTACGTAGGGAAGCTGCTCTTAAAAAGATTATGGAGGATGATTAGTGAATAAACAACAGGCTGACGAAATTTTGGCAGACATCCTTACTGAATATCATTGTGTAGAATCAGCACCGCTTAGTGCCAAGGGCTGGAAATCTATACTATTCGCCTTTGACTACAACCTAACTCAATCAGCACTTACAAAGTTATCCTCTGAGGTTCCGGCGATCACGACATACGGTAAATTGCCAGACATTGAAATTTTTAAGCGAATTTACCGGGAGTTAAGGGAAAAAGAGAATCCAAAGGAAGATAAAAACAGTTATTGCCCGTGCTGCAAAAATTCTGGCTGGTTGCTATATCAAAAATCAGAAGAGATAGAATATTATCCCTGGACAGGAAAATATAAAGGGGGATTAACCCACGTTGAATTTTATAATAAAATGGGTTCGTATCCGGGGATAAATGACGAGGAACATGAAAATTTTAAGGTTAAAAAAACCGTAACATCGGAATATGTTGTGAAATGCCCACATTTGGGGGATAAGTGGCAGGCTGAATTACAAAAACAGGGATTGGATAAGTGCCACAATATGGCCTGTAGTAACCCTGGGCGTAAATCTCGTAGAGAGGTAAGCGCTGGAATGAGCGGAATAGAACGCCACAGGATGAAGGGGTGTATGTACGTGCAGACGGTAACTGAGTTGCCACCAAGGGCAGCCCGTGACTTTACAGAGCCGAAGGTGGTGGAAATTCCATTTTAATTAAAATAATAGCGGTACAGGCTACAGGAGGGCTTCAATGAAAAATATTTCCGCTGAAGATATTGCTTTAACGAGTTTACGAATAGAAGATATTACGCCTTATCTACGTTGCAAAGGATGGAAACATAGCCAGAGTCCCAATGATAGGCTTATTGTATTTGAGGGGCAGCAAGATGATGAAGGGCAAACCATTGAATTGATCTTACCCCAACGGAATGATTATGTAGATACCTACGTTCGACTCGCCGATGCGATTAACCTTCTTGCAGCAGTGGAAAATCGTTCCCCTAATGAAATTATCAAAGCTATTAAAGCCCTTGGAGAGCAAAGGTATTGAAAAGGAGAGTATATGAAAGAGCATCCAATTTTATGGTCAACAAAGATGGTCTTGGAGTTACTGTCCGGGCAAAAGACTTGCACGAGGGACTTTTCCCAGGAATAGATGAGCGGTCTGCATTTTATCGAGAAAGCAAGGGGGATAAAACATGATAAGGGAGATTGAACTGCCAGAAGATGCCAGATTAGCCATTGACTTAGAGCGGGCGCTGGATTTGGCGTGTGAAATATTAAGTTCGGAAACCGGCAAATGTCCAGAAGATTGTACCCACGAGAAGGGGGGATGTGGCAACATAGATTCTGAATGCTGGAAGCGATATTTTATCGAGAAAGCAAGGGGAAAATGAAAGAATATCATAAGATTAATTCAATATTTAAACGGTCAATTGACGGTAAAAAAATGTTGTTCGGGGAATACTCAGTACCTGAATTTGATTATCTAAAAAATAATCAATGGCTGTTTACTGAAAAGGTTGATGGGACGAATATCCGAGTTATTTGGGACGGAGTAAAGGTTCTGATTAAAGGGAAAACAGACAACGCTCAAATACATTGGCAATTAATTGAGAAAATACAGGCATTGTTACCTGTGTATAAATTTACAGATATTTTCAAGGATATTCCCCTGTGTCTATATGGGGAAGGCTATGGGGCCGGGATTCAGAAGGGGGGAGGACTTTATAAACTAGAAAAGGATTTTGTTCTGTTTGATGTAATGATTAACGAAACCTGGCTTGAAAGAAGCAACTGCGAAGATGTGGCTGAAAAACTAGGCATAGAGATAGTACCCATCATAGGCCGGGGTACTCTCTTGGACGCACAGGTCAAGGTTGAAACAGGATTTGTTTCAACCTGGGGAAATTTTATTGCAGAAGGGCTGGTAATAAAACCAATCATAGAGTTATGTGATCGTCGAGGAGGACGAATAATAACCAAAATTAAACATAGGGATTTCAAATGAACCTCTGGGGGTGGAGGAATGAACGACAAAATAATTCGTAAAGGCAGCAAGGTTATAAAGTTCTACTGGAAAGAAGTTGAAACAGGGGAACACTATACTCTCTTTGTTGTGCTGGGGAAGTCAGCTACCTTTATGGGAGAAGTTTTTCTGTCCTGTGATGATACATGGATCGGCACAGGCGCAGAATGTACTCGCAATCTGTGCAACTCGAAAAACCTCTCATATGCCATGAAGCGGGTAGAGAAATTGACTATATGAGGAGGTAATATGCCAGATAAAACCTTTTTGTATCCGCAGGCTACAATCGAAATAACGGAAACCGCCGAAGGGCTGATTATCTTTATTCGGACAAGGGACGGGTACACGAAACAGACCTTTAACATGCTGGATGAGGATAGGATATTTGTTTACAAATATCCCGACAACCAGCCAACGCTCACGAGCTTACAGGGCATCGCTCCCAACCTTTTATTACCGGGGATTGGTAGTCGAAAGTGGAGAGATGTTTGGAGAAAAAGCAAATGCTAAGCAAAATGGCTGAGATGGTGGGGGCAGAGAGGTTGTCAAGGGGCTTGTATTGGACAAGGGCATTAAGTTTGGTCTCTGGATGTACCCACTGTTCCCCTGGCTGTCATAAATGCTGGAGCGCAGCCGCTACGCATATGAGGGCCTGGAACCCTAATATTAAGATTGCTCGTAACAATCTAGGGCTAACAAATCCCCACGGCAAGTTTAATGGTAATATCCGGCTACACCCGGAGTTAATAAATTTGCCATCAGTTACTAAAAAACCTACGGTGTGGGCGGTATGGAACGACCTGTTTCATGTCGATATTCAATATTCATTTCAGGCCCTGGCATTGTCTGAAATGGCATATAATAAAAGGCACATTTTTATAACATGTACCAAGCGGGCAGATAGGATGCAGTCTGTAATATCTCGTTTTTACAAAGAGGCCATAGCAAACAAACTTATTCCAGATGAAATTATTCCCATTCCAAATCTTATCACCATGATTACCGCCGAAAACCAGGACATGGCCGATGAGCGGATACCGTATCTGCTGCAAACGGAATCAGCGTGTCGGGCGGTAAGCGTGGAACCGCTACTGTCTAATATAGATTTTACGGCTATTCCTTTTGGCAAAGATTGGGGGAATGAAGATATGCACTATAAAGCCTTGCTAGGCACAGACGTGGAAGGGATTGGTCACTATTCGGTTGTGCCAAAAGGATATTCAAATAAAATAAACTGGATTACCGTGGGCGCAGAGACCCCGGTCGGCCCCAAGTCCCGCAAGCCGGAATTTGACTGGATAGATAATATTCACCAGCAATGCCATGAGGCGGGCGTGCCAATATTCATGAAGAATAGCCTGAAACCATTTTACCGGCACTTGCCGCAGGAGTTTCCGTTATGAATTCAGAAAAAGTTTTAAATTCGATAACCATCGCACGTGAATTTTTGGCCCAAGCGGATATTGTGATGGCCAATAGCAATGAATATTTTGGCAATAAGCATACCGCCCGGCTCCGCCGGTTATCAATGGAGCTAACACGGGCATTGGCAGAGTTGAGGAGGCCATTATGATTATGCACGCATTATCTGTCAAACAATCCTTTGCGTCACTGATTGCCCGTGGGCGCAAGACGAAAGAAACTCGTACTTGGAAGACGAAGTACCGGGGCGACCTGCTGATTTGCGCTTGTTTCAGTTCCCTCTTTATAGGGAAGATAGCTGCAATGCCCGCAAGGGCAAAGGAGAAAAAATGAATATCCATGATGCGGCCAGGAACGGCCACACTGAAGCTGTAGCGTTGCTCCTGGCAAAGGGGGCAAAGGTTGAAGCTGCGGACAACAACGGCAATACCCCGCTGATAGTGGCGGCCAGGGAAGGCCACACTGAAACCGTAGCATTGCTCCTGGAAAAGGGAGCAAATATTGAAGCTGCGGATAAATACGGGAATACTCCGCTGATATTAGCGGCCTGGGAAGGCCACACTGAAGCCGTGGCGTTACTCTTGGCAAAGGGAGCAAATATTGAGGCTGCGGATAATGACGGGGATACTCCGCTGATATGGGCGGCCAGGGAAGGCCGCACTGAAGCCGTGGCATTGCTCCTGGCAAATGGGGCAAAGGTTGAAGCTGCAAATAACTGCGGGGATACCCCGCTGATATTAGCGGCCGGGCATGGCCACACGGAAACCGTGGAGTTACTGAAAAAACATATTGCCAATCTCATAAACTGCCGTCCAATGACCATAGCCGAGGAGCTGCAAATGCCAGAATTTGCCACCGATAAAATAAAATGTAAGCCATTCACGGCCATTATTTCGGCTGGCTTACATTTAATAGCAATAGACCCGGCTTATGCCAAGCCGGTAGCTACAGCTCAATTTAAGCGCCCGCAGCGGGGCGATGGCATGACTGGCAATGATATTATATTAGAGCGGGTAGATTATATCAGCCTTGAGGCTCTGTTGCGCTCACCGGGGACGGTAATCACTCTTGAGAACCACGCCAGGCGAATTCTTGTTATTGAGCGCCAATATTTGGGCAAGAATGCAAAAGTCTTTGGCGAACTTTGCTACTGGACTGGCAGGGTGGTGCAGAAGATAGCGGACATGGGTTTTGAAGTGGTGGAGGCCCCGGTATATCCGGCCAAGGGCAAGGGCTGCACCTCTTGGCTACAGGACGTGTTTGGCATACAGGGGAATTTGCCAAACAGCTCCACGATACAAGAAATGGCGCTCAGGATAGCACGGGAAGATAATCCGTATTATCTTTGGGATGAAGAAACTCAGGCGGCATCAAAAGAGTTTAAATTTAATTTTAATTATGATACTGCCATGGCTTATTGTATGGGGATGTGGTGGATTAAGAAGAATAAATTTTAAGTCTGAAGATCGTGGGGCTTAAGCCTGGGTGTTAGAAGATATCAGGCCGGTTAAGCCATTTATGGCTAAGGGGAAAATGGGAATTTTTAAGGTGGACATACCATGCCAGAACTTACCACTGATAAAATAAAGTGCGAGCCATTTAGAGCTACAATTTCGTCTGAACGCTGCTGGTGGAACCGGCAATCCGGTAAATATGGAGACACGTGCCGAAATTGCAAACGGGCGAATATGCCAAAACCGGAAATGGTGAAATGTGTCCCAACATCAAAAAAGACACCACTAATATTTATATCAAAACCAAAACCTGAATCAAAAAAAGAGGAAAAACTGATTATGCCAGAAAATCAACATGTAAAAAAATGTCGGACATGTGGCTATAAAATAGCAATAAAAGATGACCAATGCTCGGCTTGCTACCGGAAGGAAAAAGGCGTTACGATTACAAGCGTTCGTAGTAAGGCTAAAGAAGAGTCTATTAAAAAAATCTTGCCTAACGGAGAAATGGTGGGGTTGCTTTTTATAGATGAAGAGAAATCCATGTTGGATACTTTGCGCCAGAATGCCAAAGTAAATTATCGTACCCTGGAAGGGGAAATAATGTACCGATTGAAAATGTCAGTTTGCGATGAACTCCCAAAAGAAAACAGTCGTAAATTTGAGGTAGAACCGTAAGAATTACTTGATCAGCCATTGCCATAACGCAATCATAGCAGCACCACAGAAGGCTAAACCAGCATCCCTGAGCGCTCCCCCTAATCGGCTGCGGGAATCCACCCGCTCCCCTATTCTGGCTTGGGAGACCTCGATAGTGGTAATCCTGGAATGAATATCACCATTACATTTAGTGCATTTTTCATCCCACTTGTTACCAAGCCCATCTATCTTGTTTTCTATCCGCTCAAGCCGAGCATCGAAATCAGCCATTTTTGTTCCCCTGTCTGGATACAAAGTAAGATGAAATCGCTCCCCCAGCCACCGTCATAAATTCTCCGGGGGTAATCTTGCCGAAAAAGGCCATAACGCAGACCCCAATACCAAATAGCCAGGCCAAACCAGGTCGAACACTGGCTTTGAAATCATCAATGAAGTTTTTATCAGTAGGGTATGGCATAAATTACCTTTTTTTATTTTTGGTCTTTTTACCTTTAGATTTACCTGCCATTCGCATAGCAATTGCCACAGCTTGTTTTTGCTTCCGGCCACTGTGCATTAATTCCCCGATATTTGCACTGACAACCTTCTTGCTCTTACCTTTTTTGAGGGGCATAGCTATTCCTCTTCCTCTTTTTTGATCCCCAACTGTTGGTTAATTTCAGACTTTGATGGGGGATTGAATCCCAGTGAAGACTTCTTACGATGACCGGTACGGGTCATTTTTAATTTGTACGGGCGGTATGTTTTTGCTGTGGATTTTGCCTGTTTTTGCGGTTGCTGTACAGGCAAAACCTGCCTGGATGTATCCAGAATGCTATTGTAAAATTTAATCGCATTATCCAGGTTGCGCTTACTATCAACATCCAGGGAGGAAACAAATTCCTCTTTTTCGGCTTTACTTAATCCCGAAAGTGGGTGCATTCGGTCTATTGAACTTTGTAAAGATTTCTGAGTTCCACCCAGAGACATATATTCCTGCAAATATTTATCGGCAGCTACCTTATCCTTATACTTCAAGGACATTTTGTAATTATAGAGAGCGTCTGTTCTGGGATTTACCCAAGAACCTTCGCCATATTTCCCCTTTTTCTTGAGAAAATCCGCCTTGTCCTCGAAGATGATTCCATTATAGGCGGCCTCCAAGGGGTCAGTCTTGTAAATTAGAGCAGTAATCAAGCTATCAGAATATGGCTTAGCCGGCAGACCGAACACCGCCTTATACTCATTTTCCAGGCCAAGATTCTGCGCAACGTGCTGCCCTACATCTTTGATGGATCGGGGATGGGTTACGTCCGGGAACACAGTTTTGCCGGTTACTATTTCTCCTGGCAACTTAACCAGTGGGGTTAATGCCTGGGCGAATACATTAACCGGCGATTTCGCCATTTCTGTGGCGATTTCACCTAAACTTTTCTTTCCCTTTGTCCAGGAATCCACATATTTTGGCGCAGCATCCAGCCCGAACGTTTCCAGAAAGTCCCCCATTGCCCCCAGGCGGTTGAAGGTGTTCACGTTACCATCAGCATCAATGCCAAGTATAAGATGTGGCCGGGATTTAACCTCAGTTGGAAGGCTTTCCTCCTCTTTGGGATATCTCAGGTGATTGTAAACCTGCAATATGCTCCATAACCCGGCTGCCTTGACAAGGAATTTACCGATTCGATAGGCGATATATGGGGAAGCCTTTAATCCGGCTGTAGCCGCCTTGCCAACAGCAAGATGACCTTCTGGGTCAGTGGCCGCATTTTGGAATAACCTAATAGTTCGCTTAAAGTTGACCTCTTTCCAACTCCAAAACGGCAGCCAATATTCCCGCAGGTTTTGTCCCATAGCGGATACTTTATCATAAGCCCCCAGCAAGTCATTAGATAGCCAGAACGCCTTCTCTTTTATACCCTTCAATTCCATGACTTCCTTTGGATTGGAAGCCCCGAAGTTATTAGGTATCCCACCATTTTTTATAAGCTGCTCTTTGTAATCTTTATATGCGGCAAACCGGAGAATGCTTTCCCTGAAGTCTGTAATTTCTCTGGCCTTTTGCCAATATGCCTTCCAGAGATTCATCGGTATTTCCTGGCCTTTAAGTTGCCGCTCATGTTGCGCTTTGAAGGCAGCCAGCTTGTTTATATCGCCAAGTTCAGCAACTTGAAGATTACTTGCCCCACCACCCATATCAAACCATTCCAGCAAATCGGTTGAAGGCTCTTCACCCTTTACCATGGTATTGTAAAGTTCCTTAAATGCCGCTGGGGACTTTTTAAAGGCACGTGGATTGCCGATAAATACCGCTTCTGCATCACCAGAAGCGTTCCGCAAATTATATTTAGCGAATCTCCGGGGAGATGCCAAGCTCCAAACCTTCCAACCCCGCAGAATCTTTTGAGCGGCCTGGCTTAATATATTCTGAGACTGAGGTATCCGCAGATTATTCAGCGTGTCCACAACCTCATTTGGCAGTACATATTCTTTGCGTGCCCGTCCCATGGCAATGACCTTATGCAAATCCTCCCTGGAAACCGGCAACTGCTCTACCGCTCTGGTCAGTAATTCCTCAGCCATGTTTTCGGGGATACTGGTAGCATGATAAAACAGATTTCCCTCTCTGGGTTGCCAGATAGAATGAGTATCGGGAATATAATTATGCCAGTCCTCATCCCCATCTATCTTGGCATGGGCTTTCAATCGGGGGGCAATATTATATTTTTTGTCAATAGCGTGAATCGTTCTGGCAACCTCAGTATCATATTGCATTTGGAAAAGGACTTCATATTCCGCTTGCAGGTAATTATTGTTGATATTTTCTGGCGAACCCTCCCTACCTTTTAGGAATTCCCGACCTGATGGTGTTCGTAATCGCTGGCCGGTTCCGGTTAATCTGGCTGTTTCTGCATATGCCAAAACCTGATGACGGAAATAATTTGGATTCTTGAATCTATCGGCCACATTGAACCCGATAGATGATTGGGCGGCAATGTAATTATCCTGCACCTCCTTTAATGCCATTGTCCGTCTTGTCAATGCTGCTACAATCTTGGGGTTAGCGTCAACCTCAACATCTGTGGCAGCCCGCTCAATGGCTAATTTCTCCGGCGTAAATAAATATGGTAACTCATGCCCCTGGGCAACCTCATACCCCAAGTCATCCAAGATTATTTTCCGGCTAAACAGGTCATATTCTGAAGCATCCAAATCCTTAAGATTCTTCTGCAATATGCCGATAGTTCTATCTGAGGCCACCACCTTCTGTTTTTGCAATCGCAGCAAATCAGACCGTAATGGCGCAAATTCCCCGGTCTTCGGCAAGTGCTCAAACTCACGAGTAACTTTGTTGCGCAATTCTGTCAGGGTATCGGATATCCTCGATACCAGAGAAGGCTTTTTTATCCCGCCGCTGGCCTTGTATTCAGCCTCGATTGCAGGGTCAGAGAATGCGAATGCTGGCTTTGAGGGAGTCTTCCCCTTACCAATGTATCCCCCTTCTCCTAAAGTTGCTGGTGGGGCAGCAGGAGCGGCCACTGGGGGCGCAGTGCCCGCTCCTGCTTGTGGGGTGGGAGTAGCAGGTAAGATTCCAAGGGGGTCTATTGTTTTTTGCGCTGCCTGGCTTCCTGGTGGGGCAGGCAACGCCTTTATGATATTATCCACAACGGTATCAGGGTCAATTGCGCCTGATTTCTCATAAACTTCTAACGCCCGCTTCATCTGGATACGTGAGGCAACGGTATTCAGTAAAGCCGTTCCCCCGGCGCTGATCAAACTTACCACTAAGGGGGTCAATGCTCCAACAACCTTGCCATACTTTTCCTCTACCATCTCAGCGGCCTTGCCGACCACCGGGCGTTCAAGAGTGCCGATCACCGCAGACCTGACCGCATTTTGAATTATCGGATATCCCACACGTGCAGCATTCGCCCCACCGGTAGCAATATCTATCAATATGGTTTCAGGACTGATAGCGGGGGTCTCAAGGGTTTCTTGTTCAGGAGTTCGTACTCCGGGCTTATCTACCCCTTCCGGTTCAACAGGAAGAGGAATATTGGTAAGGGGAATAAATGGTTGAATTGTTTCTTGTTCGGGAGTCGCAACGGGGGCTACTGGCCTGGATACTTGTAATGGGATAGATTTCTGACCGGTATCGCCAATAAGCGGATTGTTAAATTCACGGGTAGGTTGAGCTGCCGCTTCAGGAGGGGCAGGTTTCCCAACTTCCGCAGATTGAACGGGTTGCTCTGCTTGAACTGTTTCTTTGGCTACAGGGGCAAGCCGCCCTGAAGTCTGCTCCAAACCCGAAGGCTGGAATAATCCCAATGGGTCAGACTGATAGGTATCTGGCTGACTTGTGCCAGTATCGGGATTATAATTGAAGTCCAGAAGCCCCAAGGGGTCATTTGGATCACTTTCGAGTTGCGGCATTTCCCTTAACTCCATATTTCTGCTGATATAACCGGTCAATCTCTTCCTTGGTCAAATTTTGTCCGGTATATATTTTCATAATTTCAGGGGAAATGTTTGGCTTAAACTCAAGTTTCCCCTTAAGGATATCGGCAAAAATGTTTTCCGGGTCTTCATCGGTTTCATCCATGCGGTCTTCGGTGAACTTGCGCACCAGGTCAGGGGACACCCCGTATTTTTGGGCTATGGCCTCTTCTGCCAGTTGTAATTTCGCCTCGATAGCGAATTCATCCACTGAACCCTGCTCCCTGGTAGCGGGCAAACCCTCTTCATCTAAATTGCGGGGCTGTTCCTCCTGGGCTAACTCATTTGCCCTGTCCTGAATCATTTGGCTGGTAATGCCTGGCAATACCTCAGTATCGGTAGTTTTCTGCGCAACCGGCTCCTGGCTTACCGGCGCCTTAACCGACCGCTGTCCGGTCAATGTGTCCCCGGTATATTCCTCTATCTGCAATTCCCCTGGTGCTGGCTTGTTGGGATATTGTCTTGCCAATACCTGGGCCGCCTGGATAGCAATGTCCTTATTGGCAATCTGCCCTTCCTTGGTAATGGACTTTTTCCAAAGGCCGGATAACTGCTTATGAAATTCCGGGTTACTGGTGTCCCGCCCCTCAAACAACATCTTGCCCTCATTATCCTGGGCAACAGGTGCAATCTCATCATCAAACCAATTTTTGGCCGCCTGGGTTGCCCCGGAATCTACAAGGGTCTGATATATGTTCATACTGCGAACAAAATTATCCTCACCCTCTTTGGCTTCCTGAGTGGCAATCTGTTGGCGCAATACACCCATTTTGCGGGTTGTATCCATAAAACCCATTTCGTTCGGGTCAACCCTCTCCCTATCCAGTGGGGTAGGATTTCCCATTAAATTATCTCGATATGACATAAACCCTCCACGGATTTAATATGTGTTTGCGCCAGCACCAGCAGAAGTTCCATTATAAGATATGGTAGGATTAAGAACGCCCTTAACCGCAGAGTATTTTTTCTGCTCAGTGTAATATTCTTCAAGTCCAGCCTTGAATTTCTGCTCTTGGCGTTGTAGCCAGGGTTTCATCGCCACATCATAGCCCTGTACCAAAGCGCCATAATTAGATGTCCTTTGCGCTCCAACCTCAAACAAACCTTGCATAAGGGCTGTTTTCCGGGATAGGTCTTGTCCTTCTCTTGCGCCAATGGCCTCTTCGCCAAACCGTATATCTCCCCGTTGAGCTTCATAACGCTCAATGTTCTGCCGTTCACGCAGATTACTTAACCTCTGCTGTCCGGCTGTAGAATTCAAGCCCGGCCCCCGCTCCAATTCGGTTGTCAGTAATCGTTCCTCTTCTGCAAACTTTTTTTCTAACGTTGGATTGCTATAATCCCCACCTTCCAGGGCAGAGATTTGCCGCTCTTCAAAAAGACGCTTAATCTTTTCCCCTCTTTCCTTAGCAGCTAAAGCCTCACCGGTCAATGGGATTTCAACCCAATTCCCCGCAGAATCTTTTTGAAAGCCCAATTTAGTCATTTGGGCATTTGAAAGCCGTTCAGCAAATTGCGATTGCTGTTCTAATAAGACTATCTGAGCGGCATATAACGCCTTAAGTTCGCCTGAAACCTTTGGGGCATTTGCTTTTTTTGATTGTCCCACAATCACACCCCCTTATCAATCAGATACATATTGTGTTCACCTTCAGGATATTTATCCACACTCAATAATTTAATTTTTGTCCTGAAAAATGTCACCAAAAACTTATTCAGATACAAGTTCTTAGCTTCTATATCTACCAAAAAATGCCTTGGCAATTGTCCAAGTAAAAACCTAACCAACATTCTTGCTGCCCGAAACCTATCCTTTTTGGGAAGCATTTTATCAATTACAAAATGCCCCAATATCGGGCACGGCCTATACTCAAAATTAATTGTACCAAACCCAACAAGAATTCCTTCCATTTCGATAACATAGGTGATATTACTTATTGGCCCGAAAGATGCTCTTGGCTGCCCGTATTCTTTGTATAAAGACAGCAAGTAAGGTGAATCTCCGGCTCTATGCGGCCTTATGGTCATAGATTCAAAATAACGCCATGGACATAAATATTCAGTTCACTGTTAACATTGCTTACCATATACTCAAATATTAAGTTTGTATCAAGCCAGACAACTGTTTCCCCATCATTATACTGGCCATACTGGACTGCTGATGTTGAACGCCTGACAGTTCCTAAAACTTTACCACTACCAGTAGAATTGTTTGATCTGACATAAGCATAATTAAATATCTCATTTGTTGTCGTATAAAAATGCCAGCCAATTACAGCCTGTCTAACTAATGCACCTGAACCAGCCCAGGTAGTTAAATCCACATCAGCCCACGTTGCTGAATTGCCAGAACTTAAAGCTATCCCAGCATCAATCGAGGACTCATACCAAAGCCTGTTATCCTGTTGTTGGATAAGTAAAAAGTTGGCAGCAGAATTATTGCGAACGAAGCCCACCAGCCGCTTGTAGGTATACCCGGATGGCATTGAGGGAGCGGTAAACGAAAGCGACAACAGACCGGCCACAGTATTGGTAGTGGGATTATAAATCACCCACAAAGCATAAGTGGTATTGGACGCTTCAGTCCCCGTATCCAGTCCATTTGCAGCACCCAATACGGCGATATTTGCGGTAACATTTACGCTGTGCATCCGCAGGATATGACTATTGAGTTCAACGTCAAGGGCCGTAGCGGTAATAGTGGCTGTAGCTACTGTATTGGTTATCACCAGGTTACGATATTCAGGAATGCGCCGGAACTGGGTTTCACCCAGGACATTCCAGTTCGCACCATCGCTATAAACTATGACATAATCAAGGTATGTTCTGAGATATTTGGAAAGAACCGCATCTATGGTTTCAGTCCCGTTTCCATCAACGGTAACTGCGTTGCTGCTGGTATCTGTCTTTTTAACCAGGTAATATTTACCGGCAATCCCTACCGCAGTTGGCAGCGTGACGGTAAACGCCCCCCCAGAGGCATCACAGAGAATAATACCATCTGTGGCAGTGGCAACATAGGTTGTGGTTTTGGCAACACTGGCAAGTTTACCGGCGAACAGAGAGGCGATATCTGTATCAGGGTCTATGTACCACTGGGACTCCCCAGATATCTGTTTAACGAGATATCGTAATGCCTGAACCTCTTCCCTCAACGATGTAGCCAAAACCTCTACACTGCCAGCATATGGGTCTCTGGTGGCCTGCATAGCAGCGGCATTGACCGAGGAGTCATCCAAGTTATCCGGGTTTGGCATGTTATTGTATAAATTATCAAATTCTGCGGCAACTTCACTGCCAACGGCGGTATCCACATCATCGGCATAAGTATAAAGTCTGGTTAATGGCATTAGGAATCCCTCTTTTCCAATGAATCAAAATCATACATGAGATTACTTATATAAAATCCCTGATTCAGGGATTCGTTGTATATTTCTGATTGTATCCTAATTCCCTGCCCTTGACAATCAAATGGACGATTTATTATCTCTTTTGTTTGTCCCCATTTGAATTGATTCCATTTTTTTGTATCCCAAATAGTTGAATTTCCTATAAATAACATGCTTTGAGAGGAGATTAAACTCCCATCTATCTTTGATTTTATCGTAATGGTTTTATTGCCGACAGCCCGGCCAATTATCCAACCCCGTTGCCATTGTTTTGTTGTGCGGGGACTATCGGCAACCAACTGGGGAACAGTGAACCCGGCATAATAAGTATTTCCATTATCGTTTTTTGTCTCTTTTTCCAATTCCCAAACAAATCCCGCATTGTCTCCGGTATAAACCTTTGGGCCTGTTGAAGACATAATTACTGCCGCAGAACATGCCCTGAATCCAGACGCATAAGCAGTATTATCATCCAACATCCATGCTTCGTTTGGTGGTCTATCTACATAATATTTCAGGCAGGTATCAATAATGTTCCTGGATTTTATTTTAACAAACAGTCGAATCATTCTTAAATTCGGGTCATATAACATGTGAAATTTCTGGATATCATTCACCAGGTCAAGATTTTTCCTAATCCATATATCCAGGAATGCAGGCCGGGCTAAAGAAGCCCTGGCATAATCGCTGGATTCCTGGACAGCCACAATACTTCCTATTTCCCCAAACTCATCCATGATGACAATATCATTGGATGTTTCGACAATCAACCGTTGATGAGCGGCCCCACCTTTCCAGGGAGTTTCCTTGAATCCCCAAACAGTATTATCCAAGCTACTATCATCAAAAAAATATGACCGTTTGCGGCCAAAAACAACCACAGATTCCCCTAACTTTGCAGCCCCAACAAGCCCATGCCCATCTCCGGTTTCCACCGAATATGTTTTTACGCAAGCATCTGAAAAGTTTGGGGTAACCCCAATTTCTATTTTACTCGACACGTATACTGTGTTTGGGTTATTAGGACACCCACCGACAATCATCCTCCGATCATTTCCCCTTGCTTGAATAATCCCCCACTTTGGCTGATTTGTTCCTGCCCAGTCAATAGGAATTAATGTAAGCATGGTTAATGCTACGTCAGACCCGTTCCATGACTGGGGAACGTCTGCCCCGGTAAAAATATAGATGACATCATCCAAGACCAAAAAATGTGGATATAAATTGGGGGTCAATGTTCCCAATGTGGTGGTATAATCTTTCCAAACCTTACCGTCCGATGAATACATAACCAGAAACTGGTTCCCATTTTTCATCTGGAAATCTTTCATCCCCTGAATTTCTGGCGCATTAGTTAAGGCAACTGCATTTACATGGCCGGTTCCTCCCCTGGATTCCCGTACTCCATTATGCAAAGACAGATTCTTTGTTCCGGTAACCATATCAAACGGCTGCAACAAGTCCTGGTTATCAGTAAATACAAGTCCTCCCCGATCAAGGGGAATTATTAAAGTATCACCATCATATCCCATTTCAACTCCCGCTCAAAATACCCAACACCAGGCCGCCGATACTGGGAGTCCAGCTATATTGACCGCTACGGATACTCCCCTCGTCGGTCTGGACTGAATCCAAGTTCCGCACAACATAATCATCGAATGCCAAAGTATCTCGATTACTAACCTCAAAAACGTACATTGAACGGAACCTCCACTGCCTTACCCGGATTTACGATAATCTTTGCAGTCTCCGGGTTATAGGTAATCCTGGGGGCATACCCTTTTATCTTATCCCAAATATCCTGCCAGTATTCATCCCGAATCATCATCGGCGGATAACCGGCATATGTTGTAAACCATCCACCAGATAATACTATTTTCAATAATTGCACAATCTCACAATGGTCTGGTGGAGCCTCAAAGGGAAACAACCCAATACCAATAAACATCCGTTCTTTATAATTAGCATACTTTTCAAGAAAATCAAGAATTGTTTGAATGCCAAAGGGGGAATACCGATGATATAACCAGACGTAAAACATATCCACAACCCCACTAGCAAGAAGTTCCTCATAATTTGTGCCATACCGGTCTAAATTATAATCCAAAGTATTTACGTGCCAACTGCCAAATTCATCCTTATATCGTTGCTCATATCCAGTCCAAATCGGGTTATTGGTATTGGTTATGGCGAATATATTCTGCACCAGAACGTTTACTCCTATTAATTTATTATATCCATGAACTATTACGGATATTTCAGTTAAGAATTTTTTTACCTGCCACCGTTTCCACTGACAAACCAAAGTATTATCAGGGTCAGCATAATTATTGGAATGAAATCTAGGCCAATCATATTGAGTGCCATGCCCATTCGCTACACACCAGTTATTGAATAAAATAAAATCATTGGCCGAAAATGACAGCCGGTAATGAATCAACTCGCTTATAATTATACCCTCAGTATCGTAATTCTGGCATAAATAATTTGCCCGGCGCACAATTTCATCATAAATAGTGTTTTCAGATAATCCCCAATCCGACCCAGAGGTCACTATAGACCAGAATGCAGGGAGTATCAAGGAGTAATGATACTGGAAGGTATAAGTTTTATTATTAGATATTATCGGGGCATAGTAACTATCCTGGAAATCCTCCCAGGCATGAGTTTTGGCAAGATACAAGCCGCCTGGCTCCTGGTAATACCAAACCCGCTGATATTTTTCCTCACCCTGATAATCAATGGCTGCCTGATTCCGGTAATACTTCAGGTGTTCATCGCTAAACGTGGTAAGCTCAAAAAAGTACCGGTGAGACCCGATATCCTTACTGACATCAGATTCAGACTTATTATTTCTGAGCATTTGCCGGGTAAAGTGGAGGTAATCAATACCCAGATCTCTCAATGAAGCGCTCCAATACCACCAGCGTTCCAAATCCCGGTCATAGAGAAAAGACAGACTTCCGGTTGCCATAATAGCATTATTACAACCGGCAGCATCAAATCGTTTGCGGCATTCAATCAGATATTCTATCGGATTAGCCGCAATCTGCTCACCACCAAACGCCAAATGTGGAATCAACCCGTAATTTTTTGGTGTTGGACTTAATGGTTCCTGTCTGGAAAGCACTGTCAAGTCTTCTAACATATCCTGTACTTCCTGGACTTCAGAATAAAGAGAATCCCCAACATTCTGTTTGGTGGGATAATATATAAAACTGACCTCCCCTACTGAATTATTTACCGGGGAGAACACCACGATATCATAATTAGATAACAGTGGTGGTGATTCTATAACATCAGGTCTTAAACATCGTCTGACCGAATTGGTTTTATTGCTTGATCCCAATATCATCCCAACAATATTATCTGTTCGCACCGAAACCACATAATTCATATAAAGTGTCTTGCCAATCAAAAACTCATAGACTCCAAGTCCCCAGGTGAATATTCCACCCAAACCAAGGGTATAATATGAAGCCGGATATGTATATTTTTCTTTATACTGAACCTGGATACTGTCAGTATCAGACGGCGATTCATTTTCAGTATCAATTGTAAGTATCGAACCAGATACCCTCTTTATTTTATATTCAGTCCCAGTATTCCAGTTTTTTACCAACATTGGATGGCTGAAGTTGCTTAATCCGCTGACATCAATATCAAGTTCATATCCCCGGTCTACTATCGAACTATAGGGAATATATGCAGCAATATCCAGAAGTTCATACATCGCAGAAATTGAGGTTGCGTTAGAAAAGGATAGTTTCCGGTTATCAATATTGATTCTCTCAGCTTTGATGGTAGTATTGTTGGAATATACCAGCCCATGCGCTCCCCGCAAACTAAATTCACGGGAACGGATTCCAGAAGCATTCAACCCGAACCCTGTCCGGTTATCTGAAACCAGTCCCACATCTTCAGATTGCCACCGCAAACAAGTGAATTGTCCAATAAGCCAATCTATGGTATTGGTTGTGGTAAACTGAATTTTCACGGCTTTAATTTCGTCTACCCCGGCAGGAATCGGCACACCAATCATGCTATTTTCCCAGAGGTTCGCTTTCTTGGCGATATTCCCACCATAAACGTCTATGTAATCCACGAAGAGGTTTAACTCTCCGGTATACACCCAGGAATTATCCGGTTTCTGAAATCCTATTTTAAACGCCCCGTCCAGGATTGCCGTATTGTCCAAGGGCAATATTCCCAGGTACAACCCAACGCCATCAGCAACCTTAATATTGGCTGGCAAGGTTTTGGTAAGCGCCAAACCATTAGGATTGGCACTCTGTACCCGTATACAATTGCGCAGATTGTGATTCGAGAGATAATTTATCCCCGGAACAACATAGACAACATCAGCACTCCGATAATTTACTGAGGGTTCGTAAATCCTGCAAATCCCCGTTAATTGATTGAATCGCACATAAAGCCAATTGTTATCATACCCAAGAGGTAAAACCAATACCTGTAAACCATTTTCAGTGATATTAACCCGTTGCAAATCAGCATCAGTATCTATGTTTCTGGCATTACGAGCCATGGCGAATTCAACCTGCAATTCACCAGAAAGATTCTGCACTTCAAAAGTCAAATAATGTGGCCGGGAAGGATAGGCATTAAAAACGCAAAGATAGGTATTTGCCCCAGCGATCAGGTCAATAGTTTTGGCGTCAATTACAGTGGCCGGGTTTTTCCATTCAGAGGAATTGAAATCAGGCAACAGGTTTGGGTAAAGGGTACTTTTGGGAACGGTTACGGTCAATCCCCCATCAGTTACCCACTCTGCATTATAGGCAGCAATATTAATATAATTAAATCCCAGGAAATCAGTCCCATAATAATAGGTTTGCACATCGAATTTTGAACCAATCACTGAATTGACCGCAACAAAATTCAGCACCTTCATGGACTCAACTATATTATCCAGGGCGGGATTTTCATCCAGGGTTATTTTAACCTTCTTGACAATTCCCTTGCCGTCCAGGGTAAAGAAATAGGTAATCTCCTGCCTGGTTACTATCCGGCCACCATTTAACATGACAGGGTCTATACAAACGGCCTGCACCACATTTATCGGAATATTCCCGAAAGTATCAAACTTTCCGTATAAATCTCTGGAATTTACAGTAGTTGCTGTAGTATTCCAGGCGAGGTCGGTTACATTATATTCCACTCCCCCAAATAACAGGATGTGATAATCACTGCCTGCTAGGTTAAGTGAACCGTCAACTCCAAGGTTATTGTTTGCCGTTTTCTGTGCATATCCTTTGGCATAATAGGCCGGTTTCAGGTAAAGGGCATTTATCCCGACTCCTGTATCGGTAAAGATTGCCTTTAAATTTGCATTCTCCAAAGTAGGCATTTAATTATCCTGAACTTTTTTCCAGTCACCATCTGCTGCTTGTATTCTTACCCAATCAACAACAATATACTCTTCCTTGCCGACAAAATTACCATATCTTCTACCTGGCAGCCCACCTATCCCTGGTTGCGTCTTCTTAGCCATAAAGTTTAATGGATATTAAAGGTATCGCCTACTGTTGGCGCTTCCGTTGTAGCCGTGTACGTTAGTTTTTTGGTTGTGCCATCGTAGGCCGTAATATCAGTCGCCTGGTCTTTTAATACGCCGGAAGTCCAGATTATAATCCGGCCAATATAATGGTCATTTGTAGCTTCGGTCAAATCGGTGGTCATTGCAGTTGTGGATAACGTTCCCGCAATGGCAGAACCAGTAACAATTACGTTGGCTGATTTTTTTAGCTTAGTGGCTGCGGTTGCATCACCATCTATTTGAATTACATTTCCTACAACCCAATCGGACAGTTTCTTTCCTATACTACCCACTGTAGACATTCCAGATGTTAGGGCACCCCAAATGTCCGCAACTAGTGTGCCGAAGCTGGTAAGCGTCCTGGTAGCCACCGCCCACACCGAGGCCGCTGTAATATCATTCAGGGAGTCCAGGGTTTGCTTTGTGCCACTAATACTGTAGCCGGTCTTACTCCCAGCGGCTACAATCACGCCATCAGTGCCGGTATCCGCCAAGATTGCTGCGGTGTCGGCTTTTACAGCGGCCACATCTGCCGGCAGGTTGGCTGCGTCTAACTCGGCAAGCCTGGCTTCAGTGCATACCGAAGCTAAAGCAGCAGCACCAGCAGATAAATTATCAAGATACCCGGCTCGCAGTGCAGTAAGTCTTGTAATTAACGTATCTATATCAGCAGGAATATTGGCAGCAGCTAATTCATCTAAATAACCAGCCCTGGCCGCAGTTAGTCTAGCCAACAATGTATCAATATCTGCTGGTATATTGGCAGCAGCAAGTTCTGCAAGCCTAGCCTCAGTGCATACCGAAGCTAAAGCAGCATTATCTGTGCCTCGCATATCTGTATTTGCGGTGGTCGTATCCACCAGCTTTACCCCCTCTACTTTATTTGTAGCAGGGTCGTATCCGGCATCGGCAAAATCTTTCCAATCAGTGCCAGATTGAGTATCTCCGCCAATCTGTAATATATCCGCCTGAAGGTAATCTGAGCCGGACACCAGCGAATCATAGACGTTGGCGGGGACTACCATAAACTCCTGCCATACCGGCAATGCCCCGCTTTTGCTCACCGCCACTTTCAGCCTACCCAGCGTCCCGGTATCGGTAGTATCCAGAGGCACATCGTAATAACCAAGTTCATCATGTGTAGCCCCGGCAGAATTATTGGATTGGGCGATATCTCCGCCATTCTTGGAGAGCCGGATGTCGGCCTGGGCGAGAGTTAATCCCGTTTCGGCGGTTTTGCCGTCCGTGTCATCCACAAACGGCCCCAGTTTTACAGTGGCCGCCGTGCTTTGTTTTAGAATTTGGCTCATGCTGCTCTCCCTGCCGGGGGATGCTATCCCCTTAAGCGGCGATAATAGTTAAACATAACCGGAACAATAACTCCCGATGGCGTTTCCAAATCCCCCAATACCCAAGTCGGCTGGCTGCTGGCATACTTACGGCGGTAATAGATAGAATCCAACTCCCCGGCATACGGCAGCCGGTTGTAGACGAACACCTCGTCTACATATCCATCCAGCAGCCGGTTGTTCTCATATCTCCCTACCTGAAAATGGCTACTAATCGTGGGTGAAGTAGACGGGATATTGTCGTATGGAAAATCAAGGGTTTGTTCCACGCTGTTTACGTAAACCTTCAATTTATCTGCATTTGTAGACCCATTCCCGTTATACACCATCACCACTAAATACCATGTATCAAGCGACAAGCTATTTTGCGTTCTCCCCCAGGAGTTGCTTGCCCCATTCCTGACAACGGCCATCACTTGACCGTAGGGAGGTGCATAATTCATAGTCAGGTCTACATCATATTGGGTGCTCGAAAATTGCGAAAGTATACCGCCTAAATAAGTATAACTAATTAGCTTTACCCAGGCCCCCATGAAAAATGTAGTCGCCCCGGACAGGGCTGGCAAATTAGGGCAATCAACATAGTTGGTAGCATTGAATCGGAGATGATTCTGGCTTCCACCGCTAAATTGCTGGTCAACCCCGTCCCATTTCCCGCCGTCTGCGCCCTGCCAGACCGGGGAGTCAACCAGAGTTCCATTATTCCCATTGCCCGAAGCGTCCGCCGTAGGGTCAGCCCCGTCATCTATGTGCAACAGCAACTTGCACCCGGAATCCGGCACAATTTTGACCATTGTAGAATTGCTGGTATCCGTACCATCCCCGTACAGACTGACCTCCGAGCCGCCCGAATTCCCCACATACAGGTATATATCATGGTTCTGGCTGGCGGTCAGGACAGGCACTTTCACCCAAAAGGTAACCGTCTTGGCGGTGTTGTCATACGCCCGCCGCCAGAAATTGAGCAGGGTAGTACCATCCGAATCCGTAACCCGCATGTATTGGAAATACGGGTTGACCGGCAGCCCGCTTAAGGTAATTGCAATTTCGTTTACCTGGTGGTTAGCCAGCGTGCCGCCGCTGTTTTCGGTGACGGTTAACGGATAGCGATATGAAAATCCTGAAAGCCAGGCCATGCTTTTTTACTCAATTACTAAGTCTGGTGGCAATAACTCACTTGCCTGGGCTTCTGCCAGGTCAGCGATTGCCCTGTTAATTGCAGCTATATCAGGACACTCATCTTTAATATATCTATTCCCTGGTTTTTGTCTGGAAAGCCGACAGGCGATAAGTTTTTCCCGGTATATCTGCAATCCTGTTGATTGTGCAAATCGCACCCCCGCAGGGCCAAGACCAGCTTGACGCTCTGCATTATATTTCTTAACATACTCAATATTTTCAACTACAGTCATATTTTCTCCTTGTTTTGAAAATTTTAGTTGGATTTTATCTTGAGCCTTTCTATTAATTCTTTCTTCTGCATCATCTTTTGAAATTTGTTCATTTCCCCTGCATCCTCTCAGCAATATATTTATTATACAATTCTTTGCTGCAAATTGGATTGGTCAAACCCATAAGATTCCCTGAAATTTAACAATACAAGAGACTGTTTATAGTCACTGATAGCCGATTCAGCCCTTTTATCGTTTGCATCATCAAGTTTTTTAGCCTTGATTCCGGCTACAAATATATTCCTCCACCGGCGATACAGGGTTGACATTAAAGTGCTTGCCAAATCCACCCGTTGCAAGTCTGCATAATAAGTCAACTTCACTCCCCAGGGAATTCCAGATGTCCGATATGGTACTGGGTCAAAAATAAATTCCCCATTATCTGCGTCTCCAATAATATATACACATAATGGAGTTCCCCGATTTACCGATTTATAGTCCTCATGTTTTGCTTGATATTTCGAGGGTAGAACAGCATAGGTTTCCACCCGCATATAACTATCAAGGTTCACAGGCGCAACAGCAAAGTCAGGCTTTACCGTAGCAACCTTTGTGGTTGAATTAAACGCCGTACAATGGCTTAATCCGCCCTTGGCTGTGCCTGCATATACCAGCAACTCATAACCCTGTAATTGTGCCTCTGAGAGGCTCTCAATGGCCGCCAAAGTGATACTGTCCAACGCCCCCCCCTGGGCAATCCCAGTATTGTTCCCATCCAGGAGTTCAAACTTCAGGTCATGCGAATAATCTGTAGGTAGGGCATACTTCGCCTGGCCCTGGGTGGTTATCATCACCGCCATGGTCTGCATAAACCGGAGTTCCTTTGACAACAAGGAAATATCCCACTTTATCTCTGCCATCCATTCAGTTTGCGCTCTGGACAATAGAGCAGCATTCCCGGTGGTAGTAGGGTCATTTATACCGGCTTTTTTTAAACCTTCAACCGTTATGGATTGTAATGTTGGCGCTGTAGGTTCAGCCATTATTCCACCGGATATCCTTCATTGTCCAATATCTGCTTAATAACGTCAGGTTTGGTTAGTCCCCGGTCTTCTCTAGTAAGTCCAGCCATACTACGAAGTTCTCCCCAGGGTATAGTTTGCAGTTCCACGTTCCGTTCGCCCCTGGTTAATTTTCTTTCGGGTTGTGGTTCAACGACAGGAGTACCCTTTTTTATTGGCAAAAAGGTTTCCGGGTCAAACTCCTGCTTCCTGTTTGGCCCATTCCATGTGCCAGGAACGTCATCAAATTGGTACAATACCTGTCCTTTACGAAATACTTTGGTATAATTACCTTTAGACTCATCCACTTTAGGATTTACCTTAACCGTTACCCTGTTATTTGCCATAACTTCTCCTATTTAGATACCATACAGATTTCACAAACCGATCCAGACAGAGCAGATTGCCCCTGTTCTATAGTTTTTATATGCGCTTTACGCAAATTCTGGAATTTATCCGAATTCCACTGCTGCATAAAGTTTTCACCATCCAATTTGCCCATATCAAACTTATCATCTGCCCCAAAACAACAGGCGGACAATCCACCATCTACCCGGACATGCCCCTCCGTAAATATTGACCAACATGGCAATCCTGGACGGATAGGTTTGCCAGTTTCATCATCTATCCTGCCCATATTGCCGATTGTTGGAGTATACCCCATTGCTGACTTTATTTTATCGGCATACATGCCCATTTGGTATAACGGAAGCCAATAATGTTTATCTACATATGGACTGATTTCCTCTTCAATAAATTTCAGAAACTTTTCCTTTTCAGAATTATCATAAAGGATAGAACTTGCCGACAACAAGGTTTTATATCCGCCAAGTTCCTTTAATCTATGGGCAATTCTGAGAGTTTTTATGACATTATGGTATAACTCCTGGCTCCGTCCGGTAACTTCACTGAACCGTTCAGGTGAATTGAAGTTGATAGACCACTTCAAAGAATCCAGACCACCTTCCATCAACTCTTTCAGGAGATTTGAAGTTACCAACGTAGCATTCGAGGTAAGGAATACCCAGTTAAATTCCAGTTGTTTGCACCACTTAAGCGCATTTACCAGTAAACCAGGTACGAGCGTTGATTCTCCAAGATAGAATAATCCGACTTCCTCAACTCCTGATCGTTTCATGTCTTCGGTAATCTTTTTGAAGAAATCTAAATCCATATCCTGATTTCCAGTAATTACCCGGTTTCTGGTAACGCAATATTTACACCGAAGGTTACATCTTGAAGTCAACTCAATCTTAACACTCTTTGGTGGGGGTTGGAATCCACCTGCAAGTATCCTTTTCTGCCCTATCTTCGTTACAGCATCAATCTTTTGGGTAATATCCATTACGACCGCCCCCTATTGGCTATAATAATTAACCTGTTATCATTTTGTCCGATTTCGCAAATTTGAAATCGTTTTTTAATCTGCGGTATCCAAACATCATCAGCCGGATATAAAGATATGTGGGCATTTCGGCCATCAGGTAACATTTTTTTTGCAGGTGTAAGACAAATGCTGAGATATATTACCTTTTTGGTTAGTCTTTGCAATTCATCCAGGACGTTTTCCAGGCATTCCGGTTCTACATGTTCCAGAACGTCCGTGCAAATTACCAAATCAGCCGGTTGAGGTAAATTTATATTATCAATTGCAGGGTCATATCCAAACATCCTGACCCCTGTAATTTTAGGCCAGGCAGCAGCCAATCTTCGTTTACCACAACCATAATCCAAAACTGTCAGCGAATTATTATTACTTTTGGCAATCTGCCCGGCTAGAAATGCAGTATCCTTAACATAAAATTGTCCACTTACCCCAAATTCCTGTTGATTTTCATGATATTTCCTCAAAAGTTCCCGATATTCAGGAGTAATCAAAAGATTGGTTTTTCTGACAGACCTACATTCATCTTCTTTTTCCAATTTAGCAGTCAGACTATCGCCAAAAATAGTGAATTTTATATGTGCCAGACGGTATTTCCACTTTATATATTGTCGGGCCTGGGAAGCGAACACCGGAGTAGTCAGGTAAATTGACCCATCCTCAGTTTTGGATTCCATGATATCTTCATGCCTATCTTTATCATAAGAATAATAAATCGGCTTACCATCTTCTTTAGAAAAATTAAAAAAGCAACTATCGAATCCATAAAATTCAACCTTGCGGTATCCCAGAACATCTGCCAGTGTCATGGCCCTAAGCCCAGCCATTGAACCCCCGCAAAGTGGGGTTATCTCTTCTGTGGGCATCAACATGTTTACCAAATGATAATCCAGTTGCTTCTCACCTATATTGCAGAATGAAAACAACCGGGTTACATTGTGTTCTTTCAGCGAATGGAACACCTTTGGGGTACATTGGGCTGCGATAAGATATTTCACATCTTTATGTGGGGTTTTTACATCATTAACCTTAGATTCCTTTGGGTCAATCATAAAAAAATAATCGGGGACTATAGATTCCGATATAAGCCAATCATGAGTTTTATTGCTACAAAAAATATCGTAATTATTCTTATCATTTTTTTTCCTTCTTATGTCTTCGATAAAATCTTTGGCAGTAGTACCACCACAAACCATAACCATAGTTCGGTCATGTGGCTGGTCTACCTTTAAATTTGGTAAGTCCAACATGCAGTTCTGCGCTACATGCCGAAGATAAGTTAGGTCATCAACCGGACATTGTCCCCCTTCTGGGGGTGGCATCCAACCATCCGCATCTTTAAGATGCTCGAAGGTTTTAAAGTTGCCTGATATTGGTTTTGCTGTATTTGGATTCATAATCTCCCATAAGGGAGGGGACAATTTGTCCCCTCCCCATATCCCAACCCCTTTAGTTCGGGCCGTTACCTACGAGACTGGCTCCTGGCAATACCATGTACTCATAGTGGATACGATACTGCCCACCGGCATTCACATGCCGGATAGCAATATAGTCACCCATAGAATGCAGGGTATTTGAAGAGGCCAAAGTTATACAGAATGTGCTTGGAGCAGTTCCAGGCAGAGACCCTACCGAGATGGTAGTACCCGGAGTCAGGGTAGCGATAGTAGCCGCAACCCCACCAGCGGTTCGGATAACGCTGAGTTGCTCGTCAGCACTACCCACAGAGATAGTCTCGATGTTTACCGCTCTAACCACGATAGGATTGCGGGAACGGATAACCGCTCCATCTGTGGCACTGGCAACATCATGGTCAAAGGATTCTGACCGGAACAACACCTGGAACATCGGATGATCGGAATTATAAAAATTAGACATTAAAACTCACCTTCTTTCAATGGCAAGAAAAACATATACCATGGGGTCATCATAAAGTAATTGATTGTCATTCTGCCAATTGCTTTATGATGACCCCGTGTTAGTCAAGCACTAGGCCGCAGAATCCCATTTAATGATTCTGGCGTTGGCAGCAGCAGCCCATTCCAGTTTATATCCACCCATGAAAAACCAACCCAATCCATACCACAGGCCATAATTAGACGGTTCTTTTGCCCTAATTTCTTCTGGTAAAACAATTGCCTCCCTTACAGTAGGCGAACCGAACAGATAAGCCGGACTGGACTTTGCGTTGCTCCATGAAATCGCAGTAAATGTACGTGCATCCTCGTCATAGACATAAGAACATGCCTGATTGTCTTCGATGATACGAACACCATCAACCCTGCCAACTTCTCCATTGGCAATGCGTTCATATCCGCTCTGGGTGTATTGATTAATGGATTGCATGGCATTTTTAAGGTTACGAATAGCCTTATTCCCACCAATCAGGACATAATCGCCATCAGCCGCAGAGTATCCAGGTACATTACGAGTTTTCAGTTCATCTACCATTACTCCCAAATGATACAAATTCAATTCGGAGTTATTAGTAGCACTGGCAGCACCCCCGGTTTTCAGTTCACCACCAGAAGCGGTAGTCGCAGTATACCGTAACGGGGTCTGATTAAATTGCCGCTCGATTACGGAATCTATGACCTTAGCGAAATCATCCTGCAAACCCTGGCGGATAATGTCTTTAAGTTGAAATTCGCTTAAAGTTTGCACCTTAAATCCAAAATCCACAGTATTACAATACATCTTTACAGATACATCATTCCAGGCAAGTTCCTGCTTTGTTGCCCAGGCTAAATCATCTTCGTTTAATACACCTCCAGGAGAAGCGAGATTTGAAACTTGCAACCAACTGACTTTTTCTCCTCGGTTTTTCCCCATCGCTGGTTCAGGTGTAACGAACGGTCTGAACCTCATTAATGGCTGTGCAACCTTTTGAAATTGCATAGTCAATTGATTATTAGTTAAATACCCAGACTGGGCTGCCCAGGTCATCGGATTAGCCATAATTTTTCACACTCCTTAATAAATAATCTTTCGCCCTTTAATGTAATTATCGAAAGTGTTGGGTTTTTCTTCTTCCTCTTTTTTGGTGTCATTACTTCCAGGTCGGGTTATTAGGTTCGCCCCAACTTTTTTGGCATCCTTTGCCGCATTCTTCTGACTTCTGGAAAGTGCGATAAGTTTCGGATAAACTATCTCTCTGTAAACCCGCTTCAATTCTTCCGGGTTCGCATAATCCTCATCCTCAGCGCCATCTGCTTCCAAGGCTTTGCCTACTTGTACCCTGAAATCAGAAAATCCTGGGAACCCTTCAGCTTCCAGGTCAGCAGACACCTTTGACACCAAAGTTTCCGTTTCAGCTTGAAACTTTTTCACAGAATCCGCTTCCGTTTTTCCGTTCAACTTAGATATCTGCTGTTCCAGAAGATAGACCTTTTTTTCAAGTGGAGACATACTTTCCAGGTCAACGTTATCGGCCCCAGGAGCCGGAAATTCGCTGGTACGTTTTACTACCAGGTCTGCCACTTGCTGTTTCAACTGCCTTATTTCGGCCTTCATCTTCTTGTTTGCAACTCTGGCCTCATCCAAGGCAGCCAAAGGAACAGTCTTCTTGCTCCTATCCTCTTCTTTAACAACAGGGGGGTCTTCCTCTTCGTGAGGATACTCCAATTCAACGGAAGTTTTTTCTGGTTCTCCATTTTCGGCTGGAGCAGCCGATTCCGCATTTTGTTTTGCGGGTATTTCCTCTCCTTTATCGGAAGGAGTGACCGGAACATCAGCCATGGACGCATACAGTGCGGCCCGCTGTTTTTCTGCTGCGGTTAAAATTGCTTCTTCTGGCATACAATTTTCCTTTCACCTTTTACGGAAGGTTACCGATGATTTGTTTCGGGCAAATCACCCGTTGATTTTGCCAAGTCAAAGGCATTTTTGCCTTCGTCATACAAATTTTTGGTGATATTAAGAATAAAATTCCCATAAAATTCCATTTTGGTTTTAGCTATTGCAATCTTCATCCTATTTTCCACTGAAATTTCACCCTTTATAGCAACTTCCATACCAATGTTACTTAGAATAACCTTAGTCCTTTCGGCAACTTCAAATGACAATCTCTCAATCAGTTGCCAGGCAAGGTCATTTTTCAATTTATCGGCCAACACACCATCATCCATTTTCTGCGCCAATAATTCCAAATCTTCTTTTTGAATCATTGCATCATCCCCATTCCAGGCTTTATTCCACCACCAACTTGCGGAGCAAGTGTTCCCTGGATATTGGCCGGGCCACCACTATTACCTTGTTCCGGTATTGGAGGATTGGCATTAAACAGGTATTTTCGATAATTCTTCATGCCCAAATCCGGCAACACATCTTCCATTACAGCGGTAATATCGAACAATTTTGCCCCTTGCGGCAAAGCGCCAGGCACTTGAAGCAACCCGACTGTAACCTGGTTAGATAAAACCATCTTATCAATTGCCAGAAATTGTTGTTGAAGCCTAAACCCTCTGGATACCTTATCTAATCCTACAGTCAGGATTATATCAGCCTCAAAATCGTCTATATCGAGAATGTTTTCCTCTTGTGGCATTAAGGTACTCTTTTTCCTGAGCACCTCATTGGCTACCCGGAACACATTTTTGTCAGTCTCAAATAACTGTATCAGGTTTGCCAATTGTAGATAGAATCCCCGCATAAAGGTTTCTCCTACCATGGCAATAAGTAAATCCAGTTTGGCGTTACTCTCATTCAGGTTTATCTGGGCTACAGTGGCCTTTGCCTCCATACTTCCAGAACCTTGTTTGATTGGGGTCACACCAGACAGTTCATTCATCATGGCTTCATCGGCAGCCACTTCCTGGTATGCTCCAAGGGTAACGTTTGCAGTTGGCAACTGAGTTACGGCAGCCTGGGCATCATCAGCCAGGACAACACCCCCAACCCGAACGTTTACCAGACTAGCAAGGTCAACATTTGCATACCGATTAACTATACTCATTGGACTCATGCCAAGAGCAAGCTCATCCTTGCGCATATTCAGGATAGAATTGATACTTTCCTGTGGCCCCTCCAGCACCTGTGGAAACCCTTCCCCAATGAGTTTATGCGCTTCGATTAAACCCATTCCGATCACCACAGGAAAACAGTAATTTCCAAATAGTGAATCCACCGGTTCTTTCAGTAATTGTTCGACCCCAAGAGATACCGCAAATTTAATCTTGCCTTTTTCACGCCAGAATATTTCCCATACTTCATACTTTTCTGAGGTATCTTGTTTTTCCTGGGTTGAAAGTTTATCTGGGGCAGGATATTTATTCTCACTCACCACCTGTTGAGGGTCAGTCTGGCCTGAATATCTTGCTGCACGAACAGAATTAGAAGGCATAGAAGATTCCGGCAATTCAGATATATCAATTTTATCCAAGTATCCCTGTTCTCTCATCCAATCTTCAGATTTATAATTTCGGAATATTATATATTGCATTTGGGAAGGAGTTTCAGCAGACATGTCAACCGAAACCTGTTCAGGTGGATACAATACGAAACAAGGCCGGTCTTCATCCTCCAGCCATGTCATTTTAGCAACCGCCCATGAACAATCCCAAATATCCTGGAATGCCTGGATAAACTGAACATAAAGGTCATCCCGCCGCCGCATTTGCCGTATCCGATACTCCATCATAGCCTGTAATACTTCGGCCTTACGAGGATCATCTATGGTATCCACACCTTCAACCTTAAAGGTGTCCATATCCCGAAGATATGCTTCGTAAAAAGTTGCAACCGTTCGACAACGTTCAGCCCAGATTTTGCGAAAGAAAATCTTGGCTTTCCCTCGAACTTTAGATTTTAAATATTCATCTCCTGGAAAAATACCCTTAATTAACTGGATATTTTTAGACCAGCGGGAAAAATATGCCGATTGTAAGGTTTCACTTTCCTTGTTCCAGCCGGAAACCTTATTCAGGAATTCTTTTTCATCAAAAGTAGGTTTTGTGTCTTTATTTTCCATAAGTTCCAGCCAATAAAAAAGGGTTATCAGGTATAGGCATAATGCCTAACCCGATAACCCTTTAGTTATCGGTGTTTCAGGTGCGAATCAAAGGAATCGCTAAAGCCTGGCCGGGCTTCCCTGAATTAAGTTGTTAAAACAATTACTACTAAATTAAGGTTTTCTCCTAACTGTTTTTTTCGTATCCTCAGTTTCTATTATCCGCATCCCATCAATACGTCCCCTGTTTGGGTTATTTATGAAACAACTCTCATGTGCTTTACGATTATATTCATCTAACCAATCCTTTGGTTCCCCTGTCATATTTTCTAGATAATAACAATATTTTTCCATTAATAATTCGATTCTGCCATTGGCACAGATTGCACTGGCGGCAACCAACCTACATTACGTTGATTTACATACCTAAAACAAGCATGATTATCCCACTTACCTTCAAGTATTTTATCCTTCATGCCCAATTTTTCTTCATTCACGAAAGAATCCCGCTCCATATTTTTGAAGGCATTCATAATCAATCTATTCTCAGGTATATCAAATATTCTCAATTTTGGCAATTTAAAAATGGGGTCTACCTTCAATAATTGCTTAATTTTATCAATTCCAGCCGAAATTGAACCGAAAAATTTCTCCGAAGTCATTAATCCTGGTATAGCATTATTACCCCGCTTCAACTCTTTATAAATATTAATATCACCCAAAATTCGCAGGTTACTATTTGTTGAGGTATCACATACAGACCATCCAAGCCGATAATTTCTCTCTTGCGCTCGTTGAGCCAGCGCAAATTTTAATTCCTCAGTATCCACGGCTTGCTGATAACATCCAGTGATAAACTGAAGCCCTTCCCTATTTACAGCAACCTCAGTACACGCAGACGCCTTGGTTAAATGTGGGTCTACCCCTCGATACACGATAAAACTATCATCCAGGTCAAACGGCTGAATCAAATGCAGCTTCTCGTTAAACAGATTACCATAAACCAAACCAGACAACGAGACGAAGGCTCCCATAAGCCTCATCTTTATCGTAGGATAATCCAGTCCGGTTAAAATCTCCCTCAATGTTTCCAGTTTCGCATACCGATTACATATTGACGGCATTTTAAAGCAGGATATCCGCACCCCGTCTTCTTTATCTAAAATATCCTCTTTTATCCATGTTAACCCCTCTGTAGGGGTCATACTAAATAAAATTTTTAACCGGTCAGCCGTTATAAACCGGGCCTTGGTTTCCTCGTATTTATCCTTGTCCGGCTGCTCATCGAAAATAGCCCACTGTAACGGATTCCCCTGAAACCCTCTTGTATCCTGCTCATTGGTTTTAAATTGGACGGTACTTATTGGCCGCCGATCACCTGAATACAATGTAAGCGTTTTATACTCCGCTGACCAACTCTTTGACCAGTCCCCATCCAATAAAAATTTCTTAGGCAGCCACCTTTCCCATGCCTTCAGAATTATCATGTTCAGGGAAGTATTATCTACTCCCGTCACACGCCCATAAACCGGCCAAGAGGTAGGTAATTTACTTTTAGGATATATTCCCTCCAAACTTAACGGCAACTCTCCTGTAGACCATATAATGCCCTCTACAGTGGCAAGCGTTGTATTGTGATGAACCAAACCTCCGGCAAAATAATTATGATATTTTTCAACCTCAAAGTCATAAACTTCTTGTTGACAGGGAATCAAGTCGCATGATACAATCTGATTACCTTCTACATATAAAGGAAATAAATTTGAATAACCTTCATGGTCTAAAAATTGATTCTGATCGTCTTCGTTATCTGATAGAGATTCAGAAGATGACTCAGAAACAGGCTGCAAAAGCTCTTGATGTTTATATTTCGACTGTTGAAAAGTGGTGTAAAAAACTTCACCTGTCAACTCAACGTCCTGGGCCTCGTCGTGGAGAACAACACCCGGATTGGAAGGGTGGATACAAACTGACAAAGGGTTATCAGTATGTTTATTGTCCTGAACATCCGAATTGCACGAAGTCCCGGTACGTTGCTGAACACCGGCTTGTAATGGAACAAAAAATTGGCCGTTTTTTAGAAAAACACGAGACTGTTCATCATATTGATGGAAATCGCCTGAACAACCATCCAAGTAATCTAATGGTTTTTCAGAACAATGCTGCTCATTTAAAACATGAGCTGACTGGGAAATGTCCAAACTGGACTCCTGAAGGCAAGGCAAGAACCCTTTTAGGCGCTCAACGGTGGCGTAATTACCGTCATTCATTAAAACACGGTGCAAATCAGCAGCCTCTACCCAGCGACCATCTGACATCGTTATCCGATAACACCAATGAATTCCAGGTTTCTTAAATGGAGCGGAAGCATTTGCTATTACTTTTTTCCCCCCATCCCAGGCATATACCTTAAACGGTTTACCTTCTTTAAAAAGCAAACCAATCGTTTTCGCACCATCAACTGTATCTATAACTGTTTGATAAGTAAGACATTTTCCACCCTGATTGCCCCCTCCCGCCAATATTATAGGCACATCACTTAAATGCACATCCCGCTGACTATCCAATCTGCCCTGTGGCACATCCTCTGGCAGCAACCACTCTTCCAAAAATCGCTTATGTTCATCATCCACCACCCCATCCGATGGCAAATAATCCCAGAACGGCTCCTCTACATTCACCGAGGCCACAACCTTCTGCAACTCTGCCAACTTAACCATCAAATCAGACGTGGAAACATTGCTTAAATCCATTTATCCGCCATACTCATAGTGATTCCCATCTACCCGCTTGAAATCCCCACCCCACCGGTTCAACGAATCCAACCGTTTCCAATATTCTCCAAGTGGCCGATGTGATTCTGTATCTGCCAGGTACACACCATCCTTATACAGGTCTATATCCGCAGCCAAAGCCTCAAGGTGCTTAGAATTTATTATCCCCTTACCTTGCTGCATATAAATCTGCACAACCTCTCTAGGCCGCTTTACCTCAGCCAAGGCCACCCCATAACCCTGAGACTTTGCCCATAAACAAAGTTCAGCTATCATCTCTGTAAAATGAATCCGCTTGGCTGATAATTTCATAACAATTTCTCCAATACTCGAATAATCCGATTAAAGTTACCAACAATAACTTATTGTACTCACAATGTAATATACTGAAATGACCTTTTAATGTAAATTTTTACAGAGAAAACAAGTATATATATAGTAGAGAAGGCCATCAAACCCTCCCCCCCCCTACCCCTCAAGTTGACATAATGTATATATTACCATAATTATCATCATACATAATATATAATGGCTGTGTATAACTCTGTGGATATGTGCATAACCCTGTGCATAACTCACTCATCTGTATCACGCATATCAAGTGGCTTAGTAATATCTGTCATGTTGATATCATGTGCTACTGCTATGCTCTGCCTGCGCTTAAGCTCACTCGTAATCTCTGATATCGCCTGCTGCGCTTGTGATACCACGCTGCGAGTGCTGATATTCTCCGTACTCCGGCCTTGCGCTAATAATCTGGCATGGTTAACCTGGCTAAATGCATACGCAGTATTGTTTAGCGAGGCATTTGCCCTTTTGGCAGGGTCAAGCAGGTCAAGGGCAAGCTCCGATTCTACAGTTGCAAGAAATGTAGCTTCCCTTACTTGGTAGGCTTTAGCTTGACTTGCTATAGATATTCTGTTCAGGTATGGCTGAAGTGCCTCTTGTACGGCCTGTTTAGAGACACCATACATTTTGGCAATAGAGGGGTAGGTCAAGCCGTTGACACAGCGTAATCGCAATATTTCGCCGAGCGGTAATTTGCCACATTTGCGGTGGATAGATAGTGATTTTTGGGCTTGCTTGGGGGTTTGCTGGTCTATGTCCAGAGTAGTATCTATGTCCAGAGTAGTATCCATGACAATATTATATACACGGGGTTGTTATGTTGTCAAGGCTGATTAAGTACATGATATTATGTGGATTATCATAAGATATAAGGACTTGCGTATACAGTAGTATATGCGGGGAACGCTGGTCAATCACGGCTGCCAGCTTACATGGCTTGCCGCTTGCGGAGCGGCAAAAGCGCCATAAAGGTATCGCCTGCCTTGCGGCGGCGATGACAATAGTAGTAGTATCATACCCTGGGATGGCTTGTCAAGATACAAGGGGTAGTGGCTTGCATATAGCATTGCTATATGTAGGCGCATGGTTATACTACTCAATATATCGGCTTGGTTTTGTTATCCGTGCACCCGCTATCATATCATTAGCCTGCAATAATAATGCGCCTACGGGCTTGCAGTAGAGCCGTTATATCCATACTGCATAAGCGTTTCCAGTCACGTAATTATATTAAGATATTTGCATTATTATTGCATTATTTGCATTATTTTACTTGACATTGATTAATTTAATTGGTATACTCTAAACATGATAGGGAGGGAACGTAAAATGGGAAAACGGTTAGACATGCTAAATGCTGTAATTGGTTCAGAGGGGGTTGTCCGGGAAAGTAGCATTGGCTGTAAGTTTTATGTGTGGGAAATAACTTATCGAAAAGCTATAAACGCTTTACTGAAAAAGGGCGGGTTCACCCAAAGCGGAAACGCAAATTATATCCACAATCTTAAAGCTGGGATTGATAACCCATACACCGCCGCGGATTATATGGCAATTAGAAAAAATTGTACTAATCACAAAAACATATTTTTGATTGAAGCGTACAATAATGGTGAATTAATTTAAGAGGCAATAACGTCCTAATAAAAAAGAAGAGACCTAAAATGAAAAAAGAATTTCGGGGAATGTTTCCCAAAAAAATAAAAACTCCAAAAGTTATTTTCAACGGAGTAGATGTTTCTCATGATGATGCGATTAGGAGAATAAAAAAACATTTGGAACTTAATGTGCCATTTGAATTAAAATCAAAGGGAGGGAAGGATTTAGTTCTGGGTTGGCATGATTGTTTGATAGAGAAATAACTCAGGAAAAGGACAGTAGTCAAATCATAAAGCCCGAAAGGGCAAAGGAGAAAACGTGAGTATCAAGATTGTAGTAGAGAAAGTTTTAACAGTTGAAAAAGAGAAGGGTTTAAAAATTGTCAGCATATCAGGAGTGCTGGCACAAGAAGAACTCCCGAAGGAGTTTAAGAAGGGGAAGTTTGCTTACAGAATGGGGAAAAGTGGGATTTACTTCCCCCATCTTCCGAATATGGTTATTGGGGAGACGGAAACAAAAGAAAGCTTAGAAACTCAACTTGAGTTTCTAAGGGAGTCCGGGCAGAAGCTACATGAAATTAATAAGAAGTTGGCAATAGAGAATGCCAACTGGAGAGGAGGTGAGACATATATTGTCTAGGCCGAAACCGCCTTCGGGCGGTCTGCCCGTTTTGCGGGCACTGATGAGGCAAATTTAACGCCCGCAAGGGCAAATTTGGGCATAGTTGTCAGATGGGATTTACTGGAATTTGTGATGGTCATTGTATATACTTTTCTAATAAAAATTGTGAGCATGTGCAATTTCATATTGCTCATCTATTTCATGCTGAAATAGATGAAGGTGGAAAAGCACAAATCACCTTTTTAGAAGATTGACAAACGGTTCCGTCTCCTTCCCCGTAACCGTAACCGTAACCGTAACCATAACTGAGAGGAGATTATGAAATACATAACAGCAACAGAACCACCCAAATTTACCAATATGCAAATGGCCATGGCAAAGCGCCTGGGACTAAATCTTTCAGATTTAGATCCAAATGATAAAAGATTAAGAATAGACTATCCTCCTCTGGGATATTATAGCTTTTCCAAAGCTATAAGGGAAATTGCAGGAAAGCACCAGGACATTGTATCCAGGGGGGGAGGTAGGAATTTTTATTACATCTCTTTAAGTAAGAGCTGTAATAAGTTAATTACTATGATAAGAGGGCTTCAGCAAGAAGCTCCTCAAAGAGAGGGTGCAAAAGAGCTTCGTCTGATGTGGGGAAAGGAACTCCACAAAATCTGGACGGACGAACTCAAATACACAGCTGGATATTGGCACTTGGGGTGGGTAGAGCTTGAGAGATAAACTCTCAAGCTGATGAGGCGCTTGTTTCAGTTCCCTCTTTATAGGGAAGATATCTGCAATAGCGGATGGGGTGCGAGGAGTCTGGCCCGGTTGATGGGCTGCGGAAGTGGCACACCCGTCATGAAGGAATTGAAAGGCAAAGCAGAGATGTAGTATATCTGCTCAACAATATAGAAGACGACGGGGGGAAATAACAAAACTCGCCTGGTGCAGCGAGCATAAACAAAGCCCAGTCCCTACGAAGAGGGAACTTAACCAAATACAGTATATGTAATTTTAAAAGATAAACAAAAACTGAATTTGAGGAAACAGTATAAAAAGATGTTTACTATAGATTTTTTAACTCCGTTAAATTTAAGCCCAAAACTTTCGAGAACAACAGCCTGGAGAGTAAAAAAAGGTATTTCTCCAGGCGTTGGCCAGGATTATATAAATCCCTGGCCTGAGAAACTAAAAATAAATAGCTGTAGAACTAAAAATAAAGAAAGAAAACCACTAAAAAATATTACTCCTTTTAAAACTACAATTAATATAAACGAATTACAAAAAATAGCAGCATATGCTACAAAAACAGTAGCTGTTAAACTAAAAATATATGAATATCAAATGTTCTATGAATACCGCAAAGATTGTATTCAGGAATGCTTGACTTTAATATTTGAATTGTCTAACAAGCACAAAAACAACAAACATATTGCAATGAAGATTGCAATAAATGCGGCATTTAAGTTTTGGTGCAGTGTTTGTAAATGGTTTGTGCATAACGAACAGGGGGCAGGAGATGAGTGTAATTAAGCATGTAAAATTATTTGCTTCGTTCATTCCAAGCGAAGCACTTTGCAAACAGATTTTGGCTTTTGTAAAATGGAAGAAGGGGGGGAGGACTAACCGTCTTTTTTATTTTCAAAAGCCCGGCACGATAATAAAGCTATATGCACCAGAAAAATTGCAGGCAGGAACTCATTGTACGGTGTCTATAGTTGAAAAAACAATTTCAAAAATTCAGGGAACCAAAACAAAAATTGTGATTGTTCCTAACAGTTTTAAGTTTGATGAGGGTCGTTTATTTCCACAGGCAGAGATTGCCAAAGAAATATATAAATCAATAGGAGCCTGTCATGAAAGCAGAGAAAGAATAAATAATACCTTGAGTTAAAAAATATACCGGCGGGCAAGGCTGGTTGTTCTTGCCCTGTTAGCGGCGGTTGTATTGGCTGTGGTGATATATCAATTGTGTGGGCTGCGGCGGAGTGGCGGTCGGCGGCGCAGGGCTAGGGTCATCACCGAAAAGCGGATAACCTCGCCGCCTGCCCTGCTCAATCTTGAGTTAGCCAGAGGAGGCTATTATTATGAAATACGTACCAGCAGCAGAACCTTCAAGTCTTACCAGAGCTCAAACTTGGCAAGCGAAGCGCCAGGGACTAAAACTGTCAGCCAGGGCGGTGGCCGCCTGGGAAAGACTAGAAAGAGGGGAGACGATCGGATATTATAGCTTTTCCAAAGCTATAAAAGAAATCGAAGGGAAGCCCCAGGACATTGTGTCCAGGGGAGGGGGAAGAAACTTTTACTATATATCACTAAGCCGTAGCTGTAAAAAATTGATTTCAATTATAAGGGAACTTCAGCTGGAAGTTCCCCAAAGAGAAAATGCGAAAGAACTTCGCATAATGTGGGGCAAGGAACTCCAAAAATACTGGAGAAAGGAGCTGATGTATAAGGCCAGGTACTGGCACCTGGGGTGGGTAGAGTTACCTGCCGAAGGAAAAAACAGAAGTGAAGGCTGCAATAAATAAATAAATAAATTGATCAAAATTATAAGAGAGCTTCACAGCGAGCCTAAACAAAGCTCACCGGGGACGGGGTGCGAGGAGTCTGGTTTCGTTTTCGGCTCCGGTTCCGGGGATGGGGTGCGGATATTTTAATTTATTTGCGTTATGGTGATTGCAACAACTTAACGCCCGCAAGGGCAAAGGAGAAAAGCATGTGGTACGCAGAACGTTTGATAAATGATGGAAGAGCAGATTTGACAGATAAAAAAGGGAAGGTCGATCAGCGAAAAGCTAATTTAATCCGAATCTTGGGCAATGCTCAGTTACATTTAGTCAAACCTTATCCAAGTGCTTGGGGATATTTTGATAATTATGTTAAAGCGTTAAGGTCTATACAACTGAACGAGTTCCCATCTGAGCGTGATTAAACCCAAAGTTGGCGGCCAGGGGAGGCCGCACTGAAGTTGTGACATTGCTGAAAAACCATATTGCCAAAACCGGCAAGCAAATAACTTAACGCCCGTAAGGGCAAGAAATGAGGTCATTCGCATGGGGAAAAACAAAAAAGGAAGGCCATCCGGGGTTGTTGAACCGGGGCGACAGGTGTCCGGCTGGATACCAGCCGATGACTATGAAATTTTAATGGCGATAACGAAGACCGAAGGGCGGTCTCTATCAAACCTGCTGGCAAAGATGGTGAGGGATAAGATTGCCAGCTACAAAAATGGGCGGGCGATGGATGAAAGGGGATAAAAATGTACGATGATTATGATGATTATTACGCTAGTGTAGACGCCAATGAACGTAAGGTTGAACGCCGCTGGCGGTGGGCACTGGCGATACTCATTACGGCAATTGTTACCGCAATTGTCTGGCAATTGTTTTTTATCTATGGGGGAAAATAATGGAAATCGGGGACGTATTGTGGAAGTTGCGAAAGCGGTCGGGGCTGGCGCAAAGGAATATTGAAAAATCTTGCGGGCTGAAACGAGCACATCTGTCCAAGATAGAAACTAACGGACTTAAAAACCCGACTATCAAGACTGTGAGAAAAATTGTGGGGGCGCTTGGGCTGAAAATGTCGGATGTGTTTCTGTTCTTGGAGCAAAACAAAATCTCGGAAGCCGTAGCCGAAAAGTTCCAGCGGCCCCCGGTTAACACGGAGACGCTCAGGGAAACAGAGAAGGCCATTGTATCCTTAGAGGCCACGCATAACGCTGGCAAATGTGTACGATAAGCTGACAATGGCGGCCAAGTATGGCCGCACTAAAGTCGTGGCATTGCTGAAAAACCATAATATTGCCAAAACTGGCAAATAACTTAACGCCCGAAAGGGCAAAGGAGGAAACATGACGCTACTGGACAAACTCCGGGGCGATAAAAAGTTGGCGGTAGAAGGTGGCAAAACTGAAACGTTCTTTGCCCCGCCTCAGTTGAGAGCAGATAAGCGGGTCATGGCGGTTGGCAGGATTGACCCCCGCACTAAGCGAATTACCTTGTATGAGATATGCAGGCAGGAACCGCCCGTGGACATGGAAGAGTACGCACGGCGATTATTGGGGCAACCGTTGCCGGATAAAAAAGCCGGTAACGTCATCGGTACAGAGAATCAAAGTGCAAGGTTCCATACCAAACCATAAATGAGGCGACCCATCCAGAAAAAGCATTTGGCCTGACTTCTCAGAGCGCTTCCGCCGCTGATTGTGGCTAGGGAGCGCTCCCGAACGGCGGCCACCTCACCGCCTGCCACAAGGGGATAATCAAAATGAAAAGGAATAAAAAATGTTAGACACTGTGCTTGTTAGCATTATTAAAATATGTGGAACTGTTTTTTGTTTTACCCTAACTATTTTTTTCGTCTGGGGATTATGGAAAACGTATTCGGATATTACTAAAGGGAGGTGGAACTAAGATGAAAAAAGCTGAACCAAAAAAAATGGAAACGCTATGCCGGGTAGGTAGCCGGTTCCCGCTCAGTCTGAAGCTGAGCATGGAGAAAATAGCTATAGCAGAGAACAGGTCTCTGTCTGCGCAAATAATAGAGGCGGCGCAAGAGCATATTGCCCGGCAGCGGGCGGCGGAGGTCAAGTAATATGCGAATATCTGATTTATCTGATTTACATGTAAGTGAGGCCACGGCTTACAATTTGCCCGTAAACCGAGATGACTACCACGGGGGCAGCAAAATTGTGTTTGATGCTGAGCTTAAGCCGCATAAGTTTTTCACCACCGCCGAGATGGCGTTGTTCGCAGAGGAGCTACTCCTGTCTCCGCTGCGGGCATTGCAGCAGGCGCAAAGCGTGTGCCGTTGCCCGGATTGCGGGCAGCCGATATTTGCCTGCAATTGCAGGGGCCGTGGGCGCAATCGAGAAGGAATTTAGCATGAAAAAGGCGCTGCCGGGTGAAGCCAGCAGCGTCAAGGTGAAACAAAACAATAATTAATAATATCCCCGGCGAGCGGGGAAGTCAAGAGGGATAGTATGAGCGAAAAACAAGAAATTTTTGACGGGGAAATGCTGCCAGCAACGAGAGCAGATGAGGCTCAAGTTCCGGTCGCTACTGAGATGTACGTTGGGGCATTATCCCGGTTCAAACTGCACAAAAAGATGGTTCAAGAGGTTATTAATTACACCGAGGCGCACGACTGGTTTAATTACGGCAAGGTTGTCCGGTTGTCAGCCCCCCGGTCAGAGTCTATATATCGGATTTTGGGATTACAGGCATTCAACCTGAAGCGGGAGCGGCAAGAACTCCCCAACGGGTATTATCAGTATATGGTCACCGCAGATGTAGGATTCAGCGCAGGGCAGACCCTTAATGTCGTAGGTTTCTGCCGGGCGTCAAAGCCCTTGTTTGCAACGAAAAATAAAGAGTCCGTACCTGCTGATGATATTGACGAGGGAAATGTTATTAAAAATGCGGACTCAGATTTCATAGTAAACGCAGTTGGGCGATTCGCCGGAATTCGGGGACTTACTCCAGAAGATATTGAACGCCTGTCAATCGGAAAAATAAAGGCGGCCAATATGCAGAAAGTAGACTTCGGGGGCCGGGCGGTAGAGCGCAGCGAAGAGGAAAGCGGCCAGGCCGAATCAACCTGGCAGCAGCTCCTTGAGATGAACGGTCAATCTGTGGAAAAGGCCAAGTCGCAGCTACAGAAACTCACCGCCTTTACGGGCAAGGACGGCAAGCAGTTTACTGGGTATACCGACATTAAAAAGGTCAGCGCCGGGGTGCTTAAAAACCTGGTGGGCAAGGTGGCGAACCTACATAAAACCTGGCTAAAGGAATCCTGTGGCGGTAATCAGCAGCAAGGGGAAGCCCCGGAGATTACCCTTGAATCAGTATCCGCCGAAATGGGCAACCTTGACCTAGCGGGGCTGGCTGCCTACTGGAATGCAAAGAGCAAAAACCTCCAGGAGGTGTTCGGGGCGGATTTTCCCCTGATTGAGGCCGAAAAGAATCGCATCAAGGCCAACTTGCA
>Ga0214473_10000718_pt1 | contig 45698 bp, 38 predicted proteins | sample RVTome_7_FD_203509 | JGI IMG/M metagenome (GOLD analysis project Ga0214473, IMG submission 203509) | Soil microbial communities from uranium-contaminated site in the Upper Colorado River Basin, Wyoming, United States - RVT98D197 | ecosystem: Environmental > Terrestrial > Soil > Contaminated >...
CTCATGAGCGCACGTAAATGCACCGCTACACTTTTGCACGCAGCCCCGGAGCGGGTTCGGGAATCGCAGTAAATGAACACAAAGTGCAAGGACTTGCCACGGTGGGCTAGGGGCACTTACTTCACTGATCAGCAATGGCCACGCTCCCGAATTCCACGTCGGAAAAGGTGTAGAACTGTGGCGTGTCGAACAGAGGCGGCAGCGGCCCCCGCTGAGCAGGGTGGCCGCTGCTACTGTCGGGGCGAACCTTCACTTACCTAGAAAATCGCCTTGAAACTGCACGCCACCATGGCCGTCTGTCGGAAGCATCGAACAGTTCGGGGGCAAACCGGGACTCAGCTGAAAAGGCTGGGATTTCAGTACGAGTTGCCTTCCGCCATTTACAAGATCCGCTGTGCCCGTAAGCGGGGACATTTCCCACGTATCTGGGTTGATAGTTCCTACGATGGTGGCGTGTGTTGAGGAATCTGCCCGAGCCGCTACGAGGGCATCGTTTACAACGAAGAGCGGGCCGTCAATGGTTACCATCGCTAATACCAGAACCGGGCAGCGGCACGGATCATCGATCTCGCAGCACAACACGCCTTCTGACTTGCATGCGTTGTTCTGGGCTGGTGGATACGGGGCAACAGCGCCAGCCCCACCGAAATAACAATCCTTGTAGAACGATTCGCATGAAGGGCCGGGCGTTATGTTCCAGCGCCAGTCAAGCATCTGGAGTTCTGGAGGTGTTGGCGTCGGGGTTGGCGTCACGGTGGGCCAGGGTGTGGCAGTTGGGCGCGGTGTGTTGGTCCCTGTTGGAGTCACACTGGGTGTCCGTGTCAAGGTCGGACTGGCTGTCGGAGTCTGCGTTGGAGTCGAGGTTCGTGTTTGGGTCGAGGTCCGGGTTTGGCTGGGAGTCGGCGTCTGCGTGGCCGTAGGTGTTGACGTGGGCGGCACCCATCCGCAACCGTTGAGCGCATTGTTTACCGCCGAAAGAATCTCATCCACCGTTATTGTTCCGTCGCCGTTGGGATCGCCCGCAGCACAATCGTCCACCGATCCGTTCCCCAACGCGATGTTCACCAGGATGAGGATTTCGTCAACCGTTACCTGTGGCCCCGCGTCACAGTTTCCTACGCAGGCGACAAAAGTAGGATTCGGCGTGGCCGTTGGTGTCGCCGTACGCGTTGGTGTGCGAGTCCGGGTGGCTGTCGAGGTGTTGGTTGGAGGTGACGTAGAGGTTGCCGTTGGCGTAGCTGTTGCCGTCGGTGTCCAGGTTCTCGTCAATGTCGGCGTATTCGTAGGGGTAGCCGAAGGCAAGATAGCAAGGCACTGCCCGTCAAAGCCGGGTACGGCACAGGATTCGTTTGGCCCGTCGCAGAGGGTTTCGCAGCACACTCCATCAGTACAGAAGTTGGAAACGCACTCCTGATCACTACCGCATTGAGCGCCGTTGGGTTGAGGGGTGATGGTTGCTGTAGGAGTTGCGGTTAAGGTGGGGGTCGCGGTCGGCAGTGCTACCGCGACGCACGTACCCTGGTGGCTGGATAACGCGCAAAACTCATTGCCCGCGTCACAAGCCCGGTCACAGCACACGTTATCAACGCAAAAGCCAGAGCTGCATTCGCCAGCAGCTGAGCAATCGGCGCCGTTCGGTTTCGGGGTGGCAGTTTCTGTAGCCGTAGCTGTCAGGCTACGCGTAAATGTGGGCGCGGGTGTCTCTGTCGGGATGGGTGTGTCGGTGGGGGTGAGTGTTGGCGGCACTAGGCCAACCGCTGTGATGTGGATTACGGCGGGGGGTCCACCTGAACAGGTGATCGTGGCGGTACTGGTGGTCACGTTTTGGGCGCTGCAGGTGGTTTCGTCTTCGGTAATGGCCGTGACGCTTGGAGCCTGCGTAAACGGCGCGTCGAACTCAACTTCATACCGGACGAAGCAACTCCCGCACTGCGGCAAGCCACAGCAGTCTGCTCCCCGATCCAAGAATCCCTTGACGCTGAAGCCGCCGCCAGATGTTACTGGACAAGTCCCAGGTATGCTTGGGTCAGTGATAGGGGTGCAGTACCCGTTGATGACCCCTGACACGGTCACCAACGACTGAGCGCTCGCAGCACCCAAAACGAACGCCCCCGCTATCGTCAATGCCAGAGCCATCCCTGGGGTTTTCATGCGTACTTTGCCCATGACATAGCCTTCCATCTACCCTCCCCGGAACTGATGTGCAAATGTATGGACGTAAATCACATCTCGCCTCTTTTGGTGGCCGTGTCTCTCTTATGCCAACGGGAACCCGTTGGGAGATCACTAATTCTTTAGATAACGTGTTGCTTTCGCGCCATTATCCCTGTATATTCAAGGTGAATCGTGAGGGATAATGGTATGGCAAAGAATGAAAAGGTAGTCTCTTACCTGAGGGTTAGTGGGCAATCGCAGATCACCGGTGACGGTCTGCCACGCCAGCGGGACACGATAGCCCGATATGCCCGCGTGGCCGGGTTCGAGTTGGTGGGTGAGTATCAGGACGCTGGCGTCAGTGGCACCACGGAACTTGATGACCGGGAAGGCCTCTCGGACCTGCTAGCACGCATCCGAGCGAATGGCGTGCGCATAGTTCTCGTCGAGCGTGCGGACAGGTTGGCCCGCGATTTGATCGTGGGTGAGCTGATCCTGAATCAGTTTCGCGACCTGGGCGTGAAGGTCATTTCGGCGGACTCGGGTAGCGAGTTGACCGCCAGCGACGATGACCCGACCCGTGTGTTGATTCGCCAAGTGCTAGGAGCGGTGGCGCAGTTTGAGAAAGCCGTCATCGTTAGCAAGCTGAAGGCGGCCCGCGTTCGGCAGAAAAAATTGACGGGACGCTGTGAGGGCCGCAAACCATACGGCACCCGACCGGGTGAAGCAGACGTGGTGGCGCTGATTCACAAGCTACGTCGTAAGCCACGCGGCGGAGAGCGGCTGAGTTTCGCGGCCATTGCCGAGCGGCTGAACGCCGAAGGGCAACCGACCCGAACGGGTAGGCCCTGGGCACCGGAGGTGGTGCGGCGGATTGCCGCGCGGAATCAGTCAGCGAAGCATTGACAGCCGCGTGGCCGAGGGCAAACAGATAGGTGGAAAGTTTAGCGCAGAAGACATCCCGAATCGGTTTGGAACCGGCACCAGAAGCGCCCGATCAAAGCCGTTTCCACCGGGCAGGAGTCTACGCAAAGCGGGCACTTGCCACGGTCGGCTAGGGGCGCTGATTTCGGGGCCAGTGTGTATCTTTGTTCAGGCCTTGCGCAAGACCAGGCAGGCAACCGCGCTGAGCAACGCCACCAGCCCGCCCATGCCCCACGCAGAAGCTACCGGTGCAGTGCCGGCTACGGATCTTGCCGGACCGCCAGGATCAACGATGGTACGATCCGTCGAGTCAGTGTCGTCGCCTAGGGCACCATTGACCAGCGTGAAGGTAGCGGTTGCTGCGGTTACACCCCCGATGGTCATGCTCCCAAACACGACATCGGGCAGGGTGTAGAACTGCGGGGAATTAAACCCTGGCGGCATAGGCCCAAACTTCCGGTAGCTATAGCCTTGCAGCGTCGCTGCGCCGTGGAAAATAAGCGTGACGGCAGCCTGTTCACAATTCAGCCGGAAGGTGACCATTCCAAACGGGTAGCGGAAACGTTCATCGTTCCCGCATGATGCTTCGGGCGTAATGGCCACGTCCCAGTTCTGACCGCACCCATCGCCTAGAACCACGGTAATATAACCCTTCGTTGATGGGAGCGACGTTACATTCGGTTGCTCGCTATCTGGTATCCCGTCGTCATTTCCATCGCCACTGTTGGGCGCAGCGTCTTCGATATTGTCGTCAACGCCGTCGCCGTCACGGTCTAGCACTATTGGGCTTGCCGTCGGCGTAGTGCTGGCCGTCTTTGTCGGAGTGCTTGTGGGCGTAACTGTAGGCGTCGGCGTATCGGTAGCCGTCGGTGTTGGCGTTACGGTGGGCGTTATGGTCGGAGTGCTAGTTGGCGTGAGCGTTGGCGTAGAAGTCGGGGTTTCGGTGGCGGTCTCAGTTGGCGTGCTGGTTGGTGTCGCCGTTGGAGAGGACGGTACTGTACAGCCGGAGACCAGTAACACCGAGACCGTAGCGCTCCGCCAGTTGGCCGTTGCGATGTCTGGGCATCCGTCGTGGTTCAAGTCGGCAACGGCAATGCGGATCGGACCCCGATCAACCGCAATCGGTGTTAGCGACTCCACGCCGCCACCTGCCTGCCCCAGGAAAACGGAAATGTTGTTGGTATTGAAGTTTGCTACCGCGACATCCTCCCGACCGTCTCCGTTAAAATCAGCTTCCGCAATTCCTGATGGCCCTTCCCCTGCAGGAAGTGAAGCCCATTCGGTAAGCCCACCGGAGCCGTCCCCGGCAAGAATGGTCACGCCGTCACCGTCGCAGGTCGTCCCGTCCGCATCATTGAAACATCCCATTCGAGCATAGAAAACATCGGGAGACGCATCACCTGTAAATTCGCCGATAACCACGCCGGATGGCAATGCTCCGTCAGGAATCGTGTTTGGAGCCAAGAAGCCGCCGAGGCCGTTACCTGATAAGAGGGACACTGTAGATGTCCAAAACCCCGTAACGACAACGTCCAGAGTGTGGTTAAGTTGGCCGATTGCTAAGCCGGTCGGCCCAGACCCCGCCGCGAAGACTGCGGAGTGAAATACACCGGCGCCGTCGTTGTAGAAAACCTCTACTTGATCATTCAGCTGTTCGGTAGCGACGAGATCAAGCTTTCCGTCCCCGTCAACATCTGCGACACCCACAATCGCGATGAATGCGGTTGCAAGTGATTGCTGACTGCGCGGTGTCCGTGATCCACTACCCCAAAAGATTCGAATGCCCGCACCATTCCACGTCACTAGGTCGACGTGACCGTCTCCGTCGAGGTCGGCGGCCACCACGCCGTTTGTGATGCCGTCGCCCCAGTTGTCAGGGGCACTGAACCCCGAACCCGTGCCCCACAGGACGGACGTATTCCCAAATGGCGGTTGAGATTCAGGGCCAAAATTCGAAACTGCTATATCGAGATTGCCATCTTCATCGAAGTCGGCAATCGCCACACCGCCTGTCCGAAAGTCTGAGCGCTGACCGCTCGGAAACGGACCTATCGGCGTGAACACAACTGAAGCCGAAGCGTAGGCGCCAGGCAAGAGGTGCGTAACGACTAACACCGCGAGCGCGAGCAGCAAGAGCGAAGGACGGTATACGCGTGACATCACTTTGCGTGCTCTAATACTCTTGACATTTGTCAAACGCAAGAGCGGATGGATTGGTGGAGCCCCGGAGGGCTTGCAAGCTGAACGCGCCACTTTTTTAGTGATAGCAGACGGTAGAGTTTGCTAAGCTCACGATGGGCGAACATTGTCGCAGCTAGGGTGACGGCCCGAAAAGCTCCGACCGTGGGGGCCTGCTGCGGCGATTCTTCACGGGCACCATGACGGAGGTGCATGCCAAAACCAAACGTCTATGAGGCGCTGGCGGAATTAGGGGCCGCAATGGCGGCAATGCAGAAGGCCATTGCCGCGAGCGAAATCGTAATCGATGGTCGCCGGGTGACGATCCTCGGGAACAAGTCCGAGGCCATCTGTCAGCGGCTTGATGCCGCCTTGAGGGCGGTGGCCAAAGCAGCTGAGCGCACGCCATGGCTCCTCGCCCCGCACCGTGAGCGCCTACGGCAGATCGAGCATCTTGTATATGTGATGCGGCTCGGGTTTGAGCTGGACCGGCGGCAGGACATACCCGCCGCTTGGCGTCCGGCTCTCTCAGGGTTCCAGCGTGCCATGCTGCTCGCCGTCCTAAATGGGCGTGGGCGATCCGATCCGGCCTTGATCGCGGCGGAACGGGAAGCGCTGGATGTCATCGCTCGTGATTCACAGCACGGATCACTCCTAACGCCGATCCTGTTGGCAGTAGCAGGGGGCAAAGAGACCCAGTTCGTGCGTCTCGGCAAGACCTGGGTGAAGGATCGTCGGGGACGCAAGCGACAACTAAAGCCCTTTGGTGACCTGCCAATGCCGGACGGTGTCCAATGGTCACAGCAGCGCCGGAATGCAATTGAGGACGCCGAGGCCCACGACGAACCCGTGATAAGGCGGGACGATGCCCTTGATAGGCGTCATCACGCCGGGGAAATCCAAGAGGGGGAGATGCCAAGCCCGGCTGACCCGTGGGCGGCGGTTGCCGCCAAGCAGCTGACATCGTTCTTGCAGCAGTTGCCGCCACAGCAGCGCAAAATTGTCGAAATGTTGGGGGCCGGATACAAGAGCCGCGAGATCGCCGCTCGGCTCGGCATCACAACCGACACCGTAAAAAAGACTCGGCAGCACATCCGGGAAAAAATACGAAAAAACATCGGCTAGGCAGTACCCGATCAGCTTGAAACTTCGCCCACCTTATAGGAGGGCGAAGAGATGTTGTATTTGTCGATCTCTGACGATGCTGATTGCGCCGTGGTAGCGACCTCGGACCCTGGGGTGATCCGCGCAGCGCTGGAAGCAATCAGTACGCTTGACACGCGCGATGCTGCGCAGCGCGGGTTGCATCTGGCCGGGGCCGGTCGGGAGGAATCGCCCGACGCAGTTTCATGATGCCGAAACTGCGCGTAGTGGCTTCTAACGGTGCCCCCGCGTTTGTTGCGCCACGGCCCAGCGTTACGGGACAGCCAGGTGAGCGGAGCGGCGAATGTGTCGGCGTCCAACTTTTTCGGCGTGGCAACAAGACCCAGGCCATCCTGACATTCGACATTGACGGGCAGAGTGCCCGAATGTGGATAGAAATTCCCACCCCGATAACGGCCACATGTCGGTATATGCGCTTAGTCACGCTTGCGCTTGGTTCGCCGCCAGAGGCTGGAACTCCTATTCACCCAGAAAACGACGGGCTGTTCAAAGGAAAGCACTTTCGCGTGTACGTCGGCTGGAGAAAATCCGACACCGCTAACGGTAAACATCGCTTTGATGACAGCTTAGCGGCCAGTGGACCCAAGGACACGAAAGACTTCCTTCGCGTTCACGACCTACTCGATCGGGTGGACCCATGACCATACCCATAGCACATATGACCCCATATGACAGCAATGGCTTTAGTATCACTGATACTTACAGTGTCAGTGACAGTGTTAGGGACAGTGTCAGTGGCAGTGACATGAGCATGGCAGAAACACCTTCAGCGTTAGCAACAGAGACAGAGCACCAGCCGTCAGCATTGTCAGATGAGTTAGATCGAACTGCGAACGTGTGGAGAGATGGCAAAGACGGAGCCAGGGCAGTACGCCAATGCGTAGCCAGCGCCGTCCAGACCAGAGCCGGGTGTGGTGACTCACACCCGGCGTACCAAGGGGGCACGGCTGAATCCCGTGAGCCTAGCGGTGCTGCCCGTAATAAGGGTGGAACCCGATGACGGAGCGTCTGGCGGTCATATCGACGTTGCGGGCTTTGGTAGCGGAGATATCCGTTGCTGACCTGCCTACGTTGGTCGGCGACATAGAGGGAGTGAAGGCTGCGGCATGGGCACGGCTGACGGCTCCAACGGCACAGGCGCCAGCGAACCCCAGACTCGTTGATGCGGCGGAAATGGCGGACCTACTCGGTACGCCCGAAAATTGGGTGAGAGATAAGGCGCGGGCCGGTGTCCTGCCTTACGTCAGGCTTGGGCACTACATGAAATTCAACCCAACGGACGTGCTCGAAGTGACGCGGCACCTACCCGCGCAACACAATGGGGCATTGCGTGCCATCAAAAAGCGCAAGCAAACTCAGGATGTTACAAGCCAGGTGTACAAGGAGTGTCCAACTTCTTCGGCGACCGAAGGGGCAAAACCGGCATGAGCAGCGCACCTGACTTCAAACTGCACTGCCGGCGGTGCGGCTCTGCCTTCCTCGAAATGGCGCAGTTGCTGTTTCATCGGTGCGGACAGCCGGCACGGAAGCCGAAACGGCGGAAAAAAGCAAAGGTGAAGAATGCCAAATGAACCATCGAAAAATGTCCTACCAATGCGGGGCAAACCACCTAAGAGCGGTACGCCGGCGCCGGGCCGTCCACCGAAGCACGGAAGCCGTGCGCTGTCGCGGTTCGTCCGAGAAAACAAGCTGGATAGACGCACATGGCTTTCACGATTCATTGAACAAGCTGAGTGCATCATTGCCGAAGATCAAGGTGGACTCGACAAGCTGACGCGCCGTGAAGCCATGCTCGTAACGCTGGCTGCAAACCAGTGGGTCGAATGGCAGCTGGTCCAATGGCATCGCCAGCAGGCGAGCTTGCGGGGCGAACTGACGCATGAATCCGACAAGTATTACCTGGCGATGGTAAATTCATTGAGGCGCACCTTGGAAACGCTCGGGTTGCGACCGGAGCGTGTGGAAAACCGCATTTCGACGCTTGAGCAGTATTTAGCCGCCAAAGCCGCAGAAGAAAAAGCCACACCTGGTAGCGCCGGAGGCTCCCAGAGCAACGAGCCGACACGGGACAGCCCTAATCCTGGACGCATTGTCGCGCATGGATAAAGTGGTCCAGGCAATCTTCCCGAGCTGGGGGGTGGTTCGGTGAAACGCCTTTCAACTTCCCTAAACCTAGAAGATCGCCTACTCGACGTTAATGAAGCCGCCATGATGCTCGGGTTGAAAGCTTGCACACTGTACCAATGGGCCTATGAGCGACGAATTCCGGTCGTGAAGCTTTTCGGGCGTGCGCTGCGCTTCCGGCTGAGCACAATCGAGAAGCTCATCAGGGATTCGGAAAGACCGGCGCTGCGACCGCTTGCGAATCGTGTTGACAAGTAGGAACGACAGCGTTACTAGCAAGGGCGTGGATCGCATCAAAGAAGTGAGAAAATCGAGAGGGCTCAGCCTCACGGAAGTAGCCGAAAACAGCGGTCTGCACCGCGAAGCCGTCGCACGAGCCGAAAGGTCGGACACGGACCCGAGAGCATCAACCGTCGCAGCAATCGCCAAAGCCTTGGGCGTTCCGGTTTGTGAACTGTTCGAGGAAAACGGACATGAGCGAGGGAGACGAAAACCCAAAGAAGGAAAATAAGTCCCGTGCCCGTGGCGTTTTCGAGCGACCGAAGCGCTCTGGTACCTGGTGGGTTCGATACACGGACGAGAACGGCCGCTTGCATCGGGAGAAGGTCGGAACCAAGGCTCTGGCCCTCAAAGTCTACCAGAAGCGCAAGAACGAGGTTCAGGAGCGGCGGTTTTTCCCCGAACGCATTGGGCGTCGGGATGTGCTGCTTGCGGACTTCATCGACCAGTACTTGGACACCGTGAAAGCCAAGGCCAGTTACACCAACCGCGTGCACTACGCTGCGCTGTGGAAGGCCGCATTGAAGGGCAAGACACTGCGCCAAGTTCTGCCCGGTGACGTGGAGCGTTACAAGGCACAGCGGGTGAAGGACCTTGCACCGGCGACCGTAAACCGCGAGCTGGCCTTCCTGAAGCGCGTCTTCAACGTCGCCATCCAAGATGGGCTTGCGGATACGAACCCGGTTCGCCGGGTGAAGCTCTTCGTAGAAAACAATGCCCGGACACGTTACCTCACAAATGAGGAAGAGACGCGCTTACGCGAAACCATTGGCGAAGAACACTGGCCCTTTGTTGCGGTCGCCATTCACACCGGCTTGCGTCAGTCGGAGCAACTGAAACTCAAGTGGGAAACGGTAGACTTCACGTCCGGTAGCATCACGGTGCCGAAGTCCAAGCACGGCAAGGCGCGCCACGTGCCCATGAACGACACCGTCAGAACCTTGCTGCGGGACCTGCCGAGCCGGCTGAAGAGCGCCTACGTGTTCCCCAGCGCCACGGGCGAGACTCCGCTTGACGGGCGCAACCTGATGAACCGCGTCTTCCTCCCAGCGCTTACAAGAGCCGAGATCCAGGGCCTACGCTGGCATGATCTGAGGCACACGTTCGCCAGCCGGCTCGTTATGGCCGGCGTCGATCTGCGGACCGTTCAGGACCTCCTGGGGCATAAGACCATGGCCATGACGGAGCGCTATTCGCATCTCTCGCCGGCACACCAACTGGACGCGGTACAGCGCCTAAATCAAAAACCAACTGACACCGCTACTGACACCAAGCCTGCCGACATCAAAACGGCAGTTGGAGAGTCCGGGAAAGTGGTTGAATTTCCTGAAAAAGAAAGCGCGCCCGGAGTGATTCGAACACTCGACCTACAGATTCGAAGTCTGCCGCTCTAGTCCACCTGAGCTACGGGCGCGTGCAGGGAAGATACTGATTCGAGCGTAAAGCTACAAGCGGAAAGCTGAAAGCCAGAAGGGGACCGTTGAGCTCAGCGGCCTCTGACCTTGTTGCTGAGGCCGTGCAGCATCCGCGAAACCTCTGCTGCGCGCTCCGATATTCTCTCGCACACATCTACCTCAATGTACCCCTGGTCGCGAGCGACGTAGAGTTGCGAGCGCACCTCGCCACAGGATCCTTTCGCTATCGAGAGAAAGTGACCGAACTCGGAGTCGCCCTCGCGTTCAAACCCCTCCGCGATGTTGGACATGACTGAAACCGCAGCCCGCCGGATTTGGTCCCGCAATCCGAAGTCCCGGGCGAACGCCTGCGACTTCGTCATGTCGTATATGACCCTGGTCAGCTCCCGCGCTTTCTGCCAGACAAGGAGATCTTCGAACCGTTTAGGCATAGCGCCTTCTTCTGAAGTCAGTCGAAAGCTGCAAGCTCAAAACTTCAAGCTTGTGGCTTCTCTGATTTCCGGCTTGGAGCTTTAAGCTTTCCGCTTTTCGCTGCCCTTACCTTTCAACCTTCCACACCGTCCCGGCCGGCGTGTCTTCCAGGACGATGCCGCGGGCTTTGAGGTCGGACCGGATGGCGTCGGCTTGCTTGAAGTCGCGGGCTTTGCGGGCCGCGTTGCGGGCGGCTATGAGGCGCTCGGTCTCGACAGTGTCGATAGCGGCCTCAGCCAGATGCGCCTGCCTGGCCTGCTCCAGCACTGTGTGCGGATCACGGTTGCCGACGCCGAGCACCTCCGCAATCGTCGCTACAGCACGCCGCAAAGGCGCCACCGCCGTGGCCTGATTCTCGTCGAGCAGACGATTGATGTTGCGTACGGTCTCGAAGATTACCCCTACGGCCCTTGAGGTGTTCAGGTCATCGTCCATCGCCGCCCGAAATTCCGCCGTCACCGCTGCATCCGCCACCACGTCGCGCCAGTCGGAAATGCTTTCGTCGGCGCGCGCCAGAGTTTCGTACAGCCGCGTCAGCGCTCGCGCCGACTCCTCCAGGCGTTGCGGCGAAAAATCGAGCGGGCTGCGGTAGTGCGTACCGATGACAAACAGCCGCACCGCCTCGCCGCCGACTTGTGCCGCCGCCTGCTGCACGGTCATGAAGTTGCCGAGCGACTTCGACATCTTCTCCTGCTCGATGGTGACCATGCCATTGTGCACCCAGTAACGCGCGAAGGTGCAGCCCTTGGCTCCCTCGGATTGCGCAATCTCATTCTCGTGGTGCGGGAAGATCAGGTCGGTGCCGCCGCCATGAATGTCGAAAGGCTGCCCAAGATACTTGGTGCTCATGACCGAACATTCGATATGCCACCCGGGCCGTCCCGGTCCCCACGGGCTGTCCCACCACGGCTCGCCCGGCTTGCTCGCCTTCCACAGGGCGAAGTCCATCGGATGGCGTTTGCGCGCGTCGACTTCCACACGCGCGCCGGCCATCATGTCCTCGAGGCGCCGCTTCGCCAGCTTGCCGTACTCCGGAAACTTGTCCACGGCGTAGTACACGTCGCCGCCGGCGGCGTAAGCCAGGCCTTTGGCCTCCAACTCCTGGATCAGCGTGATCATCTCCGCAACGTGCGCCGTAGCGCGCGGCTCCAGCGTCGGCGCCAGACAGCCGAGCTCCGCCACGTCCTCGGCGAAGGCGCGAATGTTAGCTTCGGCCAACTCGGTCGCCGAGACTCCCGCACTCTGCGCACGCGCAATGATCTTGTCATCGACGTCGGTCAGATTACGGACGAACGTAACGTCATAGCCGGAGGCACGCAGATAGCGGAACAGGATATCGAAGCTGACCAGAGCCCGGGCGTGCCCGATGTGCGAGCGGTCGTACACCGTCACCCCGCAGACGTACATGCCGACCTTGCCGGCCACTAGCGGACGGAATTCTTCCAACTGCCCGGTGAGGGTGTTGTGTACTGAGAGTGGCATATCGCTTATCGCCTATCGCATATCGTTATCGGAACCCAGTGAGAGTGGCCTATCGCTTATCGCATATCGTTATCTAAACCCAATCTCTCCGGCGATAGGCGATAGGCGAATCTATTCTTCCTCCTCGCGCAGTCGCGCCAGGACTGAAAGGTCTTCCAATGTAGTGGTGTCGCCGACGCTTTCCTTGCCGGCGGCGATGTCGCGCAACAGGCGGCGCATGATTTTGCCGCTCCTGGTTTTGGGCAGGGCGTCGCTGAAGCGGATGTCGTCGGGGCGCGCAAAGGCTCCGATCTCTTTGGCGACGTGCTCGCGCAATTCGAGGCGCAACTCTTCGGTCGGTTTGTGCCCCGACTCGACGGTGACGAAGGCGACAATCGCCTGGCCCTTGATCGCATCCGGCCGTCCGACGACCGCCGCCTCGGCCACGGCGGTGTGACTGACCAGTGCGCTTTCCACCTCCATGGTGCCGAGGCGATGCCCGGCCACGTTGACCACATCGTCCACCCTTCCCATGATCCAGTAGTAGCCGTCGGCATCGCGCCGGGCGCCGTCGCCGGTGAAGTACGAGCCGGGTATCTGGCTCCAGTACTGCTCCACGTAGCGCTGCGGATCCCCGTAGATGGTGCGCAGCATGCCGGGCCAGGGACGCTTGATGACCAGAAAGCCGCCTTGATCGGGACCTACCGGCTGCCCGTCGCGCGTCAACACGTCGGCCTCGATGCCGGGAAACGGCCGCGTTGCCGAGCCCGGCTTGGTGGGAGTGACCCCGGGCAGCGGCGAGATCATGATACCGCCGGTTTCCGTCTGCCACCACGTGTCGACGATCGGGCAACGCTGCTTGCCGATCTCTTCGCGGTACCAGATCCACGCCTCGGGATTGATCGGTTCGCCGACCGTACCGAGCAAACGCAGGCTTGCCAGGCGGTGGCGCCGGGGCCAGTCACGCCCCCACTTGATGAAGCTGCGGATGGCGGTGGGCGCGGTGTAGAACACACTGACACCGTACTTGTCGATTATCTGCCAGAGGCGATCTGGTTCGGGGTAATTGGGCGCCCCTTCATACATCAAGGTCGTGGCGCCGTTGGCGAGAATGCCGTAGACGACGTAACTGTGGCCGGTGACCCAGCCGACGTCGGCTGTGCACCAGAAGGTATCCTCGTCCTTCAAATCGAAGATCCACTTGCTGGTGATGTAGGTGTGCACCATGTATCCGCCGGTGGTGTGCACCACGCCCTTCGGTTTGCCGGTGGTGCCGCTGGTGTACAGAATGAACAGCGGGTGCTCCGCGTCCACCGGTTCTGGCGGGCAGATGTCATCGGCTTTCTCGGTCAGCTCGTGCCACCAGCGGTCGCGGCCGCCCTTCATCGCCACCGCTTGCCCCGTACGCCGGACAACGACGACGCTCTCCACGGAAGGCGCGTCGCGCAACGCTTCATCGACGTTGGCCTTCAACGGCACGACAGCCCCGCGCCGGTAGCCGCCGTCAGCCGTCACCAAGAGCTTGGCTTGCGCGTCGTTGAGCCGGTCGCGCAGCGCTTCAGCGCTGAAGCCGCCGAAAACCACGCTGTGCGTGGCGCCGATGCGGGCGCAGGCGAGCATGGCGATGGCCGCCTCCGGAATCATCGGCAGATAGATCCCGACCCGATCGCCCTTATTGACGCCGAGGTGTTTGAGCACGTTGGCGAAGCGCGACACCTCGCGATGCAGGTCGTGATACGTCAGGGTGCGGCTGTCACCCGGCTCTCCTTCCCAGACGATCGCCGCCTTGTTGCGGCGCCACGAGCTCAGATGGCGGTCGATGCAGTTGTACGCCAGGTTGGTGGTGCCACCCACGAACCACTTGGCGAACGGAGGGTTCCACTCCAGCACGGCTTGCCACGGCGCGAACCAGTCCAACTCCCGCGCCACGTCGCTCCAGAAGCCGGCCGGATCATCCTGCGCCAGACGCGTCAGCCGTTCGTATTCGGCGGGCAAGCTGAGATTCGCCGCCTGGAATTCGGGCGGGGGTGGAAAGACGCGCTTTTCCTGTAAAAAAGATTCGATATCTGCTTGTGACATTTCGCACCTCGTGGGCCGGCGGTTTCAGTCGGAAGCGGAACTAGAAGGTGCAAAAGATGTGGATATCGGCGAAGCACCTTATTGCACCTGCAGGTAATTGGATTCACCGCACCAGATAACATTTGGTCGGACAACTTATCTGCCAGAATGAAGGACCGGGTCAAGCTGGTGCTGGCTTCAGCATATCCCATTCACGCAGGCGAAAAGAGAGCCGCTCTCCCAACCGCGTCAATTCGGCAAAGCCATCTGCTGCCCAGGGATGGTTCTCGGCGGTCGTGATCATGGCGTAGTAGTGGTTTTGTGCTTCCCAGAGGTTCAGGGTCACCTTCAGGGGCTGGGCGAGGTCGAGAATGGCGTGGGCCCGGGCCAAGCCGCCTTGTGCGTCACCTCGGAGCACCGCATTGATAGCCCGAACCAGTGCCTGCTCCAGCAATTGTCCCGCCTTGTCCATCTCAGGGACGATCGCCCAGCGATGGGCATCTTCCCACACGGCGAGAACATGCTCGCCATCACCGGCGCCCGAGACGAACTGCGTGACAGCCTGTTCCAGGCGGTGCTGCACCACGAATCGGGTTGCCAGCGCCAACTCGGGCGGGAGCGGCACGCCGGCCTGAGTCAAGAAATCAAGCAGGCGCCGATTACTGCTGACGATGCGTTCGTAGTCGGCACTGCAGTCCGACACCACCTGCGCGGTAAGGTGATCCAGGACGCGGCGCCTTTCGGCCACGAACAGGTGGCGCAGCGTATAGAACACGCCGCCGAAGGCGTGGTCGATGCGGCGCACCAATTCGCTCAAGGGCTCGGCAAAGAATGTCGCCAGTAGATCCTTCCTGAGTACGGGGTATTCCGGGCTCATCCGGCTTACAGCGCAATGCATGTCGTGGCCGCCGAGGTGGAGTGTGGCGTGGGCGAACTCGAAGTTCTCCTCAGTGGCCTCGCTGCGCAGGCGCGCCTTGCCGAGCGCAAAGGCAGTGGCGCCACTGCGTTCGACCACCCGGTCCAGCGAGTGCACCCGGTAGGCATACACGTGTGCTTCGGCATCGGCGGGGACGAACAGTGAGTGCATGGCGTAATGTGCCGCCACCCGGCTGTTGTCGGTGATCTGTGGCCGGATAATCTGGCGGTAGATCTGGCGGCCGTCACCGTATTCTGGCAGGTTGCTGCGCAGAGCTTGCAGCCGGTGCAGGAATTCCGGTTCGAGATTAACGCCCAGCTGGGAGGCCAGCTGAACAGCGCGGGCTGCGTATGTGAGCACCTGGGTGGTTTCGAGGCCCGTCGGCTCGTCGAAGAACCAGCCGCAACTGGTGAACGACAGCACCGTGTAGCGCTGCATCTCCAGCAGCTTCCAGATCCGTGTCCGCGTCGCCGCATCTGGGGCCGCTTCGAAAGCATGACGCTGCAAGAACTCGCCGCGCCTTTCCGCATCACGACGCAAGATGAGGCCGATGTAGGCGTCGCGTGCAGCCCACGGATCGCGGAGCAGATTACTCGCCTGCTGTTCGAACACCGTGTCGAGCTGCGCCTGCAGCCAGTTCAGTGAGTGGCGCAGCGGCGCGCGCCAGGCCTGGCGCCAGCCAGGGTTGTTGCTGATGTGACAGCCGCAGTCGGCGCGCCAGCGCTCAACTCCGTGAGCGCAACTCCAGGAAGAATTCTCGCAGATTTCGACCTCGTCCACCACCCGAACGCGGTCCAGGTGGCTGGCGTAATTGGTCAGGCGGATCTGCGCCTCGTGCTCGATCGCCTCGATGGCGGCACTCAGAGCCATCTCGCCGAAGCGGTGGTGGTGCCCGTAGGATTCTCCGTCGGTCGCGATGTGCACCAGCGGCGGCGTGCCCTTGTGCGTCTGGCGACCGAGGGCAGCCGCGGTCAGGCGTTGGGCCAGTTGGCGGCCGTCGTTCAGCAGTCCTCCGAAGGCGATGGCGTGCGAGATACCGGCATCATAGAAAAACAAGGTGATCGCCTGCCCGTGGCCAACAGTACAGTGGTAGGGCCGCTGGCAATCGATGCCGCCGTCACGCACCGGCTCCCATTGGCGGCCGTCATAACGCACGCGCGCCGCCTGGGACGGCGCCAGAATGGTGAAGCGGATACCATTCTCGGCCAGCACGGCCAGCGTCTTGCGATCGACGGCGGTTTCCGGCAGCCACATGCCGTCGGGGACGCGGCCGAAGCGGTGCACGAAATCGGCGATGCCCCAGCGCACCTGCGTTTCTTGGTCGCGGGGGCTGGCGAGCGGCATTATGCAATGACCGTACGCCTGTGCCAGCGCGCTCCCGCGTCCGAAATAACGCGCGCTGTCGCGATCCGCCGCCTGCACCTGACCGTACACCTCCGGCTGCGCGTGCTCGAGCCACGCTAGCAGCGTGGGGCCGAAATTGAAGCTGATGCGGCTGTAGTTGTTCCGCAACGCCACGATCTGCCCCTGCTCATCGAGCAATCGTGCCGCCGCATTGGGCCCGTAACACTCGGCGGCAATGCGCTGGTTCCAGTCGTGATACGGTGCGGCTGAATCCTGCACCTCCACCGCTTCCAGCCACGGATTCTCTCGCGGCGGCTGGTAGAAGTGGCCATGGATGCAGACGAAACGCTCGCCGCCGGGATTCGACATAAGATGGAACTGTAGGGGGTCGGTTGCAGACAGTCAATTTAATCGTAAGTCCAAAGTCCAAGGTCCAAGGTCCAAAGGCACCGAGGCTTGTGTTGACTTTGGACCTTGGACCTTGGACTTTGGGCCGCAAAGAGGAAGATCATGTCACTACCTATGCGCCCGTTGGGGAAGAGTGGATTGCAGATCACAACCGTCGGCTTCGGCGCCTGGGCCATCGGCGGAGGCGGCTGGGCTTTCGGCTGGGGACCGCAGGACGACGCCGACTCTCTGGCCGCGATGCATCGTGCGGTGGAACGCGGAATCAACTGGATCGACACCGCGGCGGTGTACGGCCTGGGGCATTCCGAGGAACTGGTGGGGCGCCTGTTGCGCGAGCTGCCCGCAAAGTCCCGGCCGCTGGTGTTCACCAAATGCGGTCTGATCTGGGACAGCGCCAAGCCCATGGAAGTGGCACGCCGGGTGCTGCGGCCGGAGTCGATTCGCACTGAATGTGAAGCTTCCCTGCGCCGCCTGGGTGTCGAGCGCATCGACCTTTACCAATTTCACTGGCCGGACGGCACCGGCACGCCGATCGAAGATTCGTGGGCGGAGATGCTGCGCCTGATCGAACAGGGCAAGGTACGGTTCGGTGGCGTCTCGAATTTCAACGTCGATCTGCTCGAACGCTGCGAGGGCTTGGGGCATGTGCACTCCTTGCAGCCGCCCTTTTCCATGATCAGTCGCTACACCGCGGGACGAGAGCTGCCGTGGTGTCGAGAACACGGTACGGGCGTTATTTGCTACAGCCCGATGCAGGCCGGCTTGCTCACCGATAATTTAACCGCAGAGCGCATGGCCAAGCTGGCCGAAGACGATTGGCGCCGGCATGCCGAAGAGTTCCAGCCCGCGCGCATCACACGCAACTTAGAATTGCGCGACGCCCTGCGACCGATCGCGTCTCGCCATCACACGACCGTGGCAGCGGTTGCGGTCGCTTGGACTCTGGCCTGGCCCGGCCTCACCGCGGCCATTGTCGGGGCGCGCTCGGCGGCGCAAGTGGACGGCTGGTTGCCCGGCGCCACTCTGCAGCTCACACCGGCCGATCTCGACGAAATCGCCGCCGCCATAACAAGCACTGGCGCCGGTGGCGGTCCGGCGCGGCCCTGAGCAACGCCTATCGCGTATCGCTTATCGCATGTAGTGGGCTAGCCATCCTGCGATACGCGATAGGCGATCAGCGAAACGCGTTGGTGCGGTCGCAGCCTAGGTGGACGACCAGAGATCCAGGACGGATGGCAAGTCGCCAACGTGGCGGATGCGTAGCTCCGCGTTGGGTAGGTCGCCCACGGCGATGAAGTGCGTCCCGGCTGCACGTGCCGCCTCGAGGTCGGAGGGGCTGTCGCCCACGTAGGCCGCTTCATGCGGCGCAATGCCGAAGTGCCGCACGCATTTCTGGAGCATGTCCGGAAAAGGCTTTGGGCGCGGTACGTCGTAGATGCCCACTGCTAGTTCCAGCAGCGGTGTCAGACGAAAGTGTTTCATTACGCCGGCGAGCGTCATGCCGCGGTTCGTCGCCATCGCCAGGCGGTACCGCGGCTTCAGTACCGCCAGCAGATCGTGCAGTCCGGGTGCCGGCTCCATCCACTGCAGGAAAGGAGTGTAGTCGATGGCCAGAGCGATGGCGCGCGCGCGTTCGAGCAGCGCCGGCCGGTCGCGAAACAACGCTTCGAGGAGCTGCGGCGAAGAGAGCATGTGCGCCAGACGCTCGCCCTCGGCATCCAACGCAGGCTGACCCAACGCGGTCAAGACCGCATTGTAGAAAGCGACGTTGGCGCGCCAGGAATCGAAGAGCACACCGTCGCAGTCGAAGATGATGGCGCGCAGCCGAGCAGGCGAGACGGCAGTCATCAGCAGCCTTTGAATTGACAAATCGGAGTCAGGCGACGTAGCCACATGAAAGCGAACAGTAGCGCGCCGCGCGATTATGGCAACAGTCGTCTCTCCCGCACCGGCAGTGTCATCGCCCCACTATGCTGATGTGTGTACTTTCTGTAAGCTGGGCCGAAGCAGCAAATAACGCAACCGGAGGTCCTCTATGGCTGGCTTCAGTAAGTGGAGTCCGCAGGCCTACGCGCTGATGCGTATCATGTTCGGCCTGCTTTTCCTCTGTCACGGGCTTTCAAAGCTCGTGGGGTTCCCGGTACCTCCACCGCCTGGGGCAGCGGGTCCAGTGGTCTACGCCGCCGGGCTCATTGAGCTGGTCTGCGGCGCCCTGGTTGCCGCCGGCTTGTTTACGCGCTGGGCTGCTTTCATCGCCAGCGGTCAGATGGCGGTGGCCTACTTCATGGTGCACTTTCCGCGCGGCTTCTACCCGATGATAAACCAGGGCGAACTGGCGGTGTTGTACTGCTTTGGCTTCCTGCTCATCGCAACTCACGGTCCAGGAATTTGGAGCGTTGACCAACAGATCTAATTAGAGTTGTCTGAGCTGAGTGAGATTGCTGATTAGCCGCTGCGGGCTCAGCGCCGGGGAGCGCCTGATTTGTCGGCAAGGGGTCAGCTCCTCAACTATCCCGGCTTCTGCTGGCGCAGCTTGCAGCGTTCCAGATAGGTGCGTCTGACGAGTTCGGCATCACGCACGAAGTGTTCCAGCTCGTTCAGCAGGAGTGCCTGCGGGCCATCGCAGAGAGCCTGCTCGGGTCGAGGATGAAAATCAACCAGCACCATGTTCGCTCCGGCGATGATCCCTTGGGCGGTGACGTGATGGATGTCGAGCAGGCCGTCTGGTGCGGCCTCCTTCTTGCCGACGGAATGGGAGGGATCGATGCACACGGGCAAACGCGTCAGGCGGCGCACTACGGGGACGTGCGCGAAGTCCACGAAGTTGCGGTGCGGATCGCCGAGGTTGGTCTTCATGCCGCGTAAAGCGAAGATGATGCGATGGTTGCCGCTAGTGGCGATGTACTCGCAGGCATTGAGCGACTCGTCGAGGGTAATGCCCATGCCGCGCTTGAACAGCACCGGAAACTCCTGCTGCTGGCCCACGACTTTCAACAGCTCGAAATTCTGCGCGTTGCGCGTGCCGATCTGCAGGATGACGCCAGTCGCGTTGCCGGACGCGCTGAGCGCCTCGCGGATCTCGATGACGTGCGACTCGTGCGTCACCTCCATGGCGATGACCTTGATGCCGAATTTTCCAGCCAGCTCGAAAAGGAACGGCAGGCACGTCTTGCCGTGGCCCTGGAAATCGTACGGGCTGGTGCGCGGCTTGTACGCTCCGGCGCGGGTGGTCGTGATGCCCAGCGCCTGTAAGGCCTGGAACATCGATGCGGTGTTCTCCCGCGTGTCGACGGCGCAGAGCCCCGGAAAGAGGTGGAAGGTGTCCTGGCCGAAGTGCACGCCGTTGCACTCGAAACCAATCGCCTCGGCCTGGCCTTGATGGCGGCCGATGGAGCGATAGCGCTCGCGGATGCGAATCACCTTTTCAACCGCGGAGAACTCCTCGAAGGGCTCGAGCGGTACGGTACTGGTCTCACCCAGCAGATAGATTTCGGTGACCGCACGCAGCACCCCCTGAATCTTGCGCACCTCAGCGTGCACGTTGGGGTAGCGTTCCGCCAGCTGAATCACCCGCTGCACTTCAGGCGATTCCGGCAGGATGTCGTCCTTCATTACGATAATCATAGAAATCGACCGACTTTGGACCTTGGACTTTGGACCTTGGACTTACTTTAGTTGTGCGAAAAAGTCGTTGCCTTTGTCGTCGACAAGGATGAAGGCGGGGAAGTCCTGGACCTCGATGCGGTAGATCGCTTCCATTCCGAGCTCGGGATACTCGAGCAGTTCCACTTTGGTGATGTTGTCCTGGGCCAGGATGGCGGCGGCGCCGCCGATCGAGCCGAGGTAGAAGCCGCCGTGCTTCTTGCACGCCTCGGTCACCTGCGCACTGCGGTTGCCCTTGGCGATCATGATCAGGGAACCGCCTTTGGACTGAAACAGGTCGACGTAGGAGTCCATGCGCCCGGCCGTGGTCGGACCGAAGGAGCCGGACGGCATGCCCTGCGGCGTCTTGGCTGGTCCGGCGTAGTAGATGGGGTGGTCCTTGAAGTACGCGGGCAGGTCCTCACCGCGGTCCAGCCGTTCCTTGATTTTCGCGTGGGCGATGTCACGGGCGACGACGATGGTGCCGCTTAGAGAGAGCTGCGTTTTAATTGGATAGCGGGCGAGCTCCGCCAGGACGTCCCGCATGGGTCGATTCAAATCTAACTTGACGACGCCATGTTCGTGCTTGCCGCGATATTTGGCCGGGATGAAGCGGCCCGGATCGCGATCCATTTCCTCGATCCAGATGCCATCGCGGTTGATCTTGGCCTTCACGTTACGGTGCGCGGAGCAAGAGACGCCCATGCCAACCGGGCAGGAGGCGCCGTGCCGCGGCAGGCGGATGACGCGCGCGTCGAGGGCGAAATACTTCCCGCCGAACTGCGCGCCGAAGCCGCTCTGGGTGGCAGCGGCAAAGAGCTTGGCTTCCAATTCGACGTCGCGGAAGGCCTGGCCACTGCCAGTGCCGTGCGTCGGCAGGGTATCGAGATAACCGCTGCTGGCGAGCTTGACCGTCTTCAGGCACATTTCGGCGGACGTGCCGCCGATGACGAACGCCAGGTGGTACGGCGGACAGGCGGCCGTGCCCAGGGTCTTCATTTTGGCGACGAGGAAGCTCTCCAACCGTTCCGGTGTCAGCAAGGCCTTGGTTTCCTGGAACAGATAGGTCTTGTTCGCCGAGCCGCCGCCTTTGGCAACGAAGAGGAACGCATACTCCGCACCCTCGGTGGCATAGAGATCGATCTGCGCCGGTAGATTGCTGCCGGAGTTTTTCTCTTCATACATGGTGAGCGGAACCGTCTGCGAATAGCGCAGGTTCTCGCCCGTATAGGTGTCGTACACCCCGCGAGCCAGGAACGCTTCGTCCCGCGCGCCGGTCCACACCCGGCTCCCTTTCTTTCCGATAATGGTGGCCGTGCCGGTGTCTTGGCACAACGGCAGCACCCCGCGGGCGGCCACTTCGGCGTTCTTCAGTAGGGCCAAGGCCACGCCGCGGTCATTGTCGCTCGCCGCTGGGTCGTCGAGAATCGCCGCGACCTGCTGTAGGTGCTGTGCGCGCAGCAGGAACGATGCGTCTCGCATGGCTTCGCGCGCCAACAGGGTCAAGGCTTCGGGATCGACCTTGAGGATCTCTTCGCCGTCAAGGCGGGTGGTGGAAATGTGCGCCGTGGTCAACAGGCGGTATCGAATCGGGTCTTTGGCCAGCGGAAACATGTCCTCGTAGACAAACTCAGCCATTTGCACTCCTGATTATGGTGCGCCCGCCCCGGCGCACCGGTGAGGGCAGCGCGGGCGGCGACCAGCGAATCACGGCAGGTAGACTGGCACATTCAGCAGGCGGAATCCACCAAGGCCCGTGCGGGCAGGCGGCCGAACGGCGGTCCGGAGTCGTTGTTCGGAGCTGGGGATAGGGGGGACGATGGTACCTTTGGTACCTTTCGCGCCCCGCTGTAGACGCACACCGGCGGTTACATGTCGACCAACGCCAGAACGATCGCGAGGCCATCGTTCATCAGCGCCATCGTGCCGGGTTTCAGAGTGCCGAGCCGGCGGCCGAGCCGGCCTTTGTCGATCGCGCGGAGTTGATTCAAAAGCACCACCGAGTCCGCGCGTAGCCCGCCCTCGGGCGGCTTCACCAGCACTTCCGTGGGGTACAGCTCCGTATCTAACTTGGAAGTGATGGGGGCAACGATGGTGATCGGACTGTAACGGTTGTCGACGTCGTTCTGGATGATGACCGCTGGCCGGGTCTTCTTGATCTCGGAGCCACGGGTGGGGTCGAGCTCAACAAGGTAGACCTCACCGCGCTTAACGGCCGCTACTTGCCTAGCTTGCGCCATACTTCGTCGGCGAGGGGGTCCCAGTCGGCCGCGGCCTGACGATCGAGGTCGGCACGGCGGATGGCGCGTTCCTTCAGGCGGGCACGAAGCTCCATTCGGTCGTGGGCGGTGCGCTTCACGAGTTGGTCGAGAAAGCGGCTGCGGTCACCCTTTGGGGCCAAGCGATCGAGAAGCCTGACTGCCTCTTCGGAGAGCGAAACGTTGATGCGTCGTTGCATGTTGGTGCCTTTCGTAGAACCCAAGTATACACACGTGCGTGTGTATCCGTCAAAGTAGTAGACCTTCGGGGTACCGAGAGCCGAGGCTTCCGGTTTCCAGACGATCACGCGAACGGAGCACTCATTACCCCCTCACTCGACGTTGGAGAAATCCGCAATGGATGTACTGCGACGTTTACTCAACCGCGCCAATCGACGCAAGAATGTTCCAAGTGGAAATTGCGTCCCAAACCATCAAGGCCCCGCTGGGCCTTCGCGGTTCGGCGCGCGCTCTCACCAAAGGCGCGACTGTGCTAATTTAAGGCTCGGAGGATGCTTTCGTGGCTTACGAATGCCTTTTGATCAACGAAGGAACCGTGGCGACCATCACCATGAATCGTCCGGAGAAACGTAACGCGCTGTCGCTCGCGATGATGCAGGAGATACAGGCAGCATTGCGCCACCTGGCCGGGCAAACACAGACGCGCGTCATCATCCTAGCCGCCAACGGCCCCGCCTTCTCCGCCGGGCACGACCTGAACGAGTTGGCGAGACGCGATCTGAACGCCTACCGCCAGATATTCGATGTCTGCACCCAGCTCATGAACACCATCCACGAGATCTCGCAGCCAGTGATCGCACAGGTGCAGGGCATGGCGACGGCCGCCGGCTGCCAGCTGGTGGCAACCTGCGATCTGGCCGTAGCGGCGGACGCTGCCCGCTTCGCCACCCCGGGCGTGAAGATCGGCCTCTTCTGTACCACACCGATGGTGGCGCTCACGCGCGCGGTTGGGCGTAAACGCGCACTGGAGATGCTGCTCAGCGGCACGGCCATCGATGCGCACACCGCCGCGGATTGGGGGCTGATCAACCGTGTGGTGCCGGCGAGCCAACTGCAAGAGGCCACGCAGTCATTGTCGCGGCAGATAGCCGATGCCAGCTCCCTTACCGTTACCATCGGCAAACAAGCCTTCTACGCCCAAATCGACCTTGATGAACCAAAGGCATACGCTTACGCCAAAGAAGTGATGAGCATGAATGCACTCGCCGCTGATGCCCAGGAAGGCATTTCGGCCTTCATCGAAAAACGCCCGCCGTGTTGGACGGGACGTTGAGGCGGAGTCGGGAGGCGCGTATTTGCTCAGAACCAACTCTCGACTGTAAACTGGCATACCCTGAAAGGCTTGGGGTTCGAAGAGCTGCACGACTTCGTTTGCGCGGCGTGAGCACGTCTGTGCACAACGCGTGAGTCTTTGTTCGAGCGTACAACGTACCACCCGTAACGGGCGGCCCTGCGCCGCAAGATGGTGTATTGCGCCGCAGCTTGCTTGTGCCATCATGGTGATGCCGGGACAGCAACTTGTAATCTTCCGTTTGGAGGACAATCTCGTGGCTTCGACAAGTCTAGGTATGGTTATCCGTCGGCGCCGCCGCCAGCTGGATCTCACGCAGCAGGAAATTGCGCGTCGCATCGGTGTGCGGGCGAACTATATCGGCTATCTCGAACGTGACCTGCGCCGGCCCAGCACCGGCGTGCTGGCCAAGCTCGCCAAAGTGCTCGACCTTGACCAAGAAGAGCTGTTCTTCCTGGCCCACCCGCAGGTGCGCAGTTTCATCCACACCGAAGCACCGGATCCGAAGCAATCGGCTTGGGATCGATTTCGTGTGAACAAGCGGCTGCACACTCGCCACGGCATCACGCAGGCGGAGATCAAGACCTTGCAGCAGGTTTCGTCGCTCGGCCCGGTGCGCACCAGCCGAGATTACTTGTTCATTCTACAGGCGATAAGGCAAGCGCTACAGGACGAGTAACTGCTGGTGGGTCGCGACTCACAGTGAGGCGGCGGAAGCACAGTCATGAAGGGCGGTTCTTCTCTTTGAGGGCTCGGACGGCATCAAGACGTCCACGGATGTCTCGCTCTGCGCCATTTTCCGAGGGCTGATAGTACCGCCGCCCGACAAGCTTGTCCGGCAGATGCTGCTGGTCTGCTACATGGCCCTCGAAATCGTGAGCGTACTTGTAACCCCGTCCGTAGCCCAGCGATTTCATCAAGGGCGTTGGGGCGTTGCGCAAGTGGAGCGGCACCGGCAAGGGGCCGTGCTGCTTGACGTCCTCGGCCGCCGCGCACATGGCAAGGTACGAGGCGTTCGACTTGGGCGCGGCCGCCAGATAGGTCACCGCTTGTGTCAGGGGAATGCGCCCTTCCGGCAGGCCGACAAAATGGAACGCATCTTTGGCGGCCACGGCAATCTGTAGTGCTTGCGGGTCGGCGTTGCCGATGTCCTCCGCCGCGAAGATGACCAGGCGCCGTGCGATGAACAGCGGATCCTCACCAGCCTCCAACATGCGCATCAGCCAGTACACCGCCGCATCGGGGTCGCTGCCACGCAGGCTTTTGATGAAAGCGGAAATGACGTTGTAGTGCTCCTCTCCCGCCTTGTCGTACAACAGCGCCCGGTGTTGAGCAGCCTCCTGGGCCAGCGGCAGATCGATCGCCAGCGCTCGTTTCGTGCCGGCCAGATCGGCCGCAGCTTCCAGGGCATTGAGCCCCAGGCGGGCATCGCCACGAGCATGCTCGGCGAGAAAGGCGAGGGCGTCCGCATCGATGCGCAGCTTGCGGTTGCCCAGGCCGCGCTCGCTATCATCTAGTCCCCGCTGCAGCAGCTGCCGGATGTCCTCCGGCTTCAGTGCCTCGAGTACCAGTACCGAGGTGCGGGAGAGCAATGGCGCGATGACCTCAAACGAGGGATTCTCGGTAGTCGCGCCCACCAGCACGACGGTGCCATCTTCCACGTGCGGCAGAAAGGCATCCTGCTGCGCCTTGTTGAAGCGATGGATCTCATCGACGAACAGAATGGTGCGGTGGCCGTGGTACTTCAGCTGTTGTTTGGCCTCGGTAATCACGTCGCGCAGCTCGCGCACTCCCGACAGCACGGCGGAGAAATGCACGAAGCGGGCTTGCACTGAACGCGCGATCAACAGTGCCAGCGTGGTCTTGCCGCTGCCGGGCGGACCCCAGAGAATCAAGGAGTGCAGGTGTTGGCCCTCGATCATTTCCCGTAACAGCCGGCCCGGCGCCACCAGATGCGCCTGTCCGACGAACTCCTGCAAGGTCTGAGGGCGCATGCGCTCGGCGAGTGGCGCTTCCCGCCGCCGCACACGCTCCGCCTCGGCCGAGAAAAGATCAGCACCAGCCGGTGCCGGATTCTGTTTGGGCATGGGCTGAGGCTAGCAGAAAAAGCCGCGTATCGCCTATCGCCTATCGCCTATCGCGTATCGCGTATCGCCGGAAGCTGATCTGCACCTCACGCAAAGGGTCCGAACGATACGCGATATGCGATATGCTAATCTTCCCCACATGCCATGGACATACATAGAGGACATCGGCCGGCACGAGGGGCAGGAAGTCACCTTGAAGGGTTGGCTGTACAACAAACGCTCGAGCGGAAAGCTGCACTTCTTGCAGGTTCGAGACGGGACCGGCGTGGTGCAATGTGTAGTGCTCAAGAACGATGTATCCCCGGAGCAGTTCGCCCTGGCCGATCACGTGACGCAGGAGTCGTCGCTGATCGTCTCAGGCAAGGTGCGCGCCGACAGCCGCGCGCCCGGAGGCTTTGAGCTGAACGTCAGCGCTCTGCAGCTCCTGCAACTGGCGCAGGACTACCCCATCACCCCGAAGGAGCACGGTGTGGCGTTCTTGTTGGACCACCGCCACCTGTGGCTGCGCTCGTCGCGACAGCACGCCATCTTGCGCGTGCGCAGCGCCATCATCCGCGCCTGCCGCGACTATTTCGACGGCAGGGGGTTCACTCTCATCGACGCGCCGATTTTCACCCCGGCGGCCTGCGAAGGCACAACTACGCTGTTTGCCACCGACTACTTCGGCGAGCAGGCCTACTTGACGCAGAGTGGCCAGCTGTACGGCGAAGCCGCCGCTCTGGCTTTTGGAAAGGTGTACTGTTTCGGCCCGACCTTTCGCGCCGAGAAATCAAAAACCCGGCGGCATTTGACCGAGTTCTGGATGATCGAGCCCGAGGTCGCGTTCCTTGACCTCGCCGGTGACATGGACTTGGCGGAGGACTTCGTCGAGGAGGTTGTGCAGCGTACGCTGCGAGAGCGGCGCATGGAGCTTGAAGCTCTTGAACGCGACCTGTCGGCGCTCGATCGTGTGCGCAAGCCCTTCCCGCGCATCACCTATACCGAAGCCATCGAGTTGTTGCGTGGGCGCAATTTCCCGGCGGAGTGGGGCGCCGATTTCGGCGGCGACGAGGAAACCATCATTTCCAATGCTTTTGATCGCCCGGTCATGATTCATCGCTACCCGCTGGAGTGCAAAGCCTTCTACATGAAGGCGGATCCCGAAGATGCTCGCGTGGCGCTGTGTGTCGACATGCTTGCCCCCGAGGGCTATGGCGAGATCATTGGCGGCGGACAGCGCGAAGACGACCTTAGCGTGCTCGAGCACAAGATCGAGGTCCACCAACTCCCCGCCGAGGCCTTCAGCTGGTATCTGGATCTGCGCCGCTACGGCTCGGTACCGCACGCCGGGTTTGGCATGGGGATCGAGCGCATGGTCGCCTGGGTGTGCGGACTGCACCACGTCCGCGAGACCATCCCGTTCCCCCGCATGCTGGAACGGCTGCGGCCGTAGGTTACGTCAGAATCGGATGGCCAACAAGTCGTGCCGAGCCCGCGTTGTCCATCGCCTGCAGGATCGTGGCCGGTTCATCGATGCGGTTCGTGAGCCGTTCCGGGCTGCCCCCGCCGCCGCGATGAATGGCTGAGTTACGCAAGCTGTGGATCGTCGCGCGGCGCAAAGACTTGGCGACAGCAGAATCCTGCGATGGACCGGACAGAGCCCGGTGCCGGTTGGGTTGCGGGCAGCAGCCCGCGCTAGGCTACTCAACCTTGGACTTTGGACTTAACCAGCCAGACCACCAAACTCAGAATCGCCGCCAGGCTGATCTGCAAACCGCGAAAGAAGCTCGGGGCGTCGTATCTGAACACAACAGTGTGCTGCCCTTGCGGCAACTGAATCGCCCGCACCGACAGATTGGCGCGGTAGATCGGTGCCGGCACACCATCCACCTCCGCAACCCAGCCCGGGTAGTAGGTGTCGGCCAGCAGCAGGAAGCCGTCTGCCGGTGCGTCTGCTTCGATAAAGAGCCGCGACGCCTCGTCACGGGTAATCGCAACCCGTGCGCCACCGGCTGCCTCGACGATGCCTGGAAGTGGCGGCGCAATTGGTCCCAGCGCGGGCGGCGCCTGGTGCAGGAGAACTTCGCGCTCCGGATCGAAGTCGGCGCTCCGCAGGCGCTCAGCTGCTTCGGTTTCACTCTTCACGTGTCGCGCTGCGGGGACATAGCGCACGCGAGCGGTGCGTTCTATTCGATAGACGCTTGCCCAACCGGCCTCGCCAATCGGGGTGAGGTCCGCGCCGTCCAAAGCGAAAGGGCTGAGCAGGTGCGTAACACCAAAGGCCTTGAGAACATTCGGCAGAGCAGGACGGGTTTCCAGGAGCGGCGCCCTAAAGTCGATCCGGGTCAATTGCTGGGCGACCATGCCCGGGCGGTTGTGATCCCCCCAGACGTCCACGAACCACCGCGGTGCGATGCCGGCGTAGCAATCCGCTGAAGGCAGGTTCCAGAAACCCCCGCCTGTGTTCGGCTGCAACAATTCCCGCAGGCGAAAGTATGGACTGAGATTCGTCCAACCGCCCGCCAGTTGGAAGGCCCGGACGTGCAAGTCGCGGTGGTGGGGGGTGAACGTGCGCGGCTGAGCGTTGTCGTTGCGTATGAAGTCAACAGAGGTTGGAGGAGCAAGCCAATCCTTCGCCCTCACCATCGGGTTTTGTCGCGGCTGATGCACGAAAAGGTCCAACACTGTGCCCAGGCAGATTGCGAGGACGATCGGGCGCACCAAGCTCGGCCCTTTCCCCAACCGACGCTCGAGATCGGTGGCCATCCGCTGCAAACCGATTCCCCCCAACAATGCCAGGCCGAGCTCCACGATGATGAGAAAACGTGTGGGAAGGCGGAACAGCTTCATCCCCGGGAGGCCGTCGTAGAGCAGTCCGAACACTGGCGTAGCGGGACCGAGCACGATCAGATAAGCAACTACCGTCATGCCCACGGCAAAGGCGACTGGCGGCCGCCGCAGTTCGCGTGCAGCTCCATAGATCGCCAGCAGAAAGGTTGCCGCACCGACGTACCCATAGTCCTCCCAGAACAGCGAGGGGCCGCTGTAGGTATTGTCGGAGATGTCTCCATTGACGTACGGCAACAGAAAGGTCGCGGCGTTCCGCGGCCAGTACGCGAACATGGTTGTCCATTCCCACCCCAGCGCGCTGCTGCGGTCTGACACGCTGCCCAGTTCCGACAATGGGAGCAACACGACAGCGCCTGTAGCGGCCCCAAGCGCAGCTGCCAGCACCAATGCAGCCAGCAGCACCGGAGCAAGTGGCAGGCGTCCAAGCCGCTCTCGGTTCCCGCACGCGCGGAAGAGCGCATACGCACCATACGACAGGGCACAAATGTAGACCGCCTGTGGAAAGCCCGAGAGCACCTGCTCGCCAAACAGCACGCCGAATAGCCCGAGGGCAAAGAACCGGTGGCTGAGGCTGGAAGCTGAAACCGGACGTTCTGGTCCGCCCGGAGCAGCCTCTTTCGCACGGTCGCTGGGGGCAAGGGCACGATCAAGCAACACCAGTCCCACCGGCAACCACACCACCGTCGCCACGATGCTCAAGTGTTTCAGCTGGCAGGCGATGTAACCCGAGCCGGCGAACGTAATGCCGGCGAGCACGGCCCCGGGACGATCTGTCCCGAGACGTCGAGCCAAACTGTAAGTACCGTGCGCCGCTACGAGCAGCAGCACGAGCAAGAAGGCGTCGAGCGCCACCGCCGGTGAGAACAGCGAGAAGAAAGCCAGGCCCAGAGGCTCCCAGACGCCGCCAGTGAGTGGAAAGCCTGAGCACAGCTCGTTGGTCCACACGGGGAGGTGCCCTTGGCGGACCAGCTGGCCAGCCAACACCCGCGCGGGGAGCTCGCCATTGAAGATATCGGAGGCGAAGACATCATCAGTGACGTAGATGGCGCCGAATGTGAGCAGCGGCCAGTAGGGGAGCAGCGCTCCAAGACTCAGTAGTAGCCGCGCCGCCCACTCCGCTCCGTGCGCTTTGTGCATGGCCCGCCATCAGACCATGGGACAGCCGAACTACGCAAATAAACCTACGAGCCGCGGGCCCGTGTGGCGGGAAGTTCATTCCAATGAGCTTGGAAAACAAATCATCCGGCGTCAGGTTAGCCGTAGCTATGAACTGTCGACTGTCGACTGAAAGATTTTCAGATCAGGTTAGAAGATTGCCCTAGCTGAGGCCCTGGAATCGGGGTAATCTCCGGATGGAGTTCACCATGACATTGAAAGATTTTTAATCGTTCACGGGGGGTGTGAACGATTACTCCAATTCTTCGACATCACCGCACCCGAGGGCTCAAAGGCTTCGTAGTCGGCAGGTTGCTCGAAAAGGACAGCGCGCTGATTGGCTCGGTTGAGGACGCGAAAAACCATCCTCCCGGGGGCTCCAACTGCGCGCCAAATACCCGCTGTATTGACCGTAAAAGGACACGAATGGCGCTTTGTCTGGGAAGCCCCGGTAACTCGCGCTGAGCAACGTTGCCGTCTGGCGCACAGTGTTGGCCCGTTTTGTGTTCATGCTTGTCACGCGACGGCCTGTTGCTGATACAGGTATTTCTGGAAGCCTGCGAACACTCTGCCAATCTCATCCGGTCTTCCCAGATCGGCCACGGCGTCGGCGATGGAGTTGTGATACTTGAGCCGCAATAAGGGCGTGAGCTTCTCCTGGTCAAGCTCCTCTACGCCAACGCTGACGTAGTGCGACAGCACGAAGTCGAGGAAGACCCGCTGCTTGCTGTTGAAATGCGTGCTGATGACGACCTTGGCCCTTGCGGTCCGTTCTTCGCGCGTGACCGGCGGCAAGGCGTAGGCCACGTGGGCCAGGACGTCGAACAGGTCGCTGTTTTCCGCGTCGATGATCTTCTGCATCTCGGCCAGTTGCTCGCCGCCAAAGCCTTTCTCGGCGAGACCATGCAAGAGCTTCTTCCGCGTATCCGGCGCGCTCCAGAGGGTGTGCAATTCGGCCTCGTCTTTGAAAAACTCGGGCAGCTTCCCGAACAGCATTTCCATGAACTGCTGCGCCGACATCGGCGTGCCGTCGGGATGCCAGAAGGTCGTGGACATCATGTGCTGGATGGTGCGCTCCTTGCCGTCGGCGAGCTTCACCTTGATCTTCGGCGGTTTTGGGTAATTGCCGCGCTCTTCGTGCACCGCGCTGTTGCCGGGTTCGATGGGAGGTATGGGAGTAATCGGAATGATGGGCACGGCTTGAGGGATCGGTTCGCCGTCCCACTCGGGATCGCTGAAGTGGTGATGGGCTTTCACAAAGTCGTAGATCGTGAAGTAGTCCTTGCCGTCGTAGAGCCGCGTGCCGCGTCCGATGATCTACTTGAACTCGATCATCGAGTTGATCGGGCGCATCAAGACGATGTTGCGGATGTTGCGGGCGTCCACGCCGGTGGACAGTTTCTGTGAGGTCGTGAGGATCGTGGGAATCGTCTTCTCGTTGTCCTGAAAGTCGCGCAGGTGCTGCTCGCCGAGCGTGCCGTCGTTGGCCGTAACCCGCTGGCAGTAGTTCGGGTCCTTGCTGGTCTTCATCTGGTTGATGAGGTCGCGCACGGCCAACGCGTGATCCTGCGTGGCGCAGAACACCAGCGTCTTGTCGCTCTGGTTGATCTGATCCATGAAGACCTTCACGCGGTGGGCTTCCCGCTCCTTGATCTCGATGATCTTGTTGAAGTCGGTTTCCGTGTAGAGCTTCCTGGTCTCTATCTCACCCTCGATCACCTTGTCCTCGGGCGTGTAGACATACTCGTCGAGCGTCGTGGAAATCTGCTTCACCTTGAACGGCGTGAGGAACCCGTCGTTGATGCCCTCTTTCAGCGAGTAGATGTAGACCAGCTCGCCGAAGTAGGCGTAGGTGTCCACGTTGTCCTGGCGCTTGGGCGTGGCGGTGAGGCCGAGCTGCACCGCCGGGGCGAAGTACTCCAGGATGGCGCGCCAGTTGCTCTCGTCGTTGGCGCCGCTACGATGGCACTCGTCGATAACGATAAAGTCGAAGAAGTCCGGTGGGTATTCGCCGAAGTAGGGCGACGGCTTGCCGTCCTTCGGCGGGCCGCTCATGAACGTCTGGAAGATGGTGAAGAACAGGCTGCCGTTCTTCGGCACCTTGCCCTTCTTGCGGATGTCCTCCGGCTCGATCCGCACCAGCGCGTCCTCGGGGAAGGCGGAGAAGGCGTTGTAGGCCTGGTTGGCGAGGATGTTGCGGTCGGCGAGGAACAGGATGCGCGGTCGGCGCGAGGGCTCGCGGCTCAGGTTGCAGCGGCTGTGGAACAGCTTCCACGCGACCTGAAACGCGATGAAGGTCTTGCCGGTGCCGGTGGCGAGCGTGAGCAGGATGCGCATTTGGTTGGCCGCGACGGCTTCCATCGCCCGCTCGACGGCGATGTCCTGGTAGTAGCGGCTGGGGTGTGAGCCGCCCTTGTCCTCGAATGGCACGGCGGCGAAGCGGTCGCGCCAGGCGTTTGCGGCGGCGAAGGTCAGCGCCCAGAGCTCGTCCGGCGTTGGGTAGCGCGGGATTTCCCCTTCGGCGGGATGGGAGGAATGGGATGAAGGGGACATATCGACCTGGTAGATGCCCTGGCCGTTGGTGGCATACGCGAAGCGGATGGCGAGCTTCCCCGCGTAGTTCTTGGCCTGCGCCACGCCTTCGGTCAGCGCCTCGTTCCACGTTTTAGCCTCGACGACGGCGAGCTTGTGGTTGCGGTAGAGCAGCACGTAATCGGCGATGAGCGGCTTGCCGCGCCGGCCGAGACCTTCGATGCGGCCCGGCGTGATCGGATACTCGCGTAGGATCTTGCTGCCCTCGACGACGCCCCAGCCGGCGGCCTTGAGCGCGGGATCGATGTGCTCGGCTCTGGTCTCGGCTTCGTTCATGGGCGGTTCACAGTTGGCCGGTGAAGGCTTGGTGCAGCAGCGACTTCTTCAGCGCCACCAGCGCGGCGAGCTTGCGCTCGTAGATGGATTCGAGACGTTGGGTTTCTTCGTGGAGGGAATCAAGCGCAGTAACAATCTGTCTCTGCTCTGCGAGGGACGGCGTTGGCACGACAAGCTTCGAGAAGAAACCAAGGCTCAAATTTGCTCTTGCGTTGTCTACCTCATTCTCATGCCGCACTTGCTTGAATACGGGCGAAGTTAGCAGGTAGGTCAGGAAGCAGTTACTAAGCAAATCGGGTTCGCAACAGATAAGGCACACTGCCTGGTTAATGTTTGCCAGGTCATCCCTATCAAAGACTGCGGTCCGCCCAATGGATGCGCCGACGATGTTAGTCAAGACGTCGCCTTTCTTGAGGATCGACTTCTTGTCCTTCGTGTTGAACTTCTCTTCCACGTATTTCGGCTGCTCCATCAAGATCTGATATTCACCAACGTTCTCATTCGTAACAAACAGGACGCCAGGCTCGTCGACGTAAGCCATTCCTTGCCATTTCGGAGACTAGCCCTTGGTTATTCGTTCGCACATCTCGCCGAGCGGCTTCTCCACCCACCCATCGCCGCGCTGGGTGAAGACGGATTGGAGGTGGCTTTCGAAGAGGGCGCGGGCGTTTTGGAGGTTCTTTTCGGCGTTGGCTTTGGCGGTGGCAATGCCCTCAAACGCTTCGTCGAGGATGCCGACGATCCGGTGCTGTTCGGGGCGACCCGGATAGGCAATCTGCAGCTCCCTCAGCAGCCTGTAGTGCCGGGCGTAACCGAGAGAATCAAGATTCGCCGCCTGCAACTGGTAGAAAAAGAACTTCGGGCAACAGGAACTCTCGCGGCTGCAAAATCTTCACTCCGTCAGCGCCGAGCACGAAGTCGAAATCCACATTTCAGAACCTTAGTGTGGTCGCCGAATACAACGATTGGTGTCGTAACCTTGAAAAGATCGGCCTCGTTGTCCCAGTAGCCATTGATGAAGTCTTCCTCTTGTGAAACGACCGGATACGGGCCGTCAGCCAAAAAATCCTTGCGCTGAATCTTCTGGGTGTAGGTCACCCGCTCGATGCAATCCTCGAAGGTTTGTTTTTTCCCACCCCTTCTTCATAGCAGCGCCCTGATATTCCCCAGCACCTCCACGCCGGATGGTATGGGAGTCATGCGTTGCGTGTCTTGGCTGGCTCATGGCTGTCGTCTGGGCTTCCCGGGTGGTGGCAGATGGGAATCATAGGACTCATTCCCCGCATCGTTCCTATTCCGATACTGCAAGCGGACCCTGGTCATGCGCTCGCGTAGGCCACCCTGTTCGAGGAAGTCTTTTTCCAAACGGCGTAGCTGCTGGTCAATCAGGTAATTGGTCTGGTGTATGAGGCAGATGGCGATGTTGGCGATGACCTCCGGCGGGCGGGTCTCCACAAATGCGCGGTAGTCCTCGTAGGTCTGCGGTGTCTTGCGGCCCAGCTGGCGGACGTATTGGGCTTCCTTGGAGTCCTTGTCCCACATCTTGAGGTCGCGGGCGCGGAGGTAGTCTTTGTAGTCATCCAGCAATTCCTCGAGGCTGGCGCGGGCGACGTTGGTGAGCTTGATCTCGGTTTCCTTGGAGGTGAGCGCGGCCTTGCTGCCTTCGAGGATGTTCTTTTTGCCGGAGCGGGCGGACTGGATCATCTGGTCAACGGTGCGGTCTCCCCTGGAGAGGAACTTGTGCGCAAAGCGGAAGGTGATGTCATAGACGATCTCGGCTTTCTGGAAGGAAAGGAGCGTCTGGTAATCGCCGCGCGGTGGAAGCAGGCGGTCGGGTGGATGGGAGGGATGGGAATCATGGGAATAATCTTTCCTATCCCTCGCATTCTTCACATTATTCCCATCTCTTCTCATAGCAGTCCTCGAATGCCCGCCAGCACCTCCGCGCTCGCGGCGTCCAGCGCGGTGATCTCGTCCATGATCTCCTGCGGGCTGCGGTGGGTAACTTCCTCGCCCTTGAGGATCTTGATGAAGTGTTGGAGGAAGAGGAAGGCGGTTTCGCCGGTGCGGATGGGGAAATTCTGCTGCACTTCTTTGCGCTCCTCAGCCGTGGAGGTAAGGGAAGAGCTTCTGATTGCCGTAGAAGGTGCGGGTCTGGAGCGTGGTGAGGTCCTTGGTGGTGAGGTTGCCCTTGGATTTCAGGTAATCGAACGACTCGCAGAGGAAGCCCGCCGAGCCGCAGGCGCCGTCATAGATCCCTGCCCTTGGGCGCGGCCCAGGTTTCCCAGCGGTAGGGTTTGTCGAGGATGTAGTTGTACTTCTTCCCCTCCAGCGCGGCTTCATCGAACATCAGTGTTTTTTCTTATCGAGCCTTTGTCATCATGGTTGTCTGCTCGTATCTCTACCGGGCTAACGATGGAAGCGCTGAGGGAGACGTTTCGCCAATTCCGACATTACCATGGGGACTGCTTTCCTTTCAGGACGCATATGGTGGCTCTCATCGCGACGAATGTTCGGTTTCCGGGCGCACAGGGCTTAACTGCCAGTACCAGCAGGTGCATCCAGGTGGAGTATCGTCCGAATTGACGCAACGTCCCCTTTGAGTCCTTGGGAGATGGATCCGTCCAAAATCAAGGCCTCCACCTCCGGCAGCGTCCGGAAAGAGTCGACTAGCTTTTGTATCGATGCGGCGTGGTGCTCGTACATTGTCTCCCCACAACAAACAGGTAGCGGTTGCGCCTGCGCACGTGCACGCACGCCGAACCCGTGCTTGTGGCTAATGTACTTGGTAATAATCAATCGAGTCTGACCCCATTGATAGATCAATGGCTCTCTGAAGTCATGTCACCGGTTTATCGGCCGAATATCTGGAGGAAGTGGTGGATCGTCAGAAGTTTGTTGGTCTGACCCGGTGGAACTTTACCGTGATTAAGCTGCGCCATGATGAGCTTCTCCATCATTCTCTTCAGTGCTCGTCCTTCCGCAGTTTTCGCGAGTTCCTGCGCGAGAAGCCGAAGCGATTCGGCTCCCAACGTTGCGCAATAGTCGACCGCCTTCGCAGCCTGCTGAATCAGCCTCCACCGCTGGAGTTTCGCCAGTCGCACTGCCCACGCGGCCCTTGCTCCATTCAGGCCCAGCGCGCCGATCTTTGGTACAGGCATAAAGAGCATCGCTACATCGACGCTAACGTCGACCAGCCCTTCCTGCGGCATTTCATCGAACGCCGGACCATGGTCGCTCCAAATGATCTGGCCTTGGCGTTCGTAGAAGGGTGGCCGAATGACGACCCCCGAAGTCCAGGGCCCTATTATTCGTATCGGTTCGAAGGCACTAGGGTCCGCAAAGTTGGCGGGATCGGCGTCGGCGTACGTGTAGAAATTCGATCCTCCCGCGAACCGAAGCGGTTCCTTCGCCAACCACCGACCGACGCCGGGGTCATAGTCTCTTTGCCCGAACCGGACAAGACCCGTTTCCGGATCATGATGACCGCCAGCATAACCATACGGAATCAATCCCGGATTCGTATCCCGCGTCACCCGCCCATACTCGTCGTGATTCATCTGCGCCACGATGGCGTTGGTGGCGGTGTTGATCACCAGGCGCGGCGAGCCCAGGTAGTCGGTCACGATCCGGAACGTGTTGCCGCCCTGCGTGTAGTACTCGGGCACGTTGACCCTGCTCGCGTACACGAACCGCTTGTCGACACTGCCGGCGTCATCGAGTTCGGCCACGATGCGGAGTTGCCCGTCGTAGAGCCAGCGCTTGACCAACGTGCCGTTGACCTTCTTGCCGACGCGCCGGTTCAGGCCGTCGATCAGGTAGTCGATCACGTCGCCTGACGGCAGGATCACCTCAATCAGGTTGCCGAACTCGTCGTACGTGTACTGCGTGACATTGGCACCGTCGGTCTTGCTCACGAGGTCGCCGTTCGCGTTGTACGCGAAGGTCGCCGGGCCGTACTGCGTCATCCGGTCCTGCGCATCGACCATGACCTGCGCCGGCGGCACGTCGCCGAGCGGCCCGGTGTAGCTCGTGCGGTTGGAGTTGGTGTCGTAGGTGTAGGTGCTGTTCGTCACGCCGTTCTTCAGCACGCCGATCAGCCGGCCCGCGAGGTCGTAGGTGTAGTCGTAGGTATCGGCCGCGCCGTTGATGGTTTCGACCTTGCTCGTGATGCGGCCCAGCGCGTCGCGTGTGAACTGCGTGCGATAGACCGGCGACGCGCCGGCGCTCACCTGGTGGTCGAGTGGCTCGGCGTGCGTGTTGTAGCTGATCGTGTCGGTCACCGTGCCCAGCGTCGTGCCGGTGACGAGCCCGTTTGCCGCATTGCGGGCGAGCGTGAGCGCCCCGGCCTGGGTGAGCAGGCTGTCGGCGTCGTAGGTCAGCGCCACGCTGTTCGCACCATTGATCGTCTGGCCGGTGATGCGGAAATCCGTGTCGTAGGTCCAGGCCAGCGTGCCGGTCACCGGGCCGGTCACCGCGTGCTGCGTCAACAGCGTGCCGTCGTAGGTGAACGCGTGCGCGAACGCATCGGGCGCAGTGAGATTGGTCGGCAGGCCCGTCGTCGGCGAGAAGGTGACACCGAAGGCGCCGCGCGAGAACGCCACCGCGGACACCCTTCCCGCGCTGTCGTAGGTCGGCACGATCGTCTTGCCGTCGGGCAGTGTGACATTGGTGGCTTGGCGGTCGACGTTGTACGCCGCCGTGGTCTGATCGATGGGCAACCCCGCGACATTTGGCGGATCATAGGTCGTCTCCAGATCGACCGGCGAGTAGCCAAAGGCGTGCGCGGGCCTGCCGGGCGGAGTGACACTCGTCACGTTGCCGTTCGTGTCATAGGCGACCGTCAGCACACGGCCGTCGGGCAGCGTCTGCGTCAGCGGCCGGCCCGCCGCGTCGTAGGTGAATGACGTCACCCGGCCCAGCGGATCGGTGACCGACTGCAGATAACTCTGCGCGTCGTAGGCATATGTGGCGATACGCGCTTCTCCGCCAGTGCCTACGGTGACCGTGGCGAGCCGGCCGAAGCCGTCGTAGCTCGCTGCCGCCGGGGCGAGCCCGCCGAACTGCCCCGCGGTCGGGCGCCCCTGCAGGTCGATGGTCGTAGTTTCCACTCTGCCCGCCGCCGTCGTGTCGGTGAACTGCCGCGTCGGCCCGTCATAGGCGCTCGTGAACGTGCGCCCGTTGAGCGTCGCGGACTGCGTGAGGCTGGTGATGGAGAACAGGTTCGCCGGATCGGCCAGCGCGACCGTCGTCGCCTGCGTCAACGCCAGCGTCTTGCCGGAGGGCATCTTCAGCGTGTTGGAACCGATCACCGGGGCGAGCATGCCCCAGCGCGGGTCGGCAGTGTCGGTCCCGGCACCGGTTGTGCCGGTCGGGCTGGTCGTGCTCATCGTCGCATCGGGCCGGATCGTGGCGGTGCTGGTCAACCCGTCGGTGCCGATGGCCGTCTCGACTCGTTCGCCGGTCCAGAGATGCTCGACCTGATTGCTGCGCGTGCGCCCGAGCGCCGTTGTGATGGTGGTGCGATGGCCTTCGCGCAAAATCGCGGACTGCGGGAGCTCAGTTCGGGCGAGGTTCTGACTGCCACCCGCCGGATCGTTGTCGACCAGCAGATAGCCGGTGGCGCCGTCGTAGGCGAAGTTGTAGTTCTGCCCCTTCGGCATCGTCATGCTGGTCAGCAGGCCATTGGACTCGTGTGCCAGCGCGTAGGTCTCGCCGGCCGGATTGCGCACGGTGGTGAGGTAGCCGTTCGGATCGAGCGAGAGATCGGTTTGCTGCCCGAACGGCGCCGTGATTGCCGTCGGCACATGCGCCGCGTCCCGGCTGATCGTCGTCACGTTGCCGTCGCCATCCGTGATCGAGGTCAGCCAACCGAGTGCGTCGTAGCCGAACGACAGCAAGGTCACCCCCGTCAGCGGATGCAGCGTGCTCAAGTGCCGCCCATTGCTGTCGAAGCGATACACGGCGCTGCCATCTTCGGCCGGAATGAGGTAATCCGCGACACCGACCCACCCCGGGAAACGCGCGCCGAGCCGGCGGATGCGATGGTTATTGAAGTCGGTGACAAAGAGCGTTCCGTCCGGCGTGAAGGCAAGACCCATCGCGACACTGAGATTGGCCGCCAGCGCTGGCCCGCCGTCACCGCCGAAGCCGGTGGCCGCACCGGCGATGGTGCGCACGGTCTGCGTCAAGGGATCGATGCGCCGCACCAGCGTCTTGGCGCCGAACCCGGTGACTGTCGTAAACCAGAGGCTGCCGTCGGGATGCAGCGTCAAGCCCTGGGTGAACGTCATGAAGGCGTTGAGTGCAGGCACGCCTTCGGCGAACGACTGCGGCAGGTCACGCTTGCCGGCGACGACCGTCAGCATGCCGTCCGGCCCGACGCGAAAGATCTCGATGTTGCTGGAGAGACTGATGCCTGATTCCCTTCCGCCGTAGACGCTGCCATCGGGACCGGCCACGATCGTTCCAAACGCCGCGCCGATCGCTTGCGTGGTTGCAGGCTGACCGGAGACGCATCCGGGGTCGCTGGCCGAGCCGGTACACGTATTGCCGTTGCCAGCAACGGTCGCGATGAAGCCGTCGGGTCCGATGCGCCGGATGCGTTTGTTGCCATATTCGTGGACGAAGACGCTGCCGTCGGGCGTGATCGCCAGACCGTTCGGATACGCGAGCTTGGCGGCGGCGGCCGGACCACCATCGCCAGCAAAGCCCGCAACCCCCGCCGTGCCGGCGAAGCGCTCGATCACCCCGTCGTTCGGACGGATACGCTCGATCGTGTGGTCATCGTATTCGGCGACATAAAGGCTGCCGTCGGGACCGAGCGCGATCGCGCGCACTACGCCCAGGTACGCATTGCGCGCCGGCACCCCGGTGCGCGGATCGTATTGGCTGTTGCTGCCGGCCACATGATGGAGGGTGCCGTCCGGATCCCAGCGGAAAACCTTGTGGCTGGGAGTCGTATTGACGAAATACACGCTGCCGTCGGGCGCGGGCACCAGCGGAATCTGGAATTGCATCCACAGCGGCTGCTCCTTGGCGATACCGCCATCCACCGGCGTGCCGACGTTGCCGTTGCCGGCGGCCGTGTCGATGATCGGGCCCAGGGCGTCGATCTCGCGCCGCCGCTCGCCGTTTCCCAGGTAGAGCACCTTGGCCAACGGGTCGTAGGCGTGATGCGCCGAGAGACTCCAGCCGCCCAGGCCATTGGCCCGCCCGTCCCACGCGCCGATGGCCACCTCGTAATCGCGAAAGATGTCCGCGAAACCGCGCCCCGCCGCTACTGCCGCGAACGGATTGCCGCGCGCCAGTCCCCACGAGCGGAAATAGTCCGCCGCGCTCGCCTGGTAGACGGCGACGTACCGGAAGCCGATGCGCACGCGTGCGATCTGACCGCCGGTCACCGTGCGGCCGTACCCATCCTTGCCATCCCACTCGAAGCTCAGGTTCTGCGCCGCGCCGGGACCGAACGTGTAGCGATGCTCCTGGCCCGCCACCTGCACCTGGACCGTAGCGTTCAGGAGACTTGCCGGGACGGTCGCCCCGGTGACCGGGATGTCGATCCGGTACGACGCCCGCCGTCCCCGCGTGCGGTCGCTACGGTAGTTGAGCGCCATGCCGGTGCCGACCACCGGAATTTCCTCGCCCAGCGTCTGGTTGGGGATCTCGATGATCGATCCCTTGGCGAGCTTGTCGCACTCTTCGCAGGGGATATCCGGCTCGCCGCCGTTTTTCGGCTTGTCGCCGTTCGGCGGGATCGCATCGGCCGGCGGCCCGTACGGCCAGTTGATGTCGCCGGGGCTGAAATGCTGCGTCGTCACGCGCCACAGTGTCTGTCCGACCGCGTACAGCGTTGCGAGTGTCTGCCGCTCGGCCAGGGTGATACCGAGGTCAGCGCCGCTGAGTCCCGTACCGACACCGTTGTCGGCGCTGCCGTTGCCATCGGTATCGAGATCGGCCGCGCCGGCGTTGATGGCGACGATCTTGACAACCCGCCCGTCGGGCTCGCCCTGCCAGTTTCCCGCCTGCCGATCATAGAAGCCCACAGGCGTGTTCTCGCCCACCGGGAAGTCGAGGAAGTTCTCCAGATAGAAAATGACTGGCTGGTTGAACTCCACGCCGACCGCGCCCGCCGCTTGTTCCTCGTCGGCGCTGAGCTCGAGGTAGTAGGTGTAGCCCGACGACGGCGGCAACTCGGAGGGCATCGCCTGCGGGCCCGTGGCCCCCACCGTGTACTCGGTCTGCCGGATGGTGAGCGGCGCGGGCGCCGGCTGCGTGGTGCCATCGGGCAGGCGGAAGGTCGCCTGCGTCCCCTGCGGGAAGAGCAGCGTGGCCTGGCGCACGCCGGACCCGTCGCTCACCACCGAGCCGCGCGCGACCTGCATGGGGACCGCGGCGGCCAGGTCGATCACCGTCGCCGTCGCATCGGGCACGGTTAGCACGACGTCGGGCGCGTACACGAAGTCTTGCCACGGCACCTGCACGTCGCGCTGCACCTCGAAGAAGCCGGCCCGCACGTAGCGCACGATCAGCTTGCCGCCGCCGTTGACGGCGAGGTCGAACATCCCGTCGGCGCGGCTCAGTGTCTGCCCGTACTCCGCATGCCCGAGGATCGAGATCCGCACGGCCGCCAGCGGCTGCATCGCCTGGTCGAGCACCCGGCCGCGAATCACCGCCGCCCGGCGGGGTACGATCGTGCCGGCGGCGACGCCCGTCTGGATCGGCGTCGTGCCGGTGTAGATAAACGTGGTAGCGGTGCCGAAGTCCGTCACGGCACTCTGAGGCAGCGGCGGCGCCGCCGTGGCTGGATCGGGTGGCAGCTCGCCGCCCGCACTGGTGGCGGTCGGTGATGGTACCACTGCGGTGGGAGTCGGGCTAGGTGGCGCCGGCGTCGCACTGCGGGTCGTGAGCACGGTTGGCGTCGCGGTCGACGGTGGTGCAGATGTCGCCGACGCAGTCAGCGTGGGGGGCGCCGGGCAGCCGTTCAGCGCATTGTTGACTGCGGTGAGAATCTCATCGACGGTGATTGTACTGTCATGGTTGGGGTCGCCCGCTTCACACGTGGACACCAGCGCATTGCCGAGGGCGACGTTCACCATGGCGAGGATCTCATCGACGGTCACCGACCCATTGCCATTGCAGTCGCCGATACAGACCGCCCGTGCCGCCGAGCCAATAACACTCAGCACCATGACGAGTGTGAAGATGCACGCACAACGTACAGCTGCGGTCCGCATGACCAGTCCCCCCCCTGACCCAGCCCAATCAGGCCAGGTGAACGTCAAGTTAGCGTCATCACTTATCGTTCTCTGAACGCCCGAGTCAAGAGAGTTCATAAACACGGACAAATGTTGCTCAGATCACGACCAGTCGAGATGTTGCGAGTAAACACAACTTAAACACAATGCCAGTCAGTTAAGGCCATCGGGGTAGCGGCCCGCTTTTGGGTGGTGGCTTCTTGTGGTAATTGCTCAAAAATCGAAGATGCCGCCGGGGTCGGTTACTACATCCGTGTAGATCGCGCGAATTGCCTCTCTAAGCTGCTGCGTGTTTAGCTCGCATGACTGTGCAGTCATCGTTGCCACCCTCTGCCCGACAAATGCTGGCGTCGCGCCAACTGGTTGCACCGCAATCGTCATAGCCCGTTCGGCGGGCAGTGGCGAGTTGAAATCGTATCTACCCTGAGGTATGCAACGCGCCGGTACGGAGGGCGGGCATGAAGTCGATTGCCGAGATTGAATTGAAAGACGTCACCGCTGTCTACAATGGCGCCGAGGGCGATCTATGGGAACTCCTCATGGGTCACCAAATTCACATCGGTGGCTTCAAGTCGTCGATGGACCTTGCGGAGCGTGCCGGCATCGGTGCCGGGATGCGCGGCATCGATCTCTGCTGTTGCAATGGGGCCGGGATGCGCGTTCTCGTGCGCTTTCGTAACGTCGCCAGCATGACGGGAGTCGATGCAACCGAAACCGTTGTGCACCGTGGGCGTCAACGTTGCCAGGAGGAGGACCTTGGCAATCGCATCCATTTCGTTCTTGGTGACGTGACGAACAGCGGCCTGCCGGCGGGCGGTGCCGATTTCGTCTGGGGCGAGGACGCCTGGTGTTACGTGACGGACAAACCCAAGCTGATTGCCGAAGCCGCTCGCCTCGTTAAGTCCGGCGGTACGATCGCGTTCACCGACTGGGTCGAAGGACCGGCCGGGCTGTCGGACGCCGAAGCCGAGCATTTTCTCAGCTTCATGAAATTCGCCAACGTGCAGGACATCGACGGCTATGCCCGGTTGCTGACCCAGAACGGATGCACGGTGCTGGTTGCCGAGGACACGAAGCAATTCGCACCACACGTCGATCTGTACATGAAGATGGTTGACATGCAGCTGACCTACGATGCCTTACGCATCGTCGGATTCAACATGCCCCTGATGCAAGCGCTGGTGGCGGAGTTCACCTTCATGAGTGATCTGGCGCAGGCGGGTAAGATCGCCCAGGGGCGCTTCATCGCCCGCCGCAACTGAGACGACCCGAGGCCACGGCTCCGGCATGGGACGCGGTCCCCGGAGCGGAAGAGACTTACCGTAGGATGGAGCGGAACGAAGGACGCAGCGCTGTCGCATCGCCGCTCCCACTGGCCGGGGGTACGCAGGCGGACACGCTGATCCCAAGTCTAGCGATTCTCGTCTCGACCGTCTTCTGGGGCACCTTGTGGCTCCCGCTGCGCCAACTCGATGCCGCCGGGGTCGGCGGTCCCTGGGCAACGGCCGCCGGCTTCACCCTCCCGTTGGTCGCGTTCCTGCCGTTTGCTGTGAAGCGCCGGCGCCTGCTGATCGCTGGCGGATGGCCATTATTGCGAGCCGGCTTTCTCATGGCCATGTGTCTCGCGTTGTACTCCGAAGCCCTGTTGCGCGGGTATGTCGCCCGCGTGGTGCTGCTGTTCTATCTCACGCCCGTCTGGAGCACTCTGCTCGCGCGTTTCGTCCTCGGCGACCGCATTACCTACGGTCGGATCGTCACGATCGCGCTGGGTCTCTTCGGAATGTTCGTCGTCTTCGGTATTGGCAACGGGGTGCCGATCCCGTGCACGGTAGCCGACTGGATGGGCCTGCTATCGGGGTTCCTCTGGGCGGCGTCGATGGTTGCCATTCAACGACTGGCCCCGAATGCGTCGGAGTTCGACAAGATCTTTGTCCTGTTCCTATTCGCCGGCAGCGTGTTCGTGTTGGTCACGCTCGTCCCTGGCGGGCGCCCCTGGGTGTTTCCAACGGCAGAGATCATCACGCGCTCGGCGGCCTGGCTGTTGCTGTTCAGCCTGGTTTGGATGCCGGTGGTGCTTTGGCTCACGATGTTCGGTGGGAGCCGCCTCGATCCCGGCCGTGTGGCAATGCTGCTGATGCTGGAAGTGGTGATCGCGATGGCGTCCGCTGCGGCACTCACCAACGAACCGTTCGGCGTGCGTGAACTCGTTGGTGCCATCTTCATCATCGCGGCGTGCGGGTCTGAATTTCTCACCAGCAGCTGATTCCCGCAGCAGGCTGGTCCGGGTCCCACAACCGTTGGCGGTATGAGGTCCGCAGTTGAGGGCAAACGGTGACAAAATGATTGTCGGTCTCGACGGGGAACGTCTTGAACCGGTCCTGCCAGAGGTGTCCGCTGGTCCGGTGATGTGCGTGGTAGCGGCGAACGTGGCTGGTCATCCAGCGGTGCATGAACGCCCCGAGGATTGCCGACGTGTCCGCGTGGAGAAGGAAGTGGAAATGGGTTGGCATGAGGCAGAAGCAGAAGGCGCGCACTGGGTGGCGGGCTTTGGTGGTGGCGAAACAGCAGAGGAACGCGCGGTAGTCACCATCCTTATGGAACACGGTGGCGCGGTCATTGCCGCGATTGATGACGTGGAAGATCTGAGTGTTGGCTTGGGCGCGTGCGGTGCGGGGCATGGGCGTCGATAAAATCGGGACAGTCCCCTTGCTGAGCTATAGGCTGATCAGGGGGACTGTCCCCGTGTTGCCTCCTCAGTGAAACGCCCGATCCAGGCTGCGGTACTGGATCGCTTCCGCCACGTGTGCGGCGGACAGCGTAGCCGGCGCACCATCTAGGTCCGCAATCGTGCGGGCGACTTTCAGGATCCGCGTGTACGCCCGGGCGCTCAGGCCGAGCTTGGCCATGGCGCGCTCCAGCAACTGCTCGGCTGCCGGGTCGGTGGCACAGAACTTCTTCAGGTCGCGCGCCCCCATCTGTGCGTTGCAGAAGATCTTGCGGCCGTGGAAACGGGCGAGTTGGACCTCGCGGGCGGCATCGACCCGCGCACGAATGTTGGCCGAGGATTCGCCCGTGCTCTGGTCCGCCAGCTCCTTGTAGCGCACCGCCGGGACCTCGACCTGAATGTCGATGCGGTCGAGCAACGGCCCCGAGATCTTGGCGCGGTAACGCTGGATCTGCAGAGCCGAACAGGTACATTCATGGGAGGGATCTCCCTGAAACCCGCACTGACACGGATTCATGGCAGCAACAAGCATGACACTGGCTGGGTACGTAATGGAGCCTACAGCCCGCGAGATGGTGATGCGCATCTCCTCGAGCGGCTGCCGTAGCACCTCCAGCACGTTCTTGCGGAATTCGGGGAGCTCGTCGAGAAAGAGTACCCCGTGGTGAG